>ERZ1370068.9476-contig-8251_pt1 | contig 40660 bp, 48 predicted proteins | sample MGYA00561227_ERZ1370068 | MGnify/ENA primary metagenome ERZ1370068 (study PRJEB38410, sample SAMEA6850437) | metagenome | study: Metagenomic assessment of the ecological functions of the soil: analysis of the soil microbiota associated with the... | reverse complement strand
TTAATACGCTTCGTTCAGTTACGTATTGCTCCCCTGACCCCTGACCCCTATTCATATCTCAGCGCTATCATCCAGCGGATCCACTTTGGTCGCCTTCTTCGTGCCGGGATGGAAACTGGCTGCCAGAGCCACTCCCGTGAGCAGCAACGGAATTACGGCAAGAGGTCCACGTATCCGTGGCGCTGGACCAGGTACAGTAGGCTTGCCATCACGCGCGTCAGCAGCAGCGCCCCGGATCAACCCGGGAGCCCGACCCCGCAAGCGCGTCAGCTACTGCAGTCCCTGAATGAAGACCAGTTTTAGCGAAGCATCCGCTCCCCGCGCGCCCAAAGTCCATGTACGTCCCCATCTCGTGCTCGCGCTGGGTCACCGAATGAGATCACTCCGTAGATTCCAACGGCGGCCAGCATCATTGCCGTCGCAGCAAAGATGCCGAAGAGCACCATATTCAAGCGCCTCTGCGAAATCATCTCGTCCAGTGTCTGGTCCATCGTCCTGATGTGCGAGATCGTCTGATTCGGGTCAATTGCCCACACCTGGTCCCGGACAGTCGGGATGATACTCTTCGCATCGGTCGTCGCGCGCACAAACCAGAGTCATAAAGCCGATGAACGTACGCTGGCTGTAGGGCAGGAACGCTTCGCACTCACTTCGGCCTCGTATCCGGTGCGCCTCATATCGGCGACAACGCCCACGATCGGACAGCCACTGCGGGTTTTGAGGTCGCCCGGGTTGAAGGTGAACCGCTTCCCGCAGAGGATCTCTCCACCCGGCCAGAATTTCTGCGCGAAAGTGTTATTGATCACGGCGACACGAGGGTTGAGTCGGGGACGTCCCGTTCGTCGACGTCGCGGCCAGCAGGGCAGGAATTCGATGGTGCGAAAGTAGCCTGGCGTTGCTGAAATCGATTGGCGCCTCTATCTGATCCGCGGCGGACACCGGCGGCTTTCCTCGACGGCGAAACTCCTCGCCGAGTTTGCCAAACGTCGAGAAAGATGTCGGTGATTGCGGCGGCCGACTCAACGCCAGGAGGCAGCCTGACTCGCTGAATCAGTTGTTGATAGAAATCGTGGCCCTGACGACCCCGATACCCTCGACCGCGAAAGCTGAAGGTTCATCGTCATCAGCCGGTCCGCTTTGAACCCGAGGCTCACCTCGCGAAGACGCATGAAACTCTTGATCATGAGACCGGCGCCGATCAGCAGGACCAGCGACAACCCAATCTCGAATACGACCAGAAGACTTCGAATGCGGCGCCCGCGTGACGCCTCCAGTCGAGCTGCGTCCGCGCCTCCTTGAGCGATTCGTTCAAATCTGCTTTTGAAGCCTGGAGTGCCGGTGCAAGCCCGAACAGCAATCCGGTAAGGAGCGAGACTGCAAGGCAGTGAACAGCAGGACGCGGCGATCGATGCTGATCTGATCGAGTCGAGGAGTGTCTTCGGGGCTGGAGAGCGATGAGAGCCTGTAGTCCCCAGTTGGCTATCAGCAGACCACCAAGCCCCCCCACCAGGCCGAGTAGCGCGCTTTCGGTCAACAACTGTCTGATCAGCCGGCGCCGTCCCGCCCCAGCGCCATTCGAATCGCGATCTCCCGCTCTCGAACGGCGCGCGCGAGCAGCAGGTTAGCCACGTTCGCAACAGGCGATCAATAATACAAAGACGACCATCCCCAGCAACACAAGCAGCGCCAGCCGGGTCTTGCCCACCACCTGCTCGTGTAACGGAACCAGAGTTCACGCCGTACCCTTCAGGATGTTCGGGTACTGTTCCTGTAGTTGGTCGGCTATGGAACTCATATCCGTTCTCGCCTGTTCGAGCGGTACATCGGCCTTGAGTCGTCCTGATGGCGTAGCAGGAAAACCCGCCGCGGTTGCTTCTGCGGTTGGCATCGACCGCCAAAGGCGCCCACAGCTCGGCATCTTGTGGGGGAATCGGAAACCTTAGGCATTACGCCGATAACTTCTCGCTTGACGTCGCTGAGCGAGAATGGTCTGCCCGACTATGCCCCCGATCGCCTCCCAAAGCGGCGCTGCCGCAATCCGTAACCGAGAGGAATTACAACCTGATCGCGGCCCGGCTCTTCTTTTCTTCAACCAAAGTAGCAAACGGCGGCCAAATCATCGGCTGGACTCCGAGGCACCGAAAAGAGAGGGTTCGCGGTGGACATGGACCCCAATAACGCGTTCAGGTTCGCCCGACCCGACCACGGGTGAGGCTGACGCCGCTGTAGGCCGCGATCTCCTCGAAGGACTGATTCCGGTCCCGGTAGTCGACATAGTTGGCGCAGGAGTGAAATATCCTGATCGATCTTCATCCGCGTGGTGTTCATCCACACCATGACTGGCGCGGTCCGGGTCGGGATAGGGCGGCGGGCGGATCAGGGACGCCACATTGACGACACTGAAGATGGCGGTGTTGGCGCCGATGCCGATTGCGTAGGGCCAGGGATCACGGCTGACGGCAAAGCCGGGCTTCTTCAGAAGCGCGACGAACAGCATATCGAAGATCGTGAATGAAGGTCTCCATAAACGCTTCTCGTTTCCTCGTTTCTCGTTTGTCGTTTCGCGTTCCTAATTGTCCCGTAGGCGCAACTGCTAACCCCCACACCCACTCCGCAAGGAACGAGGAAACGAGGAAACGAGGAACGAGAAACGTTTGTATTCGTATCTCAAGCGCAATCATCGGGTCGACTCTTGTTGCCCTGGCGAGCTGGAACATAACTGGCTAATCGTGAGCGATTCCCGCCAGCAGCGCCGAGATGATGACAAAGGTCGAAGCGTCCGTCGCGCCTGCACCCCGGAACCAGCAAGCCTCGTCATCAGCCGAGTGAGCGCCAGCGGTGCCGCAAGACCGACTGCAATACCAAAGAACGCGAGCCTCAGACCCTGCGCTACTATCATTCGCCGTACTGCCCCGGAACTGGCCCCCAGTATGTACCATTCTGACTCCGATCCCATGCGTCCGCTGAGTGACGGAATATGATGATCGACTCGCCGTAGATTCCCACGCTCCCGCCAGCGCCATCGCGACCCCCGCGAAAGATTGCCAGGGCAGCATGTGGAACCGTCCCTCCGAAAGCGGCGCGGCCAGCGGTTGTTCCATCGTCTTGATCTCCGAAACAGGCTGGTCTTTGTCCGCCGCCCATCCTCTCTTCGCGTACGGCGGCTACCAGCCCCCTGAGAGGATCCGGATGCGGTGTGTATGGCATAAGGGTGGCATCAGTGGCGAAGGCCCCTGCGCGGCGGTACCATACACTGGCGCCGGTCGCGACCGTTGATTGAGGCCGCCCGCTTGATATCTCCAACGATGCCCACGATCTCGCAAGTGGCGGCCAAAGATCGCGATGCGTTTGCCGAGCGGATAACGTCGTGTCGGCGGAAATCCGCACCAGCCTGGTCGCGCGCGGCGTCGATCCGGCGAAGATTCTCGTCAACCCCAACGGCGTCGATCTCGACGCCTACGCCCCGGCGCCGCCCGGCGAGCGCGAGAGATTCGTCGCGGCGCTCGGGTTCGACCGGCGCGGATCGCGTCATCGGTTTCACCGGCACGTTCGGCGGCTGGCACGGCATCGACGTGTTGAGCGAGGCGATTCCGCGAATCTGCCAGCGATGCGCCGGCCGCCAGGTTCCTGCTGATCGGCGACGGGCACTTCAAGCACCTGGTCGATCGCGCGGTGCAGTCGCTCGGGCCTCGAACCGCGTGTCGTGTCGACCGGCCGCGTCGCCACAGGTCGGAGGGCGCGCGCTTGCTCAAGGCGTGCGACATCTACGTCTCGCCGCACAGCACGCACATGATCGACAGCAAGTTCTTCGGATCGCCGACCAAGATCTTCGAGTACATGGCGCTCGGCGGCGGCATCGTCGCGAGCGATCTCGAGCAGATCGGACAGGTGCTGTCGCCGGCGCTGACTCCTGACGAAGCGGCTCGCGGCGCCAGCCGTGTCGCAGCGAGCGCGCGGTCCTCTGTGCGCCCGGCGACGTCGATCGAATTCGTCGAGGCCGTCGTCGCGCTCGTCGAGCGGCCCGAGATCGCGTCGGCGCTCGGGCGAAACGCCACGCCAGGCCGCGCGGCGACCACTATTCGTGGACGCGCCACGTCGCCAATCTGTGGCTGTTCCTGAGCGGCGACGCGACGGCGTCCGACATCGCGCCCGACCTGCGTCGCAAGCCGAAGGGTGCCGGACCGGCGCCGAGCGCGACGACGCGTGGCGGCTGCGCCGGCGGCGCGAGCCGCCGGCACGCTGATCCGCCCCGAGCACATCGTCGCCACCGGCGACGCGTACAGGATCAGGTGCAGCGGCAGTGGAACAACGATCCGGCCGGATCGCACTACGTCAGCGAGGCGCCAGCCGCACACGCAAGGAGTGGTTTCTCGAGGCCGAGCGCTATCGCTACGGCACGTACGCGCCGTGGATGGCCGAGACGATGGAGTTCGATCGCCACGCGCGGCGAGAGCGTGCTCGAGATCGGCGGCGGGATGGGCACCGACCTCGCGCAGTTTGCGCTGCACGGCGCTCGGTCACCGATCTCGACCTGTCGTCGGGGCACCTCGAGCTGGCGAAAGAAAACTTCGCGGCTGCGCGGCCTGCAGGGCGAGTTCGTCCAGCACGACGCCGAGATCGCTCGTCTTCGACGACAACACGCTTCGACGTCGTCTACAGCAACGGCGTGCTGCATCACACGCCGAACACGCGCGCACGTCGTCGCAGGAAATCCTCCGGGTGCTGAAGCCGGGCGGCCGCGCGATCGTGATGGTCTACGCCGAGGATTCGCTGCACTACTGGCGCAACCTGATGTGGAACATCGGGCTCGAAGGAAGGCCAGCTGAGCAAGTATTCGATGGGCGAGATCATGTCGCGCACCGGTCGAGCGATCCGACAACGCCGCCGCGCATCCGCTCGTGAAGGCCTACACGCAAGGCGGGCTTCGCCAGCTGTTCGATGGCTTCGTCGACATCGAGATCGTGCAGCGCCAGATGGAGGCCGCAGGCGTGCCGCGCGTGCTGCGCTTCGTGCCGCGGCGGCACCTCGGCACGATCATGGGCTGGAACCTGATCATCAAAGCCCGCAAGCCTGTCGGTTGACCGTACCGCCGATGTTCGAGCGGCTCGCGCAAGCGATCGTTGATGCTCGGTCCCGCGCTCGCACGGCTGTGGCGCCGCGTCGTCGACCGCGACCGCTCGCCGCCAGCCGGCGCCTCGACCGCCGCGCCGACGTTCGCCGCCGACGTCGCGGCGACCGGCATCTCGACCGCCGAGTGGTGCCGCCGACGCCGCGCAGCGCGACCGCGCTCTACTCGACGATTGTCGCCTGCCGGCGCTCGCGACTCTGCGTGAGCGTCACGCCGCACGCGTGCACGCGACGGCCAGCGCCGCCGAGCGCGTGCTCCGCCACGAGTTCGATCTGCTCGGCAGCGGACCCTATCGTGCCGGTCGATCCCGATCGTCCGCGCGCGAGACGGCTACGCGCCGATCGACTGGTATCTCGATCCGGTGCGCCGGCTGCGGTTCCCGCGCGGCGTGCCGCACAAGCAGTGGAACCTCCTCGAGATGCGGCCCGGCAACGCCGACATCAAGTATCCGTGGGAGCTCGGCGCGGTGCCAGCACTGGGCGACGCTCGGCCAGGCGTTCCGTGCTCACCGGCGACGATCGCTTCGCGCGTCGAGATCGCGCGCGAGCTCGACGACTTCGTCGAGGCCAATCCCGACCGGCATCGGCGTCAACTGGACCTGCACGATGGACGTCGCGCTTCGCGCGGTCAGCTGGGCGATCGGCCTCGAACTGGTGCGCGAGCTGCCCGCGCGCTCGACGACGCGTTCTGGACGCGCGCGTACTCGGCGCTGTTCGACCACGGCGTGTTCATCCGCAACAATCTCGAGAACACCTACGAGGTCACGAGCAATCACTTCCTCAGCAACCTCGCTCGGCCTGCAGTTCGCTCGGCGCGGTGTTCGCGGATCTCGACGCAGGGCGCGGCATGGACGTCGTTCGCGCGCGCGGCGATCGAGCACGAGATGGACGTGCAGGTGCTGCCCGACGGCGCCGACTACGAGTCGTCGATTCCGTATCACCGCCTCGTCGCCGAGCTGTTTCTCGGCGCCGCGCGGCTGGCCGACTATCAGCGGCGCGCCGCTGTCGGCCGCCTATCGCGCTCGCGGCTGCGCGACATGGTCGCGTATCTCGCAGCGGTGACGCGCCCGGACGGCCTGATGCCGCAGGTCGGCGACGCCGACGATGGCCGGCTGCACGTCTTCGAGGGATACGGGATCGACGTCACCGCAGGACGCGCGGCATCTGTTCGGTCCCGCGCCGGCGATGTTCGACGAGCCGGCGTGGCGTCGCGCTCGGTGGCGACGCCGGCGCGTGGGAGGCGGCGTGGTGGGGGCTCGACGCCGACGCGCGGCGCTCGCCGTCGCGCAGCTCGGCGATCGGCGCCGGCACCGATCGCGCGTCTGTTTCCGCACGCCGGGCATCGGCGGTGATGCGCCACGCGCGGCGCACTACCTGCTCGTCACCAACGGCATCGTCGGCACCAACGGCTTCGGCAATCACAAGCACAACGATCAGCTGTCGTTCGAGTATCACCATCGGCGGCGTCCCGCTCGATCGTCGATCCGGGCAGCTACGTGTACACCTCGGACGCCGACGCGCGGAACCGGTTTCGCGGCACCGCGTCTCACAACACGCTGATGCGTCGACGGCGTCGAGCAGAACGAACTGCGGCCCGGACTGGCTGTTCCGGCTGTTCGAGACGTCGCAGCGCCGAGTCGCGTCTCGTTCGACGATCGACGACGAGCGTCGTCGAATATGTCGGCCGCCATCACGGCTACGAGCGGCTGCCGCGAGCCGGTGACGCACGAACGGACGTTTCGGCTCGCAGAAGTCGTCGGGGCGCTGGTGATCGTCGATCGACTGCAGCGGCCGCGGACGGCACGACGCTGCGCTGGCACTTTCATCTCGCGCCCGGCGTCGACGCCGAGCCGACGTCGACGGCGATCGCGCTGACCGCCGCTGCCGGCGCGCAGGCGTCGGCGCGACGGTGTCTGCGCCTGCCGTCGCCGTCCGACGTCGCGATCGCGATTCGGCCCGCCGCCTATTCGCCGTCATACGGCGTGCAGCGTGCCGTGCCTCGCCATCGATCTGTCCGTCGGACGTCGATGCTCGACGGCGAGCGCCGCTGGACGTTCTCGATCGAATCGTGACGTTCCTGCGCGCCATCGCGTCGTCGCCTCGCAGCGAATGGTCTGGCATCATCTACCGCTATCGCCGCATGCTCGCGGCGATCACGCGCGTCGAGCTCGCGCAAGCGCCACGCCGGATCGGTGCTCGGCATGGCGTGGGTCGTGCTGCAGCCGGCGCTGCTGCTGTCGGTCTACGTCTTCGTCTACATGGTCGTGCTTCCGGATGCCGGTTCGCAGGGTTCAGCCGCTTCGACTACGTGCTCTACGTGTTCTGCGGGCTGGTGCCGTATCTCGGGCTTCATGGAGGCGCTGACGACCGGCGCGCTGTCGATCAAGCAGAACATTCACCTCGTCAAGAACGTGATGCTGCCGATCGAGCTGATTCCGGTCCGCAGCGTCATCGTCGGCATGGCGAGTCAGTTCGTCAGCATCGGCCTCGTCCTGCTGCTCGCGGCCGCCGATCGATCGCTCAGCTGGCACGTCGCGCTGGCTGCCGATCGTCGTCGTCCTGCAGGTGATGTGGCTCGCCGGCCTCGACGTGGGTGCTCTCGAGCATCACCGTCGCGCTGCCCGACGTCACCTACTTCGTGAACCTGTTCGTGTTCCTGCTGATGTTCCTGTCGCCGATCGGCTACAAGCCGGAGATGGTGCCGCGCGCGCTTCGGCTGGATCATCTATCTGAATCCGATCTACTACATGACCGAGATGTACCGCGACACGCATGCTGAGCGGATCACGCTGGCGATCTGCCGGTCGCGGTCATCTACGTGGTGATGTGCGTGGCGACCTTTGCGCTGGGCAGCGCCTTCTTCGAGCGGTTCCGCGGCGTCCTCACCGACTACGAGTAAGGTGTACCTCTACGTCGCCCCGGATCTGCGGCACGGCGAGTTGGTTCGAGCAGGCGTCGCTTGCCGCCACGACCGAGCGGCATCACATCGAACTGGCGGCGCCCGCGCTCGAGGCGATCGCCGATCCGCTCGACGAATTGCGGCGGCGGACGGCGGACGGCGCCGTCTTCGCGCTCTCAACCGGAATACCGAATCGTTCGCAGCTCGATGCGATCGCTCACGTGCTGCGGTCCGGCACGCGCGCGTGGATCTACTTTCCGGCGGAGCAGGCGATCGAGTGCGTGGACGAGGAACGGCTCGAGAGCCTGCATCGCCACCTGACGATGGTCCGCTGGCTGAAGCGGATCGGCGGACCGCTCGATCGTCTCGTCGCGCGCGTGCATCGCGCCGAGCGCCGGCCTGCGCTGGATCTATCGCGGGGAATTTCCGTGCGCCGTTCGGACGAGGCCGCGGCGCTGGATCGGTTGATCATTCGTGCGCAGCCGGTCGCGCCAGCGTCGTGTGAGGCTGGACGCGACCGGATCGCGGGCAGTCGGCATGCTCTACTGCAAAGCGACTTCTGGAACACGTCATCTGGCGGCGGAACGACGGCCGACGTTGCGAGCGCAGCTCGCGGGGATGACCCGATCGTGTGGTCTGCGTGACGACGCCGCGGCGACGGCCCGGCCCCGTCAGGCGTCGACGGCGCCGAGCGCGCTGAGCGCGTTGACCGAGTCGTGATCGACGCGCCCGAGTTCACGCACGGACAGGGACGCGATCATCAAGGCGCCGAGACACTACCTGCCGTTTGGTCAAGGTTCTGTGTCGAGACGCTTCGACGCGGCCTATTTGTGCGAGCGCGCTCGCCGCGGGTCAGTCGGCCGGCGCTGAATTGAGTCAGCTCCTCCGCATTCCCTACATCGTCGAATACCCCGGTCACGACGAGCTGCTTCGGAGACGCGCTCGATGGTGCGGCGCCGGCCTACGCCGAGCTGTACGACCGCACCGAGTTGCTCGCCATCCGTCAGGCGGCCGTCGCCATCGTCCCGCTCGGCGGTGACGAAAGAGCAGCTCGTTGCGCGCGGCGTCGATGCCGGACGCGTGATCGTGGCGGCAAGCGCCGCCGACGTCGGCGCTCAGCTGCCGACGCTGTTGCGCGCGCAGGCCGCCGATCGGCGGCCGGATGCGATCGCCACCGGCGACTCGTACAAGGACCAGGTGCAGAACCAGTGGAACGAGAATCCGGTCGGATCGCACCACGCACGCGAGTCGCAGCCGCACACGCTCGAATGGTTTCGTGAAGTAGAGCGGCATCGCTACGGCGTCTACGCGCCGTGGATGCCCGGGACGATGGAATTCGCGCAGCATGCCGGACACGACGTGCTCGAGATCGGCGGAGGACTCGGAACCGATCTCGCGCAGTTCGCCGCCGCCGGGGCCGACGGTCACCGATCTCGATCTGGCGGCCGGCCACCTGCAGCTTGCCGAGGAGAATTTCCGGCTCAGAGGTCTCACCGGCCGCTTCATTCACCACGACGCGGAGCGCCTGCCGTTTCCCGATGCGTCGTTCGATCTCGTCTACAGCAACGGCGTTCTGCATCACACGCCGAACACCGCGGTGGTCGTCACTGAGATCCTCCGCGTGCTGCGTCCCGGCGGACGAACGATCGTCATGCTCTACGCGGAGGACTCGCTGCACTACTGGCGCAAGCTCGTGTGGGGATCGGGGTCCAGGAGGCGCAGCTCGATCGGATGTCGATGGGCGCCATCATGTCAGGGTCGGTCGAGCGGTCGGCGAACGAGGCGAAACCGCTGGTCAAGGTCTACACGACCCGTCGCGCGCAGAGGCTGTTCAAATCGTTCGACCGCGTCGAGATCCTGCAGCGCCAGCTGCTGCCGAGGAACTGCCGGCGGCGCTGAAGTGGACGCGCCGGTTCGCGGAGCCCATGGCCGGCTGGAATCTCATCGTCAAAGCGGCGAAACGCGGTTGAGCGATGTGCGGGATTAACGGCGCCCTCGTGTTCGCGACCGGCGGCTTCGAGGTGACGTCGTCGTACATCACGCGCATGCGCGACGCGATGAGCCATCGCGGGCCCGGACGGCGCCGACTCGTGGGTGGACGCGGATCGCCGCGTCGGCCTCGGCCACCGCCGTCTGTCGATCATCGACTCTGTCGGCATCGGCGAGCCAGCCGATGCCGAACGAGGACGGCATCGCTGTGGATCACCTACAACGGCGAGATCTACAACCACGCGCGAGCTGCGCGCCGAGCTCGAGCGATCCGGACGCTATCGGTGGAAGACGGACCACTCCGACACGGAAGTCATCCTGCACGCGTTCGAGGAGTGGGGCATCGACTGCCTGTCGCGGTTCCGCGGCATGTTCGCGTTCGGCGCTGTGGGACGATCGCGCGCGCGAGTTGTGGCTGGTCCGCGATCGCGTCGGCATCAAGCCGCTCTATTACAGCATCCATCACGGACGGCTCACGTTCGCCTCCGAGATCAAGGCGCTGCTCGAGGATCCCGATCAGCGCGCGCGCGGTCGACGAGACAGCGCTGTTCCACTACCTGTCGTTCCTGACGACGCCCGGACCCGCAAACGCTGTTCGACGGCATCAGGAAGCTGGCGCCCGGGACGTGGATTCGGGTGTCGGCCGACGGCACGATGACCGAGCGGCGCTACTGGGACGTCTGGGACGATGTCCCCGGATCGCTCGACGACGAGCGAGGACGCGATCGCCGAGCGCGTCCTCGACGAGCTGCGGACCGCGGTCAGCCTACGCAAGGTGAGCGACGTGCCGGTCGGCGTGTTCCTCTCCGGCGGCATCGATTCGAGCACGAACGCGGCGCTGTTCTCCGAAGGCGAGCGATCGCCGGTGAAGACGTTCTCGATCGGCTACGCCGACTCGTACCGAGCTACCAGAACGAGCTCGACGTACGCGCGCAGATGGCGGCGCGCGTCGGCGCCGATCATCACGAATACCTCGATCAGTGTCGACGACGTGATCGATTTCCTGCCGCGGATGGTGCAGCTGCAGGACGAGCCGATCGGCGATCCGGTGTGCGTGCCGCTGTTCTACGTCGCCAAGCTCGCGCGCGACAACGGCGTCGTCGTCTGCCAGCTCGGCGAAGGCGCCGACGAGCTGTTCATCGGCTATCCGAGCTGGCTCGAGGCGCTCAAGCGGCAGCAGTGGAACGACTGGCCGGTGCCGCAGTCGATGAAGCAGGCTCGGCTGCGCCGGCCTCGCGGCGCTCGGCTACGACCGCACCGTTCATCTCGAGTGGCTGCGCCGCGGCGCGCGCGGACAGCCGCTGTTCTGGAGCGGCGCCGAGGCGTTCACCGATCGCGAGAAGCGGCGGCTGCTGTCGCCGCGGCTGCGCCGGCGCTCGCGATCGTCACGTCGTGGGACGCGATCCGGCCGATCCGCGAGCGCTTCGAGGCGCGCGCGCCCGGAGCAGTCGCATCTGAACTGGATGTCGTACGTCGATCTCAACCTGCGCCTGCCCGAGCTGCTGCTGATGCGCGTCGACAAGATGACGATGGGCGTCGGGCTCGAAGGGCGGGTGCCGTTCCTGGATCATCGAGTTCGCCGGCCTCGCGTTCAGCATTCCGAGCGCGCTGAAGACCAAGAACCGGACGCTGAAGTACGTGCTGAAGAAGGCCGTCACGCGGAATCGTGCCCGACAACCTGATCACGCGGCGCAAGCAGGGCTTCGGCGTCCCGGTCGACGAGCTGTTCCGCGGACCGCTGCAGGCGGTCGCGATGCGCGAGCTGCGGCAGCTTCTGCGCCGACACGGATCTGCTCGACGCCGCCGAAGTCGAGCGCGTCATGCAGACGGCGGACGGATCGAAGCGGTGGTATCTCCTCAACCTCGCCTTGTGGTGGCGGACCTTCATCGCGCAGGACGCGCCAGCTCGCCGGTCGCGCGCGTGAGCCGCCGCGTGACCATCGTGCGCGCCGGGCGTCCCGCTGCCGGACGCCGGCGCCCGGCGAGCTGGTCGTGCCGTTCGACGAGTTCGTCGGCTGGGTGCGGCGCGGCACGCGTGCTCGCCCATCTCGGCCGCCACGGCGAGGGCCGCCTCCTCGTGCATCGGCTCGAGACGCGGGCCGGCCGCTGCCGCTCGGCCTCGCGCTGCGCGCGATGAGCCGCGGGCGCCGTCACGGTCGAGGATCTCCGCGGGCAGCGGCGGCCGCTCACCGCCGGCCTGCTCGGCGCGTTGGCTGACGCAGTTCGCCAGCGAGCCGTTTCGCGTGCGCGCGCTGCTTGCCAGGGTCGAGCGAACCGTCGACGCAGATCGAACGCGAGAACGGGGCGCCGCGGCGCACGCCGCGCGCCTTGAATCTGGCGGCATCGCCGTTGTATCTGCGCACCGATTTGAGCTTCGGCGTTCGGGCCGGCGGCTCGGTCGGCGCACATCGCCGGCGTCGTCAACGAGCTCGATCGCTTCACCGGGCCCGGTGATCGTCGCTCACGACCGACGACATCCCGACGCTGAAGCCGGCGATCCGACGTGCACCACGTCGCGCCGCAGGAGGCTTCTGGAATTTCAAGGAGCTGCCGGCGTTTCTGCTCGAACGACGCCTTCGATGCGCGGCGGCGGATCGCGATCGTCAGCGACAAGCCGGCGTTCGTCTACCAGCGCTACAGCCTCAACAACTACGCCGGCATCCGCATCGCGCGGCGCTCACGGCGTGCCGTTCGTCCTCGAGTGCAACGGCTCGGAAATCTGGATGGGACGCCACTGGGGCCGCGCGCTCGAGCACGAGGCGTTGTCGCAGCGCATCGAGCAGCTCAACCTGTCGTCGCGCCGACCTCGTGGTCGTGGTCAGCCGCGCGATGCGCGACGAGATCGTCGCGCGCGGCATCCGGACGCGCGCGGTGCTCGTCAATCCGAACGGCGTCGATCCGGATCGCTATCGGCCCGATGTCGACGGCGGCCCGGTGCGAGCGCGCTACGGCCTCAGAGGCTTCACGGTGGTCGGGCTTCATCGGGACGTTCGGGCCGTGGCACGGCGCCGAGGTCGCTGGCGCGCGCGTTCGTCGCGGTTCGTGAGGACGATCCGGCGCGCGCCAGCGCCGTTCGTCTCCTGATGATCGGCGACGGCGCGCGGATGCCGGAGGTTCGCCGGATCCTCGACGAAGGCGGCGTGCGCGACCAGACCGTGTTCACCGGGCCTCGTGCCGCAGGAAGACGGGCCGGGCTATCTCGCCGCCTGCGACATCCTCGTCGTCGCCGCATGTCCCGAATCCCGACGGCACGCCGTTCTTCGGATCGCCGACCAAGCTGTTCGAGTACATGGCGATGGGGAAGGGCATCGTCGCGTCCGACCTCGAGCAGATCGGCGAAGTGCTCGAGCATCGGCCGCACGGCGTGGCTGGTTCCGCCCGGTGACGGCGACGCGCTCGCGGCCGGCCTTCGACACCTCGTCGACGATGCGACGCTGCGCGCGGCGCTCGGCGAGGCGGCGCGCCGGGAAGTGGTCGCGCGCTACACCTGGCGCGAGCACACGCGACGGACGATCGAGCGGCTGCGGGATCGTGCTGAGTTGATGCGTTGAGACGGCTGCTGGCCGTGTCGTGGGAGATGCCGCCGATGTATGGGCCGCGCGGCGACGCAGGTGTCGCGTCTGCTCGGCGCGCTCGGCCCGCTGGGGTGGCAGACGACGGCGATCTGCCTGGCGCCGCGGCCGGGCGGTCCGCACTGGTTCGATGGCGGCGGCAACGCCGCCAGCGGGCGTCGAGCTCGTCCGCGTTCCGTCGCCCGAAGAATGGATGGTGGTTCGCGCCGCATTTCGCGTGGCGCCGTGGCTGCGCGACCATCCCGACACGAAGCGTGTCTGGGTCGCGCCGGCGACGCGTGCGGCGCTCGACGTCGTCTCGGCGGCGGATGTCGCCGGGCTGATCACGTTCGCGCAGCCGTGGTCCGATCATCTCGTCGGCTTGCGCGTGCGCCATGCGCGCGAGGCTGCCGTGGGTGGCGCATTTCAGCGACCCGTGGGCCGACAGTCCCTATGCGACGCGCCGGCAGCGATCGATCTGGAAGCGGATGGAGGAAGACGTCATCCGCGAGGCGTCGGCCGTGGTGTTCGTCACCGACGAGACCGCGGAACTGACGATGGCGAAGTATCCCGATCGGTGGCGGAAGAAGGTCGCGGTGGTTCCGCACGGGTTCGATCCAGCCGTCACGGCCGCGGCGCCGCCGCCGCCCGATCCGCGCCGACCGCTGCGGCTCGTCCACACGGGACGCTTCTATTCCGGCATTCGAACGCCGATGGCGCTGCTGCGTGCGCTCGCCGAACTGAACCGGCGCGAGTCGATGCGCGCGGGTCGTCGACGTGACGTTCGTCGGACCGCACGTCGACGAGTTCCGGCGCGACGCGGAGAAGCTCGGCGTCGGATCCTGCGTGCACTTCAGCGGCCGCGTGCCGCCGGCGGAAGCGGCGATCAGTGCCGCCGGCGCCGATGTGCTGCTGGTGATCGACGCGCCGAGCGCCGGCGACGGCCGAGCGTGTTCCTGCCGAGCAAGCTCGTCGACTATCTGCCGTTTCGCAAGCCGATCCTCGGCATCACGCCCGATGCCGGTGCATCCGCGCGCACTGCTGCGCCGTCTCGGCTGTCCGACCGCGCCGCCGGCGATGACGAGGCGGCAATTACATCGGCGCTTGGCGATCTCGTTCGCCGATGGCGCGCGGGAACGCTCGGCGTCGGCGCAGCGTTCGACGAGGCGGCCGCCGATTTCGACATCAACCGAACCGCGCGTCTCCTCGACGACGTGATGATCCGCGCCTTTGGCTGACCGGCTGCGCGTCGCGATGGTGTCTGGCCCGTCTGACACCCCGACGCGCCGCCGTTCCGGGCGTCCTGCTGGTGACCGGCGCCTATCATCCGGAAATCAGCGCCGCGGCCGTGCAGTGCCGCGCGGCGGCCGCCGCGATCGGCGGCCGCGCCGCGTCTCCGTGCTGACGACCGCCGTCGATCCGGTCGCTGCCGCCTCGCGACACGATCGACGGTGTCAGCGTGCACCGCGTCGCGGTCGACGTGCGAAGCCGGGCATCGAAGGCGCTCGCGTCGCTGCGCCTCGGGCAGTGGATGCTGAAGGTCGCCGGCAGCTACGACGTTGTCCACGTGCATGGCTGTTCGCAGAAGAACGTGCCGGTCGCGATCCTCGCGCGCCTGCTCGGCAAGCCGATCGTGCTGACGTCTGCACACCAGCGGCCAGGACGAGCCGGCCGTCGTCAAGCGCCGCGGCGCGCTCGCATACTGGGCGCTGACGCGCGGCGTCTCGTGCTGTGCGTGAGCCCGGATCTCTGCGCGCGCTGGACGGCGGCGAATCTTCCAGCGGATCGCGTCCGGCTGACGCCGAACGGCGTCGACACGAGTCGCTTTCGTCCGGCCGACGCCGGCGAACGCGCGCGCGCTCCGGCGTGAGCTCGGATGGTCCGAGACACAGCCGGTCGTGCTCTTCGTCGGCTTCTTCTCCGCGACAAGCGGCCCGATCTGCTGTTCCGTGCGTGGCGGCGGATCGCAACCGCCGGCGGCGTGGCGCCGAAGCTGGTGTTCGTCGGCGCGCAAAGCACCGGCTACTACGAGATCGACGACGGCGCTCGCGGACGGGATTCGCGCGCGACGCGGCCGCGCTCGGGCCGCGGCGGCGACGTGATTTCGATCGAGCCGGCGCACGACATCGAGCGCTATTTCCGCGCCGCCGACGTCTACGTCCTGCCGTCGATCCGCGAGGCGCATCCGCTCGCGCTGCTCGAAGCGATGGCGTGCGGGCTGCCGTGCGCTCGCGACGCGGATTGCCGGCGCCACCGACGTGCTGATCGACGATGGCACGAACGGCCGTCTCTTCCCGGCAGACGACGAGGCGAGCCTGGCCGAGGCGCTCGGTCAGCTCCTCGCCGATCCTGAGGCGGCGCGCGCGATCGGCGCCCGCGCCCGCGAGACGGTCGTCGCGCGGTACGATATCCGGCGAACCGCGGACCAGTGGCTGGCCGCGTACGCCACGGCGTTAGGCGTCGGGGATTCGGGATTCGGGATTCGGGATTCGATGTGATCAACGTTGGTTTGATCGGCTACGGCTACTGGGGACCGAACCTCGCGCGCAATCTCGCCGAGACCGACGGCGCTCGAGCTGGTCGGCGATCGCCGACGCCGCGCGCGGATCGCCGCGACGCGGCGCGCGCGGCGTCATCGCGGCGTGCGCACGCTGCGACGATGCCGGAGCGGCTGATCGCGCGAGACGACGTCGACGCGGTCGTGATCGCGACGCCGCTCGAGCACGCACTATCCGTTCGCGAAGGCGGCGATCGAGCGCGGCAAGCACGTGCTCGTCGAGAAGCCGTTCGTCGGATCGCAAGGCGCACGCCGAGGCGCTCGGCGCGCTCGCCGAGCAGCACGGCGTCCGCCTGATGGTCGATCACACGTTCGTCTATAATGGCGCGGTCCGCCGCGATCCGTTCGCTCGTTGATCGACGCGGGCGATCTCGGCGAGCTGCTGTATCTCGATTCGGTGCGCGTCAACCTCGGCTTGCTTCCAGCAGGACTCCAACGTCATCTGGGATCTGGCGGCGCACGATCTGTCGATCATGGACTACCTGATCGACGCGCGTCCGGTCGTCGGTGCTCCGCGGACGGCACGGCGCGCGGCCGGCTTCGATCACGAGAACGTCGCCTACGTCACCGTGCACTTCGACAACGGCTTCCTCGCGCACTTCCACGTGAACTGGCTCGCGCCGGTGAAGATCCGGCAGATGCTGATCGGCGGCAGCCAGCGGATGGTCGTGTACGACGACACGGATCCGAGCGAGAAGGTCCGCGTCTACGACAAGGGCGTCGACGTCGACGTCGGGATCGCGAGACGCGGCGGCAGATCCTCGTCTCCTATCGCACCGGCGACATGTACGCGCCGAAGTTCGACCGCCGCGAGGCGCTGTCGCTGGTCACCGCGGAGTTCGCCGGCGCCATCGCCGAGCGCCGCGCGCCGCTCACCGACGCCGCGGCCGGCATTCGCGTCGTCACGCTCCTCGACGCCGCGCAGCGATCGCTGCGCGCGAACGGTCAGCGGATTTCGCTATGACCGGGCGAACCGCCGGCGCGCTCCTCGATCGCGTGCTGATCACCGGCGGCGCCGGGCTGATCGGCTCGCACATCGCCGACGAGCTCGTGCGACGCCGGCGCGCGCGAGATCGTCGATCCTCGACGACTTCTCGCGCGGCACGCCGCGAGAACCTGCCGCGCGGCGTGCGCGAGCGGCCGGGTGCGGATCATCGAGGGCGACGTTCGCGATCGCGCCGACGGTCGATCGGCGCGATGGAGGGCGTCGACGCTGGTCTTCCATCGAGGCGGCGATCCGCATCACGCAGTGCGCCGAGGAGCCGCGCCTCGCCAATGGACGTGCTCGTCGACGGCACCTTCAACGTGCTCGAGGCGGCGGTCGCGGGTCGGCGTTCGCAAGGTCGTCGCCGCGTCGTCCGCGTCGGTCTACGGACTGGCCGAGGCGTTTCCGACCGACGAGCGCCATCATCCGTACGCGCAACCGCACGCTCTACGGCGCGGCCAAGGTCTTCAACGAAGGGCTGCTGCGCAGCTTCAACGAGCATGTACGGCCTCGACTACGTCGCGCTGCGCTACTTCAACGTCTACGGTCCGCGGATGGACGTGCTACGGCGTCTACACCGAAGTGCTGATCCGCTGGATGGAGGCGATCGCCGCCGGGCAGCCGCCGATGATCTTCGGCGACGGCAGCGAGACGATGGACTTCGTGCACGTCGACGACATCGCGCGCGCCAACATGCTGGCGGCCGCGTCGCCGGTGACCGACGCGGTCTTCAACATCGGCAGCGGCGTCGAGACCTCGCTGAACGAGCTCGCGGAGCATGCTGCTGTCGGTCATGGGTTCGCCGCTGCGGCCGGAATACAAGCCGCCGCGCAAGGTGAACGCCGTGCTCGCGGCGGCTGGCATCGGTCGACAGCGGCCGCGCGAGCAGCTCGGCTTCCAGACCGCGATTCCACTCGAACAGGGACTGCGATCGCTCGTCGCCTGGTGGCAGCGAGCAGCGCTCGGCGGCCCGACCATGAAGCCGTCGCTTCGCGACATCCCGTTCGCCCGCCCCGAGTTCGATCAGCGCCGAAGCGCGCGCCGTCGCCGACGTGCTGGCGAGCGGCTGGGTGAGCCAGGGCCGCGCGGTCGCGCGCTTCGAGGAGCTGTTCGCCGCGCGGGTCGGCGCGCCGCTACGGCGTCGCCACGTCGTCGTGCACCACGGCGCTGCATCTCGCGCTCGTCGCTCGCCGGCGTCGGACCCGGCGACGAGGTGATCTGTCCGTCCTATTCGTTCATCGCCACCGCGAACGCCGTCCTCTACGCGGGCGCGACGCCGGTCTTCGCCGACATCGAGCGCGACACCTGGAACATCGATCCGCGAGGATGCGCTGCGGCCGCGTGTCGCCGCGGACGACAGGCGATCCTGCCGGTGCATCAGGTCGGGCTCGCCGCGGATCTCGATCGGCTCGAGCGCCGCCGGCCGCGGCATCTCGATCGTCGAGGACGCGGCCTGCGCCATCGGGTCGACCTATCGCGGCCGCCCGATCGGCTCGCACGGCCACATCGCCTGCTTCAGCTTCCATCCGCGCAAGACGATGTCGACCGGCGAAGGCGGCATGATCACGACCGACGACGCGGCGATCGCCGAGCGCGCGCGCGCAGCTGCGGTCGCACGGCGCCAGCGTGTCCGCGCTGTCGCGGCACCAGGCGAAAGGGCGTCGTGTTCGAGGAGTATCGCGAGCTGGGCTTCAACTACCGGCATGTCCGACGTGCAGGCGGCGATCGGCATCGCGCAGCTGCCGAAAGCTCGATCGACTGCTGGCGCGGCGGCGCGCGATCGCCGATCGCTACGACCGCGCGTTCGCGGCCGCTGGCGCAGGTGCAGGTGCCGGCGCGGCCGCCGTACGCCGAGCACGCGTTTCAGTCATACGCGGCTTGCTGCTGACGCCGCGCGTGCCGGCGCGAGCGCGACGACGTGCTGCGCGCGCCTCGTCGAGCGCGGCATCTCGTGCCGCCGCGGCATTCCGCCGATCCATCTCGAGCCGCTCTACCGCGACCGCGTACGGCCGCGTCTCGCTGCCGGTGACCGAAGAGGTCGCGGCCCGATCGATCTTCATCCCGATGTACGCCGTCGCTGTCCGACGACGATCAGGATCGCGTCATCGACGCGGTCGTCGCGGATCGTGACGCGTTGACGTGACGAGACCGCTGCATCGCGATCGTCGTGCCGGTCTTCAACGAGCGCGACAACCTCGCGCCTGTTTCACGACGCGGTCACCGACGTGATGCGGCCTGCTGCCGGACTACGACTGGGAGTTCGTGTTCGTCGACGACGGCAGCCGCGACGGATCGTTCGAGGTGCTGCGGGCGCTGCGCGAGCGCGACGACCGCGTGCACGGCGCTGCGGTTCCCGCGCAACTTCGGCAGCCATGTCGCGATTGCCGCCGGCATCGATCACTGCCGCGGCGACGCCGCCGTCGTCATGGCCGCCGACCTGCAGGATCCGCCGGCGCTGATCCGCGATTTCGTCGACCGCTGGCGCGACGGCTTACGACGTCGTCTGGGGCGCGCAGGACCGGCCGCGACGACGGCGCGCTGCGGGCGTGGGCGATGTCGATGTTCTACCGGCTCGTCCGGCGGTTCGCGATTCCGACCTATCCGCAAGGCGGCACCGGCAGCTTCTGCCTGATTTCGCGGCCGGTGATCGACGCGTTCCGGCAGTGCCACGAGCGCAACCGCCTCACCTTCGGGCTGATCGCGTGGAGCGGGTTTCGCGAGACCAGCGTGCCGTACCACCGTCCGCGCGCGCCTGATCGGCTCGTCGTCGTGGACGCTTCGGCAAGATGGTGAAAGCGGCGATCGACACGTTCGTGTCGTTCTCGTCGCTGCCGATCCGCGCGATCTCCATTCCTCGGGCTGCTGGTCTCGGCGCTGAGCTTCGTGTTCGGCTTCTACGTCGTCATCAACCAGGTCTTCTTCGGCACGCGCGTGCGAGGGATGGACGTCGGTGATGCTCGCGGTGCTCGTGCTCGGCGGCGTGCAGCTGCTGATGATCGGCGTCCTCGGCGAATACCTGCTGGCGGATTCTCGACGAGGCGCGCGCGCGGCCGCTCTACATCGTCGAGCGCGACGCTCGGCTTCGCGCCCGCGACCGCGTCGGCGCCGACCGGACGCTGCGACCGCACGTCTCGCGCTGGCGTGCCTCAGGCCTTGCGACTTGCCGGACTTCATCATCGGCGGCGCGCCGCGGTCGGGCACGACCTGGCTCTACTGAGCTGCTCGATCGGCATCCGCGCATCTACATGGCGCGGCCGCGTCACGCCGGAGCCGAAGTTCTTTCTGGTCGATCGATCTGTACGAGAAGGGACTGCAGTACTACTCGGATACCTGGTTCGCCGACGCGGCCGCCGCGACGGCTCGCCGGCGAGAAGAGCACGGACTATCTCGAGAGCGCCGCGGCGGCCGGGCGGATCGCCCGCGATCTGCCGCGACGTGAAGCTGATCTTCATCCTTCGCGAGCCGGCCGACCGCGCCTATTCCGAACTACCTCTGGACGCGGATGAACGGGCTCGAGACCGAGGACTTCAAGACGGCGCTGCGCGCTCGAAGAGCGAGCGCGAGCAGGACGCTGCCGGAGCGTATGCGAAGTTCGCGCGGCCGTTCTCGTATTTTTCGCGCGGTCTCTACGCCGAGCTGCTCGCAGCCGTATTTCGAGCGGTTTCCGCGCGAGCAGATCCTGATCGCTCCGGTTCGAGGACATCGTCGACCGCCCGCGAGCATCTCGCCCGGCGGCTGCACCGGTTTCCTCGGCGTCAGTCCGCGCCGCCGGACGTCCGCGGGCTCGGCGTGATCAATCCGTCGGAGAAGAGCGGCGAGACGATCGACGAGCGACATCCGCCGCGAGCTGCGGGCGCGCTATGCCGGGCCGAACCGCCGTCTCGCGGCGCTGCTCGGTCCGGATTTCGAGCTGTGGTAGAGGTCGAGGCCGATCCGCTCGTCGCGGTTCGAATCGCGTCGGTCGGCAACCGGCCCCGCGCCGCCTGGGCGAAGGGCTGCACGTCCGTCTGCCTTGCGTCGGTGCTCGATCGTACCGGGTGGCGCGGCGCGATCGCGTCGAACGGCGATCTGCGACGTCCCGCCCGGCCCGGCGTCGATTTCGGCGAGTGATGTCGCGACGCTGCGCGAGCGGCGCGCGTTCACCGACCAGCCTCCCGCCAGCGCGCGGCTGCCGTTCAGATATCACGCCGCGCCCGGCTGGATGCGTGCGCTGATCGCGTCGGCGATCGGCCGCTGGAACGCCGGGCGCGTCCGACCGGTGGGCCGCGTTTCCGGCGTGGCCGATCGATCTGAGCGCCGACGTCCTCGACGATCTCGTGACGACGCGCCCGCGGACGGCGGCCGCACCGGGACGCGCGCCGATTGTCGTCACGCACGATATCGACTCGCCGGAAGGGCTGACCAACCTGATCGCGAGCTTTCTGCCGATCGAGGAAGCGGCCGGCGCGCGGTCGACGAACTACGTCGTGCCGTGCGCCTGGCGCGATCGATCACGCGCTGGTCGCCGAAGCGGTCGGCGCGCGGCCACGAAGTCGGCGTGCACGGGTTCGATCACAGCAACACCACGCCGTTCGTCGACGCGGCCGAGCGGGCGCGCGCCGGCTGGATGCCGCGCGCGCCTTTGCCGATCGCTACGGCGCGACCGGGTATCGCGCGCCGTCGCTGCTGCGGACGCGGCCGCTGCTCCGCGATCTCGCCGAGCGGTACCGCGATGCGACAGCAGCATCCCGACCTCCGGCGGTCTGTTTCCCACGCCCGAACAACGGCTGCGCGACGACCCGGCCGTTTCGCGTCGAGAACATCGCCGAACTGCCGGTGACGCTGCCGCGCGACGGCAGCGCTGCGGTTTCTCGGCCACACGCCGGATGACATCGTCGGCATGTGGATTCGAGTGCGCCGACCTCGTCGCCCGCGCCCGCGGCGTCGTCGTCCTGCTCACGCACTGCGAGCGGCGCTTCAGCGGCGAGCCCGGTATGCTCGAGGCGTACCGCCGGTTCCTCGAGTACGTCGGCGAGCGGCCCGAGCGGTTCTCGTTCAGCACGCCGACCCGAGTGCTGGCGGAGCGTTTCAGCGCGGCGATGCCGAGCACGCGCGCCTCCAGCCGGACCTCGTGACTGCAGGGACAACCGGCTTCGCCGAGCAGACCTGCACCGCGCCGGCGGAGCGGTCGGATCGAATGCGCGATGTCGTGCTCGCGCACGTGCCGTCCGATCGCGCCGTTCGCGTGCTCGACATCGGCTGCGGCACCGGCTCGCTCCTGTTCCGGCTCGCCGACGTCCTGCCACACGCGTCGCTGGTCGGCATCGACGTCTCGGACGCGAACATCCGCACCGCGAGACGCGAGCAGATCGGGCGTCCGGCCGCCGCGCGCGATCGCGTTCGACACGGTGGACTATCTCCACTACCACGCGGACGCATTCGATGCGATTGTCAGCGACGGCGTGCTGCACCTCGTGCCCGGCGACACGCGCAGCGCTCGCGCGCAAGCTCGCGCACGATCTCAAAGCCGGCGGCGTGCTCGTGTGCGACATGCCGTTCGCGTGCGCGTACAACACGGCCTTCGCCGTGCTCCGGCGAGCCCTGCGCCGCATCCGATCGTCGTGGACCGATCGGGCGATTCTCCAGATCGGGCGCGTGCTTCACGGCCGCGAGATGAACGATGACGGTCTTCGCGAGCGGATCGGCTACATGTCGTGCCGCCCGAACGAGTGATGGACGAGCGGCTGCTCGAGACGTTCGAGTCGGCCGGCCTCCACCAGATCGCCGCGCACGCGATGCCGAGCGTCAGCCTGTCGCAGTTGCGACATCGCGCGACCGTCTTCGAGCGAAGGGCTGAGCCGCGATGAGCAATCGCCTGTGGTACGCCGGGCTGCTCGTCGTCCTGGTCGTCTACGTCCACAACACGCTGCCGTATCTGACCATGCTTCCGCGCGTGAACGTCGACGAGCCGTGGCTGATGGAACGCGGCTATGAGGTGATGCGCACCGGGATTCCCAGTCAGCCGATGTTCGGTCTGCAGCACGCCTACCTGCTGCAGGTCGGCTACGGGTATCTCCTCGCGATCTGGATGTCGCATCGCCGGCGTCGGCTTGTTTCAGGCGCGCCTGCTCGCGCGTCGTGCTCGGCCTCGGCGTCGTCGTGATGATCGCGTGGATCGGGCGGCGTTCGATCGATCCGTTGACCGGGCTGGCCGCCGCGCTCTTCCTCGCGCTCGACAGCAACTTCCTCGGCGGCGCGCGGAGCGCGCGGACCGACATCCCGTCCGTGTTCTTCGTGGCCGGCGCCTTCGCCGCCTATCTCGCCGGTCGTCGCCGTTCACGAACGATCTGGTTCGCGGCCTCGGGCGCAAGCCTCGGTCTCGCGATGCTCTGCCACGGCAACGCATTCTGGGCCGGCCTGATTCTGCTGGCGTGGTATGTCCTCGACTACCGCCGGCGGATCTTCGTCCTTCCGTATCGGATACGGCATCGTCGCCGGCTGGCTGTTGACATGCGGTCCGTACTCGCAGTCGTGCTCTGGCGGTGGCGCGACGTTCAGGGTCAGGTCGCGAACTTCGCCGCCGATCGCGTGCCCGGCTGGCAGCCGTCGTTCGTCGTGCACCAGATCGCGATGGAGGCGGAGCGGTACCGCGGCTGGTATTTCGGACTGGTGACCGCCATCGTGCCCAATCCGCTGCTGTGGGCGTTTCAGGCGGCGATCGTCGTCGGCATCATCCTGCTCGCGATCCGGCTGATCCGGCGGCACGGCGCGGACCGCGCGACGCCGCCGATCCGCACGGCGTGGCGCGCGTGCTGATTCTCGCCGCCGGCGGCGCGTTCATCTTCGCGGCGTTCATCAACAACAAGGTGCCGGTCTACCTGCCGCACGTCATGCTCGGGTTCGCGCTGGCGGCGGGGTTTGCGGTCAGCGAGATCGCGTCGCGCGGTGCCGCGGATCGATCGCGCGCTCCTGACGCTCGCATTCGTCGCCGGCTACGGCGCGATCGGCATCGCGTATTACGAGCGGTGGTATTCGACGCGAACGCACGAGCGAGCTGGTGCCGTACGAAGACGACCGAGGCGACGCTGCGCGCGATCGTGCCGGCGGGCCCGAAATACGTGTTCGCGTCGCCGCAGTTCTGGACGCCGTTCCACGCCGAGCCGGGCACGACGTTCTATTCGTACGCGGCCGCGCAGCCGCTCGAGGCCGGCACGGTCATGACGCTCGCCGGCGCCGCCGACGATCGTCCGATCGTTCTGGTCGTCGACGAATATCAATGGCTGCCGGAACTGGTCGGCGTCAGCTCGACCAGCACGGCGTGGCAGCGTGCGTGGATTTCGCTTCATCGAGCGGCGCTGTTCGCTCGAGGCGTCGCGCTCGGCACCGCGCATGGGACGCTGGCGGCGTACCGGTGCGGGCTGGCGTCGGCGCCGCAGCAGGCGGCATCCGCGCCGCGGATCGTCGGCGGCGCCACCGATCTATCGCGATCGGCGAACCACTGGCGCGCAACTCGGCCGCAGATCTGGCGCAATGGCCGCGCTACGACGATCCGCGCCGGACCGCCGCGGGGCATCCGGACGTTCGCGCGACCGACGAAGGACTCCGCATCTGCGGCACCGGATGGCCTGGCATCGTCACGATGATGGCCGCGACGCCAGGCGACAGTTATCTGGTGAGACCGACAACGAGCCACACGCGCGACGGCGATCTGCTGTACCTCGGCACCTGGCAGGCAGCGGCAGGTTCGATCGCTTGGCGGCGTGTCGTCGTCGGCCGGCATCCCGGCGCCGCTGCGTCTGCCGCGCTGGTTTCCGCGGGACCGCGCGTTTCGCGCCACGGCGCCCGCAGGTGCGCGTGCTGCTCTACTCGGAGGCGCCGGAGACCGACTTCGTGATCTCGTCGCTCGACGTCTATCGCCTGCAGCCGCTCGCCGCCGAGCGCGCCACACTAGCGTGACCATGCCGCAGCAACGCGACGTCGTCTGCATCTCGTCGATCGACTGGGATTTCATCTGGCAGGGGCATCAGGAGATCATGTCGACGCTCGCGGCGCAGGGGCACCGCGTGCTGTTCGTCGAGAACACCGGCGTGCGGGCGCCGCAGGCTGCGCGACCTGCCGCGCGTGCGGCAGCGGATCCGGAACTGGTGGCGCGGCACGAAGGGCTTCCGCGAGGAGCGGCCGAACCTGTTCGTCTACTCGCCGCTGCTGCTGCCGCTGCCGTATTCGCGGATCGCGCGCGCTGGTCAACCGCCTGCTGCTCGCGCGGGCGCTGCGCCGCTGGATGCGCGCGACCGGGTTCTATCAGCCGATCGTCTGGACGTTCCTGCCGACGCCGCTCGCGCTCGATCTGCATCGCGGCGCTCGATCCGCGAGCTGACGATCTACTACTGCATCGACGATCTCGCCGTCGAGCTCGCCGGGCGCGAAGCGGATCGTCGTCGAGCGAAGAGCAGCTGTTCGCGCAGGCCGATCTCGTGTTCGTCACGTCGGAGAAGCTGCGGCGAGCGCGCCGCGCGCATCAGCGCGCACGTCCACCTGTTTCCGTTCGGCGTCAACTTCGAGCGCTTCGATCGCGTGCGCCAGGCCGGCGATCCGGCGCCGGCCGATCTCGCGGCGCTGACGCGGCCGATCGTCGGCTACCTCGGCGGCCTGCATCAGTGGGTCGATCAGGAGCTGATCGTCGGCGTCGCGGCGCGGCATGCCGGACGTGACGTTCGCGCTGGTCGGTCCGGCGCAGACCGACGTGTCGGCGCTCGAGCGCTGCCCGAACGTCCAGCTGCTCGGCCAGCGCCCGCACGAGGCGGTGCCGCGCATACGTCAAAGGCTTCGACGTCGGCATCGTGCCGTACCGCGTGCGCCGACTACACGCTCAACGTCTACCCGACCAAGCTGAACGAGTATCTGGTGATGGGCATGCCGGTCGTCGCGACCGATCTGCCCGAGATTCGCCGCTTCAACGCGCGATCACGGCGCAGCTGGTCGAGGTCGCGTCCGGAGGCCGACGCGTTCTCGAAGCGCGATTCGCCGCGTCGCTGCACGACTCGTCGCCGCCCGAGGTGGCGCGCGCGCGGTCGCGGCCGCGCACGACAACAGCTGGCACAGCCGCATCGCGCAGATGAACGTGCTCATCGACGAGGCGCTCGAGCGGCGCGCGGCCTCGTCACAGCGCTGGGAGCGAGACGCTGCGGCGCGTCTACCGCGAGACGCGAACCTACGCGGCGCAGATCCTGCCGGCAGTCCTCGCGCTGTTTCTGATCGTGTTCTACACGAACGCGATCTGGTGGGTCGCCGCGCCGCTGCAGCGTCGGACGCGCCGCTGGCGCGCGCCGACGCGATCGTCGTGTTCGCCGGCGGCGTCGGCGAATCGGGCAAGGCCGGCGGCGGCACACGAGGAGCGCGCCGAGCGCGCGATCGATCTTTTCAAGGGCGGCTACGCGAGCCACCTGATTTTTTCGACCGGCTACATCTACAGTTTTCCGGAAGCCGAACAGATGGGCGCGCTCGCCATGCAGCAGGGGGTGCCGCCGGAGGCGATCGTCCTCGAGCCGCGCGCGACCGACACGCACCAGAACGTCGCCTTCACGGACGAGATCCTGCGGGCGCGCCGCGTGGTCGTCGGTGCTGCTGGTCACCTCGCCGTACCACATGCGCCGCGCGCTGCTCGCGTGGCACAAGGTGGCGCCCGATGTTCGCGTGACGCCGACGCCGCCGCTCAAGAGCCAGTTCTACGATCACACCCGGGGCGCCACCCTCGAACAGGTGCGCGCGATCGCCCACGAATACCTCGCCATCGTCGGCTATTGACCCGTGGGTGGATCTAGCGCGTCGTTCCGCGACCAACCGTCTGAGAGCTTCACATACGGAGCAACGGAGCAAACGGAGCACGAACGGAGCCGAGGTTCGACGGCCGGCCTGCTGCGCAGGCCGGCTGACACCGGCGGATCGGATCGAAATCACGAACAGCACCGAGCTCACGTCCGTTCGTGATTTCGATCCGATTCGTCGGTGTGCGTCGCTCCGCGACGCCGTCAGAACCGCTCGCGACGCGTCACGCCGCGACGACCTGGTTTTCGTCTCCGTTCGTCCTCCGTTTCCTCAGTTCCTCCGTGTGTGAATCTTCTGGTTCTGCGTGGCGTGTCCGGCGGTGACCCGCGCGTGGTGACCGCTGGCGCGCCGATTCGCGTCCTCCAGATCATCACCAGCCTCGACCATCGGCGGCGCGGAGCGCCTGGTCGTCTCGGCTGCGAACGGGCTGCCGCCGGCGCGGTTTCGAGCAGGCGATCTGCGTGCTGATCGAACGCGGACCGCTGGCGGCCGAGGCCGAGGCGATCGGCGTCCCGGTGTTCTGCATCGGCGAGTTCCCCGGACTGCGCCATCCGCTTGCGTTCGCGCGGCTGGTGCGGACGATCCGGCGCGTTCGGTCCGACGATCGTTCATACGCATCTGCAGTCGGCCAATCTCTACGGGCGGCTTGCCGCACTGCCTCGCTGGCGTCCCGATCGTCGTATCGACTGAACACAACGTCTACACGACCAAGGCGCGCCGTTACGTGACGATCGAGCGCTGGCTCGCGCGGACGACCGATGCACTCATCGCGGTGTCGGAAGAAGTGCGTCAGTTTCTGAGCAAGCAGATTGGCGTCGCGCCGTCGGCGATTCGCGTCATCCCGAACGGTGTCGCCGTGCGTGCGCCATCGCCCGAGCGTGCGGCGGCGCTGCGGGCGCGGATCGGCGCTGCCGAGGCCGGCATCGTGCTCGGCACGATCGCCTCGCTGACGCCGAAGAAGGGCCACCAGTTCCTGCTGCGCGCGGTCGCGGCGCTTCGCGATCGGGGCGTCACCAGCACGCTCGTCCTGGCCGGCGACGGTCCCGAGCGGCCGCGGCTCGAGGCCCTGGCGCAACAGCTCGGGATCGCGCACCGCGTCCACTTCCTCGGCGCCGTGCCGCTGGCGGCCGATGTCCTCGCCGTGGTCGACGTCTTCGTGCTGCCGTCGCTCGTCGAAGGCCTGCCGCTCCGCGCTGCTCGAGGCGATGCTCACCGGCGCGGCCGTGGTCGCGACATCGGTCGGCGGCGTGCCTGAAGTCGTGACGTCCGGCGTGAACGGGATGCTGGTGCGAGCCGGCGACGAGGCGGCCCTCGCCGCCGCCATCGAAACGCTCGCGCGATCGCAGGAACTGCGCGCCCGCCTCGGCTGGCGCGCGCGCGAGACGATCCAGCGCGGCTACACCGAAGCGCAGTATCTCGCATCGCTGTCGGCGCTGTATCTCGAGCTGGCCGGAGTGCAGGGCTGATGTAGGTGGCGTCCGGCTTCAGCCGGACTTCGCGAGGTCCGCCTCAAGGCGGACGCCACGCACCGCGACAACGAAAGGAAGCGCTTTAGAGCCGGCGCGCCGTTTCAATTCGTCGGGGTCGCGTCGGCGGGCCGTCGCCTCGGCCGCGCTGACCAGCGCCGCCGCCATGAACACGAACATCAGCGGCTGCACGGTGAGCGAATACCGCATGTTGGTGAGGACGAAACCGAGCGTGGCTGGAATGGCGCGATGAGCACGAGCGGCAGCGCGATCGCCGCGCCACGGCGCCAGGCAGCCCAGACACCGGCCGCGAACAGCGCGAGCAGCGCCGTCGAGACCGCTTGAGCCGTGCGGTAGATGCGGCCGCTGCCCGCGAACCGGTAGGTCGTGTGCGGATCGTCGCTGGCCTCGATGAAGAAGACGCGCACCATCCGATACGCGACGCCCGCAAGATAGGCGCCCGGCTCGCGACGGACGTTGTCGCGGGCCAGGGCCAGGTATCGCCGCATCGCCTGGGGCTCACGACGATAGAACACGCGTCGTTGACCGCGAGATGTTCGATCGGTGCGCACAGCACCGCTGTTCGCCGGTGGGTCCGGCGTCTCGAGCGATGCGTAGGGGATGGTGGTCTGGACGAGGCGCCGCGGCGCGATTCCGCCGGTTGCCTCGGCGTCGGTGATGCGGCCCGACCATTCGCGCGCACGCGCAACGCGCCGTCTTCCAGGCGGAGAGTGACTGTCGTCGTCGCTCACGCCGACTGGTTCGAGCGTAGCCGACCGGCGGCTTGCGGCACGCGCGAGCGAGAGCGCCGCTGCGCCGATCCGCACATCACGCCGTCGGACACGCGGCCGTCGCCGTCGAAGTCAGGCGTTCGCGCATCGGCAGCGGCTCGTTCCCACGCGACGGTCCGCATCATCCGGAATGAGATCGAAGGCGTCGAACAAATCGCCATGGCGATCGAGATCGCCGAGGTGGTCGGCGCTCACGAAATGCACGTGCGGACTCCGCGTCGCCCGATCGGACCGCACCTTCGACATCGACGTAGTAGGTCGTCGGCGCCGGCGACGGCGGGATCCGGGCGGTGAATTCGCGGGCGCCCGGCCACTGCAGCCGGCACGCGGCGCTGCTCGCGATCTCGATCGCTCCAGTAGACGACGGCGAGGTGCGCCGGCGGCGTGGCGCAGTCGGCCACTCGACCCGTGACGACGAGCGGCAGCCGATCGAGAGTCATTAATGGAAACGATCCGAACTCCGAACGCCGCGCGAGGGTGGCGCGCCCAGTTCTTCGGATACGGTCCCGACTGCAGCGTGCCGCACCACAACTCGCACCGCGCCGCGCGTCGTGGTCAACATCGCCTCGCCGGCAAGCCGCTGCGTGCGGATCGCCCACGGCACCAGCGTCGCCAGCGACGCCAGCACGACGACGCCTGCGTGCACCACACGCCGACGAGTGCCGCGTTCGATCACCAGGAAACGCCGCCAGCACAATCGGGACGAGCACCAGGTTCGGCCGAAACTGCGACGCGATGCCAACGAGCGCGCCGAGCCGCGGCGTGAAGCCGCCAGTCGCCGCGCCGCCGCCCACGCGCGAACAACAGCACCCCGGTCATGAAGATCAGGTTGCAGAGCGGATCCCAGCCTGCGTCGAGGCGTAGACGCGTGTTGAACGACGAGCGTACCCGGTGAGCAGTGCCGCCGTCGCCGCGCACGCGCTCGTCGAACTCGTCGCGCGCGAACAGATACACGACGAGCGGCATCAGGGCGTTGAGCGCCGTCTGCGCGAGCAGCGGGATCAACGGGCGATCGCCGAACAGGCGGTAGAACGGGGCGAGAAAAAGCGGATAGCCCCACGGGTTGTCCAGCGTGGGAAACTCGCCGCCGCGCGCGAGCACGCGGGCGTAGTCGTAGTAGTTGTCGAACCCTGCCCATCCCCACGGATGCGGCGCCCACACCAGAATGAAGAACAGGCCGATGGCCAGCGACGCCGCACGCCGCGTAAACCGTCCTAGTGGAGCGTATCAACAGATGGCAATGGGTCGACATCCAGCCTTGGACTGCGATTACCGGACCGTTCCAACGGAACGGTCCGCTTTACATTTCAAAACGACACACCACTAGACTCATTCTCGACGCATATTACCCAGTGAAGGTCTCCATCATCATCCCGGTCTACAACGAAGAGCAGACGATCAGCGCGGTCGTCGAGCGCGTGCTCGCGGTCGATCTCGGCGGCATCGACTCGGAAGTGATCATCGCCGACGACGGATCGAGCGACGGCACGCCGAGCGGCGATCGTCGGCGAGCGCGTGGATCGACGATCCGCGCGTGCGCACCTGCGCGAACCGGATCAAGCGTCGGCAAAGGGTGCGCCGATCCGCCTGCGGTCTGAGCTACGCCGACCGGCGACGTCGTCCTGATTCAGGATGCCGATCTCGAGCTGCGACCCGGCGGAGTGCCGACCGGCTGCTGCAAGCCGATCATCGACGGCCGAAGCGCCGTCGTGTTCGGCTCGCGGTTTCCTCGACCGGCAAGAACGCGCGTCAGGCCTGCAGTCGCAGCTCGCCAACCGCGCCCTCACCATCACTGACCAACCTCCTGTTCGGCGCCACGCCTCACCGACATGGAAACCGCCTACAAGGTCTTCCGCCGCGAAGTCGCTCGACGGGATCCGGCTGCGCTGCGTCGCGTTCGACTTCGAGCCGGAGTTCACCGCGAAAGTGCTGCTCAAGGGACATCACGATCGTCGAGGTGCCGATCTCCGTATCACCCGCGCACCGCCGCGAAGAGGCAAAGAAGATCGGCTGGATGGACGGTCTGGACGCCGTTTACGCTGCTGCTGAAATGCCGCTTCGGCCGATGATGACGCGACGTTCACGAGTGGCTCCGCTCGGTCGAACGGTGGCTTCGCTGCTCGTTCGCTGGCGGCCTTCAGCCGATCCGGTTCCCGATCGTTCGTCGATCGGCGTCTGTCACCCGGACCGTTCTGGTTGGCTCGGCCAGGCGATCAGCGCCTGGCGACCGGGAACGATCAGCGCCAGCGCGAGAACGCGATCAGCGCGAGTCACCGAGAACGATTCCGACCATGAACGCGCTGCCGAACCTCACCGCCGACCTGCACGCCGACAGGGCCGCAGATCCCGGCGCTGCCGAATCTTGAGCGCCGGCTGCCGGTTGCGGATCGACGCGCAGGTTTGAAGCGCCGCGTGGATCGCGTCAGCGACTGCCGGTGCCGGCGACGTCGACCAGCGCGATCGTCCACGTGCTCGTCGCCGGCGACTGGTGCTGCCGGTTCAGATCCGGCGTGATCAGAGCAGCGTCCATCGCCACCGGCTGAAGCCGGGCACGCTGGCCCGGAATCGGATCAGGATGTCGGCGATGCACGACGCCGCGCCGGCGCGAACACGCTCGGTAGAGCTCGGTCCAGCCCCAGGCGCTCGCCGAAAATGCACGCCTGATTCCCACCCAGCCGGGGTCCATCGACTGCCACTGCGTCGCGGGCGGCTCGATGTCCCGCCTCATCGCCCGGATCGGCACCGCCAGCGCCTGAGATGGGCGGCGGCCGCCGCCGCTGCAGACGTCATCAGCCACGAGCGTCGATGCGCGCGGCGCGGCACCACCGCGCGCGCGCGCAGACGATGGTTCTACGAGGATCTGATCCCCCAGCCCGAGCAACAGGCCGGGCTGCGCCCGGAACGGCACCGCCACCTCGTCGATCAAGAAACGGGTGGCTGACGAAGCGGGTCGCCACGAGCGCCGCGACGCCGCTGGCGGCCCCGAGCAGGCGGACGTCGCGCGGCACCTGATCGGCGAGGGAGCCCGCCCAGCGCGCGCACTGGGCCAGCGCCGATGAACGCGGAGAGCAGAACCAGGCCGGCGCACGCCACGAGCTCGGCGCCCGATCTGCGGGAAGCGATTGTGCGCGTTCTCCGACCCGTAATTCCACGCGAAAGCTCGGGCGTGAGAAAGAGCGTGGACGTTGGATGGTACTGTAGCCGATCCCGACGCCGACGAGCCGGACGCGCCGCGATCATGCGCCAGCTCGTCGCGTTGGATTGCACGCGAAACGACGTGCGCGGTTCAGCGCTGGCTGGCCGTCGATCGGAGACCACGGCACGGCGCCGATGGCGAATCGCGACTGACGACGGCGGCGCCGATCTGCAGCACGCCTGCCGTCCGCGATTTCAACCAGAAGCTCGACACGATCAGGCCGCGGCCGGGATCACGGCGAGGCGCCGCCGCGTTTCACCACGGCGCTGCGCGACGCCGTCAGCCACAGCGCCGATCTCGCGTTCGCCGCGAACAGCGCCAGCCAGATCAGCGCGATCGCGTCCGCGCGCGTCACGCGAACATCCCGAAGGCGTGGGAGCGGGCGGGCATGGCGAGTGGCTGCCCGCGGCGTTGGCGTCGCCGACGTGCGCGGCGACGCGGTAGCGGTTGGTGGCCGTAACGCGCCGGAGGATCGTCCGCGGGTGCGACGCCGTGCCGGCAGCGCACGCTCGCCGCCCGCGACCACGCGGCACCGGCGGCCAGCGAGCACGGCCGGCAGTGCGACCTGGCGAGGCCGCGGCCGAGCGCGGAAGAACGTGACGGCGGCCGCTGCCATCGCGATCCGCTTCGACGATCCGTGCGCCAGCGCCGAGGAGGCCGATTCGATCGGGGAAGAAGTAGTAGCGCGTGGACGATGACGTCGAGCTCAGCGGGTCAGCTCGCCCGGGTATCGGCTCAATCGCCACGTCGAGCCGGCAATCGACGCGACGACCGCCGCGGCGGTGCAACCAGCCGATCGCGTGCGGCGCGCGGCCCAGCGGTCGTCCGAGTCCCGCTAGCAAGCCACCCGGCGAGGCATACGCCGACGATCACCTCGCTGATCCGGAAGTCGTTGTTGCTGATGACGACGGCGAACGAAGTGGCCGAGCGGCGCGAGAGGGCGCGACCGCAGAGAGAGAACCCGCGACCGGCGACACCACCGTGATCGCGAGCACGAGGCGCGGCGAGCGCGCGATCGGCGTCGCGACGTTGAGGACGAGAATCGACAGCGTGAACCACGCCGGAATCACCGCGCGCCACGAGCCGGAAGGGAAGCCAACGCCAGACGAGCGCCGGTCGAGGCGTGGTCACTGCGTCGTGCCGGGTCAGAGGTTCCGCCGATGGCGGATTCTGGCGCACGCAGGCGGCGCGCCGAGCCGATGCGTGGCGTTCGTCTCGTGATGATAAGTTGGAGGGCCGGTTTCCACGAGGGGATTTCTCTACATGATTCGTGATGAGTTGATGCGTCCGCATGGCGGCGCGCTGAGAAGTGGACCGCGTGGCCGAGCCCGCGGCCCGATCCGGCCGCGCTGGCGGCGGCGTCGCGTCTTCCGCAGATCATGCTGACGCCGGTTCAGCACTCCGATCTGGTCTGTATCGCCACGGGCGTCTTCTGGGGCCTCTCCGGGATTCGTCGGCCGCGCGGACTGGCGAGGTCGAGCCTCGACAACGATGCGCCTTGCCGACGGCACCGTGCTGGAGCATTCCGGTCACCCTGGCCGTGTCGTCCGACACCGCGACGGCGATCGGCGCGAGCCCGACGATCGCGCTCCGGGATCCGGGCCGGCCGCACCAGCAGCACGATGGACGTGACCGAGACGGTTTTCTCGTACGACAAGCGCCGCGAGGCGTCGGCGGTGTATCGGACCACCTGGACGGGGCGCACCCGGGCGTCGCGCGTCTCTACGGGGCAGGGCGATGTCCCGCAGGCCGGGCCGATCACGCTGCTGGTTCCGCCGGTCGACGAACCGTTCGCCGAGTTCCGGCGCGATCCGATCGAGACGCGGCGGCTGTTCGCGGAACGTGGCTGGAAGCGCGTCGTCGGCTTTCAGACCGCAACCCGGTGCACCGCGCCCACGAGTACATCCAGAAGGCGGCGCTCGAGATCTGCGACGGCCTGCTGCTGAATCCGCTCGTCGGCGAGACCAAGAGCGACGACATCTCGGCGGCGACCCGGATGGAAGAGCTATCAGGTGCTGATCGAAAACTACTATCCGACCGACCGCGCGGTGCTGAGCGTCTTCCGGCCGCGATGCGCTACGCCGGACCGCGCGAAGCGGTCTTTCACGCCATGGCGCGCAAGAACTACGGCTGCGCGTCACTTCATCGTCGGCCGCGATCATGCCGGCGTCGGCAACTATCCTACGGCACCTACGATGCGCAGAGAATTTTCGACGAGTTCACGAGCGCGGAGATCGGGATCACGCCGCTGTTCTTCGAGCACACGTTCTTCTGCAACGCAGGTGCGGGCGGCATGGCATCCAGTAAGACGTGTCCGCATGACGGATCGAGCCGCGTGACGCTGAGCGGCACGCAGGTGCGCGACATGCTCAGCAAGGGAGAGATTCCGCCGGACGAGTTCACGCGCGCCCGAGGTGGCGAACGTGCTGGATTGCGGGGATGCGCGCGTATGATGCCGGCACGAAGGCGGGTTCGCGACGTGGTTCACCGGCCTCGTCTCGGTGTGCCGGCAAAAGCCGAAACGCTGGCGCAGCAGGCCCTTCCGCGACGAGGATCGCTCGCGCAGGGCCGGCGGGTCGAGGGTCCTCGGCGGCGACGAGGTGCGCACCAATGCTCAGCAAGGGGCTCGGCTGCTCGAAAGAGGATCGGGACACCAGCATTTCGCCGCATCGGCTTCCCGTCGCCCGGCTGCTCTCGCGCAACGGCGTCGTGGTCATCGCCGCCGCCATCTCGCCCTACCGTGACGTGCGCGACGAGGTGCGGCGGAGCCACGAGGCGCCGTTCGTCGAGGCGTTCCTCGACTGTTCGATCAGACGAACTGGTCCGCCGCGACAAAGAAAGGGCTCTACGCGAAGGCGCTGCGGGGGCGAGATTCAGCATTTCACCGGCGTGTCGGACTTCTACGAGCCGCCGCTGACGCTGACCTCCATATCCACACCGACCGGGAAACGGTCGAGGCATCGCGGCAGGCCGTCGTCGGCTGGCTCGAAGAGCACGGCCTGCTCTACCGGCCGCAAATCGCCTGAGACAGAGGGTTATGCGAGATCGACTGACAGACTCGTGGACCGTATCAACAGCAGGTGAGGGCAGTGCATCGAGCCTTGAACCGCGATCTCGGACCGTTCCAACGGAACGGGCCGCTTTTACGTTTCGAACGGCCGTGCCGCTAAGATGCCGGCGAGCCGGATGATCGCGATCGCTCTGCCGCTGCTGACGGCCTTCGGACTGTCGGTCATCGCGTATCGCGGTGTGCCGGCGGGTGGCGCTGCGCCTCGGGTTCGTGGCGCACCCGCGCCGAGGATCGGCGGCACCGCGTCCACGTCGCCCTGTTCGGCGGCGTCGGCGATGGCGCATCGTGTTCTTCGTCTGCGCGGCGGCGTTCGGCGTCGCGTCGCAAGCTGCCGGTGCTCACGGTCAGCGCCGGCGCTGATGTTCGTCGACCGGCCTCGTCGACGACGTGCTGTCGCTGAAGCCGTCGACGAAGCTCATCGCGCAAATCGCGCTCGCGTCGGCGCTGCTGTTCTTCGACTACCGCCTCAACTGGCTCGAGTCGATCACGCTCGACTCGCTGCTGACGCTGTTCTGGGTCGTCGGCCTGACGAACGCCTTCAACCTGATCGACAACATGGACGGCTTGTGCGCCGGCATCGCGATGATCGTCGGCGCCGCGCTGCTCGTCGACCTGCTGCCGGGCGCGGCGGGCACGCGCGCGTTCTTCGAGGTGCGGTATCTCGCGATCCTGCTCGGCGCCACCGGCGGCTTCCTCGTCTACAACCTCCACCCGGCGTCGATCTTCATGGGCGACAGCGGCAGCCTGCTGCTCGGGTTCAGCTTCGCCGCCGTCACGCTGAGCGCCGGCCACCGGGCGCCGGCCGCTCGGACGTGCTGTCGATCGTCGCCGGCGCCGGTGCTGCGTGCTGCTGATTCCGATCTTCGACACGACGCTCGTGACGCGTGTCGCGCTGGCTGTCGGGCCGGCGCGCGTCGCAGGGCGGGCGCGATCATTCGTCGCACCGGCTCGTGGCCATCGGTCTGTCGGAGCGCCGCGCGGTCGCGCTGCTCTGGCTGCTCGCGCGCCATCGGCGGCGTGCTCGGCGTCGGCGTCGGCAACTTCGGCCAGACAGTGGACGGTGCTCGCTCGTCGGCGTCTGCGTTCCTGATCGGGATGGTGCTCTTCGCCGCCTACCTGGCCGGCATCCGCGTCTACGACGACGCCGACGCGCGGGTGAAGCAGGGCACGTTCACGCCGATCGTCGTCGAGTTCATGCACAAGCGGCGCGTCGCCGAAGTGCTGCTCGACTTCTGCCTCGTGGCGATGTGCTACTACGCTGCGTACCGGCTGCGCTTCGAGGATCCGGACGACTTCATGCGAGAACTTCGCGATGTTCACGCGGTCGCTGCCGGTGATCGTGCGCCGCGCAGATGGTCGCGTTCTTCGCGGTCGGCGTCTATCGCGGCGTGTGGCGGCACTTCGGGATGATGGACACGCTCGTCGTCGCGCGCGGCGTGTTCTTCGGCGCGCCGTCGGCGCTGAGCTCGTGATCCTGTGCGCCTTCCGCTTCTTCGCGTATTCGCGGACGGTGTTCGCCATCTACGCCGTGCTGCTGCTGATCGCCGTCACGCTGTCGCGCGCCTCGTTCCGGCTGGTCGGCGAGTTCATGCAGCGGCAGCGCAGTCGGGCCGCGCGCGTCGTCATCTACGGCGCCGGCGACGCGGCCGGCCTGGTGATTCGCGAGATGCTCGCCGACGGCGAGCGACGCGCAGCGCTCGTCGGCTTCATCGACGACGATCCGCGCAAGGCCGGCATCCGCGTGGCGGGCTACCCGGTGCTCGGGCAGCTACTCGGCGTTGACGGTCCTCGTGCGTGCCGCGTCGATCGACAGCGTCGATTTCGGCGCGCACCCTCGGCCCGAGCGCCTGAACAACCTCGAAGTGCGCGCAGCATCAGATCGAGCTCGCGGCTGCGGATCCGGTTCGAGCCGCTCGTCGAAGGCCAGTCGCGCCGCCAGAGTCGGCTGCCATGCCTGGCAGATCCGTTCCTGAGTTCTCGACAGCGATTTCGTGATCCTCGACTTCCTCAAGACCAGTGCCATCTGTCGTCGCCGCTGCCGATGATGGCGGTGCTGGCGATTGCGGCCGTCCTGGCCGTGGCGGCGGCCGGCGTCGAGAGGCTGCGTCTCTACGTCCTCACCGTGACGCTCGGCTATTGGCTGGTGACGACCTTCGCTCGGCGCGTACGTGCTGGTCGACGCCGCTCAGCCGCGGGATGCGCGTCGAGCACGCGAGCCGCGATCAGGGCGCGGGACACGCGCAGGCGATCGTCGTGCTTCGGCGGCGGCGTTGCCCACGGCGCGCGTCGGCGAGAAGTTGGGCGGCGTGCTGACCGGCCGAGCTTCGATGCCTCGCGCGGCGCGGGTCATCGAGATCGTCGGCGCGCCGATCGTGATTTCGCCTCCGGCGGCATTCCGCGGCCGGATCGCGACGTGCGGCCGGAGAGCGAGATGCTGCGCGATATACCGAAGGCGGGTGTGCCACCGGGCGCGATCGTGGAGGAGTCGTAGCCGAAGATGACGCACGAGCAGGCCGCGGTCGCGCCGTTGCGCGAGCGGCGCATCGAGCGGGTCGTGCTCGTCACCTCACAGACGCACATGGCGTTCGCTGGCGGTGTTTCGCGCCGCCGGAGTGAATCCGGTGCCGTCGGTCGCGCCGCTGCGATCGGAGATGTCGTTGCCGCCGCCGCCGCTCCTGCCCAACATCGAGTCGCTGATCCTGTCCGACGACGCCAGGTACGGTTATCGCGGCGTTCGTACTATCGGGCGCGCGGCTATCTCAGGTCCGGCTCGCAGTAGTGCGGGCGGCATCGGCAACCGGAGAGCATGTGCCGACTGTTTTCACCACGGAGGACACTGAGGACGCGGAGGAGATCCTTGTCTTTCCCTCTGCGTCCTCCGGTGTCCTCCGTGGTGGCGAGAGTTTGATTTTGCAGCGAAAGGCCTGCGCTACCTGCGGCCGCCGAAGTCCGGCTCCCAGTAGTTCGTCTCGCGGCGACGCGAGCGCTTGATCGACGACGGCCCGTGCGTGCCGGGCAACGCTGCCCGCACCCGCGCATCCCGTAACAAGGCATCGAGCACGTGAAGCTGGAAGGTTTCTTCGGCGTGGAATCCGTCGCTCAGGCGCGATCGTCCATGCCGAGCGGGGCCGGGTCCGACGCATCCGAGCAGCGGAGGCGGTGCCGTCCGAAAATCTCTCCGGATGGTGCCCTCGAAGTCCGCCCACAGGCGCGAGTGGCGCCGGGTCGGATTGCAGCCCGGCGAGGACCGCCGATGAGAACGGCGGCAGATAGCCGATCCACGGGGACATGCTGGTTCTCGTAGCGCTCCGAAAGCACGGCGTCGAGACCGGGCCGCTCCTCGGCCGAGCACTACGGTCCGCCGGCGGAAAATTGGCCGCCGGCACACTCCCTGACGCGCTCGATGATCGCGGCACCTCGCCAGGTCCACGAATCGCCACTCGGCGTCGGAGCGCGGCGTCGGCACGATCGCCTGAAGCTGCCGTCGGAGGCGGAAGCCGCCGCCTCCTTCTCGCGCGGCGATGCCGACCAGCCGATCGCCCGCACCTCGTGGCAGCGCGATCGTCTCCGCCGCGAACGACCGCGGATGTCCCAGCAGCCAGCGCAGCCCGATGACATGCTCGTCGAACGAGTTCGTGTCGGTGCTCGCGTGGTCGAGAAACCGCGTCTTCACCTCGACGTCATCGTTGAACCACCACAGGTCGACGCCGAGCAGCAGCACCGCCGGCGTCCGCGTCGACGGCAGCGTCAGGCAGAACTCGTGGAGGTCGCGGAGGCTGTTGATCATCCCGCCGGCGTTGTAGAAGCCCGTCGCGCGATCGCCGAACATCTCGGCGCGAAACTTCATCGTCCTCGACGATCCGGCGACGATCACCGAGCGGGTTCCTGATGAGGATGCCGCGCATGTATAGGCGCAGAAGACCTGATCGGTCGCGCGCAGGTAGAGCGCATCCGGATGGGCATGCTGATGCGCGAACACCCGATCCAGCGGCCACAACTCGCCGGACCACTGCAGAACGGCTTCGCCGGGCACGAGCAGCATCGCGAGGGTGACAGAAAGCGAGACCAGGCGCCAGAGAAATCGTCGCAATCAGCGCCTGATCAGAATTGAAAGTAGATGAACGGCGTGTAGCGCAGCGGCGCGAACACGAACATGATCGTCGCGAACGCGTAGTAGAGACTCCAGCGGACCGGACGCGGAAGGCGTTCGACGGCGAGCGGGTTCGCGTGGCCGCGCTGCACCCACTCGACGGCGAACAGGATGACGATCCAGACCACCGCGCGCTTTCTCGACCAGGTGCGGCGGCGTGGCGACGACGTCCGACGCGATCTTGCCGAGGATGGTGAACGCGTCGCCGACCGATGCGGCGCGGAAGAACACCCAGGCGAGACAGGTCAGGGTGAAGGTCAGCGCGATCTGCGCGATGCGCCGTGAACGACGGGAGCAGCGGCTCGCCCGCCGGCGGCTCGTCCGCCATCGCCTCTCGACTCGGGCCACGCGGCCGCGTAGGCGTGAATACAGCACGCCGTGGAGCAGGCCCCAGACGACGAACGTCCAGTTGGCGCCGTGCCACAGGCCGCTGACCAGGAAGACGATCAGGATGTTGAGCATCCATCGCGGGTAGGTGACGCGATTGCCGCCGAGCGGCGACGGATAGAGATACTGCCGGAACCACCTGCGTGAGCGAGATGTGCCAGCGTCCCCAGAACTCGGGGATGCTGCGCGAGAAATAGGGATAGGCGAAGTTCCGCATCAGCTCGATGCCGAGCAGGCCGCGCGCAGCCGATCGCGATGTGCGTGTAGCCGGCGAAATCGCAATAGATCTGCATCGGCGGCGCACGCCGTCGCGTAGAGGAGCTGCCAGCCGGACGCGCGCCGCGATGTCGTCGTACGACGCCGACACGATCGGCGCGAGGTTGTCGGCGATGACGACCTTGATGAGAAGCCCCAGGCACCTGGCGGAGCGCGTCAGGCGCGGTCTCCGCGTCGAACACCCGCCGCCGGTTGAACTGCGCGAGCAGGTCCTTCGCGCGCGACGATCGGGCCCGGCGACGAGGTGCGGGAAGAACAGGATGAACGAGAAGTAGCGGATCGGATCGTGGACCGCCATCGAGCTCGCGGCGGTAGACGTCGATGGTGTAGCTGAGCGCCTGGAAGGTATAGGCTGATCCCCATCGGCAGGAGGATCTTCAGCGAGCAATACGTAACCGGAACGAAGTACAAC
>ERZ1370068.9692-contig-8451_pt1 | contig 40661 bp, 63 predicted proteins | sample MGYA00561227_ERZ1370068 | MGnify/ENA primary metagenome ERZ1370068 (study PRJEB38410, sample SAMEA6850437) | metagenome | study: Metagenomic assessment of the ecological functions of the soil: analysis of the soil microbiota associated with the... | reverse complement strand
GCATGCTTCGTTCAGTTACGTATTGCTAGTTCTTCGATCGTCGTTAACGTGACTATGTCCAGCGTGCGCACCCGGGGATGACCAAATCGGCGGCGGAATCTTCGCGCGAAATGCACATAATCGCGAAAGCCGCAAGCGAAGGCGATCTCGTTGATTGGCTGGCGCGTTCCCAGCAACGCCCCGCGATGCACAAGATGTGCGGCACGATCCAGGCGATGCGAATAGATGAATTCGGCTGCATGTCGTGCCAGCGCTCAGCGAAAAGCCTTTGCACGTATCGCAGCGAGACCCCCGTCTCCCTGGCCCACCTCGGCGGTCGAAATCCGCCAACTGCTGCGTGAAGGCTGCGGCAACTGCGCGCAGCGCCTCGCCGACCGGCCAGCGTTCACGGTGATATGTCTCGAGCATTTCTTTGGGCGCGCTGCCGTGGACGACGCTCGCATGAGCTTCCATCCAAGATTCATCGCGTCCTGGATGCCGACATTCATGCCCTGCCCGCCCATCGGCGGATAAGGATATGGGCCGCATCGCCTGCCAGCAGCATTTCGTGATCCTTTCCGACCGATGCTCGGCAAGCCGGGTTTCATCGCGTGAAACGCGACAGCCAGATCGGGTCGCGCGGGCGGAAGTCACACACCTGCGATGCGAGCCGCGGCGGTCGCAAGCTCCAGCGAGCGGCAACGGCTCAAGGGCGCCGGGAGAAGCCGCCGCCCGCACTCTATCAAGGCGAGCCTATGGTGAAGGCCGTCACCGAGCGACACGACAAGCAGGCCGCCCCTCCCTCGTTTACAACCGTGACCATCGGACTCGGACGGCGGCGCGTCGAGCACTACGTCTCCCAGCATCATCGTGTGTCGCGCCGGATGGCCGACAAAATCGATCGGGGCGGCGCGCCGCACCTTGCCGCGGCAGCCCATCGGCTCCGAGCAACGCATAAGCGAGCCGGAAAACGGAATGGTACTTCCCGGTTGCGGCCGCCGATGACGACATGGGTTTGCATCCTGTTCCACCGTTTCCTGACAAAGTGGCCACGCCGCACGTTCACGCCAATTTCGAGCGCGCGTTCCTCGAGAAGAGCCTCGGTCGTCGCCCGGGGCAACACCAGCATGAAGGGAAAGCGTGTATCGATGACCGAGAAATCCAGCCGCGTGTCGAGTGCCACCGAAACTGACCAGACGGGACCGCGCGCCGCGGGCGAGGAACCGGTCGGCGAGCCCGCGAAGGGCAAACACCTCAAGGGGTCCGTCCGTGGATCGAGACGCACGTGACTGAGTGTGTGCTCCGCTCCAGCACTGTGACCTCAACCTTCGCCAGCGCCAGCTCGCATGCGAGCCACTAGCCCGACCGGACCGCCGACGATCGCGACGTCGAATTCATTGCCCATGACAAGCGCTCCTACTTCGGCGGCCGGTGGAAGACTGTCCGCTCCATTTTTCACATTCGCGTCTCTCACCTGACCGAACCTGACCCACCTTATCGCCTTCAAATCGCATGAGCTGAAATTGGCTCACCGCGACGAAATTTGCCGAACTGGTGTTGATGAATATGCCGGGGAGCAAGCAATCGAGCTCGAAGGTCGTGGATGGTTGTCGCCTGTTTCATGACGTTCTCGCGGGTGGGATCGTTTGCCCGCCCGTTTCAGAACCTCCACCATGGTCTGCGCGAAACAGTAGCCGTTCATGACAAAACGATCGCTTCTTGTTGGCGCCCGGCAGATACTTGGCAACGTAGGATTCAAACTTCTTGATTCCGGGATCGTCCTTCAACGTCGGGTCGCTGGCACTCTTGGTATAGTCCGACGAAATAATCCCTGCGCGTTCTCGAATCCAGCAGGCTCGATAACAGTCGCCAACGTGGAACTTGGGCTGATGAGAAACTGAAGTGGCTTCCAACCCACCTGAGCGGCTTTTCTGATGGCTTGAGCGGCAAATTTCGGCTGCGCTATATTGAGGAAGACATCCGCGCCGCTCGCAGCCAGTGAAACGACTCTCCGAGTCGACCGTGGGATCGGATACGTCGTAGTATTCGGTTGCGACGATCTGGGACGCGTTATCGCCCAAGGCCGCCTTGAAGCCGTTAAGGAAGTCCCGGCCGAAGTCGTCGTTTTGATAGAGGACGGCTATCTTTGCGTTCGGTTTGTTCTTGACCACAAGCGCTCCGTATATTGCGCCCTCACTCGAATTGCTGGGTACCCAACCCATCGTCCAGGGATAGTGTTTCGGGTCGTTGAATTTCGGCGAACCGCTCACGACGAAGAGTTGAGGGACTTTCCTCGAATTGAGGTAGGGTCGGATGGCCGTATTCATCGCCGTACCCATCGGCGAAACGAGCTGCCAGCACTTCGTCGCTCTCGACCAATCGGCGTACCTGCTCCACGGTCTTGGCCGGATTGTAGGCGTCGTCATAGCGCGATCAGCCTGATCTTTCGTCCATTGATTCCTCCTTCGTCGTTGACCTTGTTATAGTAGGCCTCCATGGCTTTGCCGACGAGACTGGAAGATGAAACCGGACCGCTGAACGGCATCGTAGTGCCCAGCCGGATCTCCTTGTCAGTAACCCCGGGACCATACTTGCTCTGCGCTTCGGCGCGCCCGGAAAGAGTCATGCCGATGACAAGGACAGCGGCCATCCCTGACGCTTTACAGAATTGAACATGGTTCCTCCCTCGTGCTCATCCTTTTTGAACGTGCCTCTAATCGAGACCAGCGCTCTCTCAGCGAAAGCCTGCGTCGCTTCGGTACCGCGCGCCGCAGCGATCACCATGAGTCCAGCCTTCGTAATTGCCGTTCAAGCCGCTCCTTCCGATGCAAGGTCGGGAGAACTGACCGTCGGCAAGAGCCGGGTCGCCCTGACCGATATCGTTCGAGAGGAGCGGACCGTAGTCCATTCCGATACTTGCTCGCGCCCGGCGCACCGTGCTCTCAATTTCGCTCCGGGTAATGCCGAGATCGCGGAGCATGTGATCGTTCATGCTGGCTGAGTTCTGTGATGGCGTGGCGAGCCGCCAATTCGGCTTCGATCGCCGCCTTTATTCTCTTCAGAACCGCGAGGAGCCGTGTGATGGCGCGTCGTGCGATCCGGCCCCGTCGCGACTGGCGCCGCGGCGGAGCGCTGATGCCATGGATCTCGTAGAGCGATTGTCGCGAATGCATTTCCATTGCACTTTCTCCCTGGTCTTTTGTTCGGGACCGAAGCCGCGGTGACGCGGAACGTGCGTCGCCAAGGCAGCCGGCAGCGCTGCGTCGCCATTCCGCGCTTGAGCGTGGTTAGCCCTTGCGGCTGTCTGGCTATTTCTGCGGCGAGTGGATCGAACGCGCCGTCCGTTGCAGAGGTGGCCCAACAAGCTTCGTGCCGTAGCGGGCAGCGATGGCCGTGATCTTGTCGACGTCGTCGACACCCGCCGTCGCTCTGAATAATCCATCGATCTGTCCTGGCGAAAACACCACCAGCATGCGGAGCGGCGTGTCCGACGGATTGCACCAGGCATGCGGCACTCCCTCCTGACGGTAACGCTTGTACCGGCGGGCGCGTCCCATCTCCGGTCGCCATTGGCGATGTCGAGGCGTGCCTTCCACCACAATGAAATGCTCCTCCTCCTTGTTGTGGATGTGCAACGGCACGCCGTTGCCGGGATCGGCAACGATCTCGATCACCGAATAGGCCCCCATGGTCTGCGCCGAAGAGACGCGGATCTTGAAGCGTTCTCCCGGCGTGACTTGCAGCCACTCACCACGGTCCTGATCGGGGGTGAAGCGAACTTCGGCGGCTTTCGGTGTCGTCATCTGGAGTCTCCCTTTCTGCTTGGTGAAGCCAATGGAAGAGCGCGCGGCCGCTCGCCCGCCTGCTGGTTACTCTGCGGCTATCGCGCGCCGATCGATCGGAAGCGGGATGGCGGAACAGAAGACGTTCTCGGGGTCGTAGAGTTGTTTGACCCTGAGCCAGCCGTTCGGCGTTGGGACCAAAGCTTTCCGCTGCGCGGTCAGTGTCGCCTGAGGCCGAAGCAAATTCGGATATCCGCCAGGAAGTGCGATCGCGTCGAGGCCCGCCGCGTGTCGCGGACCCACTGTTGATGCCGGCGCTCTTCCAATCTGTCCGGCCGATCGGGGAACGAAGCGAGAATTTCGATCAGCACGTGGTCGCGACGGAGGCCGAACGCCGTCGCTTCCACCGGCACGCGCGAAGCCGCGCCTCTGAACTCGTGGCTGAAAATCGCGCATCCCGCCGAGACGGCTTTCGCCATGGCCTCGACGAGAAGGTCGACGCCGGCTCCGTCGAGCGCTGGAAGCGAGCACGTTTCCATGAAGGTCCGCCGCCCGTTCACGACATACTGAGTCGAACACTGACAACGACGTCCCGTAGCGGACCGCGTCCAAGGTGTTGTCGAGTAACGTTCCGAGCTCAAGCAGCGGTGCGATATGCTCGTCGCCCTGCCCCTGCGAACCGCTCCATGTCGGCACCAGCAGAATCACCGGCACGCCGTCAGGACCGGCGACGGCGCCGACCTGAACGGTCAACTCATCGGGCATGGAAGGCACCGCATCGGCATAGCGTCGCAGGACAGTTTTGGCTTCCGAGAACGGATAGACCAGCATGCCAGAAACGACGTTGGGCAGGTCGTGCAAACGAATGCGCATTGCGGTTACGACACCGAAGTTTCCGCCGCCGCCGCGCAATGCCCAGAACAGATCTTCTTCGCGACCGCGTTCGGCGGTAACGATGCGCCCATCCGCCAGAACAACATCAGCGGCAATCAGATTGTCGAGCGCCAGCCCGAAGCGGCCGATCAGCGGGCCATAGCCGCCGCCCAGTGAGAGACCGGCCATGCCGACCGCGCTGCACGAACCTGTCACGGCCGCAAGACCAAGCGGATCGGTCACCGCGAGGACATCGGAGGCGCAGAGCGCCTCCCAAGATCCGCGCGCTGCGCCGGTCGCGGCTGATGACCACGTCCCTCATGCCGCTGAGGTCGATCACCAGTGCCATCGCACAGGGCGCGACCGGCCCAATCGTGACCGCCGCCACGTACCGACAGCGACAGACCAGCGGAACGAGCGGCCGCAATTGCGAGCTGGATGTCCTGCAGCGTCCGGCAGTGAACGACGGTGCGCGGCATGCGGCCAATCGGCTTTGCCCAGATCTCGGTCGCCGCGACGTATCGGTCATCGCCCGGCCTCGAAACGCGATTGCCGAGTTGGTTCGCTGAGTCCACGCAAGGTGCGTTCGATCAGATCAGTCATTGCTTTCCAATCTCCTCTAGTTCACCTTGCTGAACCTCGACCTCGCGTTGCGATGCCGACTGCGATTTGGCGAGTAAGCCGCGTCCGGCCGTGAGGAAGGATCGGCGCTCCCGACGGCAGCCGATAATGACTGACTATGGTTCGGCCTGGCTTCGTGCCGTCGGATGCTCCAGCGAATGACTGCGGCTTGCAATCACACCGGTCATACAGGAGATGTGCGTGGCATCAAACGCCGCTGCCGAACTCGTGCACGTCGCGGCGACCGCGAGTCTGGCGAGCAAATGAATAGTCGTCCGGCGCACGGCGATCCGCGACGAGGCGACCGATCGCCCGCGTATCGGGGCGAGGTCGAACAGGAGACGTTGACACGCCGATCGCGACGGCAGGCGTGATATCGAATATGTTGACAATTTGAAATTCTCCGCAAGTTGATGCGGAGAATTTGCCGGCTATCCGCTACGGCATTATCTCTGACGCGAGAAATGGGATTACCGCTGTAGTCCTGGCCGCCGCACTTTTGTCATCTTTGGAGCGCTTCGACCGGCAGCGCAGACGGATCCAACGGCGCCTCGGTCCGGAACATGCGCGACGCAGCTCGGATCAGACCAGGAGCGCATTGAGAATCGCGCTCTACGACTGCACTCCGCGAGGCCTACCGAAGTTAGCCAGGCAGCGTGACAAGGCGCCGGCCAGTTCTGACAGAGGTCAACGGATGATGGACGACTTCGGAAACGCCGGAAGCTGCCAGCAATTGCGCGTCGAGATCCCGCGCCGAAGTCGTCGCCAGGACGATCGGCAGGTTGGGCGCGAGCTCACGCAACGTGGTGGCGAAATCGAGAGCGAAGCTCGCGCCGGGTTGGTGGCACAGGAGCGCGGCGTCGAAGCGCGCGCGCACGGCACAGGCTTGCGCGGCTTCCTGCGGCCCGGTGAAGCCGACCGGCTCATAACCGAGAGCCGCCAGAATTTCCTCATGCCGCAGCAAGCGTCCGCGGTCGGTTTCAAGCACCAGTACCGTTTCGCCGACGCCGCGACCGGCTGTGACCGGATGCATGCTGAACGAGTATCGGCTGATGAGACGGGACGGACGGAAGCCAGATGTCGAAACGTGTCCCTGCCCCGAGGGTGCTGCTTACCTGCAAAGCGCCGTTATGTTCCCGTACGATGTCGCGCGCCGTCGCAAGCCCGAGACCGTTTCCGTCAGGACGCGTCGTAAAGAACGGCTCGAAGATCCGCTCCAGTGTCGCTTCGTCCATGCCGCGCCCCGGATCGGATATCGAAACCACGACGAAGCGGCCGGGATTGATTTCGACCTGAGTAACCCTCTCGGCCTCGCTGATCTCGCGTGTCCCGATCTCGATCTCGATGACACCTGGTTTGTCCATCGCCTGGACCGCATTATTGCAGATGTTCAGGATGACCTGCTGCAGCTGCGCTGGTTCGGCCGAAACGACCGCCGTTTCCGCGGTCTCACTCACCTTGATTTCGACATGGGCCGGCAATGATGGCGCGAGCAGCGACTTCGCTTCCGCGACCAGCGTCTTGATGCAGACGTGCTCCCGCCTTCCCTCACGGCGGCGTCCGAATGTAAGGATTTGATCGACCAGATCCCGCGCCCGCTCCGCGCCTCGCCGGATCGCGGTCAGATTGCGCCGCGGCCGGGCTTCCGAGGCGAGATGCTCCTCCACCATCTCGGTATGGCCGAGGATGCCGGCCAGGATATTGTTGAAGTTGTGGGCAATACCGCTGCTGAACGTGCCCACCGTCTCCATGCGACGGGCCTGCTGCAAACGCGTCTCCAGCCGTGCGCGTTCCTTTTCCATGGAGTGCCGCTCCAGCGCATAGACGATCGTATCGAGCGCCATTCGCAGCAGGCTGAGTTCGCCGGCGGCAGTCGATACGACAGGGTCGACCAATCGCGTCGAACCCCAGGACGACGGTGGTACCGTCCTTGTTGACATTCGTCGCGCACGCCCATCCGCCCAGACCAAGCGCGACACAGGCCTCCTTGTTCTCTCCGATCGGCAGGCGATCGACGCGCGGAACATGGATGGTTCCATCGACGGTCGGGCTCGAACCGAGCCGCAAGCGCAGGCGCACGGTCGCGGCCAACCGGGTGAACAGCCTATGCCCGGTTTGCACCAGACGTGCTGCCGCGGCGCTGCGCCGCTCGACACAAAATACGCCCGGTCACAACCGATGCACTCCGCCATGATCGGCGAGAGCCTGTGCAATCCCGGCGTCAATATTGTGCGGCTGCGCGTTGATGAAGCGCATCGATATGCCCGCGATCACGTGCTCGAACGCGGCGCGCCGCCGCAGGGCGATCGCGCGTGCCCGTAATTGCAGCCCGAGATATACCAGCGCACCGAGCAGCAGCAGTGACGTGGCGTAAAGCAGAACACGGTACTGGCGCGCCGTTGGCCCGCGCGGCGAGCTGGCGGTCCATGATCAACGCGCGAACAGCATCCTGCTCGCGGGTGGTTGCCGCGGCGATCAACGCCTTCAGCGTGGCGTCGGTCGCCGGCAGCAGGTCATGCAGCAAGCCGCCATGCGCGATCGCCTCCCTGTATCGAAGCGGTGTCGTTACCAGGGTTCGCCAAGGCCGCTAACTGTTCCAGCCGATCCTTGACTTCGCGCGCGGCGGCCGGCGACGTATCGAGGGTGAGATGCAGTATGGCGGCCGAGAGCGTGGTGGCCGCGGCGACGACTGGCGTTTGGTCCGAGGCGGCAAGACGGGCGCTAAATATGCCGAAATAGAGGAAGGAATTCCGCAGCAGCGCGTTCCTGCTCTTGAACTGTTCGATCAGAGTTTGCTGCCGATGCGCACCGGCGGCAGAACGTCGATTGCGGCGCCCTCCTCGACGTCCGAACCCGCGGCTTTGCGCAACTGATGGACGGACTCCTCGTACGCGTCGGTCAGGCGTGCCAGCGCATCGTAGTTTCGTGACAAGCCGGCGCGTGCCGTCAATACTTCGCGATTCAAGGCGCGCTCGAGCCTGGAAAAATGGTCGAGTGCCTCGAGCTGCTCATCGAAGCGTGTCGTAGTTCAGATTCAGCCCGCTCAGCAGCAACCAGGTCAGCAGCAGGAGAAGAAACGACACCAGAACGACCACGGGCGTCATCTTCATGGCGAACCTCCGACCGGCACGCCGCGGTATTCTCCGGTCAAGGTCCGGAGATAGGCAACGATTGCACTCGACCTGCTCGTCCGTCAGCGCTGAATTCAACTGCGCCATCCCCATCTTGCGAACGGCGTCATCGAGGGTTGCGGTGCTGCCGTCATGAAAATAGGGCGGCGTGGTCGCGACGTTGCGCAGACTGGGCACGCGCAGAATTTCCGGCTTCGGCGACGCCAGCGGATGGAATATTCCGTGGCGCTGGAAAAGATTGCCGCCGATGTTCACGCCCTGGTGACAGGAGACGCAACCCAGGGATTTGAACAAGCGATATCCGTCCTGCTCTTCGACCGACAAGGCGCTGGCGTCTCCCGTCAGCCAGCGGTCGAACCGGCTACCCGGCGTTAATCAGGGTTCGCTGGAAGCTTGCGAGGGCATCGACGACATTCTGGGCGTCGGGGCCGCGGCCGTAGGCCGCCATGAATTCGCGGCGCAGTCCAGGATCGGCGTCGAGCTTTTCCGCAATCTCGGCGAGATCGGCGCCCATGATCTGAGGATTTTGCAAGGAAGCTTTGACAGCCGACTCGATGGTGCGGATCTTTCCCTCCCAACCGAGGCGGAAGCTGAGTGCGGCGTTGAATACGGTCGGCGTGTTGAGCGGAAGGGTTGTGCCGTCGAGGCCGTCGTCGTGGCTCACCTTGGTTGCGCCATTGGAACCGAGATCGTGGCATGACGAACAACTGCGCGAATTGTCGCGCGACAGGCGAGGATCGCCGAACAGCCGCTCGCCAAGCCTGACCTTCATGGGGTCAATCGGGGGCAGCGAAGGGATGGGAGTGATTGGCTCTTCGGAGATGATGCTGTTCGCTTCCGGCGGCTGCGCGAGCGGCTGCGGTATTGCCGACGAAAGCAACAGGCCGCCCAGGATCAAGATGCAAATCATCGTGATCCGACGCCAATGGTGGGCGAGCCGACCCATACCGCCTCTTCCGCGTAAGGTCAGGTGAGACAAAGGTTTTTGCGCGGCATGCTCGGCGATTTCCGGTCAACGCAATTTCCACTCAGATTGGCCCCGCCGTCCCGCACCCTCGATATGGGGATTGCCTATTGATTGTGAAGTTCACGCGAGGCGGCCCCTCGCACCGCGTGGAACCGCCCCGCGATCTTGCCGATGGCAAGATCAGTCATCCCGGCCATTTCTCACGATCTGCTCGATCTGCGGATCGATGGAGGATTCCCATATCGCGCAACGTCCGGTCGTCGTATTGCGCCAAGGCGGCGACGGCCTTCTTGACCTCGCGCTCGCGACGCCACTTTGCCCACCGGCTTGCGATGGCGCGCCAGATCATGGCCAGCCAGCCAGGGTGGACAAATCGGTATCGGTCGACCTCGCGCGCCGCGGCATCCCTCGTGGATGGCATCCCCGATCCAAATGCTATTCGATCGACGGCGTCTTCACTCTCCAGCACCGCCATCTCAGCACGCGCTGCGGACGAAACGAGCGAAATGGATTTCCGTCGTTCGCGCCAGGAGAGTTCCGGCGGCCGCAGAGCACCAACCTCGCTGGTGATCGCCGTGACCGCACTCGTCGCAAACCCGTGCAGCGAAGCTCCGTAGAGGGCAAAACCTTCGAGGAAGAACCAATACACTGACGGCCAGATCGCGTCCGGCTGCGCCATCGCCGGCCTCGCCTCCGGAAGCAAATTTGCTTCCGCTTTGGAAATCTCCGCGGTCGGCGTCAATCGTTCGGCGGGAATGTCACGCCTATCGCGCGGCGCAACGCGCGAGGCCTGTTCCGGGCTACTGTGACGCCTGACGGCGGCGATCGCCGATTGAGAATTCAACATCGGATACTCCGACAGATTGCTGGTGAAGGAAGGACATTTCTGGGGACCCGGCCTGCACGTCGAGTGCTGCCGCCGAGTTGGTGCAGGTTGCCGTGATCGCCAGTCTGGCAAGCACGTGAACAAGAAGGGCGCATCGTCAGCCTCGAGTCCCGGCCGAAGACGGCGCCCCGCGCGGACGTCTTGGAGACGATGGCAATCCGGGAAGACGGCTCAATGCCGCCGGACGACGCAGCCAGCAGGCGAGCGCTGAGGACAATGGAGAGGATTGGCGTTTCGACATGAGATGCTCCGTCAACTGATACGGAGACTCTGATGCCCGCCAGTTACGCGATCATCACTTGCGCGGACAATGTCGTTACAACCGTAACCTCGCGCCGCCACATTTTGATCATGTTCAGAACGGCTCGACCGGCAGCGCGAAAATGTAGCCGACGCCGCGCTCGGTCTGGATCACGCGCGGCGCGCTCGGATTGACCTCGAGCTTGCGCCGCAGCCGCAGTACCTGGACATCGATGCTTCGATCGAAAATATCCTCGTGTATCCGCGTGGCCTGCAACAACTGCTCGCGCGACAGCGGCCGTTGCGGCGCTTCGAGAAGGCCAGCAGCAACGCATACTCGCCCTTGCTCAGCGCGACCGGCGTCCCATTGGGATCGAGCAGTCTGCGGCCGCGCCGCTCGAGTTGCCAGCCGTCGAACCTGTATCCACCTCGTTCCGGATCGTGGGCGCGGGCGACCCGTCCCATCTCCTGCCGCCTCAAGACGGCACGGACCCGGGCGAGCAATTCCCTGAGGCTGAACGGCTTGACGATGTAGTCGTCCGCGCCGAGTTCGAGGCCGACGATTCGATCGATCTCGTCGGGGCGATGGCCGGTCGTGATGATGACTGGAACATCCGAATGAGATCGGATTTCCCGCAACATATCCAGCCCGTCCTCCTGGCCGAGCCGCAGATCCAGAATGATCAGGCTGGGAATGGTCCCGGTAAGATGACGATTGAGCTCGGTCCGGTTTGAGGCCGGCTTGGTCGGTATATTGTGATCTTCCAGATATCTGATCACCATTTGCCGCAACGAGGGGTCATCATCAACGACAACGATATGGCCAACATCCGCAAGCATGAATTGATCTCTCAACGTTTCTTGTGACTAGTCTGTGTTGTTGCAATTCGAATTTCGACGGGCAAATATTGCCATCCGGCCCGCTGCCCGAACGGACCGCGGCCACGCTGATCTTATCTAGGACGTCCGAAATTGGACGTCGCGTGCCGAGGACGCACTCTTTCCTGTACCAGCGCGCACAGCACCGTCACCGTTGTCCTGTCCGGCATAGGCACCCGGCGAATAGCCAAACCGCCTGTGGAACCTCCGTGCGAAATGCGCATAGTCGCGAAAGCCGCAAGCGTAGGCGATCTCGCTGAGAGGTTGGCCCGTGCCGAACTAACGCACGGCGGTGGAGAAGATGTGCGGCATGATCAAGCCGATGCGAATAGATCAATTCGCCGCAGGTCGTGCCGCGCTCGGTGAGAAGCCTTTGCACGTAGCGCAACGAGATGCCCGCTTCGGCAGCTACCTCGACCGGTCCGAAATCCGGATCGGAAGAAACCATCCTTGATCGCGCCGACAGATGCGCGCGAATCAGCTTGTCGGCAGCAGCGTGAGACGGGCTGCGGGTCGGGTCGGCGCAAACAGCGCACCGACGAGGTCATAGACCGCGAACTGCATGTAGAGATCGGCGGACGATGGCGTGGCTTCCATATCGGCATCACGAATGAGGTCGAAGAGCAGACGACTGGCGCGCGTTCTTTGCCTGCTAACACCACCTTGCGGCTCGAGATCAAGGTGAGACCGCACCGATTTCGCGGCAGCCGAAGCGTCAGCCACTGTGGGCTCCTGAACCGGGAGAGATATGTCACCGGCCGCGCCGCATCGACGAGCGCAACGTCGCCTACAGCGAGTTGCGCCGCTTGATCGATCTGGGTCATTGCCGATCTGCCCAGCGACTTGAAAGACAACAAGATAATGGTCTGCGCCATCGCAGCGAACATCCCGGTAGCTCCGCTCTACCCGGTGATCAGAGCAACCGCAGGTCCGCGGACCCCCACTGGATCTTTACTGAAGCTGCCTCAAGCCCGCATGCATTGAAGGGACGCATCCAGCCGGCAAAGGCGTTCAGGCGCGGTGACCTCGACGTCGCGCCCGCAGTTCGATCGGAGCAAAGCTCTCCACGCCTCGAAATCCAGCAGGGGCGTCGTGCCAGCATCGTCGCTCTGAGGCATTATTGTCTCCGTCTTGGAGCGCTTCGGTCCGACGGCGGTATCTATGGCTTCCGACCACGTCTTTCTGCGATCTGAGGCGGTGAAGTCTCGGGGACGTGATGAATTGTGATCGATCTGCGACACCATTATGCTGCATATGTTGCGCTCTTCCGCGGGAAGGCCGTGCTCGTGGAACCTGGATTGAGAAGGTCGATCGCGGTTCCAACCTGTCAAATCGACAAATTGAAACATACCAGCCAAACGGCTTCTTCGCCGTTGCTCGACAAGCTCGCCCCGGCCGTAGGTCGAGTAGGACAGCACCAGGACTTTCGGCATCGCCGAGAACGCGATTTCAGTTGCGCTGCCGAAAACTAGCCACACAGTGCTGATATAGAATACCTGCAAAAGGCTGGGGGTAACGTTCAAGGAATTTGAAATGCGCGGACCCGGCCTGCCAAGCATCGATCAGCTCACCGTCTTCCTCAGCGTCGTCGAGACCGGCAGTTTCGCCGCGGCGGGCCGCAAGCTTGGACGGGCGACGTCGGCGATCAGCTATACGATCGCCCATCTCGAGCTGCAGCTCGGCTTGCCGCTGTTCGATCGCGATCGCACACGCAAAGCCCACACTGACCAAAGCCGGCGCCGCTGTGCTGTCGGAAGCCCGCACCGTCCGGGTCGGCGTCGACAATCTGCGAGCCAAGGTCAAGGGTTTGCTCGAGGGCCTCGAACCCGAAGTCGCCCTTGTTGTCGATGTGATGTTGCCAACATCACGACTGGTCGACGCGATGCAGGCGTTCGGCGCGGCATTTCCGACCGTTGCCCTGCGGCTGCATGTCGAAGCTCTCGGCGCGGTGGCCCAGCTCGTGCATTCCGGCGTTGCCCATATCGGTATCCGCGAGCCGCGCCACGGCAATGTTCCGGGACTTGAGCGGGTCAAGATCGGCGGTGTGGAGTTGATACCGGTCGCGGCGCCGGACCATCCGTTGGCGCTCGGTTCTGCGAATGCGCCCGGGGCCGCGCGAAACCATACGCAGTTGGTGCTCACCGACCGCTCGTCGCTCACCGAGGGCCACGATTTCAGTGTGATGGGGGCCAGGTCGTGGCGTCTGGCGGATCTCGGCGCCAAGCATGCCCTGCTGCTGGCGGGCGTCGGCTGGGGCAACATGCCCGAACCGATCGTTCGCGATGATCTCGCCGCCGGGCGCTTGAAGCGTCTGGATCTTCCCGATGCGCCCGGCGGCTTCTATTCGCTGGAGGTGATTTATCGCACGGACAGACCGCCGGGCCCGGCGGCTGCCTGGATGATTCAGGCGATTTTCTGACCAGGCAGACAACGTTGAGGTCTAGGCGGCCGCCCTCTCCACCCGCGAGCATCGGCCGCTGGTCGTACGTGGGCGAGATAGCCATCCGGGCGCACGAGCACAGAGGCAAAGCTAGCGAACATCCCTGCATCGACGCCGCGTGCCAGGGCAACAACGGTCACGGCATCGGAAATGACGGCGGCGTCGGGGGCAAGTTGCAGCCGGACCCAGCGGCCATTCTCGAGGAGGCGGTAGAGCGTCGTCCGCGATCCGTCTTGCAGCACGAGTTCCATGTCGGGAAGACGTTGCCCGCTCACGCCTTCACGGATGCTCCCAATCCCTGGTCCGGCGCGAACAGCGGCTCCGGATAGAGCGACGCCGAAGCCGGAAACCTCGTCCGCGAAGATAGCGGTTGATCGCCGGGCACCCGCAGGACATCCTCGAACGTTCGCCGCATCGCGAGCGTCGACGGATCGAAGGTGGAGAAGAGCCTGAGCTGCGTCAGCGTATTGCGGCGAAGCACCTCGCCGACCGGCCAGCGTTCACGCTCGTATGTGATCGAGCAGTTCTTCAGGCGCGCTTCCGTGGACGACACTCGCCAGCTTCCAGCCAAGATTCATCGCGTCCTGGATACCGACATTCATGCCCTGGCCGCCCATCGGCGCATGGATATGGGCCGCATCGCCTGGCCAGCAGCATTCGCCCTTTCCGATAGTGTTCGGCAAGCCGCGTTTCATCCGTGAAGCGCGACAGCCAGATCGGGTCGCGCGGGCGGAAGTCAACACCTGCGATGCGAGCCGCAGCGGCCGCAAGCTCAGCGAGCGGCAACGGTTCAAACGGCGCCACAGACGCCGCCGCCGCATCCATCAAGGCGATCCTGTGGTGAAGGCCGTCACCGAGCGGCGCGACAAGCAGACCGCCCTCCTCGTTTACAATCGTGACCATTGGGCTCGGCGGCGGCGCGTCGAGCACGACGTCTCCCAGCATCATCATGTGCCGCGCCGGATGGCCGACAAAATCGATCGCCGCGGCGCGCCGCACCTTGCTGCGAGCCCCATCGGCTCCGACGACATAGCGAGCCGAAAAACGGAATGGTACTTCCCGGTTGCGGCCGCTGATGACGACATGGTTTGCATCTTGCTCCACCGTTTCGACAAAGTGGCCACGCCGCACGTTCCACGCCAATTTCGAGCGCGCGTTCCTCGAGAAGAGCTCTCGGTCGTCGCCTGAGGCAACAGCAGCATGAAGGGAAAGCGTGTGTCGATGACGGAGAAATCCAGCCGCGTATCGAGCGCGCCGAAATGCACTGGACGGGACCGGGCGGCCGCGGGCGAGAACCGGTCGGCGAGCCCGCGAAGGGCAAACACCTCAAGGGTCCGTCCATGGATGGCGAGTGCCCGTGACTGGACGACGCGCTCGGTGCGCCGCTCCAGCACTACGACCTTAACCTTCGCCAGCGCGAGCTCGCAGGCGAGCCACAGCCCGACCGGACCACCGCCAACGACTACGACGTCGAATTCCTTGTCCATGGCGAGTACTCCTATTCGGCGGCCAGGACGCGCTGACCGGCCGGCAGCGGAATGGCTGAGTTGAAAGTATTGTCGGGATCGTAGTGCCGCTTGGCCTTGATGAGCCGGCTCGGCATTGCCGCCGTAGCTTTTTGCCGCGCGTTCCACCTCGCCACTGGCGAGGAAATTCGGATATCCGCCCGGAAGCGCGATGCCGTCAAAGGCCCGAAGCGTGGCTTGCACCCACCGCCGATGCCAATGCTCGTCACGCGGCTCCGACCGATCGGTGAAGGATGCGAGGATCTCGACCAGCACATGATCGCGGCGAAGGCCGAAAGCGGTCGCCGCCACCGGCACGCGCGAGGCGGCGCCCCGGAACTCGTGGGTGATGATGGCGCAGCCCGGTGAAGCCGCAGTCGCCATCGCGCGAATGAAGACGTCGATACCCTGGCTGTCGAGCGTTGGAAGCCAGCACGTCTCCATGAACACGCGTTGTCCGGTCGCGAGAAACGGATCGAATATTGCGAGCGAGGTGCCGTAGGCCGTCGCGGCCAAGGTGCTGGTGACGAGCGTTCCGAGGCCAAGGAACGGCGCCAGGCGCGCCTCCCCTTGCTCCGGCAGACCGCACCACGTCGGCACAACCATGACCAGCGGAACGCCATCAGGGCCGCCAACCAGCCCGAGCTGGACCGTCAGCTCTTCGGGCGCAGTAGCCATGATGTCGATGCAACCTTCGAGAACGGCCCTGGCTTCGGCGAACGGGAATAGCAGCATGCCTGAGCGGACGCTGGGCAGATAGTGCGTCCGGTGCTGCATCGCTGTCACCACGCCAAAATTGCCACCACCGCCGCGCAACGCCCAGAACAGCTCCTGTTCGTTGTTGAGGCTCGCGGTGACGATGCGCCCGTCCGCGAGCACGACCTCGGCGGCGAGCAGATTGTCGAGCGCAAGTCCGAAGCGGGCGGTCAGCGATCCATAACCGCCACCGAGCGTCAGCCCGGTCATGCCGACGGAGCTGCACGAGCCCGTCACCACCGCAAGCCCGCGCGGATCGGTCACCGCGAAAACGTCCGAGGCGCGGGCGCCTCCCGAAATCCGTGCGGAGCGATTGTCGGGGCTCAACGTTACATCGTTCATCGCGGTCAGGTCGATCACGATGCCGTCGCACAACGCGCGACCGGCCCAGTCGTGACCGCCGCCACGTACCGAAAGCGGCAGATCGCAGTCGCGCGCAGCCCGGATCGCCGACTGCACGTCTTGCGCCGTGCGGCAGTGCGCGACCGCGCGCGGCATCGGGCCGACCGGCTTCGCCCAGATCGCCGTCGCGGCGGCGTAGCGCTCGTCGCCCGGCCTCGACAGGCGGCCGGACAATTCTCTGTCCAGCCGATGCAAAGTGCTTTCGATCAGATCCGTCATTGCTCTGCTCCTCTTGCGTTGGCAGAGCCGCAGTCAAGCCGGAGCAGGTTGCGACTGGATGGCGATTCTTGATCGCGGTGGTTAGTCATCCGTAGCTCGGCTGACGCGCGCGGACACCCGAGCCGCATCGCGGTCAGCGTTGACGTCTTGTCCTCCGATGGAGCCAGGGCGTTTCAAGAATTCGGCAAATGCGTCAGGTACTCATAGACCGCGCTGAGCTCTTCATCGCTCATTCTTCCGATTGGCTGCCACGGCATTTCCTTGCTGAGTTCATGTCCGTTGGGATCAACGCCGGTACGCATCGTGGCGACGAACTCCTCAAGCTTCCATCCCTTCACAAGATTGAGGTCGGGCCCGAGCGGCCCAAGCTGTCCGGGCACGCCACCGGTCAGCTTTGGCGCCATGGCACGCACGGCAATCCTGATACGACAGGATGTACTCGCCATACAGCAAAGTCGGAGCTCGCAGGCGGCGCCGTGATGGGGCCGATGGATACCGGCTTTCCCTTCGGCAGCATGCCGGCGCCCAGCATCGCGATACCCAACAGGTTGAGATGATCCGGCTGGTTGTCGGTTGGCTTTCCGATTGCCGGCAGGCTGCGGATATAGGCGATGACGGCGCGGATATCTTCGTCGCTCAAGTTTCCGGCATTGGTGTAGGACATGATGATCAGCCAGCGGCCGTCCGGGTCGACGCTGTTGCGAATGGCCCGAAAGATGTCGCCATCAGACCAGCGACTCAATTGCCCGGCGGGTGTCAGGTTGGAGGACACGAACGACCCGATTGGCACGGGAAAGTGCTCGCCGATGTCGAGGCCTCCCGTGAGCGTGCCGGTCTTTGAGTGGCAGGCGCTGCAGAAGCCGTCCGAGATCGCCTTTCCGCGCTGAATCTGTTCAGGCGTGCCTGCTACTTTTGTGATCGGGGCCGGGGCACTGCGGGCATGCAGCTTGAACAGCCCGACGATCAGTGATCAGGCTTATCAAGGTGACAGCGGTCGACAATAGCGCCGCCAGGCTCGTGCCGCCCCATTTGATGAAACCATTCTTTGCCCGCCAGGCGCGAAGGCCCGACCAGGCGAGCAGTGCGGCGATGATGATCAACATCGCCAAGGCGAACAATTCAAACATGGTACATCCCTCAGGTATCAAGCAGACTAAGGTTGGAAAGGATCAGTCCGCGGTCATCCGCGGGCGCGCAAACTGGCGACGCCCGCAGAGACCTAAAGCTGGAAAAATACGAAGCGGTTTCGATACCGGGCTTGTTGCGTTACAGCCTGTAACGTAACCGCAGTCAGCGATGTCGGAAGCCTAACGGCTGCCGACACGCCGGCGCCGAGTGACCACTGTCGTGGCGCCCTGCCGCGCGACCGCTTCTTTCGGTGCATGCGCGAGCTCGCCGATGATCCGAAGAATTTCGGCTCGGGTGTCGATCCCGCTGAATTCGCTCAGCCATCGACGACGCCCGCCTGCGATAGGCCGGACGATCGAGCACGGTGCGGACGGCTTCGCGCAGCGCCTGCGGCGTCGGCTCGTTGGTCGCCAGATCGATCCCGACGCCGGACCACGCGACCCGCGCGTTCACGTCGGCCTTGTCTTCCGTCAGCCCCGCGGTGACAAGCGGAATGCCAAAGCTCATCGCCTGGTTCACGCTGCCGTAGCCGCCATTGGTGACGAATACGTCGACCTTGGGCAGTATCCATTCGAACGGCAGATATTGGGCGAGGCGCGCGTTGGCCGGAATTGGGCCAGGGATGGCATCGACCGGGCGGCCGCCTGCGGTGGCGACCACGAGCAAATCAGGCTCGTTGGCGAGCGCCGCCAGCGTCGGCCCAATCAGCAGGCCGAAATTGTGATTGGCCAACGTTCCCTGCGTCACCAGCACCACCTTGCGCGAGCCGTCGAGTTCGTGGGCCCAGGGCGGCAGCGGCGCCTGATCCGGAATGATCGGAGGCCTGCCGACGAAACGCACCGACGGCGGGAAGTCGCGCGGAAATCTCGAAGCTCGGCACCGTCAGCTGCAGATAGGCATCGGCGAGGTCGACGACGGAATCGAACATGGGTCATCGACAGCGGCCCGACACCCATGGTCTGCAGCGATCTGTTGAGGCTGATCGGCCACCGGCTGATAGAGGTGCTCTGTCGTGCTCGCTGATAGATCGCCGCGTATTCGTCACGCTCGCGCTTGCGTGGTGGCGGGCGGCAAGCCGGCAAAATGCGGCGCGCCGTCGTCGCGGCGCCAGTGCAGGAACGACGTGCCGCACAGCGCGATCGGCGGCCGCTTCGATCGCGGCCCGAGCAGCATCGGCAACACCCCGAACAGCATGTCGTCGCCGATGATGATGTCGGCCGGGAAGTCTTGCAGCACCTGCTGCATACCCTTGTGCTGAGCGGGAATGGCATCGACGAACACCCGCTCCATGGCGACGCGAAACCATTCCAGCCCCGGCGGAATGGTTTTCAGTTCGGGAGCCACCGTCGCGAAGTCGCGCAGATCAAAGTCGGCGCCGGCCGGAAAGGCGTAAAACGTCGCACCGATGCGTTCGATGGGACTGCGCAAAGCACTGCCCGACAGAAAGGCGATCTCGTGGCCTTCGTCGATCAGGAAGCGTCCAATCGCAAGCAGCGGATTGAGATGGCCGGTGGCCGGGGTCGAAGCGAGGAGGATTTTCATGTGACCTGTCACTCTCAGTTGTTGAAACCGGCCGCCCATCCGGGATGGCGTCCGACGGGTCGGCTCAAGCAGGGCACAGGTTGCAGCCTTCGCGGTTACGCCGCGACTTCGAAGGCCGCGCAGAAATGGTTACGGCTGCAATATGGGATGGCTTTGCTGAAGGCGGCGGCGCTCGGCACCGCGCGACCGCGCGGTCGGCAGGATGAGCCAGCTCGCAAAACTGAGTTTGCTATTCGAGAACGCGACGGGATGTCATGACCAAGCCCCGGCGGCAAAGGCGGTGCCAGTGTCGTCCCCTCTACGGCCGGTTTGCCCGTCAGAGCCACTGCGATTATGGCCGCGATGCTAGTTGCAGGCGCTGAGAAGAGTCCCACGGATCGCTCCCAGAAGGCCAGGTATCGGCTCGTAACTCTGGTGAACCATACGGAGCTGGCCGGCAAACGTGCTGACGCCGATTGTTTGTCGGTCGGCTGGAAGATTGGTTAGCATCGCCGGCCCCCAGACCGCCTTGAGCCTCAGCGACCCATATTCAACCGCAAGCGGCAGGACACCGAGATTCGAAATGACTGCGGAGCTTTGCGGGCAAGGGAAGCAAACAACGCCGCCACGTTCTCTTTGCCTGCGGTCGGCGGCGCCTCGGCCGCGATCCATTGCAGCATTCCAACCACCGCCGCGGGCGACCTGGCCAGTCCGCAAACGATCCACGATGTGCACGAGCGTCGCGCCAGAGCGACTCTTCGCCGCAAAGTGGCCGGCGATCCTCGACGATCCTGGCGCCAATAAACACGCCACAATAAACCAGTGGGCTCAGATTCTCGCGATCCTGCCCAAGTCGCGTCGCGGACGGAGCGCAACCTGGCGACACTGGCGTCGGAGGTTGGAAGGTGACTGCAGGCGGCTGCTGCTCGATTGCGCCATGCACGGTCGTTCCATTTTCGCCTTTGCAGGATCGCGGAAGGCGAGCGGTCTCTTTCGCGATCCGCACTCCATGATCGCCAAATTCATGCATAGACCTATCCGGGTGCCTGTACGGTCGGAACGCGGGCTTTCGATGCGGCGATATCAGGGCACGCGAGATCGCCTTCGCCCGCGACGACCGACCGCAGGATCAGAGCGACAGCAAAGCTCGCGATCATCTCTTTTCCGATGGCAGGAGGAAGCCGACGGCAACGACCATCTGAGACAGAGTCGCCGGGCGAGGAGCGCGCATGATCGTCATGGAGGATGCGCGTTCCGGACAAAGGCATCGATGATCGCATGAGGAAACGCTCAGGCGATCGACGTGCCATCTGGATGCCCTAATAAAGCCGTTGCGCATGCACTGATCCAGCGGGACCCCGGAAAAGTATTGAAGAGGCAGGGCTTGGCGGCTCACCTTCGACCACGCTGCGCCGTGTCCTCGATCATGTCACGGCACTGAGCATGCATGGAGTTCGATCAGACTTGTCGATGCGATAAGAACGCTGGTCCGGCTCTGCGTCGGACCGACGATGCAGACCCTTAACGCCAGTGCGGGATGCCGTCTGAACCTGCTCAAGGGCCGCGGCGAGCTTGGCCGAGATCCAACGCGCCTTCGATTTGGGCGACAAGACGGAAAGCGCACGGGCAAGGCCAGCGAGCAGAGATAGAAGCGATCTCTCAGCGGCAACCGAGCGGAACGGATTGTAGAACGGATTCCCAGCTTTCTCCGCCGCCTTTCATTCTGAGGTGGCTTGCCGCCCTGAGCACGCTCCCTTGTGCATTGCAGCATCATCGTTTCGCGGCGTGGCAGATGATGAGCCTGCGATCGACGGCTGCATCCTCACGCAGTGAGGCGCTCCCAGAGTTCGCTGGGACTTTGCGGCGCTACGCCGCGCGCATGTGGTTGGCGGTGGCCGACCGGTGCCACGCCGATCAATCGCGTGTCTTGCGTCGACGAAAGGGCTGCGGTTCGCGGTGGCCAGGGGATCCGGGTGGATGATCTCGCCGTTCCCACCGTCTGCGCGATGGCTCCGCGACTGCCAAGCAAAGCCAGGCAGTACCGCTTACGGTCTTGATCAGGTTTTCGCATGTCTACCTCTCCTGAAATCTGCGCGTCGCCATTTACGACGCCACCGACGCGGTCTGAGGGTGCTCACGCTTTGCGAAGGTGAGATTACAAGCCCGGATGCCGTGGGGACGTGAAAGCCTACAAACGTAACATGGAGGCTTGAGCGACTGCTCCGGCACGCGTGGCCTGCCCGATTGCCTCCAACGCGGACGCTGACTGACCAGCGCGGGCCAATGTCCGCTTTTGCGCAGTGATTGGATCATGACCGCAACACGCTTCGGCTTGCGCCTCGATACCGGAGGGGGAGCCGCTTCTGAAACCTCGAGCCGGGGCATGACTGTATGGATCGAGAACTGGCGAGTTGCGCGGAGGAATCTGAACAATCGCTTCTGCCACCGAGGTGCCCAATCAGGCTCCCAGCTTGATCCGCCATCGGCGTCCGCAGCCAACTCCTGGAGCGGCGAGCGGTAGAGGGTGTTCAGCGGGTGCTGAGACGGATCGTGCAGGCACCACAGCTGACAAGCGTATCTGATTCGCCGGGACTGATAACACTCGCAAAAATTGGAACGGTGTTCAGCTCGATTATGCGAATGAGATTGAAAAAGTCACTTCAGGCGCATTGAAATTAAGATCGGAGGTGTGAAGTGGAATCGAACCCTCGTATTCAGCCGAGATCGCACTCAGCGGCCCTCTCGCTCCAGCCTGACGCCCGGCCGCCGAGCGGAACACCGTCGAGACCGTCCAGTGGCAAACCGAGGTGGTGCAGCGCGGTCGGCGCGAGATCGATGATACGGCTCGTCGTCGTGACGACGCTGCCAGCTGAAAACCGGTTGCCGACGGCTATCAACGTTGGCTGCGTTTCATACGGGCCAAGCCCGCCGTCATTCCGCAATCGCGCCGTACGGGCATCCTGCGTTCTCGGCGAAGCGAACCGCCATCGCCGTGAGCCCCGGAATGCCATTGCAATTGCTGCCTTGCGACTTCGCCATATCAACAGCGAGAACGTCGGCGGCTGGAATTTGACCAAACTCGGCGAGGTCTTCGCCTTTGATGATGCGTCCTGCCCAGGACCGTTAGTCGAGCCAGTCGGCTACCTCCATACGCCGCGACAGGGGCGTCGCCGCCAAACGATGACTGCCGATGATCCCTGAGGCGCAACGACAATTTCCGGGCTTTCCAGGCCGCCCTAGATCCCGCTTCGTACAGCCGCCGTTCGACCGGCACCGTCTCAGTGACGGATTCGTGGCCATGGTCTGACCCGACAAGCAAGAGCATCATGACCGCGGTCCCGCAACCGTTCCACGGTTTCCGCGACCGCACCGACATGCGTATCGACCTCGCGCAGCGCCATGAGATGTTCCGGTGAACCGAGCGGAAAGGCGTGCATGGTCTTGTCGGGCTCGGACAACCAAAGCGCTGCAACCGAGGGCGGTCGCTCCATCAGAATCGATATAAACTTGTCCGTCAGCACCGCATCACCAGCCGCGCCAGGAGGGGCGACAACTGCGGGCATCAGCGGTACGCGGCCTCGGCTAGTAACTCAATTCGCGGTGATACAGTCTGCGCCGTGCCCCTCCGCATCGTGAGAGAAGGCCGCACCCGGCGAGACGTTGGAACAGAGCACCCGCCGCGCAGCGGCGCCACCCGCAGCGGACAAGGAAGGGCGCGTCAACAATCGCCCGAAATGGTTGCGGTACGTCTCGTAAAAACTCGGGCCTGCCCGGCGTCATGAACTTCATGGGCCGTTCGCAATCGGCAAATGCGGACCGTGTTGCCCTCAGTCCACATGCGATATGGGCCAGCAACCGGTGGCGATGGATGCAGACGACGCCCGCGTCGCCGGCGGAAAAATCCCGCGATGGTCCGCGAACCAGGCTCCCGCCACCGCGCCTTGAAGCCGCGTCATCTGCGGCGTCATCTCCTCGGACACGAAGTTCCGTGGGGCCGGTGCCGCATCGCAGATGACGATGACGACGATCGGATGTGACAATCGGTAATCCCATCATGAAAAAATACTAAGCCAGGGCAGGATCGAGGCTTGTCGCGCAGCCAGTCGCCGATCAGCGCCAGTACCGCAAGCGTTGTCAGCGTGATGATCGCCGCCCGCGTCGGCATGATCCCACGGCGCGCGCTGCCGATATACTCGCGTAGCCATATCCCACCATGTTGCCAAGGCTGGTCATCGGCGAAGCCGCACGCCGAGACCGAGAAACGATAGCCCGATTCTGAGCAAGATGGCTTCGGGAAACACCAGGAGTCATCGGAGATGATCAACGTGAGACGCGATGTTGGGAAGAATGTGGCGCAGATAGATCCAGCGACGGCGCCGCGCCGGGTTGCCTGACGGCTGGCGCGCGCCCCGCCCTGCTGCGGAGATTGCTCAGCCCCCGGGCGATGCGCGTAGCGTTCCCCAGCCATAGAAACCCATGAGCCCGATAAGCAGTGGCAGCGAAGATCCGAAAAAGTTGCCAGCACAGCAAGCGCCAGAATCGAAACGGCATGCTGGTCGGAAAAATCCAGCCAACATCAGCACGGCTCTGTTCGGCGAGACCGCGGAAATGCGCCGCGAGAAATCCGAGAAGCGTGCCGACGATGGCCGAGATCGCTGTTGCGCCAGAAAGCGATCAGCAATGAAATGCGGATCGAAAAATCAGGCCGTGAAAAGCACGTCGCGGCCGAGGTTCGTCGGTTCCGAGCCAACGCAGCGGCATCGCCGGGGACAGCCGGGAAGTCGATTGCGCAGATCCATCGCTTTGTAACGCTGCGCAGGGAGCGATCGTTTCAGCCAGGATTGCCACCATCAGCATGGCGACGACCCACAGGATAGCAACGGCGACGACAGGGCGCGAGACCCTCGGCCGTGAAATCGTTCGTTTCGCAACGTTTGATTCTTGTTAACGACAGATCGCGCCGCGCCGGCGCGCCCCCGCCGCTTCCGCGCTTCCTCAGGCGCGGATCGAGGAAACCATAGAGGAAATCGACGATCAGGTCTCGATGTCACCATCGCCGCGCCGCGACGAGTAGCGCAGGCGGATGCATTGCACTTTCACAGCAAGATCGCGGTTCGCAACGGCGACGACGAGCAGTCGCCCGACCCCGGGCCAGGAGAACACGCTTTCGACGACGACGGCGCCGGCGACTCAAGGTGCCGACCATAAAGCGCCGATCTGATCGTCACCGTTGGGATCGCGGCATTGGGTAAGGCGTGCGATGCGGTGACCACCGCGCGCCATGAAACGCCGCTTTTGGCCGACGCCGTGGATATATAGGGCTGGCCTGATCATAGGTCACACCGGAGACACAGAGCCCACCAGCCCTCGCGAGCGTCTGCAATCGAGCAGCGATGTTCACCCCATCACCAAACAGATCACCGGCGCGGACCATCACGTCACCGACATGCACCCCTATGCGGAAGTTGATCTGACGGCTCTCAGGAAGCGTTGAGTTGGCTTTGGCCAAGGCACCCTGAGCCTCCATGGCACACCGGACCGCATCAACCGCGCTACCAAACTCCGCCAGCACACTGTCGCCCGCCGTGTTGGCGATGCGGCCTCCATGGCTCGCAATCAGCCCGTCCAGGATTTCCCGGCGCGCGGTAAGGGCATCGAGGGTGGCGACCTCATCGGCCCCCATGAGGCGGCTATAGCCCTCAACGTCAGCCGCAAAGACTAGCTGCCAAACGGCGCTTGATTTCAATAGGCTCGGCCAAGGGTAACCCAGTGCCTGCGCGGTTTGCGTTGGGCATTTTGATACGTCGGTGCCGACCTGGGTCAATCGCATTGGGTCGCCCGCGCGAATTAGGGCCCCCTTTTGGGCCTGAAATCCGCAAGTTTTGCCCGATGACTTCAAAATCGATGGGGCTTTAGGCCTCGATGATGATGGGGTGCTTGCTTGCGGTGTCTCCCGCTGGATTTGGTCGGCCGTTAGCTTTGATGTACGTCCGCTTCTTGAGCGCATCTTTGCGATAACTCATTCGAACGAAGCAGATTTCCGTGAACCAGATTTTTTTGCCGCGAAGACTAATCTCCGGAGTGGTAATTCACCATTCGCCATTTCGAGCGGCATCGAAGGCACGATTCTGTCGCTCCTCCGGCGGCAAGCAGGTCGGCAGTGCAGCGGTCGCTTTTTCTGCTTTGATTCCGTCCGGAAGGAGTGAGTGGCGTCAGCCGCAACTCTCACCACGGTACCTTTGGAGGATGATACCATGACCGGGATAGGGCTGACCTCGGTGCTGCAGGGCGGGGGCGATTGCGTCGTGAAGCCGACATCGCTGGGAGCTGAGAACTGAGGCACGAGAGGAGGTGCCAAATTGCCATGAGAGGCGTCACCGAGTGGCTCGAGTCGATCTGGGAACTTGTCGGAGCATAGCTCAGCGCTTCGCCGAGAACACGGCATTGACCTCTCGGTCACTCCGCGACCTGACAGACCAGGATCTCAAGCGGACCTCGGCGTCCTGCTGGGCCATCGCCGCAAGATCCTGCGCGCGCATCGCGGCGCTTGAGGATGCGGCTAGGGTTTAAACCGGCAATACCAGCGGCCGAACCGACGCGACCGAGTGAAGCCGAGCGGCGCCATCTGACAGTGATGTTTTTGTGACTTGGTCGGCTCCACAGCCCTTGCGGCGCGGTTGGACCCGGAGGACATGCGAACCCTGATTGGCGCGTATCACAGCGTGCATTGCAGAAGTCATAGGCCGCTATCAGGGAAAGATTGCTCGCTATATGGGTGACGGTGCGTTGGTCTATTTCGGCTTCCGCAATCGCACGCACGAGGATGATGCCGAACGGGCCGTGCGCGCTGCACTCTCACTCATTGGTGCCGTAGCAAGTATCCGGAACGTCGCTGCGCGGCGCTGCAGATTCGCGTCGGCATTGCAACGGGCACTGTGCTTGTAACCGAGCTTCTGATTGAGAAAACACCGGCGGAGCAAGACGTTGTCGGTGGAGACGCCGAACCTCGCCGCGCGCCTGCAAACGATGGCGGAGCCAGGGACTGTGTTGATCTGCGCGAGCACGCGCCGGCTCACCGGGGGGAGTTCCGATTACCGCGACCTCGGCCCCGTCGCGCTGAAAGGCTGGGCGGAGCCGGTCCGGGTTTATCAGGTGCTGGGGACGAGCGGCGTAGAGAGCCGCTTCGAGGCAATGCACACTACCAAGCTGCCGCCGCTGTTCGGGCGTGAGGAAGAAATAGAGCTGCTGTTACGCCGCTGGCGACAAGCTACACAGGAAGAAGGCCGAGTTGGTGACGCTTACGGGAGAGCCGGGGATCGGCAAGTCACACATTGCGTTGGCGCTTAATGAGCGGCTCCAGGATGAATCACACATCACGCTGCGCTATTTCTGCTCTGAGCATCATACCCACAGCGCATTGTTCCCATTCATCAACCAGCTCGAACGTGCTGCCGGGTTCAAGCACAGCGACCTCACCTCAGGAGAAGCTATCCAAGCTCGACGCTCTACTGGCGCAATCCACGACACGATCCCGAACACCTGGCAGTTCTGGCCAATTTGTTGGCGCTGCCGGCCCGATGATCACTACCGACTGCAGGAGCTCACTCCACAAAAACGCAAAGAGAAGACCTTCGCGGCATTATTGGCCCAGCTCGATGGATTGGCAGCGCAGCAGCCGGTTTTACTCATTTTCGAAGATGTACACTGGATTGACCCAACCTCGCTTGAGCTCCTCGCAGCTACTGTGGAGCACGTGCCGCAGCTTCGGGCACTGGTGCTGATCACGGCCAGGCCCGAATTCACTCCGCCTTGGCCGAGTTATCCCCACACCTACAACAATCCCGCTCACCCGCCTTGGCCGACGCGACGGCACAGCGTTGGTCCTGCGGGTGACCGGGGGCAAAACGCTACCCAAGGAGGTAATGGAGCACATTCTCGACACACACCGATGGGGTGCCCTGTTCGTCGAGGAATTGACGAAGATGGTGCTGGAAGGCGGATTGTTGCGAGAGCGGGACGGCGAATATGTCCTCGAGGGTCCTCTACCGTCATTTGGCGATCCCAACCACGTTGCAGGCTTCGCTGATGGCTCGCCTTGATCGGTTGTCACCGGTGCGGGATGTGGCACAAATCGGCGCCGTCGCGGGTCGCGAATTTCACTACGAACTTGCTGAACGCCGTCGCCGGGCTGCCGAAGCAGAGATTGGACGAGGCGCTCGACCAGTTGGTGCGCTCAGAACTGATGTTCTGCCGGGGCGAAATTCCACACGCGGTCTACACCTTCAAGCACGCGCTGGTACGCGACGCCGCATATGACGGGCTCCTAAAGAGCCGCCGCGTGCATCTACACGCCGCTATCGCGAAGGCGCTTGAGGAGAAATTCACCGAAGTCGCGCAGAACTCAGCCCGAGATTGTTGCACACCACTACACTCAGGCGAGAAACCACGAAAGGGCCTTACACTACTGGTACGAGGCAGGTAAGCATCCGTCAGCGGCTCGTTCGGCGCACAACGAAGCGGTCGGTCATCTGAAACAAGGGTTGAATCAGATCCCCAACATCGACGACCCGATGCTGCGGAACAAGTCGGAGTTACTACTTCAAACGTCTCTGGGCAACTCCCTCCGGGCAATTAAGGGCTGGAGTACTCGACGGTGTGAAGCATGCGTACACGCGAGCACTTCAACTGTGCAAAGAGAGTGGGTCTTGACGAACATATCCGTGCCTGCGGTGTTTGGTTTGTGGACCTGGAATTTCGTTCGTGCATCGCTTGGTGAAGCTCAAGCCCTGGCCGAACATTTGCTGGATAGCGCCGAGAACGTAGACAACTCGGTTTACAAGGCGTTCTTGCCCACGAAGCTTTGGGCTTTACCTTGTTTGCACAAGTGGAAATTTGCCGCTGCCCACGCGGAGCTGGAACGCAGTATTGGCCTCTGTGAAGACAGCAAGGCCGCAGCATATCTTGACCTGTCGGCACAAGATCCGCGAGTTCATGTAACGGTCATACGACGGCATGGCACTTTGGTTGCTCGGCTATCCAGATCGGGCGTTGCGGATTTGCGCGGAGGCCCGCCGATTACGCAGATGCATCTCAACATCCGTTCAGTGAGGCAATTGCACAAACGATAAGTCTCCGCGTGCATCAGCTTCGCGGCGATGCTGCCGCTGTTGCAGATGAGGCTCAACGCTGCCATCGCCTTCTGCGAAGAGCATGAGTTTGTGCACTATCTAGCCATGGCGTTGATTTTGCGCGGATGGGCAAGTGCCGACCAAGGCGAGTTTGAGAAAGGTATTGCCGAGATTCAAGAAGGCCTTGAAAAAAAACGGGCCACCGGCGCCTTATGTATTGAGTCGTACTCTTTGGGATTAATGCGCGGATGCATGCATCAAGAACAAACGTTACGGCAAGCGTCTCGACTCTTTGAAGCAGGCGCAATTGAGGCTCGATGGAGAGAACTCCGAACGCTTTTACGCGGCCGAAATATATCGTTTGCTTGGCGAAACGTATCTTCGATCGAACCAAGATCTGGATCAGGCGGAGCATTATTTTTGGCAAAGGTCTTGAAGTCGCGCGCGAACAGAAAGCCAAATCCTTTGAACTTAGAGTTTGTCTGAGCTTGTGTGACTTGTATGAGCTGAGACCAGACGCCGACAAGTGTCGCTCACAACTCGACAAGATTTACTCGAACTTTTAGCGAGGGTTTTGATACCTTCGATCTCGTCAGAGCCAAGGCAAGATTGAAACATGTTTGCTGATGTTTTGACCGGCCACTGACACCGCGACCAAATACCCTATGAACTCTTGCGGACCCAAGCGAACCTTTGGTGGCCTGAGCTGGTCCGATCACGGCAGGTTCATGATTTCGCAGATCTCGACCGTCGCTGGTTTGCGGGAGTCCGAGAGTCACTGAGAGGCCTCTGGAGGACCGCCACCACCCAGCGGGGAGGAGCGTGGAACGAGTCCACGGGAGTCCCCAGGTGCTCTATCGGCGCACTGCGCGGACCGCACCATCCTCGGCATCTAAGAAGTCGTCAACGCCTGATGGCCTAAGAGGGAGTCACACGTCCGTTTCGGTTTCCATAACTGACTTAGTCAATTGCCACGCGAGGTCCGTGGTGGCGCGATGGTGTTGTAGTGTGCTGAAAATGAAACGACGCCGGTAACCCGCAAAGCCGATTCTAGCTGGCCCGCTGATTTCAATATTTTTTGCAGCAGCCCCCATACGAAGCTCCGTGATCCGTTAGAGATGGACATTATTCTCCTCGCAAGATCGGTATTACCAAAAGATCGGCATTACCGGCAGCGATCCCCGCGAATTGTGCCTGCCTGATTGTTTCGACGGCCGGGTCCCCTGACCGGCTCCCCAGCAACGATAGTGAAACCACATCTGGCCGGCATCGCGCAACGCGTCGCCGTACACGGTACGCCAGTAGGAGGCCGGAGGCGAGAACGGCGACGCGGGAAGCCCGAGGAGAGCAAGCTCTCGAAACAGAGATAAGCGCTCGCCATAGAACTCGGAACTACTTGATCAAGCTGAAGACCCGGAAGTCATCCGGCGATAGAAAGAGTCAAGGAAGCATTCGCGTGACTGACCTCAACTACGGCGCCGTAGACGGATTGGTGACTGCGCACCGCGCCAATAGACTATGACACCGCGCTCGCGTAAGGTGTGTGTGGCTGCAGGGCTGGTCACTTTGAAGAGACGGTCGCATTTCCTTTGGGAGACGCCGCCGCCAATATTCGATGGAGGACATGCCTATGACATCCCGCCTGCGTTTCGGCGTTTTTCTCGCGCCCTTCCATAAGCCCGGCATTAATCCGACGTTAGCCCTACAGAACGATCTGGATCTGGTCGCTTGGCTCGACCGCCTCGGTTACGATGAAGCGTGGTTTGGTGAGCACCATTCCGCCGGTACGGAGATCAGCGCGTCGCCCGAAATCATGATCGCGGTTGCGGCCGAGCGCACGCGTCACATCAAGCTTGGCACGGGCGTCGTCAGCCTCTCCTACCACAATCCGCTGTGGGTCGCGGAACGCATCGTGCTGCTCGATCACCTGACCCGCGGGCGCGCGATGTTCGGTGCCGGACCAGGCTCGCTGCCGACGGACGGCATCATGATCGGGGTCCCTCAGTCCGAGACGCGTGAGCTCCTCGAGCAGAGCCTTGACGTCATCATGAGGCTGCTGGCAGGAGATGAGCCGGTGACATTCAAGAACCATCGTTGGGATCTGCGAGATGCACGGCTGCATCTTCGGCCTTATTCCAATCCGCTTTTCGACGTGGCGGTGGCGGCCGTGGCGTCGCCCACGGGGGCCAAGCTCGCAGGACGGCATGGCATCGGGCTCCTCTCGGTCGGCGCGACGACAGCGGCCGGCTTCGATGCCCTGGCACTGCATTGGGATGTGCTGGGCGAGGAAGCGCGGGTGCACGGCAAGACGGTCGACCGCTCGAATTGGCGCCTCGTCGGCCCGATGCACTGTGCGGAAACCAAGGAGCAGGCGATCGCCGACGTACAGTACGGCATCGAGCATTGGTTCCGTTACTTTCAGGCGGTTGCGGCCTTCCCGCAAATGGCCGTGCTCGGCGACAGCGCCGCTGAAATGATCGACTTCATCAACAAATCCGGGCTCGGCGTGATCGGAACGCCGGAAGAGTGCGCCGCGCAGATCGACCGGCTCGTCAAGCAATCAAACGGCGGCTTCGGTTGCTATCTGCTGCTCGGCCACAATTGGGCGAACCCGCAGGCGACCGCCAAGAGCTTCGAGCTGATCGCCCGCCACGTCATGCCCCACTTCCAGGGACAGGCCCAGTCGACCCTTGATTCCGCCGAGCGCGCCCGCGCCGCGCGGCCTGAACTCGCTGGTCTGCATGCCAAAGCTGTGGAGGCTGCTGGCGAACGTTACGCCAAGGAGCGTGGTGCGCGGACGCATTAAGGGTCGTCGTCGACGGGATTTCCTACAACGCACCCGCAGCGTGCATACTAGCTTCGGTGGCAACTCCGACCGTTATCGGGCGTGAATCAAATTTAGCCACGTGCGCGAGCTGGACAGACTCGTCAAAAATTGTCCCGCCGTCCGGTGCAAATCATCACGATGCAGCAGGCACGCGATCAATTCCCATGCGAGATAAAGTGAGGTGACATCGCCACGGTACGATTATGCGACCGCAACAACGCAGCTGCAGTGTCCCTGTCCCGGCGCACCCGAGTGCCCCCACGAGAGTGCAGAGGCGGACACCGCAGCGGCTCCCCGCCAGCGCCCAGCGTGTCCCTTGCCCTGCACTGCTTCTCGCCCGCGCGGGTCGCTACCGTGCCCGCCCAGGCGGCAGCTGTTTGTCGCTTTGATCTTCCCCCGAAAAAATGGACAGGGTTAAGCTGCTTTTAGCTCCATCTCGATCGGGCTGAGATATCCGATGGCCGAGTGGCGACGCGTTCGATTGTAAAAGCCCTCGATGTAAGCAAAGATATCACGTCTGGCTTCCTCACGTGTTGCATAATGCTGGTGATGGACGAGTTCGGTTTTGAGCGTGTGGAAGAAGCTCTCCATCGGAGCGTTGTCATAGCAATCGGCCCTGCGGCTCATCGAGGCCCGGAAGCCGGCGGACTGCATCATCTTGCGATACTCCGCCGAGGCGTATTGAACGCCGCGATCTGAATGGTGGATCAGGCCGGCGCCAGGCCGCTGTGTCGCAATGGCCATCGCTAAGGCCGCCAATGGCAGTTCGGCGCGCAAATGATCCGCCATCGCCCAGCCGACGATCTTGCGGCTGTAGAGGTCCATGACCGTGGCCAGATAAAGCCAGCCCTGATCAGTCTCGACGTAGGTGATGTCGGCGAGCCAGATCCGGTTGGGCGCGGCGGTGATGAAGTTGCGCTCGAGCAGGTTCGGGGCGATCGGGAAGTCGTGACGGCTGTCGGTGGTGCGCACCCGTCGTGGCCTCGCCATGATGGCCCTGAATACCGTGGCGGCGCATCAATCGCTCGATGCGACCGCGGCTCGCCCCGCGGCCCTGAGCCCTCAACTCGGCATGGACGCGCGGGCTGCCATAGCGGCCATTGGTGTCGCGGTGAACCCGCTTGATGTCGTCGACGAGTTCACGGTTGGCGGCGGCTCGCGGGCTCTCCGGGCGCACCCGCCAGGCATAATAGCCAGCAGGCGAGACGCCTGAGCACGTCGCACATGATCGCTCACCGGATAGTCGGCGCGGCGATCTTCGATGAAGCGGAATCTCATTTCTGAACTCCAGCAAAGATGTCGCGATCTGACTTCCCGGAACAGCCGGATACCTGCCGTTCTCGCGGAATGGCTCCACATACGAAGCTCGAAAGCGACTTGTGCCCTGCCGCTGAAGGTTGGCGAGGACGCGGGTTGGGCGATATTGTTGCTCCGCAAGTGGTCGGCGCCCGGATCCCCGTAGCTCAAGGCCCGCACCGGAGGGTGCTTGGTAGAACAGAACCAGGCGATCTTGCGGGCGGTCGCGTTGTCACTCGCCTTCGACTCGCCCGCACGTGAGGACAGCCGGCGATAGAATGCGCCGAGCGCCGTATCGTCTCGTCCCGACGGTTGCAGACGGCCAACCGGCAGCTGCGCGGCGGCTGTGCCGACTGGAGCGATCTGCGTGTGCGCGAAGATCACACAGCTGCCGCCCGGGAGATCTTGCGCTGCCCGGTGCAAGGCACAGCTCGTGGAAGCGGTGAAGTGCTCGGCAGCTCGGCCACGCCTCTGCAGACGGTCGCCGCACTCGCCGACCAGCTTCAGTGCCAGCGAAGGCCCCAACCCATGGATCTTCAGTCAGCCGGATCGCCGAGCACGCCGTACAGCGCGGACCTGACATCGAAGGCGGGCGTGTTGACCTGTTTGGTCTTGATGCGTGGCTGGATAGCTTTCCTGACCGGTTTTCCGCCTTTGTTGCTCAGTGCCGCGATCAGGACTTTCGAGCTTGCGGGTCGCAGTCCAGCATCTTCGCCTGGTAGACGTCGTAGAGCTCCAGCGATTGGGTCAGCGCGAAGACATGCAACGTCCCGGATCGTTGCTGCCCACGATGCGAGCGCCGCGCGCGACCGTCTCGGCGGACGAATCGCGGCATCGCACGTCCCGGTAGGCTGCCAACACGTCGGGGATTGCGCTCGCCGGGCAACAACGGCTCGGATAATCCAGCGCCGCCGGTCGCGCCGGTGATGTCGGAGACACGACATGATGGAGCCGCAAGTTCATCTCCATCAGCGCCTTCTGCATATGCTGGATATGGGCGGCGCGCGTATTCCAACCAACCGCTGCGCTGGCGCAGATAGGCGCGCAGAGTTGCAAATCTCGGCGTCAGGGTCGGAAGCTGCCGCGTAACAGGCCATAGGAATGAAGCTGGCGCAACCACGCGGCATCGCTCGACATCGGTTTTGCGCCCTGGCATGTCCTGGCGTACCGCGCGTTGACCAGAATGACCTCAAACCCGCGCTGCTCCAGGATCTCGTAGACCGGGATCCGAATAGATCCCGGTGGATTCCATCGCGACACTCGTCACGCCGCACGCTTTGAACCAGTCCGCCAGATCATGCAGGTCTTGTGTGAACGTGCCGAACGTGCGCACAGGCACGTCGGTGCAAGCGGGGTTCACCGCGGCCATGTGCATCTTTGATCCGATGTCGATGGCGGCCGCCCCGACGTTGACCGGCTTCAGCTCCGGGCGGTCACCGGTCGTCCTCCTGGGCATGGCAAGTCCTCCGTTCAATCATGAGCAGGAGGGTCTGGGCTATGCCAATCGTCATCTTCCTAATCGGGATCGCCGCCGGGCACGACGTCACCACTCAAGTCCGCATGCACCCATGGACCACGTTTTTTAACGGGGACTGTGCCTCCAATAATCGAACGGCCGCTACCCTCCCAGCTGCAGACAGATAGCACAAGGCTGTTTCTACCCCGCCAGGCGCGCGCGCCACGGCGCTGGACAGTTTTTTAAAATGTCGCGCTCCATGCGCAGCCGCTCGTTCTCTCGCTGCAAACGGGCGATCTCCGCCGCGTGGTCCGCCGACGGCAGCGTCGCCTGCGTCGTGGGGCGCCGCGACGCCGCCGTCGGCTCCCGCCTGGCCCCACGTTGCTCTACCCACCGCCGCAACACGGAATCGCGCAGGCCAAGTTCCTTGGCCACCGATCCCGATCGAGCGGCCACTCGATGCGACCAGATCAACCGCTTGCCGCTTGTAGTCGTCCGTAAACGACCGACGTCGACGTCCTTCCATCCGACACCTCCTGGCTCTTCGAGCCTACTACAGGTGTCCATCAGTTCGGAGTGGAGGCCCAGCTTACTCCTCATTGTGACCGTTGTGGCATTTGCGGCCCATAGCGGCCATTCTGTCGCCTCTCCGAAGAAAGCTGAAACCAACGGTGATCGCCGTGGGAAGCGCATTTGCGCTGTTGAGGCTAGCAACACGAAGCGAGATCAAGACGATTGCGTGTCTGGCACGCACGGCGCTGCACGAAAAAATCGAATGCGGACCATAAAGCGCGCTGCAGCGACGCTTCACGATAGGCCTCTCGCCTACGCCGGATCAGTATAACCGCCTCTGCTGCGGTTTCTTGATCGGTGGGCACGGCACAGTTTACCGTAGGAGCAAAACACGCAACCATCGCCCGCCTTGCTTGCTGGTGCCACAGTCGCCGCAGCCATAGAAGAATTGGCAGCCGTTCGTTGGCATGGTCTGGTGGACCAGAAGCCGCAGGCGGGGCAAGTCAGGGTTGATTGCAGCTACGACTTCATAGAGCAAACTAGGCCCCGTCGAAAGCACCCACCCCACACCTTCGTATGCCCCGACGCTTACCTACGTGCAATTGAGCCGATGATCGCAATCGACTTAGATGGGTATGCGGTAGCGACCCCACCTGTCCCCAGCACGCGCTATCGCTGCCCCCATTGGGGCGTTTCTCCCTAGACTTGGGCCGCTTTGGGTGGCAACGCAGGCGCCTTTTCCATTTGCCGGAGGTTCCCTTCCCAGGAGACACCTACCGTGCATCGAAGGCGTACGAGCAGCCGTGGCGAGTCATGCGTTACTCGAGGTGCCCGCTACTGACCCGCGACCACCGCAAAGAGGTTACGCGCTTGCCAGAGCCCCGCCCTCATCTGAGCTGCGCTGGCTTTCGATACGTTCGCGCGGCGGAGGAGCGGCTTCCGCTGATTGCAAATGGTGGCGGCAATGCCGCCATGTCTCGAAAAGTGCCAGGAGCGGAAGATGTGCCTGATGCCTGCGAATGACGGAAGCCGCCCTCTCGGAAATCGCCGTGGTTACTGAAGCGCTTCCGCATCGACAATACGACCGTTTGTTGTTGAGAACTTCTTCAAGCCGACGGTCCGTTACCAGACGTGCCGCTCAAAACGCCAACCCGCTCGGCAAGGGTGACAAGTTCGGCCAGGGATTGAACTTGCATTTTCTCCATCACTCTCTGGCGGTGAGCCTTGATGGTGCGCTCGGTGCAGCCCAACGCGTCGGCGATCTGCTTGTTGGCCTTGCCGCGAACCAGCAAGTTCGAAGACTTCTGCGCTCGCGCGGCGTCAGTTTGCACCGATACGAGCGCGAACCATGTCCAGCTTGCTCTGCAGGCCACGCCTCGCTTCATGGAGTGGCTATAGCCCGCTCAATTGCCTGAAGAAGTTCGTCCGACGACACGGGCTTGGTGAGAAAATCCTCGGCTCCCGCCTTGATGGTCCGCACCGTTGGTCGGAACATCGGCGATAACCAGTGAAGACTACGATAGGCAGGGGTCGAGCCGAGCTTCGCTCCAAACGACACTGGAGCTCCGGACCGCTCAGTCCCGGTATCCGCACGTCGAGAAGAATACAGCCCAGCTCACTCTCGCTGGGCATACGATCCAGAAAATGCTGAGCCGACGGATAGGTCACGACCTCGCAGCCAGCTTTCTGCAGACCGGCGCGCGATTGCTGTTCGGAAAGAAGCATCGTCGTCAACAACATGCACGCGTCCCGACAAAGAGCCCTCCAAGGCGAGACTAGCGGTCTGGCGAGCGGGCTCCCGTCGATGAGCGCTGCATCCACTATCACCGGGTTGCGACTGCACTGCCACTTCATGCGGATGTCCCGACGAGAACAAGCCGAGTTACCAAGCTAATACATGTCGTTAGCAATCGCGCCACGCCCCCGCTTCGGGCGGAGCCGCTAAGAGAACCTCTAGCGCCTTCCAGCGAGCGGAACAACAACTCTGAGCAAAACAGTGGTCGGCAATAGCACGAGCCCGCTGGCAGATCGGATCATTTTGGCGCAAGAAAAAGCTATTCAGCGCAATTTGTGAGACCGCAATGTTTGCATATCGGATGCTTCCGTAACGGAAATTTGAACAACTCGGGAAAAAGTTCGGGGTTTTCTGAAGGAAATGCTGGCATGTACAATGCCAGCAAGAGAGAATGAGCAAGACCGAACCTTCAACGGCAGCAAGTGGCTTGGGGGCCGGACGCTGGGCTGGCGCTCCGTCAGCGCCGCCCCGATGCACATCGATCCATTTTTGATTAAACGGATGTCTTGGTCGTGGTTCTCTGCCGAGCTTGTTCAGTGTTCAACCAACGGAATTCGAATTCCGGGTGAAGGGAGATGCGAGCCTATTTAGCGCTGCATGACTACTGTTCGCTCATGATGGGGAGACGAGCTATAAACGAGGAGAGCCGTTCGACGCTGACCGACGTCCGAGATAAATTAACGTTCGCGCCGATCGGATCTTCCGTGGAAGGTTGGAATTGTTTCAAAGCGTCCGGGTGTCGTCGGTCATTGCAGTTCATCTCGACCCCTCCTGCATCAGATCACGACGTAAACGATATCTCAAATGTTCCTCCATCTTTGTATTTTGAAAATGACCGATCTTAAAGCTACGCTCGCAAAACTCCGAAGCGTCGTGGATGGCTCGGGCATAGATGACCATGCATATGCTGAGACGCTCGGGCTGTTGCTCTTGTGGGAACTACGGCACGCCGCTGACCCACAACGACTCGCAACTGAAACCGGTTCGCGGAGGTTTAACGTGGACATCAGCTAAGACGCGTCAAAGAGTTTGTTGATGTTCACATTTCGAAAGAAATCGGGATATCCGAGTCTAGCGAGCTTGGCAGGATTGAGCCAGTTCCACTTTATTCGGGCGTTTAAACACTCCAGTTGGACGTTCGCCTTATCAGTACGTCCTATCCAGAGCGGATCAGTCGTTGCGAAAGAGAACTGTTGCTCGAAGCGCGATCTGTCGATTGCCGACGTGGCGCTCGCGGTGGGGTTTAGCGATGCATCCCAACTGAACCTGGCGTGTGCACCGAAGAAGTTGGATTGGAGTTACGCCAACGTGGCCTTTCGGCCCTTGCGGGAGAATGGTTTGCGTTAAATCGTTGGATGCGCTTGGCCTTCAGAGAGAATTAGATCGACGCAGCGTAGCGAAACCCCGGGCGCTGGGAAACGCCCCGAACCATAGCGCAATGAGATAGATCGCCGTACCGAACTCCAGGTGTTGATGTCGGAAAGGGTCAACAACGGACCTTGATGTTCGATGTTCTATGTCCGCTCCTCACCCCAACAGCGGACACCTGAGAACCCCAAGCGACACCAACGCGCCCAACAGCGGCCACGTGTGACACCGCGAACCCAGTGAGCCACCGAGGCGCGAGCCTGCGGACCGAAGCGATCCTTGCTGGCCTAGGCCGCACACGCGGACGCTGACGAACGCGAGCGTACAGCGCTAGAGCGCGGGCACCATGCCTTCGGCCACCGCCGCCGCCACGAGCTGGTGCGCGTCCGTGATGCCTTCGTGCGCCGACCTGACGATGCGCTGAGCCATCTTCGCCTTGGTCGCAGGCGTACGTGACGTCACCGGGACGCGATCAGACGCAGCGTCCAGAGCCCAACGCATGGTGGTGACGAAGTCGGGTGCGAAGGCTGGGGTGATCTGCGGCATCTTGGGGTCCTTTGGGCTGCCCCAGCCGTGTAGTCGATGCGTGTGACGCGCCGGTGTCGTGCCATCAACTCATGTTGAGCGAAGCGGCAGAACGCGAAGTTTGGAGCAAAAAGGTTTATGTACGCCCAAGATGCCTACACATCGAGGCGGTGAGGATGCCGTTTGTGACCTGGAAACGCGTCATGTGCCTGACCTTTGGTCCCGGATTTCCGAAAACCCAGCATACCTGATATCCCGCGTGCTCCGCGATCAGCCCCGCCGCCTTCCAAGACGTACGACTGGATGCCGTGGAAAGCGAGTTCGGTTATGGAAGAACGCTTTCGCTAGTTCTTCAACGGTTTTTCCGACAAATCGCAGCCAAACACCCCCATGGATTTCAAAAGACAATTTTGCGCTGTCGGAACGCCTTTGAGGCTCAAGCTGCTGCGGAGGTCGCGCGCCGGGGCTGCTATCCACAGTAGGCTGCCTGCCTTCACCAATCCAAATGGACACATCTTTGCGTCAGCGATGCCTTAGCTGGAGGTGGGTAGCGGGGTGTGGCAGCCGTGATCTCCGGCGGCATCCTTTACGGCTCATCGTCGGCGATAGCGCGCCAGGCCGCGCCGTCGAGATCATCATATTGCCCGCTCTTCAACGACCAGAGAAAGCCGGCTAGCTCCGGCGAGCCCCGAGGGCTAGCGCCAGCGGCACAAGAATGACAAGCACCTCCATCAGGACTCCTCCCTGGCGCGACGCGACGCGCGCGCGGAGCGCGTTCAGCATCACCAGCAGCGAGGAACCGGACATCGCCGACGCAGCGATCAACGGTGTCAGCGATCCCGCAATCGCGATCGGAACCGCCAGGAAACTGTATCCCACCGCGAGCCAGAGATTTTGCCGCATCAGGCGCAGACGCCTTGTCGTGAATAGCGTCGATCGCCGCGACGACGGGCGCAGAGCGGCTTGCCGAGAAAAACAAGATCGGCGGTGGCCTGGCTCAGATGCAGCGGCGCTGATCGGCGCACATCTGATCACGTGCGCCGCGGCAAGCGCCGGCGCGTCGTTCAGGCCGTCGCCGACCATCATCACCTTGAAACCCTGCCGCTTCAGCTCTTCGATGCGCGCGATCTTGTCGGCCGGCGTGACCCCGGCGCGCCATTCGGCGATCCCGAGCGATTGCGCGGCGGCTCGCACGGCCGGCTCGCGGTCCCCCGAGACGATCTCGATTGCGATGCCGCGCGCCGCGCAATGCATCCATCATGGCCTGCGCGTCCGGCGCGCAGCTGTTGCCGGACCGCGAACACATAGCGTGCATCGCCTCTGCTGAACGCGACGGTCGACACTTCCGGATCACGGATCAGAATTTCATTGGCCAGCCCATCGGCGCCGCAGAAGTGACGGCCTGCCGAGCCTGACCTCCACGACCATCGACTGACCGCGCGAACCGTCCTGCCCGGGCTCCTCGACCGCGCCGGCGAGCGGCGATTTCGCGCGCTCGACGGCGCGCGCTACCGCGGCGGCGACCGGATGATGGCTGGCGAGCGCGAGCCGTCCGGCGAGTTCGAACACATCGGGCGGGATGCTCGCGCGAATTGACGACATCGAGTTCCGGGCAGCGTCAGCGTTCCGCGTCTTGTCGAAGCATGATCCGGTCGACTTCAGCCAGCCGCCTCGATGGCGTCGCCTGAATTCGAGCAACACGCCGGCGCGGAACATCGCGCCTGACGCCACTGTCTGCACGGTCGGGATGGCAAGGCCGAGCGCGCAGGACAGGTGATGATCAGAGCACCGCGATCGCGGTCACGATAGCGTCGTGCCAGCCTCGATCCGAGCAACACCCAGCCGACCATGGTCGAGCAGCGCCGCGTCGCATGCACCACTGGCGCATAGAGCCGGGAGGCGCGGTCGGCGAGACGCACATAGCGCGAGCGGGCCTGCAAGGCGTTGTCGAGCAGCCGCGTGACTTCCGCCAGCAACGTGCCTTCCGCTGCTGCGCGAGACGCGGATGCGCAGCGTGCCGGACATGTTGAGCGAGCCGGCATAGACGGCCGTGCCATGTGCGGCGGTGACGTGCAGGGTTTCGCCGGTGATCAGGCTCTGGTCGATCTCGGATCGTCCCTGGATCACCGCGCCGTCGACCGCGCAGCGATCGCCCGGCCGCAGCAGAACGATGTCGCCGGGATCGGATCGCCGCCACCGGAACTTCAGCGATTTCGCCGGTGTCGCTCAGCCTGGTCGCGGTCTCGGCCTTCAGCGCCGCGCAGATTTCCGGCCACCGCCCGCGTCCGCCGCCGCATGTTCTGCGGTCGAGATAGCGCCCTACCAGCAGGAACGTCACGCAGCATGATCGCCGCATCGAAATAGGCGTGCGTCGGCATGGTTGATGGTTTCGACCAGCAGATGTAACTGAACGAAGCGGCCAAC
>ERZ1370068.8336-contig-7199_pt1 | contig 40664 bp, 51 predicted proteins | sample MGYA00561227_ERZ1370068 | MGnify/ENA primary metagenome ERZ1370068 (study PRJEB38410, sample SAMEA6850437) | metagenome | study: Metagenomic assessment of the ecological functions of the soil: analysis of the soil microbiota associated with the... | reverse complement strand
GTACTTCGTTCCGGTTAGCTCTTGCTCGAGAACCTCGTCATCAACGCGATCAAGTTCACGCCCGAGGGCGGAGGCATCACCGTGTCCGCGGCCCCGCGCCGCGGCGCCGTCCCGGCGCGCGGACATCACGGTGGCGGACACCGGGATCGGGATCCCTCCCCACGAGCTGGCGCGCATCTTCAACCGCTTCCACCAGGTGGACACTTCCAGCACGCGGCGCTTCGGCGGCGTCGGCCTCGGCCTCGCCATCGTGAAGAGCATCCTGGAGGCACACGATTCGACGATCGAGGTGGAGAGCCAGGAGGGGAAGGGCACGGTCTTCCGCTTCCGCCTGCCCCTCGTGGATCGGACGGACGCCCCGCCCCCGCCCGCACGCGTCGACGACCGCCCGGAGGAGGGGCTCGTGCTGATGCGTGGACGACGACCCCGAGGTCGTGCGCACCGTGCGCTCCTACCTGGAGGACGAAGGGCTGGCCGTGCTCTCCGCCAGCACCGGGGCGGAAGGGGCGGCCCTGGCCGCCGACCGCCATCCGGACGTCATCCTGCTCGACCTCCTGCTCCCGGACCAGAGCGGGCTCGAGCTGCTCCAGGTGCTCAAGCGCGACGGCGCGACCGCGCGCATCCCGGTGCTCGTCATCTCGATCATGAACGACGCGGTGAAGGGCCTGACCATGGGCGCCGCCGACTACCTGGTGAAGCCGGTGGACCGGGCCGCGGTCGTCAAGTCCGTGAAGCGGCTGCTCGACGGGCAGGGCGGCGAACACGAGCCGACGGTGCTGGTGGTGGACGACGAGCGCGACACCGCCGAGCTGATCCGCGATACGCTGCGCAACGAAGGGCTTCGCACCCAGGTCGCCCATCACGGACGTCAGGCCCTGGAGCTGATCGCGCGGAAAAGGCCCGATCTCGTGATCCTGGACATCATGATGCCGGAGATGAGCGGGTTCGAGGTCCTGGAAGCCCTGGCCCGCGACCACACCACGTCCGCCATCCCGGTCCTGGTGCTGACGGCGCGCGGCGACGAGAGCGACGCCCGCCGCGGCCTGGCCCTGGGCGCGAAGCGCTACATCAGCAAGCCGTTCGACCTCCGGGCCCTCATCACGGAGGTGCGGCGCCACCTCGGCCCCCAAGCGACGGAGAGCCGTCGAGCGAGCCTATGAAGAGAGAAGATCCTGGTGGTGGACGACGAGGACGACATCCTGCACTTCCTGGAGCTGGTCCTGAAGGAGAAGGGCTACGACGTCGTGACCGCTTCCAACGGGCACGAGGCGCTGACCACGGCCCAGATCGAGAAGCCCGACCTCGTGCTGCTCGACATCATGATGCCGCAGATGGACGGCTGGGAAGTGCTGAAGCTCCTGCGCGTGGACGACGAGACGGCCCACATCCCGGTGGCCATGCTCTCCGCGCGCACCGAGGCCAAGGACCGCGTGCAGGGCCTGCAGGAGGGAGCGATCGACTACATCTGCAAGCCGTTCGCCCTGCAGGAGCTGCTCGGCAAGATCGAGACCATCTTCAGCCAGCTCGGCGAGCGAGGACAGGCGGCGCGTTGACCGCGCGACGCGCCATCCCTCCCCATGACGGCACCTCCTACGGCGAACGAGGAGTACTTCCGCCTCCGCGCGGAATGGCTCCGCTTCAAGAACCACGTCATCGACTCCAATACCGGGCTGCCCACGCTGGTGGCGGTGCTCGACGACGTGCGCCGGCTCATGGAGGAGCGCGGCACGCTGGGCCTCGTCTACTTCGACCTGGGGGCGGACGGCCACATCGAGCCCGTGCACGGCTGGCAGGCCTTCGACGAGCTGCTGCGCGGGTTCGCGCGCACGCTGGCCGCCCTGCGCGAGGAGGGCCACCTCGGCCCCCGCGACATCGTGGCCGTCATGAGCGTGCGCAGCGACAAGTTCCTCGTCTTCCTGCGCGGCGGGGACGGGGCCCTCTCGACGCCGACTCCATCGAGGGCCGGCCCGGCCGGCTGCGCGAGCGGATCGTGGAGGCCCTGCCCGCCCACCTCGGCCCGGCGTGCGGCAGCCGGTGACGCTTCGACCATGGGCCACGCCCTGATGTATCGCGACCCCATGCTGCGCGCGGAGCGCTCGATCCATCGCGCCCTGGACGAAGGCCATGCTGATGGCGCCTGCGCCAGCGCACGCGCGACGAGGACCGGCGCGCGCACGGGCCTCGACGAGATCATCGCCAGCGGGCAGATCGTCACCCTGTATCAGCCGATCCTCGACCTGCGCACGCAGACGGTGCTCGGCCACGAGGTCTTCACGCGCGGCCCGCCGGCGGACGCCGTTCGAGGAGGCGGAGCGCCTGTTCGCGCTCGCCGAGCGCACGGGCCGGCTCGTCGGACCTCGAGCGGCTCTGCGCGCGCGCGCCTGCGACTCGGCGCGCCGCCACCTGCACCCCGGGACCAAGCTTTTCCTCAACACTTCGGCGCGCGCGCTCTGCGGATCCGGACGGTGGCGGGCCGGGGCTTCGTGCGGCTGGTGGACGCGCAGCGGACTGCGACCACGACGGAGCGTCGTCCTGGAGATCACGGAGCGCGTGCCCCGGGAGCGAGCGCCAGCCGTACGAGCAGACTGCTGCGCGACCTGAAGGAGCAGGGCTTCGGCATCGCCATCGACGACATGGGCGCCGGCTACTCCAGCCCTCAGCCGCCCTGGTCGAGATGGAGCCCGACTACCTGAAGTTCGACATCGCGCTCGTGCGCAGCATCGACCGCAGCCTCGATCAAGCGCAGCCTGCTGGAGACCGTCGTCGACCTGTCCGAGCCGCATCGGGGCCCAGGTGGTCGCGGAAGGGATCGAGGCGGAGGCCGAGCTGCGCCACCCCCTGCGCGACATGGGCGTGCCGCTGGGACAGGGCGTTTCCTGGCCGCCCCCGTCGAGGTGGCCGCCGCCGCCGACGGTGGCGCCGTGAACGAGCCCATCCCCCCTACCACGAGCGGATCCCCGGAGCTGGCCGGCGGAGCTGGCCGAGCGCGGGTGCCTCGGGCGTCATCGTGCTCGGACGGCGCGCTCACTGGTCGATCGAGGACGCCTACGGCTCGGACGCCTACGACGAGGTCCGCCAGCCGGCACGTTCAAGATCCTCGCCGAGCAGCGGGGCAAGGACTATCGCAACGGAGGACATCCTCTGCCCTCGACACGCCGCGCGGCCACCTCTTCATCCTCTTCCTCGAGCGCAAGCGGCGGCGCAACAACCCGCCGTCCGTGGCCGACCTCAAGGCGGTGCGCAACCGCCTCGTCTCGTCGCTGGCCGCCAACCTGGGCCGGGCCGCCTTCCCGTACATCAAGACTCGCCGCCGCATCGAGGTCGGCTACGGGATGGCCGTCTACAACCCTTCCTCCACGCGGAGCGCATCCTGCCGCCGGGCGGTGGCGGAGGCCTGGACGACGCGGCCTACGCGCGGCGCGGCGAAGCAGCTGCGTGGTGCGGGAGCAGCTGCAGGACCTCGATCCTGCGCGAGCGCGTGGTCACCGCGCTACCAGGCCATCATGGAGCCGATGGACCGGACGGTGCTGGGCTTCGAGGCGCTGTCGCGCGGGCGCGCGGGGCTCGGGCCTGGAGCGGCGCTGACGCGCCTCTTCGGCGCCGCGGAGGAGCACCAGCCTCCTCGTGGAGCTCGACCGCCTGTGCCGCCGGCGCGCTCCTCTCTCTCCGGGCGCATCCCGTCCAACGCCAAGATCTTCGTCAACACGCTTGCCCGCCACCATCCGCGACCCGCCAGTTCCGCGGCAAGGCCCTCATCGACTTCCTGGACAAGCGCCCAGGTCTCGCCCGACCGCATCGTCATCGAGATCACGGAGAAGCTCGTCATCGACAACTACAACCTCTTCCGCGGAGGCCATGGCGCTACTTCACCGACCTCCGGGATGTCGCTTCGCGGTCGACGACGTGGGCGCCGGGCTACTCCGGGCCTGGAGTCCATCGCCCGCCTGAAGCCGCACGTACCTGAAGATCGACATCTCCCTCGTGCGGGACGTCCACGTCAGCCTGGTGAACCGCGCAGATGGTGAAGGCCATCATCGCCATGGGCCACGGCATCGGAGCCGACGGTCATCGCCGAGGGCATCCACACCGAAGACGAGGCCGCGCGCCCTGCATGACGATGGGCATCGACTGGGGCCGGGGATATCTCTGCCGGCCTGCCGCCGGACCTCGGCCCCGGAGCCGGCTCCATGCGACCATGGGGGTGGCCGGTGGCGTGCGTTCACGGCGATGGCCCTTTGAGCCCTTCCGAGGCCGTCGGGCTTAGGCCGGCCTATACGCCGGCCAATCCGGGCTCGGGCCGGTCGGGAAGGTCATTCGCCACTCTCGGCTACCCGGACGGGCTGTCTGGGCTGCGTGCGGTGAAGGCTCTGCGCCGGAGCAGCGGGCGGCCTTCTGTCGAGAGCGAGCCGGGCGCCGTCGCGCCGGTCCAAGGGCAGGATGGGGTCTCAGGGGCGCGACGAGGCATGCCTCTCCGCCGCGGCGTCGACGGCGCTGGGCTCCCGCCCTGGCCACAGCCTGGCGCAACGTGGCGCCACCTGCCTGGTGGCCTCGGAAGCGGAGAGACCGGCCGCGCGGGGGCCAGAAGAGGGTGGCGCGTGAGGCGAAGTGCGTGTCGTCGCTCGCGGGGGCTGCTGCTGGCCTGGGGCGCGCTCTCCGCCTGCGGATCGTACAGTCCGGCGGCGGTGCCGGCCCCTCACCGTCCCACGGTGGTCTTCGGACGTGCAGCTGGCGAGCATTGTGTCCCCGCCGGCGGCGGCACTCGAGCTGGCCAGTCCGAACGACGCGCCGGTGCCCTCACCGTGAGCTTCTCGGTGACCGTCCCTCCCCGCCCAGGCCGGCGCCTACTTCTGGACGACGGCGGTCAGGCTGGCCAGCCGCCAGGGACCGGTTTCGTCACTCCCGTCGTGACCACTCGTCCCTTCGAACCGGTGACGCTGGCCGCGGGCACGCAGAGCGTAAGCGTGGCGGCGTTCCACACGACGAACGCAGTCTGCTCACACCGCCAGCGACCGGCCGGCCAGTCGCATCGACGAGCCTCGACATCGAGATCAAGAACGACGGCGTCGTTCGGGGCGCCCGCGTTCTTCGGCAAGAAGTTTCCCGTGACATTCGTCCTGCACTGTCGCTGAGGGACGCCCAGAGTCAGTCGTGATGCCGCAGCTTCGGCCAGAGCTCCGGCAATGGCGTGAGCAGGCCGCGGCAGGGGAGGATCGGGAGCGTCGTTCTCGTAGGGCATCGCGTAGGGGCGCGCCGAAGCGTGCGACGACTTCGAGTGACGCTGGCAGCGCGCACTGCTAGACCTTCTCGGTGCCGTTGATGCGCAGGACCACGCTGCCGTCGTGCCCACGCGGATCCAGAAGCCACATTGGTTATGGCCGCTGATGGCCGGCGGCAGGCTAGCGCGAGCCCGTAGAAGTCGATGGCCGCCGCCTCCCCGTAGTTGCTGGTGAGGAGCGCGGCCTTCTCGCGATCACCGCCGGCAGCTGCTGGAACGCAGACGCGACCTGGAGCGCATACGTGCGCCAGCCGATCATGTCCGCGAACGCCTGGGGCGACGCTCGCTCTGGGCCCGCGTCTCCGTCGGCGTCGGGTTCGCGCCGAGGGCGCGGATGTAGTCTCGCGAGCACGGGCGGGTCCAGGATGGGCATGGCCAACGGAGCGGCGATGGCGCTCACCACCGGCCGCCGCGCCGAGGGAGACTGCCGCGCAGGGCGCGAGAGCGCATCCATCAGCTCGAGCGCGACCCCACCCACCGCGAACATCCCGCGCGTAGACGGGCGCGAGGTAGTACGTCCTGGCGTGCATCGCGATCATCAGGAGGAACGTCAAGACGAAGGCGACGCTCAGGAACCGCCAGGGCGCGAAGCGGCGATCGACCCACGGTGCGGCCAAACCGGCCAGCCACAGGGGCGCGAAGAACGGGTTCATCACGACGATCTGGTTTGGCGGTGAAAGCCGAGCGGGGCCAGGACCACGTTCTTTCCCGCCGCGCCCGCGCGCACGAGATCGCGGAAAGGCAGCCCGTGCGTGAGCTGCCAGATCAGGCTGGGGGCGGCCAGGACGGCGGCCACCAGGACGCCGACCGGCGAGCTCGCGCCGGACGAGGCGCGGCCGTGTCCGGTGACGACGAGGCGGCGCCCAGGCAGACGAGATAGAGGGGAATCGCGTATTTCGCCTGCCTGGAGGGCGAGGCCGCACACCACGCCGGCCACGATCCACGCGCGCGCGCTCGCCGTCCGGGACGGCGCGCGCGCACGAGGAGGGCGACGATGGTCCAGGCCAGCGGCTCGAACGTCCCCGTGTTCAGCGTGGTCGTGAGGCCCAGGTACATGGGAGCGATCGCAGGCCGCGCGTGCCCGCGACGGCGACCCCGAAAGGGTCCGGCCCCGGCCCGGCGCGCCAGCGCACGTCACCAGCACCAGGGCGGCCGCCGCCGACCGCCGGCACCAGGCGCAGGAGGACCAGGCTCGCCCGAAGAGCTGCGTCCCCGCCGCGAGGAGGGATGAGGGGCGGCTGGTCCGCATAGCCGAAAGCGGGATGCCGGCCGCACATGATGAAATACAGCTCGTCGCGGAAGAAATCGTAGCGTCCGGAGACGGCGGCGTGAGGAGGAAGGCGGCCAGGCCGAGGATGCGGGAGATCCGCTCGGACGTCATTGCCGGGTCTACGCGCGGGCGTGTGGCGAAGGTTCCGTTGGACCTTTGCGCTAGGCGAAGGCCCGGCGCAGCACGTCCAGGCTCTTCGGCCACCGCGGTGTCGGGCGTCTCCTTGCCCTCCATCTCCAGCGAGACGTAGCCGTGGAAGCCGGCCTTGCGCAGGATGCCGGCGATGCGCGGGTAGTCGAGGTCGAGCGTGTACCACTCGCCGCCGCCGTAATACGTCTTGGCCTGCACGATCACGGCGTGCGGGGCGAGCAGCTCGATGCCGCGCGTAGGGATCGGCCGCGAAGTTGCCGGTGTCGAGGTTGATGCCGAGCCACGGCGACTTCACCGCCTTGTAGATCCGCAGCAGGTTCTCGGGCCGCGTGGTGAGCCCCCAGTGGTTCTCGAGGGCGAGCATCACGCCCGGCCTTCTCCGCCGCGGGCAGGCAGGCCTCGATGGACGTCGATGCACCACTCGAAGGCGTCGTCGTCCGTGTAGCCCGGCGATCGGCGGCTCGTCGCCCTTCACCTTCATGAGGTCGTCGAAAGGACTTGATCGTGTTCCAGCGTCCCGAGTTCAGGCGGATGGCGGGGATGCCCAGCGCGCTCGCGAGCTGCGATGCAGTGCATCGTGTGCTCGACGTCCTTCTTGCGCAGCGCGGGATCGGGATCGACGAAGTCCTGGTGGATGGAGAGCATCACGAGGTCCAGGCCGTTGCGGAAGGCCGCCTGCTTGAGCCCGCTGCACGTAGGCCGGGGTCTCGTTCGTCCATCTGGCGGTGCAGGATCTCGACGCCGTCGAAGCCGAGGCGACGCCGCGTGAGTCGATGACCTTCTCGATGGGGTACTTCTCGGTCTTGAAGTGCCAATACGAGAGTAGGTCGACACGGCGAGCCCGATGCGCGGGCGGGCGGGCGCGGAGGACGGCTGCGCCTCCACCGACGATGCGAGGGTGCGAGGGCGGCGGCTCCGCGCGATCTGCAGGGCTTCCCGTCGGGTCAAGGTCATGCGAGCGCACCGTATGCCAGGCCCCGTCCCCTTGCAAGGCCGGGAATCTTGACGCGCAGTGATACCGTCAGAGGGTCTGACGTCCGAGAAAGGAGCGCGCCAGTTGCGGTTCGGCAGATCTTGGCCGTGCACGCGGGGGCTGCCCCCGATTCCGTGACGGGCGCCGTCATGCCCGCCCTCCACCTGTCCACGACGTTCGATGCGCGCGCCGGACGGTTCGTTCCCGATCCGGCTACACCTGCATCCGCGACGCCAATCCCAATCGGCGCGCCCTGGAGGCGGCGGTGGCCCAGCTCGAAGAGGGCGCGTCCGCGGTGGCCTTCGCTTCCGGCCAGGCGGCCACCACGGCCGTCTTCCAGACGCTCGCCCCCGGCGACCACGTGATCGCGCCCCTGGATGCCTATTTCGGGACGGCCAGGCTGCTGCGCGAGCGCACTTTACGTGCCCTGGGGGCTCCGAGGTCTCGTTCGCGTGAGCATGACGGACCTGGCCGCAGGTGCGCCGCCCTCCGCCCCGCCACCCGCAGCTCCTCTGGACGGAGACTCCTCGAACCTGACCATCGCCGCTCACCGACCTCGAAGCCGTGGCCGCGATCGGAAAGGCGGCGGGGGCCTCACCGCCTGCGACAACACCTGGGCCACGCCGTTCCTGCAGCGGCCGCTGCGCCCTGGGGATGGACTCCGTCGATGCACTCCACGACCAGTACCTCTCCGGCCATTCCGACGTCGATGGGCTGGCATCGTGGTCGCCCGCGAAGAGGGACGCGCCGCGGAGAGGTTGCGCGCGTTCCAGAGCGCCGGGGAGCCGTCCCCGCGCCCTTCGACGCCTGGCTCACCCTGCGCGGCATCCGCACCTTCCCTGGCGCATGCGCGCACATTGCGCGGAACGCGCGGGCCGTCGCCGTTTTCCTGGCTGAACATCCGGGCGTGGAGCGCGTGCACTACCCGGGCCTGCCCCGCGACCCTGGATCACGCCCCTGGCCGCGAAGCAGATGACGGACGCGGGCGGCATGTTGTCGTTCAGCTGGTGCCCGGCGGACGCGCGCGCGCGTTCGAGGTGGCGGCCCGCCTGCGCCTGCTTCACGCGCCACCAGCCTGGAGCGGGACCTGAGAGCCTGATCCGAGCACCGCGCCTCCATCGAAGGTGAGCGGACGCGCGCCCCGAAGGCCTCCTCCGGTCTCCGTCGGGCTCTGGAGCACTCGAGGACCCGCGTGGCCGACCTGGCCCGAGCGCTCGGCGTCATGAGCTGCCGACCCGAGAACGCGACGCGCTCTGGCCTCCCCTTCCCCTCGAGGCCTGGAGCGACACAAGCGCGACCCTGCATGTGGATGCAGATCGTGGGCAAGATCCGCCTGACCCAGACCACCTGGACCAACCACTCCTGGCACGTCACCCTCTACGTCACTTCCTCCGGTCTCCGACCTCTCCTATTCCGTACGAACGCGGACCTTCGAGATCGCGTTCGACTTCGTCGTGCACGAGCTCCGCATCCCGCACCGGTGATGGCGGGCACGGGCGCGTTCCCCTCGAGCCGCAGTCCGTGGCCACGTTCTACCGCCGGCTCATGGAAGTGATGACGGCGCTCGGCCTGCCCGTAGGCATCTACGCAAAGCCCAACGAGGTGGCGGACGCCATTCCGTTCGCCGAGGACGAGGTCCACCGCGCTACGACCCGGACTACGCGAACCGGTTCTGGCGCGTGCTCGTGCAGACGGACCGCGTGTTCAAGCGCTTCCGCGCCGCTTCATCGGCAAGTGCAGCTCCGTGCATTTCTTCTGGGGCGCGCCCGACCTGGCGCCGTCACGCGCTTCTCGGGCCGGCCCGCTCCGCACACATCCGGGCGGCGTCCCCAACCTGCCGCGACCGTGTCGCCCGCGAAGGCCTACTCGCACGAGGTGAGCAGCGTCGGCTTCTGGCCGGGCGGAGGCGCGATCGCGTATCCCGCGTTCTACGCCTACGCCTATCCGGAGCCCAGCGGCTTCGCCGCCGCGCCGTGTCGCCCCGCGGATGCCTTCTACAGCACGGACCTGAAGGAGTTCATCCTTCCGTACGACGCCGTGCGCACGGCGCCGTCACCGGACGACGCGCTGCTCGCCTTCGCGCAATCGACGTACGAAGCGGCCGCGAACCTCGCAAAGTGGGATCGGGCGACGCTGGAGAGGCCGAGAGGCCGCCGTGACGGCGGGTCTTGGTATCATGCCCGCCATTCGGCCGGAGGACGAACCCGATGCCTCGATTCACGCGCCGTGATCTCCTCGCCGCCGCGCCCGCCCTGGGCGTGGCCGCCGTCCTGGCCAGCTCCGCGAAGCCCGCGCGGACCAGCCGCACATGGACGCGGCCCTCGATGCGCTGAAGTCCGCGCGCCGCGAGCTCGACGCCGCCACCGCCGGACAAGGGCGGCCATCGCGGCAGCGCCACTCCGCCTGGTCAAGCAGGCGATCGCCGGAGGTCGAGCGCGGGCATCGAGCTTCGCCAGCATCATTGATCGCCGACTGCCGGCGGCTAGACGCCGGCCGCGACGGGATCGACGCTCGGGGAGACACGAAGCGGCAGCGCGCGCGCGCGAAATGGAGCTCGTCGCCGTCGCGCAGCTCGCGCTCCGCGCACGACCTCGCCGTTCACCTGCGTGAGGTTCGTGGAGCCGAGGTCGAGCACGACGTAGGCGCCGCCGCGGCGCTCGATGCGGGCGTGGGCGCGCGAGACCGAGCGGCTCGTCCACCCGGATGTCCGCCGTCTTCGTCGCGGCCGACGAGCATGCACGCCGGCGGCGAGCGGGAACTCCGACCTCCTGGCCGTCCGGCCGTCATCCAGACGAGGCGCGCGCCGCGGAGCCCGCTCACAGGTTCGCCGCCCGCCGCGCGGCCAGCGGCGCCACCGCCGGCCCGTCGTTGTTGAACAGCGTCGCGTCCTTGAAGCCGGCGGCGGCGCGATAGGCGTCGCACCGCCTCCTTCTTGTAGCCGAGCCGCTCCAGGGCCAGGCCCGAGGTAGTAGAGGCGCCGTCCCCTGCGAGAGGCCCGGGCCGCTGCCGGCAGCTCCGCCCGCGCCTTCAGCAGGGTGCTCGTGGGCGGCCGCGAAGTCGCCGAAGTGCATCGCGCAGATGGCGAGGTTCAGCCGCGCGAAGGCCGCCGTCTCCGTCGCCCGGATAGCCCTCCACCTGCTGGCGGCAGGTCCATCATCACCTTGTTGTAGAGGCAGCGACGGGTCGTTGAGCGGGATCTCCTGCGGCGTCTCCGCCGAGCGGTGACGTCGACGCGCGCGCCCGCCGCCCGCCCCTTGAGGCTGGAGGGCGAGCTTGTCCTTCGCCTTCTTCGCGTCCACGGCGGCGCAGCAGGTCGGACGGTCTGCTTGACGGGCTTCCCGTCCACCGCCGTCCAGCACCTCCGCCGGCTGCACGCCGGCCTGGGCGGCCGGGCTCCCCGGCACCACGCGCAGCACGGGCACGCCCTCGTGGAGCATCGCGTGTCCACGGTGATCAGCCCCGTCCAGGGCCGGTAGAGCGTGGCCTTGCGGTCCACGCGCGGACGAGGAAGCGCAGATAGGACGCCGCCTCGCCGAAGGCTCACGTCCCAGGTGTCGGAGCACGGTGTTCCCGGCGGCCAGCAGGTGCAGCACGCGCCGTGCGCTGCAGCTTCTCGCTCCGGCAGCACCGCGATCAGGAAGCCCTGTACCTCCGAGGGCGCGCCGCCAGCTTCTCCGTCACCTTGCTGCACGAGGTCGGGCTCGGCGCCGCTGCCGGGCAGCAGGCGCCTTGCGCGTGAGCTTCTCGGACTCGAGCACGCGGTCCACCGTCTCGCGCGGCGCGGGCACGAAGTTGCAGGCGTCGCCATCTTCTGACAGGTTCTCGATCAGCTTCTCCTCGACGTCGGCGCGCGACGCGCTCGCCCGCCGCGCTCTCCGCCACCACGCCGAGGAAGGCCAGGCTGGGCCGGATCGGGCAGTCGAGGGTGAGCGCTCTCGTTCCTTCGCCAGCACGACGTCCTGGATGAACTTGCCCGAAGCGTGCTTGACCTCGATGCGGTGCTTGCCCGAGCAGACCGCCGTCGAGGTCCGCGGGCGTGATGCCCATGGCCTCGCCGTCGAGGAAGATCTGCGCGCCCGGCGGCTCGGAGCGGAGCTGCAGCGAGGCCAGCGAATCCTGCAGCTTGATGCCGTCGGTGTCGTAGTCTCGCGGCTCCGGCGACCTCGATCGTGGCGCTTCACCGTCTCGTAGCACTTCTTCCGCAGCTCGACGGCTGTGCGATCCGAGCGAGAGGTTGCGCCAGCTCGGTGCGGCCGGAGGCCCGGCGCGGGTCGAGCCCTTCGCGCGCACCAGCTCGAGGAGCTCGGGGCCGGGGTGCCGCTGGTCGTCGTCCGGAGCTGGCCGTCCAGCCAGATCTCCACGCCCGCCGGCTCCGTGACGACGAAGGCGCTGGCCGAGCGTGCGCGTCAGCTCCACCTGCAGCGTCTCGGTGGCGCTTGGGCGCGATGCTGATGGTCCGCGTCTCGGTGCGATAGCCCTCGCGCGAGATCTCGACCGTGTATTCGCCGGCCAGGACCTCCAGCGGGAAGAAGTCGGTGAGGCTCAGGAACTCGCCGTTCAGGCGTGACCTTCGCTCCCGCCGGGCTGGAGGAGACGGCCAGGTAGCCCACCAGCGCCTTCTTCACCGAGTTGAAGTAGTCGACGACCTTCGGCGAGACCTTTCCTTGCTCACCGAGTACTGCGGACTGGAGCTGGACGAGCGAGCGGAAGCTGTCCGCCGCCTTCTCCTGCAGGCCGATGTTGTAGTACGCGCGGCGCGCGCAGCTCGTAGGCGCTGGAGCCAGGATCTCGCGGCCGCGCGGCGGCAGCGTGCCCTGGCGGTGCAGCACCTCGAGCCGCGTGATGATCTCGTCGAAGCTGCACGATGGAGCGGCTCTGCTGCGGGCCGTCGAACTCCGCGGTGGCGCGGGCGAGCAGGTCCTGGACGGCCTGCAGCTCCTGCTGCGACGGCTTCGGAGAGCGCCCCCGAGGCGGCGACGCGCCGTCCTGGGCCGCGCGCCGGCCGGCCAGGCGCGCCAGCGGCGAGCACGCGAGGCGCGAGCCGTCCGCCGCGGCAGGGCTCTGCATGCCGCCTCATTTGAACCTCAGGATCGCGCTGCGAGCTTGTCGTCGTAGACGAGCACGGCGCCCGCCAGGGTCGAGCGGTCAGCGCGCGCCTTGCGCAGCTCACGCCGCTCCGCCGAGGGTGGTCAGGAGCTGGCCCTGGGGCGAGAACACGCAGCACGCCCGCCTCCTCGTCCGCCGACGTAGGTGTTGCGGAACGGCGTCGACGGCCACGTCGACCGGCTTGCTGTCAGCTCGTAGCCCGGCACCGCGCGGCGCGACGCGTGCGGAGGCTGGCCCGCCTCGTCGAGACCCGGCACCGTCTTCTCGTCGCGGTCGAGCATCACGATGCCGCCTTCGCCGTCGAGCGACGATGCGGCTGCACCTCGCGCTCCCTTGGCGTCGGGAACGGGCCCTGGTACTGGAGCTTCGCCGTCGAACCGGAAGACCTGCTTCTTCTTCTCGTCGGCCACGAGCACGGAGCCGCGCCGGCGTCACCACCGCCGCCTCGATGCTTCTCCAGCGGCTCCGTCACGCCCGGCTTGTCGCCGGGCGACGGCGAAGGTCTGCAGGTCCTTCGGGCCCGAGCCGCACCGCGCAGCGCGGCCGTCACCAGGAGCTCGCCGTCGGCGCGAGGCGTCGAGGCTCTGCAGGTCCTCGCCGGCCAGGCCGGGCCCCATCTTGCCGTCGGGCGCGAACGGGCACCGCGCTCTTCACCTTGTCCGAGGCGATCCACGAGCGTGCGCGTCCGGGCGTCATCAGGATCGCCGCGCACGTCCTTGAGGAGCGTCCCCGGCGCCCACGGCGTAGGCCGCGTCCAGCGCTGAACGCCGGGCTTGCGCCGCGCCGTAGAGGCGGTAGAGCGCGGTGATGCGGTCGAGGGCGGGCGGCGCCCACTCGCTCTCCGGGATAGCGGTTGCGGACCTGCTGGAACTCCTCCATGGCCTGGCGCGGAACTCGCCCATGAGCGCGAGGTCGTGCGCCGAGCTCGAACTGCGCGGCGGGCGCCGCGTCGCTGGTCGGATGCTCGAGGGCGACCCGGCGCGCCGCCTCCGACCGCCTCGGCCAGGCGGCCGGCCTTGCGGTGGGCGAGGCCGGTCGCGTAGAGCGCGCGCGGGACCCACTCGCTGCGCGGGTAGAGGCGCTGCACGCGCGCGAACTGGGCCAGGGCGTCGTCGATGTCGGCGGCGGCGGCGGCCGCTCCATGGTCAGGCAGCCCGAGGTAGTAGTAGGCCCCGGGCGCGCCGTCGCTCTGGGGAAGCGCTTCGTGACCTGCTCGAAGGCCTCGCGGGCCTTGGCCGCGTCGTGCTCGACCTCGAGGTAGTAGCGGCCGATCTCCGAGCAGCGCGTCGTCCACGGACGACGTGTTCGGGAAGCCGGACACGATGGTCTGGAAGTTGTCGAGGGCCTGCTTGAGCTTGCCGTCCTTGCGGTAGGTGCGCCCGTCCTCGAGCAGGCCGCGGGCCTGCTCCTCGGGCGAGGTCTGCGCGGCGGCCAGGGACGGCAGGAGCAGCACGAGCAGCAGGGTCCGCGACGCAGGATCAGGGATCTGAGTCCTTTCGCCCCATCACGTAGGCGCGGCGCGCCGCGGGCCACCTGGACCGACTCCTCGCTGCCGGGCTCCGTCCGGCCGCTGAAGCCACGCGGTGCTCGCCGGCGGCGATGGCGCGGTCGAGGATCGGCGGATAGTCTCGACGAACTCGCCGTCGATGAACACCTGGCAGTTGTCGGGGTTCGCGCGGATGTTGATCTTGCCGAGGGCGGGCGCGGCCACCGCCGCCACCGCCGGCGGCAGGCGCACGTCCACGGTCACGTTCTGGCGCAGGAAATACGTCGGCGCCACCAGCGCGAGCACCTGGCGCCCGGCGGGCACGCCCAGCCTCCGGCGAGGGCTGGCCGTGGCTCAGCACCTTGCCGCGCCAGATCACGTCCAGGGGATAGGCCGCGCTGACCGCGACGCGTCCCTGCGGCCCCGGCGCATCCAGGGTGAAACGCACGGGCGCGGCCGCGCCCGCCGCCACGCCCGACCTCCTGGGGCGCGTGGCCTTCGAGGCGTACGGCGATGCGGTGCTCGCGCGCGGGATCGACGCTCACGGTGAGGGGCGTCGTGCCCTTGACGGCCTGCGCCGTCCACGGTCACCGTCGCCCCCGGCGGCTCGCGTGACGATGGGCAACGCGACCGTGGAGGTGACCGACGGGCAGCGCTTCCATGACGAAGCGCAGGTCGCTCGCGCTCAGGGGCAGGCGCAAGCACGCGCGTGGCCTCGCGGTACTCCGCCTTGCGCAGGGTGAGGGTCACCGTGCCGGAGGTGCCCGCGGGCAGCGTCACGTCTCCGTCCGTGACCACGCCCGTGTCCTGGCCGTCGAGGAGGACCTGCGCGCCCGGGGCTCCGAGCGCGACGTGACGGTCACGGCGGCCGCCACCGGGAGGCGGCCGCGTCACCAGCAGACGCCCACGACCACGACCACGAGGAGGGCGGCCGCGGCCCTCAGCATCAGGGTCCGCGTGGACAACGCCACCGGGGCCGGGGCGCGGCCGCCGGCGTGGCGCCGAGGAGGACTGTCGCGGCCGCCGCGGACGCCGGGCTGCATCACGGTCGTCGGCCGTGCGCCGCGTGGGCGAGCCCTGATAGGTCGCGCTCGAGCTCGGGGAAATCTGGGCCTCCGGCTCGCGCGGCGAGCCGGCGCTCGCGTTCGCCGGGCGGCGGTGCGCAGGCGCGCCGGGCCTCGATCGAGCGGGGATGGCGCTGGGTGACGTCCTGCAGCCGGTGCAGGGCGTCTTCCGACCTTGCCCTCCTTGACCAGCCGGCGCGCGACGTTGACCGCTTCCAGGACGTCGGGCGGCGGCGCGCGGAGGCGCGGCCCGCGCAGGCGCTGGGCCACCTCCGCCAGCTCCTCCGCCATGCGCGCCGCCGTGGCATGGCGCGCCTCGGCGTCCTTGGCCGAGCGCGCGGTCGAGGATCGCCTGCAGCTCTCGGGGCCACGCCCGCCACCGAGGATCGAGGGTCGCGGGCGGGTCGTTGATGATCTTGTAGAGGACCGCGGTCGCGCCTGTCCCCGACGAACGGCCGCTTTCCGCACGGGAGCTCGTAGAGGATCACGCCCGACGAGAACACGTCGCTGCGGCCGTCGAGCTTCTTGCCGCGGATCTGCTCCGGGCTCATGTAGTGGATGGTGCCGACCATCATCCCCGTCTTGGTGACGCCGGTGCCGCCGAGCTTGGCGATGCCGAAGTCCATGATCTTGACGGTGCCGTCCTCGAGCAGCACGGATGTTGGACGGCTTGATGTCGCGGTGCACGATGCCGTGCTCGTGGGCGAAGTGCAGCCCGCGCAGCACCTGCACCATGATCGTCGAGCTTCTCCTCGAGGAGCAGGGGCTCGCCGGAGCGCACGAGCGTCTCCAGGTCCACTCCCGGGCAGGCAGCTCCATGGCGATGAAGGGCAGGCCGCGGTCCTCGCCCAGCTCGAAGACGGTGACGATGTTCGCGTGCTGGAGCCGCGCCGCCGCGCGCGGCCTCGATCTGGAAGCGCTGGCGGCTCTCCTCGTCGAGGGTGCCCTCCACGGTGAGGGTCTTGACCGCGACCTCGCGCTCCAGGACCTCGTCGCAGCCGCGGTAGACCATCCCCATCCCGCCCCGCCCGATGCGACCGACCACGCGCGTACTTGCCGATCTTGCGGCGGGCGCGCCTTCTCGGGCTGGTCGGCGGCGGAGCATCCAGCTCACTCGTCGAAGCGGATCAGAGCAGCACGGTGATGTTGTCCTCTCCGCCCTTCGCGTTGGCGCTGGCCACCAGGGCCTGGGCCGCCTTCTCCACGTCGCCGCCCGCCTCCGCACCACACGCGCGATGTCCTCGTCCGGGATCATCGTGGTGAGCCCGTCCGAGCACAGGATGCAGGATGTCGCCGGCCTTGGCCTTGTGCTGCTGCATGTCGACCTGCGAGGTCGGGCTTGCCGCCCAGGGCGCGCGTCACCACGTTGCGCAGCGGATGGCGTGCGCGCCTGGTCGGCGGAGATGACGCCGCTCTGGATCTGCTCGTTGACCCACGAGTGGTCGGAGGTGAGCTGCGTGATCTGGCCGTCGCGCACGAGGTAGACGCGGCTGTCCCCACGTGGCCGATGTTGCCGGCGTCGCCGTCCACGAGCACGGCGGCGACGGTGGTGGCCATGCCTTCGTACTCGCTCTTCTCCTTGGTGGCCTCCAGGACCTTGCGGTTCGGCGTAGCGGATCGCGGTCTTGAGGCGGTTGCCGTCGTAGGAGATGTTCTCGTCCAGCCCGAAGGGCCAGGTGATCTCCTCGTCGCCCGCCGGTGAGGCAGACGAACTCGTTGATGGAGTCGACGGCGACCTTGGAGGCGACCTCGCCCGCGGCGTGGCCGCCCATGCCGTCCGCGACCACGAAGAGGTGCTGCTCGGGGTTGACGAAGAGGCTGTCCTCGTTGCCTTTGCGCTTGCGGCCCACGTCGGACACGGCCTTGTAAGTGATCTTCATCCGGGGGTTGGGTGGAGAGAGTAGACGAACGGTCTGAAAGCCTGCGTGTCCCGGCAAGGCCCGCGCCTTCGTGCGCGCCAGCCTTTGCGTGCCGACGCTTCAGCCTTTGCGGCGGAGAAGCCCGCGCAGGCCGGCCGGAGGTGGTGGCTCGTCCGTGTCTCCGGGACCCAGCTCGTCGAGCACGCGATGCGCGCGCTGGTCGGTGGGGCCAGAGCGCAGCGCGGCTTCCGCCGCCTTGCGCGCGCGCAGCTTGAGCCCGTGGGCCAGGAGCTGCTCCGCGAGGTCGGACTGGTAGGTGGCCACGCGCGGCGCGAGCTGGATGGCCTTCTCGATCGCCTGCATGCCCTCGCGCGCCCAGTGCGGGTTGCGGGCGAGGAGCCTTCCCGAGCGCGGCCTGGAAGCGGAGCCTGCTCCGGGAAGAGACCGACGGCGGTGCGCAGCAGCTCGACCGCCTCGTGGTTCTTCTTGGCCTCGAACATCTCCAGGCCGCGGCGGTAGGCGTTCTGCGCGATCTCCTGGGGCGGGGCGACTTGAGGCCGGTCCAGGCTGGCGTCGTATTCGCGCCGGTTCTTCTCGCTGGAGAGGTGTTGAAGGCGGCGGTGAGGTTCTTGAAGAACTCCTCCGCCCGCGCCTTCTCCACCGGGTCCGCGAAACGATCGGGATGGCGCTCGCGCGCCAGCTTCGCGTACGCGCTGCGGACCTCGGACGCGCTGGCCGTGCGCGGCACGCCGAGGATCTCGTAGTAGTTCGTCAATGTTTGCTCTCGCCCTCGTCACCGGGCTTGCCCGTCTGGCGCACGAACTTCAGCGCCTGCTTGCGGATCACCTCGGGCACGTTCTTGTCCACGGAGATCGTCTTCAGGTCCCGCGGATTGAGCCGCGGCACGAAGTTCAGGGCCAGGGCCAGCGGCGTGCGCGGGTTCTTGATGAGGTTGGAGATGACCCCGTAGCGCTTCGTCCAGTCCTTGTTCTGCGCGATCGTACGCAGGACCTCGTCCGCCGACGCTCTTCATGCCCGCGAAGCGCCTCGATCTCCATCTCGGTCAAGCGCGGGCTGCCGAGCACGGCGCTGGAAACGATCCGGTTGGGATCGCGTATCAGGATCGCGCGGTCTCGCGCTCGACCCTTGAGGGCCTGGATCACCTTCTGCGGCGGCGTTCATCCGGTAGATGGCGCTGGACGACGCTGATCTTCTCGGCTTGTCGTTCTTCTCGTCCTCCGCCAGGAGCCGCGCGATCGGCCTGTTCCTCCGTCTCCTCGATGACTTCGGGCTCCGGCTTCCGGCACGACTTCGGCCGGCGGGGGTGGAGGCGGCGGAGGCGGAGGCTCCGGCTGCTCGCCGATGCGGAACGTCTCGCGCTGAGCTCGCGCAGCCGGCGGCGCTGGTCCTTGTTGAGCCCCGTGTTCGTCTCCAGGGCCTCCAGCAGCGAGGTGCGGCGCAGCAGCCGGACCTGGTTGATGACGACCAGCTCCGCGAGGTGCTCGGGCAGGGTGGAGGCGAGCGCTTCCACCGCTTCGTCCGGCAGGGACACGTTCTGGAGCACGACCTCGAGCAGCTCGCGCTCCGGCCGGTGGGCGACGGCCCAGGCCAGCACCGTTCGGCGGGCTCTCCTTGTCCTTGAGGATCGGAAGCAGCTCGTCGGCGGGCATGCCTCCGAGGCTCGCGGAGGCGGCCTCCCGCACCGCTTCGTCCGCGTCGCCGAGGAGCTGCTGCAGCAGGTCGACGAGGTCCGCGGGCTTGAGCGGCAGCGCGCCCTGCGCGGCCATGAGGCGCAGCTCGCGGGGGACCCCGCCCTTACGGAACTGCTCGACGAGCGGGTTGGTGGCGCGCTCCCCATCAGGGCCGCGGTGACGGCGAGGGACTGCTGGCCGGGGGACGAGGCCGGGCGCACCGAAGCCCGTGTTCGATCGCGGCGCGATGAGGAGGACGCCGTCCGACGGAGAGGGAGAGGGCGAGGGTGACGGTGGCCGTGACGCGCGCGGGCGGGGAGAGACGGCGATGGTGGCGGCGGGCGGCGGCGACGGCGCGGCCCCTCCCGCCGCGAGGAGGGCGGGCAAGGTCTGCGCGTTGATGGCGAAACCCTTCTTCACTTCTCCGTCCCGCCCGATCGGCCCCAGGGGGCGATCATTCAGCGTCACCGCGATCCCACCGGCGTTGCCCACGGAGAGGAGCACCTCCTGCCGCGCCTCCAACCGCTGGGATTCTCCGTCCTTGAGCACGCGGTTCAGGACCGTCGTCCCGTCCACTTTCGCTTCGACCCAGCTGCTGCGGCGCGCGAGCACGGTGAGGACCATCGTGCCCGCCGCCATGGGGAGCGATCGCGGCTGCCCCTGACGGCGGAGGATACACGCGATCGAGGGCGAACGTCGCGGGCGGCGCGGCCATGGAGGGCGTGGCCGCCTGCGGAGCGCGGCTGCGCCTGCCCACGCACCTTCCAGCCCACGAGCCCGAGCAGCCCCAGCACGACCCCGGCGATGATCAGCCCGCGCGGCGCGCCCTGATCCACGCGCACGGGCGCGCGCGCGTCCTTGCGCGGAGTCGTCTCGCCGCCGTGCGCGTACACGAACTCCGCCACCAGCCTCTCGGGATCGAGGCCGAGGTACTTCGCGTATTGGCGCACGAACGCGCGCGGGAAGATCCCGCCGGGCAGGATGTCGACGCGGTCCTGCTCGAGCGCCTGGAGGAAGCGGATGCTGATCTTGGTCGCGTCCGCCATCTCGCGCAGATCGATCCCGCGCAGTTCCCGTTCGCGGCGGAGGTTTTCACCGAAAGAAGCCATGGGCGGAGGGCCCGCGATTGTAGTCGCCACCGAGAAAAAGAGTCAACACTATCCCCCTGAACTGCCGTGATTTGGGGGTTTCTCCGGGCGGCTTGCCCGACTCTCAGCGGGCCGCGGCGACGCGAGCGGCCGCGAGCTGGACGATCGGTGTGAGGTCGGGTGCCTCCGCGACGCGCGCGGAGATCCTTCGTGGTCAGGGCGCTGAGCTGCCCGAGCGCGAGCGCGACCGGCGTCCGCGGATGCAGAGCGATGGCGAGACGGATGGCGTAGCGTTCGCTCCAGCGCGAAGAGGCCACGATCCCTTCGAGCAGCGGACGGCTGGGAATATCCGCGCGCACCCGCGTCAGCAGGTCCTCTTCGCGCAGACGCGGGTTGATGAGCGCGGCCTCGATCACCTTCGGATCGGTATCGGCGAGGAGCAGCATCAGCACGGGTGGCGTCGCCATCTTGGCGAGCGTGATCTTCGCCCAGGCGCAGCTCCGTGAGCTGGTCCTTCAGCAGCGCCTCCGCGCGGACCTTGACCGCGGCGGCGACGCGCGGGCTGGCCGCCACGTCGGCCAGGTCGCGCCATTGGAGCGAGCCGACGAGGCGCAAGCCGAGCGGTCGCGTGGAGCGGGGGCTGAGCACGACCGACGCGAGCAGGCGATGGTCCTCCGACCAGGGCGGCGTGGAGGAGATCAGCTCCAGGAAGGGCAGAGGCACCGCACGCCTCAGGAGCCCGACCAGCAGCACGTGGTCGCCGCCGCAGCGCTCGAGGCACGTCTTTCATCGCCGCCGGGGCCGTCCCCGCGCGCAGGAGGTCCGCCCAGGCGCGGTCGACCTCTCCTTCCGCGCTCCGCGGCTCGCTCACAGCCCGAAGTAGGCGCGGATCCGGCCGAGGATGTCGTTCTTGAGCTCGCCCGCGCCCGGCGCCGGGAGCGGCGCCGTGAGGTCGTCCTGCGCGTGGGTCAGGGCATCGCGCCGCTCGGAGAGGAGGGTCGAGATGTCGACGGCGATGGTGGGGTTCGCGGCCGAGGATGTCCTGGAAGGCGGGCTTGTCGATCATGAAGAGGTCGACGTCGGTGGCCGCCTCGATGGTGGCGGAGCGCCGCTCCCCCGTGAGCAGGGCCATCTCGCCGAAGAACTGCCCTTCCATGAGGCGCGCGATCTCGCGGTCGGCGCCGCCCATGCGCTTGGAGACCATCACCTGCCCCTGGTCGATGATGAAGAAGCTGTCGCCCGGGCTGCCTTCTTCGATCACGCGCTCCCCGGCCGCGTAGTGCAGCGGGCGGCTGCGCGCCATCACGCTCCGCAGCTCCTCGTCGGAGAGGGGCCGGAAGAGGTCCACCGTGCGCAGCGCGCGCGCTCCAGCCGCTCCGCCGGCGTCTCCCGGCTCTCCACGGCGGGGGCGGCGCGATGGAGGAAGACGTCGCGCACCGGGAACGGGATCTCGATCCCGTGGCGGCGGAAGTGATACCAGATGAGCCGGTAGAGCTCGCTCTCGAGGCGCCGGTAGTCTTCGTAGCCCGGGAAGTAGTAGCGGATCTCGTAGTGGATGGCGGACTCGTGATAGCCCACGACACGCACGCCGGAGACCGGCTCCGCAGGCAGTCCGACCTGATCCGAGCACCTTGCGCAATACGGAATCACGCGGTTGGGCGGAGTGTGGTAGTTGACGCCGATCGCGATCGTGCGCGAGTGCGGGGCACGCGGATGGCTGTAGTTCAGGACGGCGTGGCGCGCGACCTCGTTGTTGGGCACGGTCAGGGTATCGCCGTCCCAGGTGCGCAGGCGCATGGCCCGCCAGGAGACCTGCTCGACGCGCCGTCCCGGTCGCCCACGCGCACCCAGTCGCCGACGTGCACGGGCGCCTCGGAGTGCAGCGCGATGCCGGCGAAGAGGTTCCCCAGCGTGTCCTGCAGGGCGAGGCCGACGACGGCTCCGACCACGGCCGAGGTGGCCAGGAACGGCGTGAGCTCCACGTCGAACCACCTGGCTCGCGATGGCCCCGACTCCGATGCCGTAGAGGAGCACGGAGACGACGCTGTCCAGGAGCGAAGGCGGCGGCGCGCCCTGGCGCCGGTAGAAGACCCACTGGAAGGCGAGCGAGGTCGCGCGCACCACGAGCACGAGCACGGGCAGGAGGTAGAGGAGCCCCAGCGGGGACTGTCCGGTCGGCGGCCCCGCGAAGACCATCACCACCGCGGCCAGCGCCGCAGGCGGCGAACGGACCGACGAGGGGACGGAAGGTGGGGCGGAGGCGGGCCAGGCGCGCCAGCGCGCAGCAGGGCAGAGCAGAGCCAGGGGGACGACCACGAGGGCGTCGATCGGTCGCAGCGCTACGTCGGGAATGGCCGACCTCCCCCCGCGTCGCGGAAGCGCCCGAATGATCGCATCCGCCGGCCCTTCCAGGAACGGGCGGATGGCGCGCCCGCCCCGCGCGCCCGCCGCCCGGAGCGGGGACGCGCGGCGGGCGTGACGCCGCCGATGGCGTGCACGGGCACCGCCACCGCGCGCCGCCGCCGCCGCGAGCACGTCGAGGCCGAGGGGACGCTCCTCCTTGCCGGGAGTCGCGAAGACGGGCCCCAGCAGCACGAAGTCCGCGCCCTCGTCCGCGGCCCGGCGCACCGCGTCCACGGAGTGGCACGAGGCGCCCACGGTCAGGGCGGGAAGGCCCGCTTCACCTCCGCGACGGGCAGGCCTTCCTCCGGGGAGTTGAACGCCGTGCGCACCCGCGGCGCAGGGCGACGTCGGCACGCCCGTTCACGAGGACGCGCGTCGGGGTCGCGGCCAGGGCCGCGCGCACGGCGGACACGACCGCGAGCAGCGCGCGATCCGAGAGAGCCTTCTCGCGCACCTGGACGAGATCCACCCGGCCGCGCCGCGGCGGCCACGCGCGCCACCAGGGCGTCGCCGGCGTCCGCCGGACCGGCCGTCCGTCACCATCGTCAAGACGAAGCCGCCGGCGCGAAGCGGCTCAGCGGCTGAGGGCACGCACGCTCAGGTGCTGGTAGGCCTCGTGTACGGCGAGGACGATGTTCAGGAGCCCGAGCCCGGTGACGGTCCCGCGGGCGAACGGGCTGATCACGAGGATGCGCAGCGCCGGATAGGGGCTGGAGGAGGTAGTTCGAGTCCCAGAGGGTCGTCCAGGGGACGAAGGCGAGGAAGACACCCACCATGAGCGAGATCAGCACGGACACGGCCACGGCCAGGAACTCGTTCATGCGCCGCTATCGAGATCCGGACGCCCAGGCGCTTGCGTGGGCCAGGGCCGGGCTCGCGCCCACTATCCCTGGACCATCGCCCGGAGGTCCGCGCACCTTCGTCGCCACGTCGCGGAAGTTCGCGTCCTGGCCGTAGAGGTCGGTGAAGAGCGCGAGCGCGCGGTCCACGTCGCCGGCCGCCTCGTGCGCCGTGGCCAGGTCGTAGCGCAGGGCGGCGTACTCCTCCTCGGTGCGGCCGGGCGCCTTGAGGCCGCGCTCGAACCACTTCATGGCGAGCTTCGGCATGCCCTTCTCGAGGAAGCAGATGCCCAGCATGCTCGCGCACTCCAGGAGGCGCGCCTCGTCCTTGGCCGCGAGCTGGAACTCGGCGATGGCCTCGTCGATGAGCCCCATCTCCTTGTAGGCGATGCCGAGGTTGTAGCGGGTGTCGTAGTCTTCCTTGCCGAGCTGCTTGTCGACGCCCTTCTTGAACTCCTTGAAGATGTCGGCGGAGCCCGGCGTCGCCGAGCTCCGTGGAGGCGCCTTCGCGCGTGCGTCTCCTCGACCGCGGACTGCGCGCCGAAGAGCTCGCCCAGCTCGGATCCGAGATCCATCCCTCCTTCGCCGCCGACCGGCTCGGCGGCTCGAAAGGAGATCCTCGCGGCGGCGTCTCGTCGGCGAACTGCCCGCCGGCCCGGCCCATGTCACCGACGAGGTCTCTCGGCCTCCGACGGCTCCGGCTCGGAGGCGACGTCGTCCGCCAGGTGACCGAGGGGTCGTAGGCGGCGGGTGACGGCGACCCGAGATCGAGCTCCGGAGGCGAGATCGCTCTCGGCGGGCACTCGGCCGCTCCGGGCTCCGGGCGCGCTCTCGTCGAGGCCGAGCTCCGCGATCTTCTGCAGCAGCACTGGATGGTCCGCTGAAGCGCACGCTGCCCTCGCGCAGCGCCTTCTTCGCGTCGTCCACGAAGCCCGAGCGAGACGTACTGACTCGACCTCTTCGAGAGGCGGATGAGATCGACGGGGATCCGTCCCGTGGGCGGACCGCCGGGCGTCTTGTCGCGAGGGGAGCGGCCCGCAGCGGCTCGACCGGCGGGCGCTGGGCGCGGCGCGCGCGGAGCGGGCGCGGGACGGCTCGGCGGCGCCTCGGCGCGCAGCCGGCCGGCAGCGGGCGGCGGTGGCGCGGGCTTCGCGGGCGCCACTTTCGCGGCCGGGGCCGGCTTGGGAGCGGGTGGAGGCGGCGCCTTTTTCGCGGCCGGAGGCGGCGCCGGCCTGCCGCGCGCGCGCGGGCGGAGTGGCGGGGCGCGGGAGCCGGCTCGTCGAGCGGGAACTCGTCCTCCACGCCGAAGCCGACCTCCTCCGCGGGCGCTTCCGCCGCGATGGGGCGTCGAGCGTCGCCTCGTCGAAGCCGATGGAAACGTCTTCCTCCGCCGCCGCCGCCGCCGGCTCTTCGTCGATGAACGGCGAGGGGATGTCCTGTCCGCCGGCCAGCTCCTGGTCGAGGTCCAGGCTCTCCTCGTCCGCGGGCGGCGGCGGGAGCCGCGGCCTCCGGCTCGTCGACGCCGATCGGGATGTCCTCTTCGCCGCCGAGCGGAATCTCCTCCTCGTCTCCCAGCGAGAACTCCTCTTCCTCGACGACCGGAGGCGGAGCGCTCGGGGCGGCGGCACGCGCGGCAGCGGGTGCGGCCTTGGCCGCGGAGCGGCGGCCTTCGCGGCCGGACGCGCGGAGCCGGGCACGTGCTGCTCCGCCTCGTCTTCGTACTTCTTCGCGGAGGCGGCGTCGCCCTTCAGGCGGAAGATCTCGGCCAGGGCCAGGCGGTGCTCGGCCGCCTTGGCGGGCATGCCCTTCTCCGCGTAGACCTCGCGCAGCTCCTGGCGCGACTCGAGGTTGTCGGAGAAGCGGCGACACCACCGCCTCGAACTGGTCCGGCGGCCTTGTCGATGAGGCCGTACTTGCGGAACACCTTCCCTTCGGCGAGGTGCTCGTCGATGAACTCCCGGTCCTGATCGCTCAGGGGTCCGCGTGGCCTCGATGGCCGGCCGCGCCGGCGGCGCGGCCGCGCCGGAGCGGCGCGCGCGCGCGGAGCCGGGGCCGGCGGTCCGGGAGGCGACAGGCGGAGGCGCGGGAGCGACGGCCGGGGCCTCGTCGGCGGACGAGAGTCGAACTCCTCCTCCATCGAGCTCGGGCATGGGCTCGGCGGCGGCGCGGCTGGGCGCGCTGGGCGCGCGCCCGCCCAGCTTGCCCTTCACGAACTGGAGCTTGGTCTTGTGCTGCTGCGTTCTGCCGGCTCGCGCTGGACGAGGACCTCGAGCACGGAGGCGGCCTGCCGCGAGCTGTCCCTGCTGGATGTAGGCCTCGGTGAGCTGCGAGTACGTGGCGACGGAGGTTCGACTCCTTCTGGAGCTGCTGGTAGACCTCCGACCAGCCGGTTCAGCGTCTTCAGCGTGGGACGGGCTCTTCTGCACGATCTGCTGCAGGAGCGAGGCCGCGCTGGTCGCCGTCGCGCCTCTGCACGAGCTTCTCGACGAGCGGCTCCAGCTCCTCGTAGGCGCTGGTCGAACTGGCTCCTGCTGGCAGGGACACCCGCGCCATCTGCACGCCGCGTGTCCTCGTCGTTCGGGGTTGAGCTCGAGGAGCCGCTTGAACAGGCGCCTCCGCCTCCGCGATCCGCTTCGCGCCGAGGTAGGCCTCGCCCAGGCGGCCCATGATGCTCGGGATCGTTGGGCGCTGCCTTGCACGCGCCTCTTCGAGGTACTGCACGGCCTTGTCGTAGTTCTTCTGGACGAGGTGGATCCGGCGCCAGCTCCGGCGCAGGCGCCCGCTCTTGGAGTCGATCTTGAGGCCCTTCTCGAGGACCTGCAGCGCCTCCGCGAGGTGGCCCTTCTTGGTCAGCTCCTCGGCGATGGCGACGTGCTCCTCGACCGCCTTCCCGGCATTCCCTTCCCGCGTGTAGAGGTCGGCCAGCTTGCTCCGGATCTTGAGGTCGCTGGGGTCGATGTCCGCCATCTTCTTGAGGACATCGCCGGCGTCCGCGCATCTTGCCGCGCTTGATGTACTCGTCGACCACGTATCTGGTACTGGCTCTTGGCCTCCATCATGAGGCCCTGCTTGCGCGTAGAGGTCGGCCAGGTTCAGGTAGGGACTCGAGGGCGGTCGCGTCGAGCTTGTTGATCTTCTTCCAGATCGCGATCGGCCTTGAGGTGGAAGCCGTCCTTCGCGTAGAAGTCGGCGACCTTCGCGTAGTAGTCCGCCGCGTCCTCGAACTTGTTGAGCTTGGCGTAGAGGTCGCCGATCTTGTTGATGATGTTCCAGTCGCGCGGGTTGTCCTCGACGACCTGCTGGTAGAGAAGCGATGGCCTGGTCAGGCTTGCCGGCCTTCTCCAGCTTGTCGGCGTCCTGTTTGACTTTGACCGGATTGATCTTGGCCACTCTAGTCCTCGGTCACCCCTGCCGTCCCTCGCCGCCGGCCTCGCGCCGCGCACGCCTAGAATAACCACCGCTGCGTCCCGTGGAAAGATCGCCGGTGGATCTCGGACGGACCCATGCGGCGCAGGGCCTCGCGGTGGTCGCTCGCGCGGCGTAGCCCATGTTGTGGCCCAGGCCGTAGCCGGGATACCGCTGGTCGTACTCGCGCATCATCGCGTCGCGCTCCACCTTGGCCACCACGGAAGCGGCGGCGATGGAGACGCTGAGGGCGTCGCCCTTGACGATCGGCTTCTGCCGCACGGCGACGCCGGGCACCTCCAGGGCGTCCACCAGGATGAGGTCGGGAGGGACGGCCAGGCCCGCGATGGCCCGCTGCATGGCCACGTAGGTGGCGCGCAGGATGTTGAGGCGGTCGATCTCCTCCGGATCGGCGACCCGACGGCGAACGGCGCGCGCCTTCTCGCGGATCGCGCCGACGAGCCCTCGCGCTGGAGCGCGGTGAGCCGCTTGGAGTCGTCGATGCCCTCGGTGTCGAAGCCGTCCCCGAGGATCACCACGCAGGCCACCACGGGCCCGCAGAGCGCGCCGCGGCCGACCTCGTCCAGCCCGGCCACGGCCAGGCGGCCCTCCGCGCGGGCCTCCTCCTCGAACCGCCAGGTGCACGCGCAGTTCCTCGCCCTCGGTAGACGAGGGGCTTGCGGCCGCGTCGCGGGTCTGTCAGAGCCCATTCGAACCTCATCGGCAATTCAGGGGCGGCCCGCGCGGCCGTCACGCCCCTGCGCCTACGGCTGCCCGTGTGTCCTAGGCTTCTGGCGTGTTCGTGCGGCGCTCCTTCATGCGTCCGGCCTTGCCCTTCAGGTCGCGGAGATAGTAGAGCTTGGCCCGCCGCACCTGCGCCTGCTTCGACCACCTCGATCTTCTCGATCGTCTTCGCGTGCAGGGGAAGATCCTCTCCACGCCCTGGCCGAAGGAGACCTTGCGCACGGTCATGGTGGCGCGCGCGCCGCTGCCGCGCAGGCCGATGACGATGCCCTCGAAGACCTGGATGCGCTCGCGCTCGGTCTCCTTGACGCCCTTGCCCTTCATGCCGACGGCCTTGTCCTCCTTGACCGAGGACTCCTTGACGCGCACGTGCACGCGCACCGGTGTCGCCCGACGTCAGGCGGGGAAGGCCCTTCTTGAGGTCACCAGCTTCGATACTGTCGATCGGATTCATTTTCCTCTTCCTTAGGACTTGCTCGCCGTCACTTCGAGTTCCTCGTTCTCCAGCCTCGCGCAGGAGGGACTGGTCCTCCGCGCTCAGGGGCGCGCGCGCAGGAGGTCGGGCCGCCGGGCCCGCGTCGCCCGCAGCGCCTCCTTCCGGCGCCAGCGCCGGATCTCCCGTGGTCGCCGCCGAGGAGCACGTCGGGACGCGCGGTGCCCGCGCACTTCCGACGGCCGCGTGTAGTGCGGGAAGTCGAGCACGCCGTCGGAGAACGAGTCCGCCTCCGCCGAGCCCTCGTCGCCCAGCGCGCCGCGGCAGGAGGCGCACCGCGGCTTCGATCACCGCCAGGGCCGCCACCTCGCCGCCCGTCAGCACGAAGTCGCCCAGGCTCACTTCCTCGGCCCCCGAGGCCTCGCGCACCCGCTCGTCGATCCCTTCGTAGCGCCCGCACAGCAGCACGACGTGATCGAGCCGCGGCAAGCCGCTCGGCCATCCGCTGGTCGAAGCGCTGCGCCGCGCGGCGAGAGCAGCACGACCGCGCCGCGACGCGCCGGGCCGTCCGCGGTCAGCGTCTCCACCGCGCGCAGGAACGGCTCCGCCTTCATCACCATGCCCGGCCCGCCCCCGAAGGGCTGGTCGTCCACGCTGCGGTGCCGGTCGTCCGTGAAGGCGCGCAGGTCGTGGACGCCGATGGCAGACGAGGCCGGCCTCGATCGCGCGGTGGACGATCCCGTCTTCAGATCGGGCGCCTGGAGCATGCGCGGGAAGATGGTCACGCACGTCGAACTTCATGCGTCCACCAGATCCGGGTCCACGGCGACGATGCGCCCGTGCTCCAGGTCCACCTGGCGGATGAACGCCTCCGCCATCGGGATGAGCACTTCGCCGCCCGCGCCCCTGCACGACCAGGACCGGCGCTTCTCCGCCCGTGACCAGGACGTCGGCGGCGACGCCGAGGGGCCGGCCCGCCGGGTCCTCGACCTTCAGGCCCTTGAGCTGGTAGTGGTAGTAGGAGCCCGGCGGGCAGCGCCTCCAGCTCGCTCCTCCCCGATGCGCAGCTCGATGCCGCGGTAGCTTCTCCGCCTCGTCGATCGAGTCCACGCCCTCGAGCTTCAGCACGACGCGGCCCTTGTGCGGCCACTGGTTCGTGACCGCGACCGCGCGCGCGCCTGCGGCGCCCGGGGCGAGGCACGAACACGCGCCGGAGGGACTCGAAGCGGTCGGGACGGTCGGAGAGGGGCTGCACGAGCACCTCGCCCTTGCGGCCCTGCGGCTTCACCACGACCCCGATCGTGATCATGTCGTCGTAGATCCGGCCCGCGGAGCCGTCGCGTGGCATCAGTCGACGACCTCCATGTCGCATTCGATCCCGCGGCGCCGGCCCACGGCCTCGAGAAGCGTGCGCAGGGCGTCCGCGGTGCGGCCCTGCCGGCCGATCACCCGCCCGCGGTCGTCGGGCGCGACCTCGAGGTCGAGGTGCACGACCCCGTCCTCGGTCCACTCCGTCGACGCGCACGCGGCCGGGCTCCTCGACCAGCTCCGCGCCAGCGCCTCCAGCAGCTGCCTCATGGCCGTCTACTTGGCCGCCGTCGCCTTGGCCGCCTCGCTCTGCTTCTTGAGCAGGCTGCGGACGGTGTCGCTACGGCTGCGCGCCCTTGCCGATCCAGTACTGCGCGCGCTCGGCGTCGATCTTCACCACCGCCGGGTCCTTGCCGCGGATCGTAGTGGCCCAGCACCTCGACGAAGCGCCCGTCGCGCCACGCGCGCGAGTCCGCCACCACGACGCGGTAGTGCGGCTTCTTCGTCGTTCCGGCCCGTCTCAATCTGAATCGACAGCATCTTGTTCATCTCTTCTCCGTTGCCAGCTCGTTCACTTATCTAAGTCAGGGGGCACTCACGCGTCACCACGGTGGGCGTTCGCGTCCCCTGAACCCCCTCGCGACGCCGCCGCTGCTGCGCGGCGCCGTCGCGCTCTACAGTTCCTCTTGTCCCCGTTATTCAGCGCGGTTGTTCCTCGTGCCCATTCGCTACCTGAATTGCGGGGGCATGCGGCCCGCCAGCTTCTTGAGCATCTTGCCGCCGCCGCCACTGAACTGCTTCATCATCTTGCGCGCCTGCACGAATTGCTTGAGCAGGCGGTTCGACGTCTTCGACCGCTGGTCCCGCTTCCCGCGGCGATGCGCTTGCGCCGGCTGCCGTTGATGACGCGACGGCTCGCGCCGCTCGACCGCCGTCATGGAGTCGATGATGGCCACCGTGCCGGCGCATCTCCTTCTCGCCCGCCTCGGTGTCCACGTCCTTCGCCTTGCTCCCGATGCCCGGGATCATGGACAGGACCTGGTCGAGCGACCCCATCTTGCGCACCTGCGCCGAGCTGCTCGCGGTAGTCCTCGAGGCGTGAACTCGACCGCGCGGAGCTTCCGGACCATGCTCCTCGGCCTTCTCGCGGTCGACGTGCTCCTCGGCCTTCTCGATGAGGCCGAGCACGTCGCCCATGCCGAGGATGCGGCCGACCATGCGCACGGGCTGGAACGGCTCGAACTCGTCCACGCTGCTCGCCCGACGCCCGCGAACTTGACGGGCATGCCGGTGACCGCGGCCGCGCGACAGGGCGGCGCCGCCGCGCGCGTCGCCGTCGAGCTTGGTGAGGACGATCCCGGTGATGCCGATCTGCCTGTGGAACTCCTCGGCGCTCCTGACCGCGTCCTGGCCGGTCATGGCGTCGGCGACGTAGAGCACCTCGCTCGGCTGGGCCGATGGCCTTGCAGCTCCTGCAGCTCCGTCCATCAGCTCGTCGTCGATGTGCAGCCGGCCCGCGGTGTCCACGATGACGAACTCGTGACCCACCGCGCGCGCCTCGTCGAGGGCCGAGCGCAGGATCGCGCCCGGCTGATCGAGATCCGCGGGATGGTGGACCTTGAGGCCGGCGCTGGTGGCCCAGGTGCGGAGCTGCTCGCGCGCGGCCGGCCGGTACACGTCGGTGGAGACGAGGAGCGGATGGTGCCCCGACTTCGCCAGGCCAGCGCGCCGAGCTTGGCCGTGGTCGTGGTCTTGCCCGAGCCCTGCAGGCCCGTCATGAGGATCACGGAGGGCAGCCGCGACGACGGTCAGGAGGCGCGGCGGCTCTTCGCCGCCGAGGAGCGCCACCATCTCGTCGCGCACGATCCGGATCACGGCCTGAGCCGGGGTCGAGGCTCTTCGAGCACCTCCTGGCCCGTCGCCTTGCTCGCGCACCCGGTCGAGGAACTGCTTGGCCACCTTGAAGTGGACGTCGGCCTCGAGCAGGGCCAGGCGGATCTCGCGCAGGGCGGCGTCGACGTCCGAACCGCTCAGGGACCCCTGCCCGCGCAGGGTGCCGGAAGACCCCTCGAGCTTGTCGCTCAGAGCGTCGAACACGACGGCGAAATCCTCCACGGCAGCGGCGCGGGCGCAGTCCACCGCGGCGACCGTTGCCACGCAGGCTGAAAGCAAAGTAACGGTTGATTTTATGGGATCGCGGCCAGAGTTGTCAAACCCTAAAGCCCGCAGACGATCGCGAGGTTAGGCGGCCTCAGAACGTCCTGTGAGATCGCGAACAGGCTCGGCCAGCTTCTGGTTCGGTCTCCCGCAGCCGCGCTGGCCAGGGTGCCGGCCGAAGGCCCAGAGGAACTTGGCGCTCAGGCTCGGGCGGCTTCCGATCATGGCCCTCGACCTCGTCGTGCGGGATCGTGACAGGATCTCGCAGTCCGAGTGGGCGATGGCGTGGGCGGAGGCCGGGCGCGCCGTCGAAGAACTCGACCTCGCCGAAGAACTCGCCCGGGCCGCAGGATGGTGAGCGCCTCTTCGCCCGACCCCGGGCACCACCTTGCTGATGCGGACCTGCGCCCTCGGTTGATGACGTGGAGCCGCCCCCGGGCGTCGCCTTCGGTCGAGGATGACCGTCGCCTGCGGATAGCGCTTCACGCAGCCCCACCATGAGGACCTGGGCGAGCTCGTCGTCGTCGAGCTCACGGAAGATGACGGACGTGCGCAGGAACTCCTGGATCACGCGTCAGACGCTCCGCAGGATGTGGCCCGAGCTTTTCCTTCTTCGTCTTCAGGTAGCGGCGGCTCGGCGTCGGAGGCGGGGATCTCGATGGGCAGGCGCCCACGATCTCGAGCCCGTAGCCCTCGAGGCCCACGAACTTCCGCGGGTTGTTGGTGAGCAGGCGGATCTTGCTGCACGCCCAGCTCGACGAGGATCTGCGCGCCGATGCCGTAGTCGCGCTGGTCGGCGCTTGAAGCCGAGCGCCTCGTTGGCCTCGACCGTGTCCTTGCCCTGGTCCTGGAGCTGGTAGGCCATGATCTTGTGGACGAGGCCGATGCCCGCGGCCCTCCTGGCGCAGGTAGAGCAGGACGCCCGCGGCCCTCGGCCTGGCGATCATCTCCAGGCGCCGTGTGCAGCTGGTCGCCGCAGTCGCAGCGGGAGCGAGGCGAAGATGTCGCCGGTCAGGCACTGCGAGTGGACGCGCACCAGCGCACGCTCGTCCTCCGGCGCTGATCTCGCCCATGCACCAGCGCGACGTGGTGCTCGCCGTCGATCGAGGCTCTCGAAGGCGTGGATGCGGAACGCGCCGTAGCCGGTGGGCAGGTCGGCCTCGGCGATCTTGCGCACCAGGCGCTCGTGGCGCATCCGGTACTGGATGAGGTCCTTGATCGTGACCAGCTTCAGCGCGTGCGCGCGGCAGAACGGCCTCGAGCCGCGGGCCGCGCGCCATGGTGCCGTCCTCGTCCATCACCTCGCAGATGACGCCGGCCGGATAGAGGCCGGCCAGGCGGGCGAGGTCCACCGCCGCCTCCGGTCTGGCCGGCGCGCTACGAGCACGCCGCCCGGCACGCGCGCGCAGCGGGAACATGTGGCCGGGCCGCGCCAGGTCCGCCGGGCTGCGTCGCGGGATCGATCGCGGCCAGCACCGTGCGCGCGCGGTCGCGCCGCGGAGATGCCGGTGGTCGTCCCCTGCTTGGCCTCGATCGGGCACGCAGAACGCGGTGCCGAAGCGCGCGCTGTTCTCCTCGTCGCTGCACCATCAGCGGGATGCGCAGCTCGTCGAGCCGCTCGCCGGTCATGGGCAGGCAGATGAGGCCGCGGCCGTAGCGGGCCATGAAGTTGATGACCTCGGGCGTGACCTTCTCGGCGGCGATCGTGAGGTCGCCCTCGTTCTCGCGGTCCTCGTCGTCCACGACCACGACCATCCGGCCGGCGCGGATGTCGTCGATGGCCTCGGGGATGCTGGCGGAAGCACGGCATCGGCGGGCGCTCGCGGGCGAGGACGCGGGCGCGAGCAGCCGCTCGACGTATTTGCGCGATCACGTCGACCTCGAGGTTGACCGCGGTCGCCCGGACGCGCGCGCCCGCAGGTTCGTATGCTCCAGTGTATACGGGATGAGGGCGACCGTGAAACGCGCCCGGCCGGAGCGCGGCCACGGTGAGCGAGATCCCGTCCACGGCGATCGAGCCCTTCTCGACGAGGTAGCGCTCGAGGTCCGGCGGGACGGCTCGACGCTCATCTCCGCGGCCTCGCCCGAGCGCTGCAGCGACGCACGATCTCGCGCCGACGCCGTCCACGTGGCCCCTGGACGATGTGGCCGTCGAAGCGGCCGTCCGCCCGCATCGGCCGCTCGAGGTTCACGACGGCGCCGCGGACGCAGCCGCTCGCGCGAACGCCGTCCGCGTCGAGCGTCTCCGGCGTCAGCTCGCAGGTGAAGCCGTCGGCGTCGGACTCGACCGCGGTCAGGCAGCAGCCGTTCACCGCGATCGAGCGCGCCCGAGCGTCAGCCCGGCCGGACCGTGCGCGCGCGATCGCGCGACCACGAGCACGTCGCCGCGGCGCTCCGCGCGCCGCGATCTCTCCGACTTCCTCGACGATGCCCGTGAACATCAGCCGGGCCACAGCAGGGTACCAGACCTCGAAGCGCGCCGTCGGCGGCCAGGCCGGGCGACGCCGTGCTGCGCGCCGGAGGATCGGGCTGCGGGCGCGTGAGACGGAGCGGCGTCCGACAGCCGACGCGGAGCCGGCGCCGCCGAAGGCGGGCCGGCTCGTCGCGCCCGCCCAGGAGCAGCGGCGCGCGGAAGAGCGCCACCTGGTCGACCAGCCGCGCGGCGAGGAAGGCGCCCGAGCACCTCGAGCCGCCCTCGACCATCAGGCTCCAGAGCCCGCGCGCGCCAGAGCGCGCGCAGGGCCCACGCCGAGCGACACGCGCGTCCGCGCGCGGCGCGGGCGGCGATCACGTCGACGCCCGGCGCCTCGCAGCGGCGTCGGCGCCGAGCGCCGTCGCGCGAGGTGACGATCACGCAGCGACGGGCGTCGTCGCTCGCGCTGGACCGGCGAGCCGGCTCCGCGAGCGGCAGGCGCAGGCGCGAGTCGAAGACGACGCGCGTGAACGGACGGCGCGTGCGCGGCGCGGGCAGCAGCAGCGGGTCGTCGGCGAGCACGGTGCCGATGCCCACGAGCCACGGCGTCGTGCAGGCGACGCAGCCGGCGCGCCTGCGCGCCGCTGCGCGGAGCTGGTGATCCACTTCGAGTCGCCGGCGCGCGGTGGCGATCCGTCCGTCGAGGGTCATGGCCGCCTTCAGCAGCACGAACGGGCCGCCGCTTCGCGGGCGCGGCGACGAGGAAGCGCTCGTTCAGGGCAGCGGCCTCGTCTTCGAGCACGCCGACGCGTCACCGCGAGTCCCGCGCGGCGCAGGAGCGGCGAGGCCGCGTGCCGTTCACGCGCGGGTTGGGATCGCGCATCGCCGCCACCACGCGCCGCACGCCGGCGTCGCGCACGAGCGGGCGCGCACGGCGGCGTGCGGCCGTGATGCGCGCAGGGCTCGAGGCGTCACGTAGAGCGTGGCGCCGCGCGCCCGGCGCCGCGCCGGCCCAGGGCCATGACCTCGGCGTGCGGGCCGCCCGCGCGGCGCGTGCCAGCCCTCGCCCACGACCCGGCCGCCCTTCACGATCACGCAGCCCGACCATCGGGTTCGGGTTGGTCTCGCCGAGCCGCGCGCGGCGAGGTCGAGCGCGCGGCGCCATCCAGCGCGCGTCGTCCGCGAGTCGCCCGGCGGCTCATGCGCCGATGAGCGCCCTCGGCGAAGGCCGCCGGCGTCGAAGGGCAGCAGGTCCTCGACGGTCTCGCCCACGCCCGACGTAGCGGATGGGCACGCCCAGCTCGCGAACGACCGCGACCGCCACGCCGCCCTTGGCGGTGCCGTCGAGCTTGGTGAGCACGAGGCCGGTGACGCCCGCGCGCCTTGGCGAACTCGCGCCCCTGGGCGAGGCCGTTCGAGCCGATGGTGGCGTCGAGGACGAGCAGCGTCTCGTGCGGGCGCGCCGGCGACCTCGCGCCCGGCGACGCGCGCCATCTTGGCGAGCTCCGCCATCAGGTTGCCCTTGGTGTGCGAGCCGGCCGGCGGTGTCCACGAGCACCGCGTCGTAGCCCGCGCGCTCGGCCGTGCGCGAGGCCGTCGGTCAGCACCGCCGATGGATCGGCGCCCTCGGCCCCGCGGTGGAAGGCCGCTCGCGCGTACGCGCTCGGCCCAGACCTCGAGCTGCTCCGCGGCGGCCGCGCGGAAGGTGTCGGCGCGCGCAGAGCAGCAGCGAGCGGCCCTCGGCGCTTCCAGGGCGCGCGCCAGCTTGCCGATGGTCGTGGTCTTGCCGCGCGCCGTTCACGCCCACCACGAACACGACCCAGGGCCGCGACGGAGAACGGCACCGACCGCCGCGGGCTGGTCGACGCCTGACCGCGGATCTCGTCGCGCAGCTCGCGCGCATCGCCTCAGATCTCCGCGCCGACTGCCGCTCCGCGCGGCGCAGGACCTCCCATCGCGCCTCGGCCACGGCGGGCAGGCCGAGGTCGGCGGCGATGCAGCGCCTCCTCGATCGACTCGAGGTCGACGGCGTCGAGGGGCCGGCGGCCGCGGACGAGGTCCTCACGTCGGCGTGTTGAGGACGTCGCGGGTCCGCTCAGGCCCCGTCCGGAAGCCGATCGAGGAACGATCGGCTGCCGGTCAGCAGCTCCTGCGTTGCGCCATCCTGGGCCTGCGCGGGCAGCGGCTGCCGCTGGACGGCCTGGGCCAGGACGGCGCCCGGACGACAGGTGGACCGCGCACGGTAGTAGCCGTCCTTGAGCGGCGCGCGAGGACTCACGTCCCCAGACGTAGCGGCAGACCATGCATCGTGACCGCCGCCGCGCCGCCGCAGCGGCCAGCCCGCTGGCGCTGCCGAGGCGCGATGCCCTGGTAGGCCGCCGATCGAGGCGGTGCCGGTCGTCGCGCGTCCCCGCTTCCACCACCAGCTCGCCGCTGCGCGTCGAGGAGCAGCGCGGCCTGGGCGCCGGACGGACCGGAGCAGCTCGTCGAGCAGGCGCTGGTCGAGCAGTGGGACTTCGGCAGGGCAGACCGCGAGGCCGTTCCCTCCGGGGCAGTTCTTGAGCAGCTCGGCCGCGCGGCGGCCGCCGCGCCCGTGGGGTCCTTGCGGCGCCGCCTCCTCCGAGCCGGGTCCGCGCGTCCGTGAAGCGGCCCGGCGCTTGAAGTAGGCCTCGCCCAGGGCGAGAAGCAGCGGCGCGGATCGCGGGCAGCTCCTTGAGCGCCCGCTTCCAGCGGGCCGCACCGCCTCGTCCGGGCGGCCGAGCGCCGATGAGCGCGTCGGCGAGGCCGAGGTAGGCGTCGGGGTAGGCCTTGTTCCGGTTGAGGCTCGTGCGGAACCAGTTGATGGCCTCGGCGTAGTTCTTCTCCTCGAGGTAGGCCTGGCCGAGGTTGCGGGCGGAGATCTCGGGCGTGGGGTTCGTGGGGTCGTTGAACGCGGCGAGGAACTCCGTCTTGCCCTCCTCGCGCTCGCCGGAGAGGACGAGCGCGCGTGCCCAGGTCGTTGCGGACGTCCACGTAGTACGGGTTCAGCTCGAGGCCTTGCGGAAGGCGCGACGGCGTCGTCGAACTTGCGCGTGGCCAGCGTAGGCCTGGCCCAGGCCCTTCTGAGATAGGCGTTCTTGGGGTCATCGTTGACCGCCTTCTTGAACGTCCTCGAGGGCCATGTCGGACCGGCCCTCACGGCAGGTGGGCTCAGCCCGGCGTTGAAGCTCGGCCTCGGGATCCGACTGGCCTTGGGCGGCGGCGACGGCGGGAGCGCGGTCAGGCGACCAGCGCCAGCGTCGCATGCGAAGCGGTTCAAGCATGATTCGGTCGTGCGTGCCTCGGCCGTATGCCTCAGCGGGCGCGACCGGGTCCGCGTCGGCCTGGCGCGCGGCCACCGAAGCGCGCCGGCCTTGGCCGGAGTCAGATCGCCCGGCGGCGGCGGCCTTCTCGATGGCGTCCACGCAGCCGGCGTCGAACTTCTTGCCGGCCAGGAAGCGCAGCCGCGCCAGCGCCGCCTCGAACGTCATGGCCTTGGAGTACGGGCCGGTCGGTGGTCATGGCGTCGAACGGCGTCGGCCACGCTCACGATGCGGCCGAGCAGCGGGATCTCGTCGCCCTTCAGGCCGTCCGGATAGCCGCTGCCGTCCACGTTCTCGTGGTGCATCAGGCCCGCGCCCGCCATCTCCTTGAGCAGCGGCACCGCCTCCAGGATGTGCTCGCCCTTGCGCGGGTGCTGCTTCATGATCTCGTACTCTTCCTCGGTGAGCGCCGCCGGCTTGCGCAGGATCTTGTCCTCGATGCCGATCTTGCCCACGTCGTGGATGATCCCGGAGAGGTGGACGCGCTCCACCTCCTCGGCCGACATGCCCAGGTGCTTGGCGATGAGCCGCGGAGTAGTAGGCGACGCGCTCCGGAGTGGCCGCGCGTGTAGGGGTCCTTCTCGTCGATGGCGTTGGCGAGCATGCGGATGGAGCCCATGAACAGCTCCTTGTTGCGTGCGCCGCCTGCGCGGATCTCCTCGATCGCCTTCTGGATCTCCTCGCCCATCTGGTTGAAGGCGTCGGCGAGGACGCCCGACCTCGTTGTTGCTCTTGACGGCGACGCGCGTGCGCGTAGTCGCCGCCGGCCAGGCGCCGGGCGCCCTGCGGCCAGCTGCTGGATGGGCTGGCTGATCTGGCCCGCGAACAGCGTGCCGCAGCACGACGGCGACCGACGGTCACGAGGGCCACCAGGGCCAGCGACTGGTCGCCGCATCTGGAGCGCGCTGTAGTAGGCCTTGTCCTCGTCGACCTGGACGATGACGCCCCAGCCGGAGTCGTCGGGCACGCGCGGTGTAGGTGCCGAGCATCTTCGACGGCCCGTCCTTGGGCTCGGCGATGGTGAAGGGCACGGTGGCGCCGGCGCGGCCCTTCGAGTCCAGGAACTGCTGCACGATCTCGACGTCCGAGACGTCGAGGTCGCCCTCGAGCTCGCGCGGGATCGGAGTGGGCGACGAGCCGGCCGCGGCCGTCCACGACGTAGACGTCGAACAGGCCCTCCTGGCCCATCTCGCTCGGTCATGTTCCAGAGCGGCCGCAGGCTGGCCACGGCCAGCACCACGCCCTGCACGCCGCCGCCGGCGGGCTTCACCGGGCTCGGCCAGGACCATGACCGGCTCCTGGAGCGAGGTCGAGACCACGGGGTGGCTGACCATCGACTTGCCCTGGAGGCCGCGCAGCGACGCCTTCCTGCAGGAGCTGCTCGATGGCCGGCTCGGGGAGCTGGACGCCGGAGCGGCGCGCCTCGACGCCGCGTGGCGTCGCACGACGCTCACGGAGTAGAAGCGGCTGTTCTCGCCCGACGTAGCGCTCGAGCGCCGTCGTGCTCGCGGATGCGCGCCACCCGCGCGGCGAACGGTCCGCGGGCGCGTCCACCTCGAGGGTGCGCGCGATGGCCGATGACCTGCGCTGCGCAGGCTCTTCACGTAGACCGCGACCTGCTGCGACAGGCTGCGCGCCTTGTCGAGCTGGATCGCCTTCTGGTCGAGCTCCAGGATCTCGCGGCTGCGCGACACGAGCGTGTAGCGACGTCCGACGCAGCGGGCACCACGCCCACCGCGAAGAGCAGGAGCGAGCAGCGAGACGAGGATGCGGCCGCGGCGCGCGGGGCGCAGGGCGCGCGGCATCCGCGTCAGGCCTCCCGCGAGGCACGCGCTCCGGAGGCGCGGACGGCACGGCGTGCGCGGCGGCGCGAGCGGCCCGGCACCTCGTAGACCGCGACCTCCGTCTCCTTGCCCTTCAGGGTGGCCTTGCCCGAGGCTCGGAACTCGAACTGGTCCTTGCACCGGCGTCGTAGGTGTTCTCGCCGATCACGATCATCATCGGCTTGGCCACCGAGCTCTCCAGCCGGCTGGCGGTGTTCACGGTGTCGCCGAGCACCGTGTACTCCTTCTTGTTGATGCTGCCGATCTCGCCCGCCACCGCCTTGCCGCTGTTGATGCCGATGCGGATCGCGGATGGCGGGCCTCTCCTTGCGCTCGGCGTTGAACTCGTCGAGCCGCTCCCGCATCTCGAGGGCGGCCTTGATGGCGCGCGCACGCGTGGTCGGGCATGTCGAGGGGCGCGCCGAAGACGGCCATGATCGCGTCGCCGATGTACTTGTCGAGCGTGCCCTCGTACTTGAAGATGACGTCCGTCATGCGCGAGAGGTAGTCGTTCAGGAGCAGCGGCCACCGCGGCCGGGCTCATCTTCTCGGACATGGTGGTGAAGCCCACGATGTCGGCGAAGAGCACCGAGACGTCCTGCACCTCCGGCACGCCCAGGGCCGCGCCCTGCGACTCGGAGGTGGCGATGATGCGGCTCGTGACCTGCGGCGACAGGAAGCGCCCCAGCCGCTCGCGCTTCTTCTCCTCGGCCACGATCTTCTGGTTGAGCCGCGCGCGCTCCACCGCCACCGCCGCGTAGTTGGCGAGCGCGGTCAGCAGGTCGAGGTCGTTCAGGGTGAAGCAGTTCGTGAGCATCGGCGAGTCCACGTGGATGATCCCGATGACCTGGTCCTTGTTCCACAGCGGGCGCGCACATGGCGCTGCGGATGCCGTGGAAGCGGATGGAGTCGCCGGCCCCGAAGCGCGGGTCCACCATGCGCGTCGGAGGTCAGGATCGAGACGCGGTCCTTCGATGACGCGGTCGGCGATCGTCTTGGAGATCGCTGATCTTGCCGTCGGTCGCCGCGCTCGGCGTTGCGGTGCTTGACCACCATCGGGCATCAGCTTGTCCGAGCCGTCCTCGCTGCAGCATCAGGAAGCCGCGGTCGGCGGGCACGTGGTCGAAGACGATGTCCATGACCTGCTGCAGGACCTCCTCGACCGGGCGCACCGCGATCAGCGTCTCCGCCACCTTGGTGAGGACCTTCAGGATGCGGTTGGACTTCTCGATCGTCCTGGACGTCGGCGGGCGGCCTTCTTGTCGGCCGGGCCGCGGCGCGCTGCGGCGCGCTCGGTGTCGGAGAGCAGCTTGCGACAGCTCGCCCGACGCTGCGGATGATCGTGCCCGCCTCTTCCGAGAGCGGCTTGGCCTCGTCGAGGACGACCTTGCCTTCGAGGCTCTTGCTGAAGGTGAGCTGGAACTTGCCGAGGAGGATCCGGTCGCCGTCCTTGAGGGCGCCTCGACGACGGGCACGCCGTTGACCTGGGTGCCGTTCTTGGACTTGAGGTCGACGATGCGGACGCCGTCCTCGTCGACGACGAGCTTGGCGTGCTGGCGGGAGATGCCGAAGTCCTTGAGGACGATCTGGCAGTCGGGAGAGCGTCCGGATGGTTGACCTCGCCCTCCTGGCGAACGCGTAAGCCTGCAGCGGCGTCCCGTCCTGCAGTAAACCCAGCCTTCAGTGATTGAAGTTCCTGCGAGGGCGGACCGCGCGCCGCGTCAGCGGGTACTGAGTTTTACTCCTTTTCAGGGTCCTCGCAGCATCAGCTCGTCACCCCCTCGCGGGGTGGTTTGCCCTCGTAAAGAGCCTGTACGCGTCTGTAATACGTAATAG
>ERZ1370068.5125-contig-4162_pt1 | contig 40677 bp, 55 predicted proteins | sample MGYA00561227_ERZ1370068 | MGnify/ENA primary metagenome ERZ1370068 (study PRJEB38410, sample SAMEA6850437) | metagenome | study: Metagenomic assessment of the ecological functions of the soil: analysis of the soil microbiota associated with the... | reverse complement strand
TTACGGTTGTTAACCGACCATCGCGCCAGTGTTTCCGCACACAGACCGACCCGACCGGATTGATCTCGCCAGCATCCATCGGCGGCGAGCTCACCCGGCTACTTCGCGAGGTGGCTCGGCGCAGGCTCGTTCGAGGTCCCACACGACGTCGCCGGAGCGATGCACTGCGGGCGAGCGGCAGCCGCCGGTCGTGCGAAACATTGGCTTCGGGTTCGGCGAGAGCCGCCTCTACATCCGGGGTCGCTGACGGCCAAAGGCAGGCATGCTCCACGCGCTGGCGGACCGGGCGGAGGTTTCGTGGCCCTTGCCGCCCCGACCGAAAGCGCCCCCCACGCCTCGTCCCGATCCGCTCGATACGACGCCCACGGCCTTCGGCCTTCGTCCGAGTCGTCGGACGCGTTCAGGGGCCCCAGCGTCGCAGATCCCCGCACACGTCGCGCCGCCGCTATGGCGGCTGCAGGCGGCATCCTGCAAATCGCCATTCCGCTCGACCGCCTCAGCGCGGTGCGGCGCCGGCGCGACGCCATCACGCGCCTACGATGAGCTGGTGAACCACGGGCGTCGGTCGAGGTCGAAACGCGGCATCCGGCGGACCAGCCGATTCAGCTGATTTGACGCCGGGCGACGCGTCGTTTGCCGGCGCCGGCAGTGGAGCGTAGGGCGGGGGAGGGCCTTCAAAAAACGCGCGGATCAGTCCCGGTGTCTTTCGAGGCCTAGGTTAACACATAACGCTACGACTATCAGACCCAATCATCTCGCCGGCTCAGGATCCGGCTGAATTCGCGGCTTGGCGAACGCTGGTGGATCAGGGATTCCCAGGCGACGCGGTCGCTCTCGATAACGCCAAATTCCCCAACTCGCCAACTCCCGAATTCCCCGCCTTTGCTTTGCTCTTGCGGAGGTCGCTGGAGTGATCGCCTCGAGCGCGTCGATGATCTCCGTCGCGGCTACGCGCGGCTCTTCGCGAAGCTGATATTTCAGATTGAACGCCTGGTCGGCGGCCGATAGGCGAACACGCAGTGTTTCGGCCGGCCCGCCTTGGGCTTGCTGGAACCGCCTCGCGCAGCTGCTGGCGGGTCGCGCCGGAGCCCTGGCTGGCGATCTTCTCGACCAGGGCGGTCATTTTCTCGGGGGTATCCTGCCTAACTACCTGCAAAAGCAACGACTTAGAGGAAATGTCGGCCAGCCGACAAAGGTTGCGGACCTCCTCGGGCATCGCGGTCGAGCGCCAGCGACTCGGTGATCGACGTCCGCGACTTGCCCAGCCGCCGCGCCAGGTCCTCGTGGGTGTAGCCGCACCGCTCGGCGAGCCCGTGCAGCGCCTCGGCTTCTTCGAACGGCGTCAGGTCCTTGCGCTGCAGGTTCTCGATGAGCGCCAGCTCGAGCATCTCGGCGTCGTCGACGTCGCGGATGACGACCGGCAGCTCCGCGCAGCCCGACCTGGACCGCCGCCTGGTAGCGCCGCTCGCCGGCCACGATCTGGAACCGCTCGCCGCGCTGGCCGGACGACCAGCGGCTCGATGATGCCCTTCTCGGTGATCGACGCGATGAGCTCCGACAGGTCGCCCATGACCTGCCGCGGCTGGTTCGGGTTGGGATCGATCAGGTCGATCGGGACCAGCCGGCCGACCGGCGTGCCCGGCCGACGCGGCCAGCGCCTCGACGTAGTGCTCGTCGTGGCGCATCGCAATGGTATCGGGCAGTCCTCGTCTAGGCACGGTCGATGACCTCCTCGCACAGGCGGTAATACTCGGTCGCGCCGGTCGAATCGGGCGCGAACGTGAAGATCGATTCCTTGTAGGCCGGGCTCTCCTCGAGCCGCACGCTCTTGGTGATGACGGTCTTGAACACCTTCCCGCCGAACACCTTCTGGATCTGCGCCCGGATGTCGCGCGCCAGCGCCGTCCGCTTGTCGTGCATCGTGATGACGACGCCGAGGATCCGCAGCGCCGGGTTGGGCCGCGCCCGCACCTTCTCGATCGTCTCGAGCAGGTCGTCGGTGCCCTCGAGCGCGAAATACGACGACTGGATCGGAATCAGCAGGTGCGTCGCCGCCACCAGCGCGTTGACCGTCAGCAGCCCGAGCGTCGGCGGGCAGTCGATGACGATGTGCGGATACGTCCTTCCGGAGCGGCTCGATCTTGTCCTTCAGCCGGAAATGCGCGTCCATCTCCCCGACCAGCTTCGCTTCGAGCTTGGCCAGCGCGATCCGCGACGGCGCGATCGACAGGTTCTCGCAGCGGCGACGGCAGGATGACGTCCTGCCAGCGGCAGCCGCCGGGTCGGCAATCGCGTCGTAGACGCTGCGCGTCACCTGCGGCATGTCGAGGAACGACATCGTGCTGTTGGCCTGGGGGTCGAGGTCGATGAGCAGCGTCGCGCTTGCCGCGCAGCGCCAGCGCCGCGGCGAGGTTGATGGCGGTCGTGGTCTTGCCCGACGCCCGCCTTTCTGATTGGCGATGGCGACGATCATCGGGGAATCGGCGGAGTCGAGGATGTACGCAGTGATCGGACGGGTCAGACTGTCGTTCAGGATCGAGATTGGCGAGCACGATTCGCAGCGAACGCGCGCTACATCTTGTATTTGCCCAGGTCGTCCGGATCGAGGCTCTCGAGCCACTTGTGCAGCCGATCGGCGTCGGTCTTGTCGGCGGTGAAATCGACCGTCTTGGCGTGGTCGATGACCGTGTCCTCGACGAAGATCGGCGCCCGCGTCCGCAGCGCCAGCGCGATGGCGTCGCTCGGCCGCGCGTCGATCGCCAGCGTGTCGCCGTTCGAGCGACAGGTAGATGAGCGCGTAGAACGTGTTCTCCTGCAGGTCGCAGACGACCACCTTCTGCACCGATCGCCTTGAGGTCCTGGATGACGTTGCGCAGCAGATCGTGCGTCATCGGCCGCGGCGTCGAGATGTTCTCGATCTGCAGCGCGATGGCGTTCGCCTCGAAGATGCCGACCCAGATCGGCAGCGACCCGCTGCCCGTCCTTGTCCCGCAGGATGACGATCGGCATGTTGGTGATCGGATCGACCATCAGCCCCTTGATGCGACATCTCGATTTGCATAGATCTACAACCTAGGCGCCGACGGCGCGCGCCTGTCAAATCGCCGGCTGCGGCCCGCGCACGACGCTGATGCCTGGCCCCACACGCTGTGCGGACCGGCGCGCTCGACCCGGACCGGACCGTCCGGCCGATCCACGCCGGCCGGCCCCGGCAGGTTGACCACGACGTTGCGTGCTCGTGCGGCCGGAGAGCTCGGTCGTCGACGACGGCGGCTGGCGGCGTCCACCAGCACGTCGACCGTCGCGCCCGACCAGGCGCGCGTTCAGCCCGCTCTGGATCTCCCGCTGCAGCGCCTGCAGCGCCACGATCCGCCGCGTCTTCTCCTCCTCGGCACGTCGTCCGGCCAGCCGCTGTCTCGGCGCAGCGTGTTCGGGCGCGGCGAGTACTTGAACGAGAACATGCTGTGATAGCCGCACCGCCGCGCGTCAGCGTGAGCGTGTCGTCGAAATCCGCGTCCGATCTCGCCCGGAAACCCGACGATCATATCGGTCGAGAGCGCCACGTCCGGCAGCGACGTCGCGGATCGCGATCGACCAGCTCGAGATAACTCTCGCGCGTGTAGCGCCGGCGCATCGCCTCGAGCACGCGCGTCGACCCCGACTGCACCGGCAGGTGCAGATGGCGGCAGACCTTCGGCAGGCGCTGCATCGCCGTCGAGGAAACGCGGCGTCACGTGGCGCGGATGCGGGCTGGCGAACCGGATCCGCTCGATGCCGTCGACCGTCGTGGACCGCCTCGAGCAGGCCCGCTGAAGTCGCATGACGGATCGTCCGGCGCCGCGTAATGGTTGACGATCTGCCCGAGCAGCTGCACCTCCCGGTGCCCGCTGTCCGCCGCCTCGCGGACCTCGGCCAGGATGTCGGCTCTTCGGGCCGCATCCGCTCGTGCCCGCGCGTGTACGGCACCACGCAGAAGCTGCAGAACTCGTTGCAGCCCTCGATGATCGTCACGTACGCCTTGACCGGATCGTGCCGCGCGCGTCACGCCCAGCGGCCACGTCACATCGTCCTGCGCGCTGAGGTCGATGAGGGTCGACGCGCCGAGCGGGATCTGATCCGGATCAGACCCGGGCCGCGATTGCGCTTCTGCTGCGCCTGCTCGACGAGCATCGGCAGCCGGCGGATCGCCTGCGTGCCGACGACGACGTCGGTGACACCCGGGGCGCGCCGCGCAGATCGCCTCGCCTTCCTGCTGCGCCACGCAGCCCGGCCACTGCGACGATCGGATCGTGGCCGTGTTCGGCCGCCAGCTGCGCGCAGCTCGCCGAGGCGCGTGTAGAGCTTGTCTTCGGCGCGCTCGCGGACGCTGCACGTGTTGATCACCACCACGTCCGCGTCCAGCCGCATCGTCGGTCGCTTCGAAGCCGGCCTGTTCCAACAGCCCGGCCATGCGTTCCGAGTCGTGAACGTTCATCTGGCAGCCGAAGGTCTCGATCAGGTATTTTGCGCGCCATTAGTTGACTGATTCCGTCTCAGTCCGGGACTTTCGCCTTTCGCCTTTCGCTTTCGCCCTGTCCTGATCGCAGGCATCGCCGAGCCGCTCAGGGCCTCCTCGCCTGACCGGTTCGCCGCTCGGCCTGAGTCGGCTTGCCAAGCATCTCACGGGCGGAGCGCTCGGAGACCAGTCGGTCACCGTCGTGCCGCCGAGCATCCGCGACAGCTCCTCGATGCGACCGGCCTCGTCGAGACGGACGACGGTGGTCTGCGTTCGCCCGCCCGACACGCGCTTTTCGATCTGGAAATGCGTATCGGCGTACGCGGCGATTTGCGGAAGGTGCGTGATGCACAACACCTGAAACGCCGACCCGAGGCCTCGCAGCCGCCGGCCGACGATGTCGGCCACCCGCCCGCCAATGCCGGCGTCCACTTCGTCGAAAATCAGGCCAGGCGCCGATTCGCTGGGCGGCCGATCGCTCCGCCTCGCTGAAGCCGCGTCGGGTCGTGGCGATGAGCGTCTTGATCGCCAGCATGATCCGCGACAGTTCGCCGCCGGACACGATTCGGGCGAGTGGCCGAAGTTCCTCGCCGGGTTCGGGGACACGAAGAATTCGGCCGTGTCGATGCCCCGGCCGCTCCATTCGGTCTCCGCCATGGGCTCGGCGGCAAAGCGCAATTCGATGCGCGTCTGCTCCATGGCCAGTTCCGCGAGGCACCTCCTGCAGGCGACGGCACAGGCTTTCGCGGCGCGCTGCCGCGCCGTCGACAGCTCGGTCGCCGACAGAGAGATACGCCGTCCGGGCCGACTGGAAGCGCGCGACTCGGCTCCTGAGCCGGTCGTCGCCTCCCTCGAGATCGCGCAGATCGCGGCGCAGCGTTTCGCGGCGCGCGATCGCATCGCTCGAGCGAGGGTCCTGCATTTGCGCTTGATGCGCTCGAGCAGCGCGAGACGATCTTCGACGTGCTGCAGCGCTGCCGGCGACGCCTCGACGCCGTCGGCATAGCGGCGGAGGAACAGCGCCAGATCCTCGAGCTGGGACTTGATGCCGTCGCGCGCCTCCAGGTACGGCCGCGAACTGCGGAGTCGATGGCCGCCAGCTCCCCTACTCGGCGCCACACCTGCCCCAGCCCGGCCAGGATGGCGTCGTCCTGCTCGTACAGCGACGCGTAGCTTTCGGCGCACAACCGCTCGATGTGCTCGGCGTTGGCCAGCACCGCCTCGCCGGGCAGTGAGCTCTTCGTCCTCGCCGGCGACGAGTGCCGCCCGATCGAGCTCGCCGAGCTGATAGGTCATCAGATCCTGGCGCGCGTCACGGTCCTGCGCCGCGGCTCGAAGTCGCGCGAGCTCGTCACGCGCGGCCGACCATGCGCGTCGAACGCCGGCGGTGCGCGCGGCCGTGCGAATCGAGCGCGCCGAACACGTCGACGACGCCGAGATGCGTGGACGGATCGAGCAGCGTGTGATGTTCGTGCTGGCCGTGGAGCTCGACGAGGCGCGACGACAGATCGCGCAGCGCCGTCGCCGTGGCGAGCGCGCCGTCGATGAACGCGCGGCTGCGACCCTGGGCGGTGATCTCGCGGCGCACGAGCAGCGTCCTCGCCGTCGCTCTCGAAGATGGCCTCGATCGTCGCCGTCCTCGCCCGTCCGCACGAGGTCGCCTGGTGCGCGGCCGCCGAGGAGCAGGCCGACCGCTCCGACGAGCATCGGACTTGCCCGCGCCGGTCTCGCCGGTCAGGACGTTGAAGCCCGGGTCCGAACTCGACCTCGACGGTAGTCGATGACCGCGAGCTGGCGAATTCGGAGGAAGCGAAGCATGAGGAGCCGGAACTTCAATCGTAGCATAGGTTTGACAGCTGTTTCACACCGTGATACAGTTGCTGCATCGAACGCGTATCCCAGGCGCACTAACTATGTCTCGGAGGCCCGCTTGCGCACGTTCGGAAGCCTGTTGGCTGCCCTGCTCTTGCAGGCGCAGGGTGGGGTTGCGCTGGAAGGATCCGGTCACCTCGATAGTTTCGCTCCTCGCGGGTCCGACCTACACCGCTCGATTCGTCCTGCTCATCCTTGCTCTCTTCTCCGTGATTTCGTGGGGCATCGTCCTCCACAAGGCGTGGACCTTCAGCCGCGCCGGCACGGCAATCGACGCAGTTTCTCGATGTCTTCCGCCGCAGCAACAAGTTCTCCGAAGTCCACGCCGTCTGCCGATCGCTCGCCGCCAGTCCGCTGGTTGGCATCTTTCAATCGGGCTACGCGGAGTTGACGGCCCAGCTGCGGCAGGCGACGCCGGACGTCTCGCAACGGACCCAATCCAGGCGCGAGCGCCGGACGTCCTACTCTCAAGAGTCTTCCCGCGGTGGACCGGGCCTGATGCGTGCGTCGGCGGTCGAAGTGAACAAGCTCGAACACTGGGTGTCGTTTCTCGCGACCACGGCGAGCATTACGCCGTTCATCGGACTGTTCGGCACGGTGTGGGAATCCTGATCGCGTTCTGTCAGCATCGCGCAGACCGGATCGACGAACCTGAGCTCGGTCGCTCCCGGCATCGCGGAGGCGCTGGTCACGACCGCGGCCGGACTCGCTGGCGGCGATCCCGGCGGTGCTTTCTACAACTACTTGTCGCAGCGCGTGAAGAACTTTGCGTTCGGCAGATGGACGATTTCTCGATGGAATTTCTGAACATCGCCGAAAGGAATTTCACGTAGTGGAAATGCCGCAGATCGGCGAGCGCCGCCGGCGCGCGGCAGCCGCGGACGGCGGGTCACGACGTCGCTGTCGGAAATCAACGTCGTGCCGCTCGTCGACGTGATGCTGGTGCTGCTGATCATCTTCATGATCACCGCGCCGATGATTCAGCGCGGCGTCGACGTGAAGCTGCCGGTCGCGACGCGCACGAACCAGATCAGCGGCGAACGCGTCGTTCATCACCGTTCCCGTCAACTATCGCCGGGATCACACTCGTGTTCCTCGGCGACGAGCCGATTCGCGCGGACATCCTGCAGGAGCGGGTCCGCCAGAAGATCGAGCATGCCACCGACAAGAAGGTGTATCCTCCGCGGCGACGGCGGCGGTGCAGTACCAGGACCTGATGGAAGTGTTCGATCGGCTGAAGGCCGCCGGCGTCACCGACATCGGCCTCGTCGCGAAACTGCCGGACGCCGATGACGCTGATGGACGTCACCGACATCCTGCGCGACCGCATGCGGCGAGCCGCGCGGGCTTTCAGCGCATGGTCACGCGTGTCGGTGGCGGCGCACGTCGTCGCTCGCCGCCGCCATCGTGTCGCGCCGCGCGGATTCGCTGGGCCGCCGGCCGACACCGACGCGCGAAGTGATGACGATTTCTCTCGCGCGGCGGCGGCGAAGGACCGCGCAACGGCGGCTTCACCGACGATCGGCGGTCGTCCGATGCAGGACGGTCACGCCGCCGGAGGAACCGCCGAAGCGCGAGGCGGTGCGGCCGCCGGCCGCGAAAGCGCCGGAGATGACTGCCGACATGCACCGCCAAGACGTCGACCAAGGCGCGACGCAAAACACCAGACGTCAAACAGGCGCCTGACCAGGCGCGCGGCCGGACGCCGACCAAAGGCGACAAGATCAGCCCGGCAACTCCATCGCGGAAACCGGTGTCCGCGGTCAGGGCTTCGGGCTGTCGACTGGCGGCGGGCCGGGCTCCGGATCGACGCTCGAACGTGGGCGACTTCTGCTGCCCCGACTACATCGTCGACGATGGTCGAACGAATTCGTCCGCACGTGGAATCAGCGTCAGGGCGCCGTCGGCGTCTGCACTCGTGAAGTTCACGATTCAGCGCGACGGCAGCATCACCGGATCAACGAGGTCGATACGCGGCAGCGGATCGGACGTCGCTCGACCTCGCGGCGCTGCGCGCGGTCGTGCACGACGTCGGACGCTGCCGCCGCTGCCGGCCCAGTTCCCGAATCCTCACTCTGCCGTCCACCTGCAGCTTCGAATACCAATGATGCAAGCATCTCTCGCTAGCCACGGTCGCGGCCGCAGTGCTTGTCGGGTTGGCTGCCGCGCGCAGCAACCACCGCCCAGCCGCCCGCAACCGCCGCCGCAGCAGCCGACCGAAATCGTCGTCGCCGATCACCGGTGAAGGCGGCTCGGCACCGCGACTGGTCGTCCTCGACTTCATCGCGCTCTCGTCCGGATGCCGAAACGGTCGCGATGGCCAAGACGATCGGACAGGTGCTCGTGGGACGACCTGAACTTCGAGCGCGAATTCGCGTTCATCCCGCGCGACGTCTACAGCGACCGATTCCGCAGCGCGACGTCGTTCGAGACGATGCCGTTCGATCGCTGGCGCGAGCTGAACGCCGACGGCGTGATCATCGGCACCGTCCAGAAGGCGGTCCGACGGTCGAAGGCGCAGCTGCGGCTGTACAACGTGCGGACGCGCCAGATGTGCCGTGACAGCCGCGAGTACACGAGCTCGAACGCCGGCTCATCGCCCACACCGCGTCCGACGAGCTTCACGAGTCGCAGCGCGCCCTGAAAGGCGTCGCGCGGACGAAGATCACGTTCGATTCCGACCGCGCCGGCGAGCGCATGGGCGGCACCGTGGAGAACCGCGGCGTCAAGGACATCTTCGTCACCGATTACGACGGCGAGAACGCGCGGCAGATCACGGCCAACAAGACCTTGAACATCGCGCCGCGCTGGTCGCCGGACGGCCGCTCGATCGCCTACACGTCGTGCACGCCGCGGCGGCGCGAACATCTTCATCTCGAACATCTTTCAGGGCACGCTCGTGTGAAGTGACGGAAGGCAGCAAGGTCGGCGAGAACTGGCTGCCGGCCTGGTCGCCCGACGGCTCGCAGGTCGCCTTCACCTCGACGCGCGACGGCAACTCGGAGATCTACATCGCCAATCGCGACGGCTCCGGCCTGCGGCGGCTGACGAATCATCCGAGCATCGATATCTCGCCGACCTGGTCGCCGTCGGGCACGCAGGTGGCGTTCACCTCGGACCGCAGCGGCTCGCCGCAGATCTACATCGTCGGCGTCGACGGCCTCGAACCTGCAGCGCAAGACCGTCGGAGTCGTATCTGCGACAAGCCGACGTGGTCCGGGCCGCCGTACAACGAGATCGCTTACGCATCGCGAACCGGCCCGGGCTTCGACATCAAGGTGCTCGACCTGGCGACCGGTCAGACGCGGCAGTTGACGTTCGGCGAGGGCAGCAACGAGAGCCCGGCCTTCGCGCCCAACGGGCGCCATCTGGCTGTTCACCTCGACGCGATCGGGCAAGACGCACGTCTTCACGATCGCCCGCGACGGCAGGGACGTGCGCCAGCTCACGAAGACGGGCAACAACGAGAAACCTGATTGGTCCAAGTAGTTCAAGCAGCCTGAGTAGGAGCCGACGATGAGACGGATGGCAGTCGGGATGTTCGCGCTGGCAGCTGATGACCTCGGCCGCGTGCCACAAGAACAAGGCGCCGGTCGCCCGGCCCGCGACCCCAGCATCGACGTCTCGTCCACGGCGCCGCCGCTGCCTCCAGTCCGCCGTCGCCGGTCCCGGCGCCGACCATGCGCGCCGCCCGAGCCGCGTGCGCGAGGACCCCATCGCGTCAGCGTCGCTCGACGATCTGAACAAGAACTCTCCCGCTCAAGCCCGTGTTCTTCGAACTACGACAGCGACGAGCTGGGCCTCGGACGCACAGACAGGTCCTGAACGAGAACTCCGGTGCTCCTGAAGAGGTACGCCACCTGGGCCGTGACCATCGAAGGCCATTGCGACGAGCGAGGCACCGCCGAGGCATAATTTGGCATTGGGTGAACGGCGCGCGGTCAACACGCGCGCCTACCTGATGTCGCTCGGCATCGGAGCGGATCGGCATGCGCACGGTGAGTTATGGCAAGGAGTTCCCGTTCGATCTCGGGCGCATTCCGAAAGCGGCGTTCTCGAAGAATCGGCGGGCCCATTTCGTGATCACCGCGAAGTGAGGAGCTTATGACGCAGAAATTATTCGCCGTTGTGATCGGACTCCTGGTCGTCGGCGCCGCCGCGCCCCGCGTCGGCCGCCAACAAGGAGCACCAGCAGCTGATGGCCGACATCCGCATGCTTCAGGAGCAGACGCAGCTGCTCCAGGAACCTGCTCGGCCAGTTCGAACGAGGCGCTGAAGGCCGTCAACACGCGGCTCGACCAGCAAGCGAGTCGAATCGGAAGCTGGCCGCCGATCAGAAGCTGGCGATCGACAACCTCACCAACGATGCGCGCGTGATCCGCGAGAAGCTGGACGACAACAACGTCCGTGTCGGATCGCTCACGCAGGAAGTCGACGCGCTGCGGCGGTCGATGCAGCAGATGGCCACGCGGCCGGCGGCGACCGACCCGTTCTGGCGGCGACCCGAGTGCGGCGCCCAGCGGAGCGGCGCTGCCGCACCGGTGGCGCCACCCTCGACCGGCCCGCCTGCCGCCGCGACGCAGACCGATGACCGCGTCGCCGCAGCCGGGTCTGGGACGCCGCCTATGCCGACTACACCTCCGGCCAGTACGACCTCGCGGTCCTCGGCTTCGAGGCCTACATCCGAAACTTCTGAAATCTGATTCCGCCGACGATGCGCAGGTGCTGATCTGCGCGGCCTTCCTGGCGGACAAGAAGTATCAGAAGGCCGTCGACGCGTGCGACACCAGCGATTCGCACCTACCCCACCGGCAATGCGATCCCGGACGCCTACTTCCGCAAGGGGCTGGCCCTGGCCGACATGCGCGACGTGAACGGCGCGCGCACCGCGCTGGGAAACCGTCGTCCGGAATTTCCCGGACAGCGACGCCGGCCGGCTCGCCAAGCAGCGTCTCGATCAGATCCGCAGGAACCATTGACGTCCGTAGGGGCCGGCCCGTGCGCACGGCCCCTGAGTCGGCGGCGCCTCGCCCGCGAGTGACCTGTCCTGTCACGACGGCTGGAGTAGAATCGTCGTCCTATGGGATCGGTCAATAAAGTGATTCTGGTCGGCAACCTCGGGCGCGATGCCGAACTGCGCTACACGCCGAGCGGCGCCGCCGGTCGCCAAATTCAGCCTCGCCACGACCGAGGTCTGGAACGACAAGGGCGGCCAGCGTCAGGAACGCACCGAGTGGCACAACATCGACTTGTGGGGAAGCAGGCCGAATCGCTGTCCGAGTACTCGTGAAGGGCAAGCAGGTCTACGTCGAAGGACGCCTGCAGACCGAGTGAATACCGACAAGGACGGCAACAAGCAAGAAGAGCACGAAAGTGCGCTGCGACCGGGTCGTGCTGCTCGGCGGCTGGCGAGGCGGCCGCAGTGGTGGCAGTAGTGCCGGCGGCGGTGCGAGCAGGCGCGGAGGACATGGGTGGCCGCGCACCCGCGCGGAGCGCCTCGTCGGAACCCATCACCGACGACGACATCCCCGTTCTGAGAATCGGGTAATCGGGTAATTTGGGAGATCGTGGTGATTGGAGTTGCGGATCTGACAGTCAGCAATCTGCCAATCAATCACCCGAATTAGCCAATGCTCATACAGATTCACCGCGCATCTTCCGCTCCGTAGCGATCTTCCAGCCTGACGACATCGTCGAGCTCCGGCGTGGAGACCTCGAAGATATCGCTGTCTTCGATCGCCGTCATGCGGTGAATCGTCTTCGGCGTGATGTGGACGCGCTCGCCGGGAAGCATCTCGCGCTTCGTCAGGCCGCCGCCCTCGTCGATCTCGAAGAGCAGCTTGCCCGAGTGCAGGTAGATCGTTTCGTCCTTCATGTTGTGGTACTGCAGGCTCAGCGCGTGGCCGGCGTTGACGTGGATCAGCTTGCCGACGTAGCGATCGGTTTTCGCCCAGTGCAGCTCGTAGCCCCACGGCTTGTCGACGCGCGGGATCTCATCGCTCACGAAGTCACTCCCTTGATCAGCGCCAGCTTGCCGAGCGCGGCCGAGCAGCTCGTGCTCGATCTCGTCGACGGTCGGCGAGTCTCAACAGCCGCCGCGCGAGCGCGCGCAACTCGTCGCGTGCGCACCTCGCGCAAGCACCTGCTTGGCGACCGGAATGGCGCCCGGCGTCATGCTGAAGTCGGTCAGGCCGAGTCCGACGAGCAGCGTCAGCAGCGCCGGATCCGACGCCATTTCGCCGCACAGCGACACCGGGATCCGCTGCCGCGCGGCGGCGCGGCGCACCATCAGAATCATCCGCAGAATCGCCGGGTGCAGCGGCTCGTAGAGCCGCGAGCACGCGCTCGTCGGCGCGATCGACCGCGAGGCGATGCTGAATCGAGATCGTTGGTGCCGATGGTGAAGAAGTCGACTTCGCGCGCGCAGCAGATCCGCCGTGTAGGCGGCGGCCGGGATCTCGATCATCACGCCGACCGGCACGCGTCGGCAGCGCTCGCCGCGGCGCGTCAGCTCCGCCGTCGCTTCGGCGATCATCCGCGCGCGCTTCGCGGACCTGGCTCGACGCTCGAGACGAACGGAAACATGATCCGGAGCTGCCCGTGGCCGCGCCGCGCGCAGCAGCGCGCGCAATCTGGACGCTGGAACAGCTCGGGCCGCGATCAGCGACTGAGGCGCAGTCCGCGCAGCGCCCTGGCGGCTTCGCCGCAGCTTCGTCCGCGGCCCATCCGCCGGAGAGCGGCTGCCGCGCGAGCCACGACGGCGAGCTGTTCCTCGTCCACGTCGAAGGTGCGGACGGTGACGGACCCGGGCGCCATCGCCTCGAGCATGCCGGCGGTAGATCTCGTGCTGACGCTCTTCTTCGCCGACCGAGCTTCGATCCCGCTGGCGAGCAGGAACTCCGATCGATACAACCCGATGCCCTCGGCGCCGGCGTAGCGCGCGGCGGCGAGGTCGTCGGGGAACTCGATGTTCGCGTCGAGGCGGATCGGCGACGCCGTCGGCGGTGGTAGCCGGACGCGCGGCGCCCGGCGTCGGCGCTCGGCCGCCGGACGGCGATCGTCGGCGTGGTGCGCGGCGCGCGCGAGTTCGTCGGGCGGTCGGGTCGACGATCACCTGGCTGGCCGAGCCGTCGATGATCGATGAGCTGGCCGGGCTGCACGCGATCGGCTGGCGTCGTGCAGGCCGACGACCGCCGGCACGTCGAGCGACCGCGCGAGAATCGCGGTGTGATACGTGCGGCTGCCGGCGTCGGTCGCGAAGCCGCGGACCTTGGTCCAGTCCACCTGCGCGGCCAGCGACGGCGTCAGCTCGTCGGCGATCAGCACCGACGACTTCGTCGAGCTCGCGCAGCAGATCCCGCGGCGTCGCGACGCCGCTGGCGCAGGTTCATACGCAGCCGGCCGACCAGATCGCCGACGTCGCCGGTCCGCTCGCGCAAAGTACGGATCGGCGACTGTCGTCGAGCACCGCGCTGAACTCGTGGAACACCTGCTGGACCGCCCACTCGGCGTTGACGCGCTGCTCGCGGACGATGTCGGCGGCGCGCGGCACGCAGCATCGGATCGTCGAGCATCAGCAGCTGCGCGTCGAACAGCGACGACATCTCCGGCCGCCGCTCCGCCACGCGCGCGCGGATGTCGACCAGCTGCTGCGCGCGATCGCATCGCGGCTTTCGTCGAGCCGGCCGCAGCTCGTGCTGCGACGCGCAGCCGGCGCGATCTGGTAGCGCAGCACCTGCGCGCGCTGGATCAGGATGACGGCGCGGCCCGACACGACGCCGGGCGAGACGCCGATCCCGGTCAGGCGCTCCATCACGACTCGCTCGCCGGCGATTCGCCGAAGCCCGACTCGACCAGCGCCGACCAGCGCCGCTCACCGCATCGCCTTCGTCCTGCCCCGTCGGCGCTGAGATGGTGATCGGTCGATCCGCGGGCGGCCGCGCAGCAGCAGGATGCCCATGATGCTCTTGCCGTCCATCTCCCGCGACTCGCGCGCCACGCGCGCGCGCCGTGATAGCGCGTCGCCAGATGCACGAACTTGGCGGCGGCGCGGGCGTGCATGCCCGAGCTGATTCACGCACGGTCACCGACTGCGAGAGTCATCGCCTGGCTCGCTCTTCTCGCCGCGCAGCAGAGTCCGAGGCGACCCAGATCGCGTTGCGTCCGTGCTCGCGCATCTCCTTGGCGACGGCGAGCAGATCCGAGGAGCCGCGCATGCCGGCCAGCTTGATCAGCATCGGCAGGTTGACGCCGGTGATCACTTCGACGCCGATCGGTTTCGAGAAAGGTCATGCCGAGATTCGACGGCGTGCCGCCGAACATGTCGGTCAGCAGCAGGACGCCCTCGCGTCGCCGCGCACGCGCTCGATCGCCTGGGCGATGTCCTCGCGCGCGTCGTTGACCTCGTCGTGCCAGCCGATCGACACCGCCGTGAACTGCGGCAGGTCGCCGACGATCATCTCCGCAGCGTTGACCAGCTCGGTCGCGAGCTGTCCGTGGGTCACGACGACGACGCCAATCACAGTCCTCTATCGTAAGGCAGGAGGGCAGGAGGGCGGAAGGCAGGTGGGGGAGCACTTCTGCCGCCATTCCCGCCCTCCGCCCTACCGACCTGCGCAATGTCCGATGCCGGTGACGGACGCGACGCGCGCGACGCCGACGTCCGCCAGCGCCTTGCGCAGGCGCTCGGCGATCATCACCGATCGATGCCGCCCGCCGGTGCAGCCGATGGCGATCGTCAGGTAGCTCTTTGCCTTCCGCGATGTAGTACGGCACCACGTAGCGCACGTAGTCCGTCGAGCCGGTCCATGAACGCGCGGCGTCGACGTCGTCGCGCTCCATGAACTCGGCGACCGCGCGATCGCGGCCGGTGCGGCGGCGCAGCGCCGGCACGAAATGCGGGTTCGGCAGGCAGCGCGCGTCGAACACGAGGTCGGCGTCGACCGGAACCCCGTGCTTGAAGCCGAAGCTGAGCAGCGTGATCGTCAGGCGCGCCGCGCGACCGATCCCGCGACAGCCCCATGAAGAACTGCCGCAGCTCGTGCACGGTCATGTCCGAGGTGTCGACGATCTCGTCGGCAAGGCTGCGGATCGCGTTCAGTCGCTCGCGTTCGTCGCGGATGCCTTCGGTGGCCGACCGGTCCGGCGCCAGCGGATGCGGCCGCCGCGTTTCGCTGAAGCCGCCGCACCAGCGTGGCGTGGCTCGCCTCGAGAAAGATCAGAATCGGATTGAGCCGCGGCATCTTCCGCAGGTTCTGGAAGACCTTGGCGAACGACGACAGGAAACCCGCCTTCCCGCACGTCGACGACGATGGCGACCTTGGTGATGTCGCCGCCGGTCTGCAACGACAGCTTCGCCAGCGTCGGAATCAGCGTCGTCGGCAGGTTGTCGACGCAGAAGTAGCCGAGGTCTTCGAGCGCGCGGATCGCCTGCGATTTGCCCGAGCCGGAGAGGCCGGTCAGCACGATGAACGGCTGGCCGGACTTTTGCTTATGCTCGCGGGGCCCCACCTGTTCACTGTGGCCGGAGCCCCACCCCGACCACGCTCGCCGTCGCGTTCGCTCCGGCTCGGGCTCAAGGCTGTCGCTCGCTCGGGCTCAGGTTGCCGCTTTGCGGCGCTTCCTCCGGCGCCCGCACGGGCCGCAGGGCTGTCCGCGGCTCCGTGTCGCCGCCTGCGTCGTCGCACCGATGCGTCCGCCCTTCGCTCACCGCCGCTGCCCGTCCCGGGCTCCGGAGCTCTTCATCCTCTTCGTCCGGCGACGGCAGCATCGGCTGCCGCGGGTCGAGCGGCTCGGGGCGTCCCGGGCGCGCCGAGGGGCGCAGTGTCTGCTCGAGCCGTTGCGGCCAGCGCCCGCGCTGCGTGATGGCCGCGCGCCTTGAGGAGCTGGATTCCGCGCCGCGACTTCGACCAGGATGGCGATGTTGCGGCCGGGCGCCACCGGCATGCGGATGAGCGGCACGCGCAGGCCGAGAATCTCGTAGGCGGCGTCGTCGAGGCCGAGCCGCTCGTACTCGCGCGACGGATCCCAGCGTTCGAGCTGGACGACGAGCTCGACCCGCTTCGAGGATCGCGTCGACGCGACGCCGAACAGCTCCATGATGTTGATCACGCCGAGGCCGCGCAGCTCCATGTGATAGCGCGTCAGCTCGGGGCAGGTGCCGATGAGAATCGTCTCCTGACGGCGCCGGACTTCGACGGTGTCGTCGGCGACCAGGCGATGGCCGCGGACGATCAGATCGAGCGCGCATTCGCTCTTGCCGATGCCGCTCTCGCCGGCGATCAGCACGCCGAGGCCGAGCACGTCCATCGAGCACCGCGTGCAGGATGGTCCGCTCGGCGAGCGAGTCCTCGAGGATCGAGGTCAGCTTGGCGATCGCGGTCGGCGTCGGCGCTGGCGGTCTTGAGCAGCGGCACGCGCGCGCCCGCTCCGCCTCGATCAGTCAGCTCGATCGGCGGCGTGAAGCCGCCGGTGATGAGCGACGCACGGAAAATCGAGCGTCAGCGCGAGCCGGAGCGAGGCCACGCGCTCGACCGTCTCGAGGCTTTCGAGATAGCGGACTTCGCTCTCGCCGAAGATCAGGACGCGGCCGGCCTTGAGGTATTCGTGGAAGCCGGCGAGCGCGAGGCCGGTCTTCTGGATGTGCGGACTGCTGATGGTGCGATCGAGGCCGTCGGCGCCGGCGAGCAGGTCGAGCGGCAGGCCGAACGCCTCGGGTCGGCTGCGCAGCAGCGCCGCGACGGTGACGCCAGGCTGGGCCACCGTCCCGCTCGAGCGCTTCGGTCTCGACCAGCGTGAGCTCGCCGTTGCGGCCGGCGATAGAGACGCTGATCGAGGACGGTTTCCACGTCTCGGAACACGACGATCCCGCCGTCGCCGTCGCCGATCTCCGCGCGCCGCGTCGGCCAGCGACATCGGCTTGATCGACTGGCGCGACGTCCGCATGATGCGCGGCATCCGCGCGCGCTCGCGCGTCGGCCTCGCCGCGCCGACCGGCGCGCACGGCGACGGCTTCGCAGCTCGGCGCCGCGATCGGCGGCGCCTTCCCGGCGCCGCGCCGCTTGCGCTCCTGCCACTTGCCCTTGACGTCTGTGCTTGCCTGCTGCGATCTTGTCGATCGCCACGCTGAGCGATTGCTCCCAGCTGCCGGAGTCGCCGACGCCGTGCAGGAACTTCCGCCGCGCGCGTGCAGCGTGATGTCGGCGCGGTGCCGGTGCTTCTCGCGCGTCAGCACGGCGTGCGCGCGAGACCGCGCGTGTCGTTCAGCACGCGTTCGAGCTTGCCGAGTTTGGTGTCGACGAGGCGGCGAAGGGCGGGCGTGATGTCGACATGACGGCCTGTGAGTTCCAAACGCATAGCGTTGAGCTCTCGGCTTTCAGCTATCAGCTTTCAGCCACGGCTTTCTGACCGCTGAGAGCTGATAGCTGAGAGCTACAGCGTCAGTAGAGCACCTTCCGCTGGTTGGACGTCGGAATCTTCAGCTCCTCGCGGTAGCTTCGCGATCGTGCGCCGCGCGAGCACCAGCCCTTCGCGCTGCAGGATGCTGACGATCTTCGAATCGCTCAGCGGCTTGCGCGGGTCCTCGTTCTCGATGATCTTCCGGATCCGCTGCTTGATCGTGACCGACGACACGCTCTCGCCGTACGAGCTGCTGATGCCGCTGTGGAAGAAGTAAGCTTCATTTCGAACACGCCCTGCGGCGTGTGCATGTACTTGTTGGTCACCACGCGGCTGACCGTCGACTCGTGCATGCCGATGTCGTTCGCCACGTCGCGCAGCACCAGCGGCCGCAGGTGCTCGATGCCGTGATCGAGGAAATCGCGCTGGAAGTTGATGATGCTCTTGGCGACCTTGAAGATCGTCTTCTGCCGCTGCTCCACCGACTTGATCAGCCACAGCGCCGAGCGGAACTTGTCCTTCACGTAGGCGCGCGTTTCGTCGTTGTTGTCCGGCGCGCTCTTGTCGAGCAGCCGGCGGTAGACCGGGCTGATCCGCATCTGCGGCAGGCCGTCTTCGTTCAGCACCGACGACGTATTCGTCCTCGACCTTCATCGACGTAGACGTCGGGGATGACGTACTGCGACTGCGTCGGGTTGTAGCGGCTGCCCGGCTTCGGATCGAGGTGCCGGATGACCTCGATGTGCTCCTTGAGATCGTCGATCGTCATCCCGAGCTTGCGCGCGATCTCCGGCACCTGGTGGTTCTGCAGCAGCCGGAGATGATCGGTGACGATCTTCTCGGTCGGCGTGCCTTCGAGGCCGAGATGGCGCAGCTGGAGCAGCAGACACTCCTGCAGATCGCGCGCGGCGACGCCGGTCGGATCGAAGCCCTGAACCAGCCTGCAGCGCGCGCTCGACTTCGGCCACCGGCCACGGCCCCATCGCCGCCGAGCTCATCGAACGACGCCACCAGGTAGCCGTCGTCGTCCAGGTTGCCGATGATCGCCGAACCGATGTCGCGCATCAGCGAGTCGTCGGTCTGCATCGACAGCTGCCACATCAGGTGATCGGAGAGCGAGCTGGCTGGTCGAGAGCGTGTTCTCGATCGGCGGCAGCTCTTTGACCTCCTGCGGCGCCTGCGGCCGGTAGCCGTCGTCGAGGTAGTCGCCGAAGAAGTACTCGTAGTCCTGGTCGTCCCAGGTGTCGGTCTTGTTCGGCTTGTTCGTCCGGCTTCGGTCTTCTCAGCGGTGGCCGCGGCTTCGGCCGGCTGCAGGTCCTCGGTCGGAACCTCCTCGAGCATCGGGTTCTCGACCATCTCCTGATTCGAGCAGGTCCGACAGCTCGAGCGTCGACATCGGCAGCAGCTTGATCGCCTGCTGCAGCGACGGTGTCAGTATCAGCTTCTGAACGAGCTTGGTGTGAAGCTTCTGCTGGATGCCCATGACGAGGCGCGTCAGCTAAGTCGTTATCTGAGTCGCTACTTGCGTGATGATCAGGCCGCCGGCGTGCGATCGCCGAGCAGGCGTTCGCGCGCACTCAGCTGATGCAATTCCCACGCCCTATTTTAGTCCAATCGGAACTCGGTCCCCAGATAAATCCGCCGAACCTCATCATCGGCCGCGAGCACGTCGGGCGTGCCGCTCTTGAAGATGACGCCGTCGTGCACGATGTAGGCGCGGTCGGTGATGCGCAGCGTCTCGCGCACGTTGTGATCGGTGACGAGCACGCCGATGCCGCGATCCTTCAGGTGAAAGATGATTTTCTGAATGTCGGTGACGGCGATCGGATCGATGCCGGCAAACGGCTCGTCGAGCAGGATGAATTGCGGCGAGACGACGAGCGCGCGCGTGATTTCCGCGCGCCGCCGTTCGCCGCCCGACAGCGTATGCGCCGGCGCGTCGCGCGAGCGGCGTCAGGTTCAGCTCGGCGAGGAGCTCCGCGCAGCCGCGCCCGCCGCGTCGCGCCATCGAGCCCCATGCGTTTCGAGGATCGCCAGGATGTTCTGCTCGCACGCGTCAGGCCGCGGAAGATCGACGGCTCCTGCGGCAGGTAGCCGATGCCTTTGCGCGCGCGGACGTACATCGGATCGTCGGTCACGTCGTGGCCGTTCGAGCTCGACGCGTCCCGGAGTCGGGCGCGGTCAGGCCGACCGTCATGTAGAACGTCGTCGTCTTGCCGGCGCCGTTCGGGCCGAGCAGGCCGACGATTTCACCCGACGCCGACGTCGAGGCTCACGCCGCGGACGACCGTGCCGTCCGCCATACGACTTGGTCAGCTTCTCGGTGCGAAGGGTCGCGCGCTACTGACACTTCCCTCCGCCTTTGGTCTGCGTGCGGATCTGATCGCTGCCGTCGACGCACGATCGTGTCCGGTGGCTTTCGTGAAGGTCAGCGTCTTGCCGGTGATCTTCGCCGTCACTGGTCGGCGATTTCGACGGGCAACCCGGTGATCAGGTACTTCTCGTCGGCGGTGCGTGTAGGTGAGCCGCGCACCGGTCGTCGTGCGGTTCTGCTGCGGAGTTTCAGCTCTTCTCATGCGCTTCGGCACGCTCGAGCTCGTCGCCCGACGGCTTCAAGTAGAGCTCGATCTTGGCCGCGCTCATGTCGCCCTGCGGACCGTTCATGTGCGCGTCGCCGGTGTAGGTGAGGCGTCTCGTCGTCATCCTCGTAGGCGAAGTCCTTCGCCGTGCCAATCGACCGCACGCGCTCCTTCTTGCCGTTCGGGTCGGTTTGTCTCGAGGCGTCGTCGTAGTCGTGACCGGTCCGACAGCGCTGAGATCGCCGTTCTTGTCGTCGAGCACGATCTCGTCCGCCTTGATCGACGTGTCGCCCTGGAAACAACCTCGCCCCGCCTTTACGTCGCTCCTGGACGCGACGCTGTCGTAGTCCAGCGTGTTGGCCAACACCGTCACCGGCTGATCCTTCTTCAGCATGGTGGGCATACTTGCCGTCTTCTTTCGGCGGCTGCAGCACGCTCTTTACCGGCGTACTGCCGGCGGCCTGGACGCGCGGCCCGCTGAGCGTCAGACGTCGATGGTGACGCCGTCGACCGAGACGCGCGGGTTGTCCACGTGCGGCGCTTCGGCGCCGGATCCGACCCGCTGAGCGCGAGCGTGCCTTGTCGATGTCGTACGCCGCGGTCGCGGACAGGCCGGTCATGTCGCCGTCGACGAAGCTCGCACCTTCTGCCGGAAGCGGGCGTTCTCGATCGTGCTCAAGCCGGGCTTGAGGCCCACGTCGAGCGTGGCCGACGTCGCGTGCCGCGTCCAGCTTGGGCCCGCGCTCGCGGAAATCGACGCCGCCGGCGAACATCGCACGCGTCAGATCCCTTGTCCGGTTCACCCTTTGGCGTCGAGCGTCGCGCGCGGTGATCGTCCGCCGGGCGCGTCGGCTTCCGCGGGGAATGTCAGCACCACGCCGTCATGCGCCGTCAGCGCCACGGGCGTCGATCCGTCAGGCGCCAACGCGATGTCGATGACCGGCGCGGTAATCTGCCGAGCCCTGCTTCCCGGCTCCCCGGCGAGCCGAATCTCGGCCTGCCCGGCAATCGTCGCGTGCTCCAGCGACTGGCCGTCGGCGGATGAATTTCAGGTTCATCGTCGCGGCCGGTGAGCGACTCGAGCGCGCCGACCGCCGGCTTCGCGGTCGTGATCCGCGAATGCCCCCGCAGCTCGACAGCCTGGATGCTGATCCTCGTCCTCGCTCAGAAAAACCGACGGCGTTGTCGGCCTCGATGGTCTGGCCGGGCCGCTCGACCTTCACCGACTGCTCGAACTTGACGTACTTTTCCTTCCTGCGCGAACCCGGCCAGCCCCGAGCGGACGTCCGCTCCACCTGCGCCTTTCGCATCCGCCGCCGATTCGCACATGCGCTCGGCGTTGAGCCACCAGCACGTCGTTGGCCTTGTCGTAGGTCATGCCCGTGCCGTCGCCGCTGACGCGCTCCCGCGCGTGAAGCTGGCGCGGGCCCGGCGTCCGCACGATGCCGTCGCTCTCCGCGTAGGTCGCGTGCTCAGTCTTGGCCGGTCAGGCCGTCTGACGCTTTCAGCTCGACGTTGCCGTCGAGCGTGAAGTTGGATTCCTTCGCGCCAACGTGTCCTTCCTTGGCGTTCACCTCGAACGTCCGGTCGCCGCCGCCCCGTTCCGGGCGCGATGATGCGCAGCCCGAACAGCTTCATCGAGCCATCCTCGTCGGTCAGCTGGCGGTCGTAGTGAGACGGTGAAGCTCTCTTTGGACGAGTTGATGCGGAGGACATCTCCCCTTGGTGCTTTCGACGACGGCGCCGGGGTCGGTGCGAGGAACGGCGGTGGCGCGGCCGGGGCGTGCGCTCCTTCCAGTTGACGGGAAACGAAGATGGCGAATCCGATGACGAATACGCCAACGATCCACCGTACATATTTGCGCAAATCAGCAAGCTCGTATGTCCGCGAGCGTCAGCTCGACGAACGTCTCTCCATTATGCTGATTCTGTTCGAGCGAGAAGGCGACGTCGAGCGCGGCCTTGTGCTGCCGTCGAGGTAGTCGTGGCGCTCGGCCGCGCGCCAGGCGATGGCGCGGAAGATCACGCCCTTCCTGCTTGAGCGCCATCTTGAGGTGCCGTTCCTTGAGCTTGCGCGGACCGTCGATGATCTCCACGGCCGCGCGCCGCGAAGACCGGCCGCGGATTGCCGGCGCCGAACGGCGCGAGCGACGCGATCCCCTGCCGCGACCGGCACCGGTGATGCCGCGAAACGACAGGTCGCCGTCGATGCGCAGGCGCGGCATCAAATCCTCGGGACCGAGCGTCTCGTCGGCGACGTCGTTGATCGCCGCGCCGCGAACTCCGACACTCGCGACGCATCCATCGTCAGCCCGGCGGCCTGCTTGTGGCCGCCGAAACGGACGAACAGGTGCGCACATCGCTCGAGGGCACCGAGCATGTCGAAGCTGCGGGATGCTGCGGCACGACCCGTGCGCGACGCCGTCCTCGATCGACAAGCACGATGGCCGGCCGATGAAAGGCGTCGACGAGCTTCGACGCGACGATGCCGATGACGCCGCGGTGCCAGCCCTCACCGGCGACGACGAGCACCGAGCGCGGCGCCGACGTCCGGATCGCGTCTGCACGATCTTCTTCGCGGCCGCCAGGATCTCCGCCTCTTCCTCCTGCCGCCGGATGTTCTCCGCCATCGAGCTGCAGCGCCAGCGCCGCACCTCGTCGCTCGATCGCTCTCGTCGACGGCGAGCAGCAGCCGGGTCGCGATGTCCGGCGTGCTCATGCGTCCGGCCGCGTTGACGCGCGGCGCCAGCATGAAGCCGATGTGATAGCTGTCGATCGTCTTGCCGGTGAGGCCCGCAGACATCGATGAGCGACGCGCAGCCCGACCTTGTGCGGACCGCGCGTCAGCAGATCGAGCCCCAGCTTCGCGATGACCCGGTTCTCGCCGACGAGCGGCACGACGTCGGCCAGCGTGCCAATCGCGGCGATCTTCACGAATCCCGGCAGCCAGCCGTCGCGGCCGGCTGCGCGGCAGAGCGCCTGCACGAGTTTCAGCGCCACGCCGACGCCGGCCAGGTATCTTGTCCGGATAGGTGCAGTCGTGCCGCTTCGGGTTGATGACCGCGCAGCGCCGGCGGCAGCGCCGCGTCCGGGTTCGTGATGGTCGGTGATGATCAGATCGACGCCGAGCTCGCGCGCGCGGATCGCCGCGTCCGCGCCGCGGATGCCGCAGTCGACCGAGACGACGAGCGCCACGCCGTCGGCGTGCAGGCGTTCGATCGCCGCGGGCTGCAGGCCGTAGCCGTCGCGCAGCCGCTCGGGGATGAAGTGCATCGACGTCGGCGCCGAGCAGCTTCGAGCGCGCGGCGCAGGATCACCGTGGACGTGATCGCCGTCCACGTCGTAGTCGCCGTGGATCGCGATCCGCTCACTGGCGCTGCGATCGCGCGCGAGGATGCGATCCACGCGCCACGCCGCATGTCGGCGAGCAACATCCGGATCGTGCAGATGATCGAGCGCGGGGGTTGAGGAAGCGAGTCGCGCGCTCCCGGATCGGAGAGCCCGCGCTGGCACAGCAGACCGAGCGACGATCGGCGCCACGTTGATGGCAGCCGCCAGGTTCGTCACGGCGGCGTCATCGCACGGTGAGGGTGTCCCAGCGCGAGGGCGGCGGGCGATCATTACTTGAGTGCGGACCGGTATTTGCTGCGTGAGAGCTCACCACGGCAGTCACGGACACGAACGCGAGGACACGGATCCAAACTCGTACACGGGCACATCGATGAACAGCGTGCTCAGCGCGGCGTTAGCAAGATTCATTCAGCGTCTAGGCCCTGGTCTGAACTGGAGAAGCCGTACCGAGCGTGCATGTGTTACGAGCGATCACTCTGAGGACGCTCGGACTGCACGTTCGAGCACCAGGTGAGAGGCTACCTATCGTCCCGCGATTCGGCTGAAGGACGCTCACACTCCCGCTCGGATATTTCGACGTCGATCTACGTTCGTCGAGAACGCCGTCATCGTCGAGATCAAAGCCGGTTCGAACACGATCCGTCCGGTCCACGTCGCTCAAGCGCAGCTCCTGTCCTGACCCATGACTCGGCCGACACCGAGTCGGGCTCGTTGATCAACTTCCAACGTCGCTGCGATCTCCGCTGACGGATCAAGGCGCCGTCAACGGATACGTGCCGGGCACCGAGGTGTCAGTGCCCTGCCGCGCCCGTGCGCCTCCGTGGCGTCGTCTGAAGTCGCAACCACCGCGAAGCCTCTGCTCCCTCGGCGTCCGCGACCGAGCTACCTGTACTCCCCGTCGTCGACGAAGTCCACAATTACCACTCCGCCCCATCCCTCCGGAACTTCTCGCACCGCAGCGCCAGCCGCGTCTCGCTGTCGAGCGCGGCTGACTCTCCCGCCAGACGCGCGACAGCGCGGCGTCGAGGCCAGCGCGGCGGCCGCCGCGGGATCGGTGTGGGCGCCGCCCATCGGGCTCGGGGACGATCTCGTCGATGATGCCCGGCGCGCAGCAGATCGGGCGCGGTCATCTTGCAGCGCCTCGGCCGCCTCCGCCTTCTTCGCCGGGTCGCGCCACAGGATCGCCGCGCACCCTTCAGGCGGGATCACGCTGTAGATCGCGAACTCCTGCATCAGCACGCGATCGCCGACCGCGATGCCGAGCGCGCCGCCGCTGCCGCCCTCGCCGCTGACGATGACGACGATCGGCGTGTCGAGCAGCATCATGTCGCGCAGGTTGACGGCGATCGCTTCGGCGACGCCGCGCTCCTCCGACTCGATGCCGGGATACGCCGCCGGCGTGTCGACGAACACGACGATCGGCCGGCGGAACTTCTCGGCCAGCCGCATCGCGCGCAGCGCCTTCGCGGTAGCCCTCCGGGCCTGGCGTAGCCGAAGTTGCGGATAGATCTTCTCCTTCGTGTCGTCGCCCTTGACGTGGCCGACCAGCAGCACCGGCTGCGCCCTGGTACTCGGCGAAGCCGGTCATGATCGCGTGGTCGTCGGCGAACCGGCGATCGCCGTGAATCTCGACGAAGTCCGGTGAACAGCGCGCTGAATGAAGTCTTCGAGGCCGGGCCGGTTCGGGTGCCGCGCGACGAGCACGCGCTGCCACGGCGTCAGCGATCGAGTACAGATCGCCGCGCACCGTACTCGATGCGGCGCCGCAGCGGCTCGATCTCGCGATCGCGCGCGTCGGTGCGCGGCGGAGCGCTCGAGCGTGCTCGATCTCCTTCAGCAGGACGGCGATCGGTTCCTCGAATTCGAGTGTTTCAGCCATCAGGCATCAGATCAGTCCGTCACGAGACCAAAGACGAAAACGACCTTTATGCGTTTCGTGTTTTCGTGTTTTCGCGGCTTCATCGCATCCAGACCCGGCTGCCGACGACCTGCTCGACCTCCGCGATGAGCGCCGACGACGGCGCACGCGGATCTGCGCGGTCACGTCGACCGTCACGCGAAGCCGTGCGGCGCTCACCGGCTTCGATCTCGAACGACACGCGCCGGTCGCCGCGATGGCGCGCGAAAGATCTCGCCCAGCGCCTCGAGCACACCGCGATCCGCCGGCCGCCGTCAGGTGGATCGGCGACCTCGCGCGCCAGCCGCTCGCGGACGCGTGTCGAGCGGCGCGATCTCCGTCGCCAGCATCCGCGACCGATCTCATCGTCGCGCTCCAGCTTGCCGCGGACCAGCACCAGCTGTGCCCGCTTCGATCAGGCTGGCCGCCCGCTGGATACGCCTCCGGAAACGACGACCACTTCGACGCCGCCCTGCGCGTCCTCGAGCGTGAACACGGCCATGCGATCGCCCTTGCGCGTCTTGAGCGGCCGGCACGGCGGCGATGATGCCGCCGAGAGCTCGTGTCCGGCTCGAGTCGGCTTGCGGCCGCCTGGCCCCCATCCGTCGTCGCTCGGGCCGGCGACCGGCGGCGCGTCGGCGAGCTCGCGATCGTCGAGCGCGCGCCGAATTCCTTGAGCGGCGCGGCGTGGCGATCGACCGGATGGCCGCTCCAGTAGCAGCCCGAGCGTTTCCTTCTCGAAGGCCGAGCTGCTCGGTCTCGGTCCAGCGGCGCCGCCTCGGGCAGCGCATCGACGCTCCGCCGGCGCCGTTGCCGCCGCCGCCTGCCGCCTCGTCGAGCGCCGCCGAACAGCTGCGCCTGCCCGTCGTTCGCGATCGCGCTGCACGCGCGGCGCCGTGCTCGCACGCCGCATCGATGGACGCGAACAGCCGCGGCGCAGCGCCGCGACGGCAGCGCCTGCGTACGGCGTGTCCCTGGCCAGCGAATCGAACGCGCCGGCCTTGACGAGGCTCTCGAAGACGCGCTTGTTGACCAGCCGGAGGTCGAGATCCTCGCACAGCGCGTGAGCGACGCGATCCGCCCTGCTTCGCGCGCACCGTCGAGCAGCGATTCGATCGCGCCCTCGCCGACGTTCTTGATCGCGGTCAGGCCGAAGCGGACGCCGCGGTCGGCTCCACGGTGAACGCGCAGCTGGCTCTCGTTGATGTCGGGCGGCAGCACCGGGATGCCGCGTTCGCGGCACTCCGCCGAGATACAGCGCGAGCTTGTCGGTGTTCTGCGCTTCGATCGTCAGCAGCGCCGCGGCGAAGTGCCACGGATAGTTCGCCTTGAGATAGGCGCGTCTGATAGGCCGAGGACGCGTAGGCCGTCGAGTGCGACTTGTTGAACCCGTAGCCGGCGAAGTGCTCCATCAGGTCGAAGATCGTGCGCCGCCTTCTTTCTCGCGCGACCCCGTTCTTCTTCGCGCCCTCGACGAACTTGCCGCGCTGCTTCTGCCATCACCTCGGCGTTCTTCTTGCCCATCGCCTTGCGCAGCAGGTCGGCCTCGCCGAGCGTGAACGCCGCCGAGCTCGTGCGCGATGCGCATCACCTGTTCCTGATACGCGATGACGCCGTAGGTTTCGGCCAGGATCGGCTCGAGCTGCGGCAGCTCGTAGCTGATCTCGGTCTTGCCCTGCTTGCGCGCGATGTAGTCGTCGACCATGCCCGCTGCGCAGCGGGCCGGGCCGATAGCAGCGCGTTCAGCGCGATCAGATCCTCGAGACGCTGCGGCTTGGCCTTGCGCAGGATGTCGCGCATCCCGCTGCGACTCGAACTGGAAGATGCCGTAGGTCTGCCCGTCCTGGAAAATCTGATAGGTCTTCGCATCGTCGAGCGGCGATCGCGTCGATGTCGAGCTCGATCGCCGGTGGTGCGCTCGATCTCCGCGATCGCGTCGAAGATCAGCGTCAGCGTGCTGAGGCCGAGGAAGTCCATCTTCAGCAGGCCGACGCGCTCGATCTCCTTCATCGACCACTGCGTGACGATTTCGTCGCGGGCGCCCTTGTAGAGCGGCGCGTACTCGGTGATCGCCTTCGGCGCGATGACGACGCCGGCGGCGTGGACCGAGGCGTGGCGGGTCATGCCCTTCGAGGCGCCTGCGCGACGCTGAGCAGCTCCTTGACCTTCGGGTCGTTCTGCTCCATCTGCCGGAGCGGCTCGCTCTCCTCGAGCGCCTTGTCCAGCGTCATGTCGAGCGCGGCCGGAATCTGCTTGGCGACCTTGTCGACGTCGGCGAACGGCATCTCGAGCACGCGGCCGACGTCGCGCACCACCGCCTTCGCCTTCATCGTCCCGAAGGTGATGATCTGCGCGACGTTCTCGCGGCCGTACTTCGCGCGTGACGTAGCTCGATCACCTCGCCGCGGCGCCGCTCGCAGAAGTCGATGTCGATGTCGGGCAGCGACACGCGCTCGGGGTTCAGGAAGCGCTCGAAGATCGAGGTCGAAGTCGATCGGATCGACGTCGGTGATCCGCATGCAGTAGGCGACCAGGCTGCCGGCGGCCGAGCCGCGGCCCGGACCGACCGGGATGCCCTGCTCGCGCGCGTAGCGGATGAAATCCCAGACGATCAGGAAGTAGCCCGGGTACTTCATCTGCTTGATCATGTCGAGCTCGTAGGCGAGGCGGCGCTCGTACTCGTCGATCGTGTGGCGCAGCGTCCCGCCGGCGCGCCAGCTGCTGCAGCCGCGGCAGCCGCTGCCGGAACCCCTCGCGCGCGACGTGCTCGAAGTAGTCGTCGAGCGTGAAGCCGGCGCGGCACGTCGAAGTTCGGCAGGTAGTTCTCGCCCTCGGCGAGCTTCACGTTGCAGCGCTCGGCGATGCGCACCGTGTTCGGCGAGCGCGTCGGGGAAATCCCGAACGCCGCCGCCATCTCCTCCGGCGGTCTTCAGGAAGAACTGCTTGCGCGTCGTAGCGCAGCCGCTTCGGATCGCTGAACGCCTTGCCGGTGCCGATGCACAGCAGGACGTCGTGCGGATGCGCGTCGGTCTCGCGCAGGTAGTGCACGTCGTTCGTGCAGATGAGCGGCAGGCTCGAGGTCGCGCGCGATCGCCGGCAGCGCCGCTGTTGACGGTGCGCTGCTCCTCGATGCCGTGCCACTGCATCTCGAGGAAGAAGTTGTCGCGGCCCGAGGATGTCGCGATACGCCGCGGCCGCCTCGAGCGCCTTGCGATCCTGCTGGTGCGACAGGCCCTCGGCGACTTCGCCCTTCAGGCAGCTGCTCAGACCGATCAGTCCCTTCGCGTGCTGCGCCAGCAGCTCCTTGTCGATGCGCGGCTTGTAGTAGAAGCCCTCGGTGTAGCCGGCCGAGACCAGCTTGATCAGGTTGTGGTAGCCCTCGAGCGTCTCGGCCAGCAGCACGAGGTGGTTCTGCGTCTCGCCCGGATTGCCGCTCTTGGTCCGCCGGTCTGCCGGGCGCCACGTAGACCTCGCAGCCGAGAATCGGATTCACGCCGCGCGCGCGCGCGTGGTCGTGGAAGATCACCGACGAGAACAGGTTGCCGTGCTCGGTGACCGCAATCGCCGGCATCTTCAGCTTGACCGCCTGATCGAGCACCTCGTCGATCCGGCACGCGCCGTCGAGCAGCGAGTATTCGGTGTGGAGGTGAAGATGGACGAAATCGTCACGCTGGTTACCCCAGATCCTCAGATCCTGAAATCCTCAGATCCCGGGATCCATCCCTACTCCCACTCTATCGTCGACGGCGGCTTCGAGCTGATGTCGTAGACGACGCGGTTGATGCCGCGCACCTCGTTGACGATCCGCGACGAGATGCGCGCGAGCAGATCGTGCGGCAGGCGCGCCCAGTCGGCGGTCATGCCGTCGCGGCTCTCGACGGCGCGGATCGCGACCGTGTATTCGTAGGTCCGCTCGTCGCCCATCACGCCGACGCTCTGCACCGGCAGCAGCACCGCGAAACTCTGCCACAGCCGCGTGTACCAGCCCGTCGCGCTTCACTTCTTCCGACGACGATCGCGTCGGCCCGCCGCAGCAGATCGAGCGCGATGGCGCGTCACCTCGCCGAGGATCCGGACCGCGAGGCCCGGGACCGGGAAACGGCTGCCGCACGACGAACTCTTCGTCGAGGCCCAGCTTGCGGCCGACCGCGCGCACTTCGTCCTTGAACAGCTCGCGCAGCGGCTCGACCAGCTTCATGCGCATCCGCTCGGGCAGCCCGCCGACGTTGTGGTGGCTCTTGATCGAGCGCCGACTGGCCCGACGATCGACACCGACTCGATGACGTCCGGATAGAGCGTGCCCTGCGCGAGGAAATCGACCTGGCCGAGCTTCGCCGCCTCCGCCTCGAACACGTCGATGAACGTCGCGCCGATGATCTTCCGCTTCTGCTCCGGGATCGGTGACGCCCGCCAGGCGGTCGAGAAACAGCGTCCGACGCGTCGGCGAACACCAGCGGCAGCTGCAGAGCCGCTCGAACCGCTCGCGGATCTGCGTCGCTTCGTCGAGCCGCAGCACGCCGTTGTCGACGAAGATGCAGGTCAGCTGGTCGCCGATCGCGCGGTGGAGGATCACCGCCGCGACCGTCGAATCGACGCCGCCGCTCAGCGCGCAGACGACGCGGCCGTCGCCGACCTGCGCGCGAATCTGCGCCGTCGCCTCCTCCACAAACGACGCCATCGTCCAGTCGCCGGTGCAGCCGCAGACGCCGTAGGCGAAGTTGCGGAGGATCTCGAGGCCGCTCTCGGTGTGGACGACTTCGGGATGAAACAGCAGCGCGTAGAGCCGTCGCTCGGATCCGCCATCGCCGCCACCGGCGCGTTGGCGCTCGTCGCGACGACCGCGAAGCCCGTCGGGCGCCGCGGCGACGAAGTCGCCGTGGCTCGCCCAGACGCGGATCTCATGCGGCACGTCGGCGAACAGCGCGCCGCGGCGCCGCGCCGAGCGTCGACGCGTCGCGTGGCCGAACTCGCGCTGCGGCGCCGGCGCCACCGTCCGCCGAGCGTGTCGCGCCATCAGCTGCATGCCGTAGCAGATGCCCAGCACCGGCGTCCGAGGTCGAACACCGCCGGCGTCGCATCGTCGGCGCGCCGGCATCCAGACACGCTCTTCGGCCCGCCCGACAGGATGATGCCGGCCGGCTTGCGCGTCGCGAATCGTCTCGGCCGGCGTGTCCGGCGGCCAGATCTCCGAATAGACCGACAGCTCGCGCAGACGACGGGCGATGAGCTGCGTGTACTGCGGACCCGAAATCGAGGACGATGATCGTTTGATGGCTCACGGAAGGACGAGGCTCGGGACGAAGTTAGACGCTATTATAGCGGTGTGCGGACGCACGGACCACAAGATGTTGTAGTGCGTTTGCCCTTCTTCACTGACTCGTCGGCGATGACACCGTTAGCGGCACAGTCGCACAGCACGCAGCCCTAGCGCTCCCGGCTGTTGCCTGTTTCGCCGAGGCTCTGGAATCTCCCCTCAACAACCTGCTCGTCAGGCGACGCCAGTCTCCAAAGATCGCGGCTGGTATTTCCCGATCGAGGACGACCGCGTCGCCGCCGACGACATTCGGCACGGCACGTTGCTGTGGATCGCCGCTTCGACTCGCGCACGCTGACAACCAGCGGTCCGGAGACCTTCTCGTGTTTCTCATCGAACCGGATGCGATCGCCGCGCTCCGCGACGACACGGGACGTCGGCATGGCGGTGTCCCGCTGAACTGAAGAGACCGCCTGCCGCCGCTGGTCTGGCACAACGGCTGGCTGATCGGCACGACCAGTGTCCGGCGCAGTGCTCGCGTTTCGCGCGAGCGACGGCAGGCTGGCTCTGGCGCCAGGACCTCGGACGCGAGCGATTCACGCGTCGGCGACGCTCGCTGCCGACGGCCGTCTATGTGCCCGATCGACCGACGGACGCATCATCGCGCTGCCAGGTTGAGACGGGCGCGCCGGCTCTGGGAACGGCGGCTCGGCGGCGCGCCGAACGAGATCTGCTCGGCGCTCGACGATCTGGATCTTACGCCGGGTCGACCGACAACTACTTCTATGCGCATCCGTGCCCGCGATGGCGTGGTGCGTGGCGCTGGCCGACGGGCGGCGGACGTCGTCGGCCGTGCCGGTCGTCGACGATCAGCGGGTGTACTTCGTGTCGTTCGACAACGTCCTTGCGCGGCACTCGATCAAGAACACCGGGAATCAGCGGTGGAAGCGGGCCGTTGCCCATTCGTCCGACCCGCGGTCCTGTCGTGGTCGGGGACGTCCTGCATCGCCAGCGGCATCTCGCCGACCGTGCCGCGCGCTATTTGCGATGAAAGACGGCGACCGCGGCCGGCGGATCGATGGCCGGCCGCGGGTGAGCTGGCCGCTGCGCCGCACGTGGTGACCGGGAGGTAGCCACCGCCGATGGTCGTGCTCGTCGCCCGCGATATCTGACGCAGGGGAACGAGTCGGTCGCGAGCCTGCGCTGCGAGGCGTCGATCGACAGCTGCCAATGGTGCCGCCGACCGGTCGCCGCCGCTTGCCCATGGACGCGGATCAGCCCGCCGACACCGATCGGCGACCGCCGACGCCGTGCATCGGCGCTGTGAGCGACGTCGCGCGCGCGCGTACTGCCGGTAGAGCGTGATGTAGGCGCCCATGGCCGTCAGGCCGATACTCGAACACGCAGGCCCGCGCAGGATGCAGCGCCGCAATCTGCAGCGGAAACACCGCGAGGCCGACGAGCGGCACGAACGCGATCAGTCCGACGCCCGACCACGCCAGCGCCGACGCGAACGTCGCGCGCGACGACCATCCAGAACACGACCAGAAACACGCCGCCGAGTTCGAGAAACTCCGACGCGGATGAACGCGCGCGACCGCGCGCACTGCCTGCGCCGAACGCCGGATGTCTCCGGCGGCCGATCGCAATCTGCAGCAGCAGATACAGATGGTTGACGGCCGTGATCCAGAGGACGAGCGCCACGCGCCGACAGCGCCGCGATGAGCGTCCATCCGATGACGAAGCCGCTCTCGCCCGCCGCCCGATAGCCGTAGACGACGAAGGCGAGGTAGCGCAGCGCCGGAGCCCGCATACGCGAGCATGAGCACCAGGCCGAGCACGAGATAGCGTCGAAACAGCCGGCGCGCACGCCGCCGACGAACCGCTCGACATGGTGAAGCACGAGGCCTCGCGCAAGCGTCGCCAAGCGTCAGCGCTTCGCGCTCGATCGGGCCCGACCTGCTTCGTCGGCGGCGCAGCATCACGTCCACCGATGCCGCCCTTGATCGAGAACATCAGGACGGATCCGCCGACGAGCACGATGCCGAAGGCCGCGATGAAGGCGGCGAGCGCGAGCGGTTCCGACATCGAGCGCGTCGGCGATGGTCGCGAAGATCTCGCGCATGCTGCCCTGCAGCAGGTTGGCCGAGATCGCCGCCGAGCAGCACGGCGACCAGAATCGCGGCGCCGATGATCGGGACGGCCAGGCAGCACCTGAAAGGTGGTTTGCAGCGGCAAACTGAATGGCGACGACCGGCCAGTTGGCCGCAGCCAGCAGCCCGCCGCGTTTGAGCAGCAGCTTCAGGTCCAATCGATTTCACTATAGCACCCGTGTATCCTGTGATGACCGCTCGCTGTGATGCACGACCTCGCACATTTCACGATCTGTCGCACGTATTGCTGGCTAGCGGTCTTGCTCGCGGCGGTTCTCGCCGCGGTCACCGGACTGAGTGCTCGAGCGGGCCCGCCTCGGCGAAACCGACGAGGAGGGCGCTCGCGCGTGTCAGGCAGAGCTCACCGACCGGTTCGAAACAGCCGCCCAGACGCTGGCCATCGCGCGCGGATCACATCGCCGCCGCGCGCGATCGCGTTGCCGTGCCGCCCGCAGCGGCGACAGCGAATCGCCGCGCCGGCTGTTTGACTTCGCTCGACGGCGAACTGCCCGCGCTGGCACTGCCGGCCAACGGCGGGCCTCACCGTGCTTCGATCCCACCGGAACGCCGTTGGCCTGGTCGGTACAGCGTATCGGATCTCCGCGCGAGCGGACATCGACGGGCCGCTGCGCGCTTTTGTGGCGCTCGACACAGCTCGGCCCGCGTCTCGTGCGCGTGGAACCGGTGCTCCGATGTCGATCGTCCGTCCGGACCGCGTCTGGCGACGATCGTCATCCGAGCAGCGCGTCGACGCGGGAACGGGACGTCTCGCCGGCGCTGACCGACAGCTTTCTTCCGCCCACCTTGTCGGTCGTGGACGTCGGCCGTCGAGGCTGCGCCCTGTTGTCACCGGGACGCCGTCAGTCCAACGCCTTCGTCATCCGCGCCGCAGATGGTCAGGTGCTGGTCGAAGCCGATCGTGTCGCCAGCCAGCCTGGCGAGGCGCGTGCCCGCTGGCACGGGTGGACGCAGGCCGCGGTCGCTGGCAATCATCGCGTTGACGCTGCGTGTTCTTGACCGGCGCCGGCCGCTCGGATAGCGACGCCGCGCTAACGCGGCGCGTCGCGTCCGCCGTGCAGACGAGTCGTTCCTGCGTCCTCGTCTCTCGTCGCGCGACTCCTCGTCTGGTTCGCGATCATCCCCGCTCATCGGGACGCTGCGCTCGACGCGCCGCTCGCGCTGTTGCCCAACACGCGTCTGCCTCTCAGCCATTGTCTGGTTAGCCGTCGATTGCCTGGGACGATGGCGCTCGGGTGTGTGCTCGCCCCGCGGGCGCAGCTGCGATCGCCGCGACGCGACGACAGCAGCGGTCGTTATCGCCGGTTGCGTTTATCGCCGGTGCCGCCGCGACGGGACTGCTCTGGTATCACGAGCACGCGCTTGCAGAGCGATCGCCGTCGCAACTCGAGCTTCGACCTGCTCCATTTCTCGCTGCCATCGCTCGGAGTCGTCAGGCTGTACGTCGCCTTGCGCGTCTGGTGCTGTTCGCACGCGGCGGCGATCTGGGCTCGCAGCCGCCGTGCTCCTTCGACGCCTCGTGATCCTGCTGGCGACCTGTCACGTCAGCTGCGAGGCTCCGTTTCATTCTTGCCGCGGCGGTCGGTGGCGCGGATGTTGCTCGCCGATGCGTAGGCGGCCCCTGGCGCGTCTGCCGCCGATTCCACGCGGGTCCTCTCCTCGTGGCGGTGTCAGCGCTTCGGCGCTCACGGCCGGCATGTCATCGCCGGCACCGTGGACCGATTCGCCGAGCGTCAGCAGACCGCCCGGCTCGGCGTGTCGCTCCTGGCGCTCGCTCATGCCCGCGATTGCGATGTACCCCGTCGATTGACGCGTTCGCGATCGCGTCAGAGAGCGCACGATCGCGTGACGGATGTTCGCGCCGCAGGTCGCAGTCAGCGCGACGACCTGAACCGGTGCGGTCTCCGCGAACGCCCTCGAAGCGATCGAAGCGATGCCGTCGCTCGCCGAGTTCGTCACCAGTTCGTCCGAGGATGCAGGCGCCGACCACGCGATCCGCGCGTTCATCGTCTGGTCGCAGACCGAGCTCGCCACCTACCGCATCGCCGTCGGCGGTCGAGCTCTACGGTCCGAACGGCCGGCTCGTCGAGCCGCTTTGCGCCTGATCCTTCCGGAATACGGCACCACGAACGACCGCGCCGGCAGCTGCGACGAGTGGGACTCTACGAAGAGGTCTCGCCGTTTGGATCGACGCTGCGTCCGGTGCTGCGGGCCAGTCGGTGCGATCTGCACCGAATGGCCGGCGTGTCGGTGCGGTCGTCGTCCGGGCGATGCTCGACTACCGCTCGCTGCCCTTCATTCGCGTCGGACACGTCCCTATTTGGAATCGTCTGAGGCCATCGGTGCGCAGCCGCCGTCGGAAAGCGCGAGTCGCCACGACCTCGGAATTCGCCGTCTATGGATGGAGCCGCGCCCCGATCTACGCGCCCGGCACGAGCGTGTGGCCGCTGGAGCGATGCGGTCTTCGACCGGATGGTGGCATCGCGGAGCCGCTCTGGACGACTGACGACGCGCGACGGCGAACGCGTTCCGCGTGTAGCTCTTCAACGACAGCTTCGGCGTCTATGCGCTGGGGCTATCCGGCCATCTCGTGGCTCGGCCACCTCGATCAATCTGGGCGAGCTCGTGTTTGTCCGTCCGGCGTGCTGTTACCTCATCCTGCTTGCCGTCGTCGCGCTGTTCTGAGGCTCACGTTGTCATATCGCCGGCGAGCGGACGCGCGCTGCTCTGCGCGAGGCCCGATCGCAGTTCTATCGCAAGCTGTTCGTCGGTTCGTCGCGTCGGCCGTCGGTGCCGGTCGTCGTCCTCGGCATTCGCGACGCGCGACCTACCTCTTCAACCAGTTCCGCGCCGGCGTCGAGGACTCCGCGGTCAAGACCGGCGACCGTGGCGCAGCGGCTCGATCGAAGACTACGCCGCCGCTGCAGCAGCGCGGACGCGAACTCGCTGCAGCTGGTCGACGATCAGTTCATGGTCCTGGTGCGGTGGGCGATCGACCAGGACGTGCAACTTGTTCGATCGCTCGCGGCTGCAGGCCACCAGCGAGCGCGACCTGTTCGCGTCCCACCTGCTGCCGTCGCGCACGCCGAGCAACGTCTATCGGCGGATCGTGCTCGATCGGCTGCCGACGACGCGTCGGCGTCGAGAGACGTGGCCGGCCGGCCGTATCCTGCTCGGCCGCCGCACCGGTCCGCACCGGCGGTCAGCGAGGGCATCGTCACGGTTCCGCAGCCGCTGCGCGGAGCCAGGAGATCGAGCGCGCAGCGCGACGAACTGGACCGGCGGGTGCTGTCCGTCGTCGGTGTTGTTCGTGCTGCTCGGCGCCGCGTTCGGCTACTGGATTGCCGAACGGATCGCCGATCCGGTGAACCGGCTGACGCGCGCCACGCGGCGCATCGCCCGCGGCGACCTCGACGCGCCGAATCGCCGACCAGCTCGTCGGATGAACTACGGCGGCCTGGTCGAGGACTTCAACCAGATGGCCGACGACCTCAAGCGCCAGCGGGCCGACCTCGAACGGACCCAGCGCCTCGAGGCCTGGGCCGACATGGCCCGCCAGGTGGCGCACGACATCAAGAATCCGCTGACGCCGATTCAGCTGTCGGCGGAACACGCGCGACGGGTCAACCTCGATCGCGGCTCGCCGCTGTCGCCGGTGCTCGACGACTGCGTCAACGCCATCCTCTCGCAGGTCCGGCTGCTCCGGCAGATCTCCGCCGAGTTCTCGAGCTTCGCGTCATCTCCGACGCCGCGGCCGGAGCGCCGGCAGATCTTCGTCGAGCTCGATCGAGGAGGTGGTCGAACCATACCGGACCGGCCTCGGCGGACGCGATTGCCATCGACCTCGAGACTGAGCCGCCGATCTGCCCGCGTGCCTTCGTCGATCGAGACGCTGTTTGCGCGCGCGCTGACCAACGTCATCGAGAACGCGTTGCACGCCATGCCAGGCGGCGGCACGCTCACCATCGCGACGACTCGATCGACGGCGGCCGACGGCAGAACGTCGTGGTCAGCGTCGCAGATCCGCGATACCGGCGTCGGGATGGATCGAGGAGGCGCTGCGCCGAGATTTTCGAGCCGCTACTTCTCGACGAAGGCGACCGGCACCGGGCTGGGACTGACGATCGCGAAGCGAAACGTCGAGTTGAATGGCGGGACGATCGGCGTCGCCAGCGAGCGCGGCGTGGGGACGACGGTGACGACCGCGATGCACGCGTTCGTGCAGCGCCGAGCAGCACCGCGTCCGTAACGTCATCGGTTCACCCTCGTGAATCGAACCGACCATCATCGTGACGTCGTCGCTCTGCAGCAGCGTCGCCCGTGAATGTCTTGCACGTCCGTCGATCGAGCTCCCTGAGGACGGTTTCCGGATCCTGACCGTGCCGGTTCCGCGATCAGCGCCACGAGCTGATCGTCGCCAAACTCTTCGCTCGGCCTCGTTCATCGCTTCGGTGACGCCGATCGCTGAACGCCAGCAGGAGGTCGCCCTTCTTCGAGCATCACTTTCTCCTGCTCGAAGGTCGCGGCCTCGAACAGGCCCAGCACGACGCCGCCGGCTTCGAGGCGCGCGATGCCGTTCTTCGTGACGAGAATCGGCGGATTGTGACCGGCGTTGGTGTAGGTCAGCGATCCGTCTTGTGTGCAGGATGCCGTAGAACGCCGTCAGGAAGCGCGCCTCGATGGCGCGCCGGAACAGCCCGGCATTGACGCGCGTGATCGGCGACGACGACCCGGTCTGAGTAGAACGCCTCGGCGCTGAACATGCCGAGCACCGCCGCCGCCAGCAGCGCCGCCGGCGATCCCTTGCCGGCGATGTCGCCGACGATGAAGCCGAACTCGCCGGCCGGCAGGTCGACGTAGTCGAAGAAGTCGCCGCCGACCGAGCGGCACGGCACCGATGCGCCGCGCAGCGGTGAAGAACGCGCCGCTGTGGCTCGCCCGGCGGCAGCAGCGACTGCTGAATCGCCGCCGCGACCTTCAGCTCCTGCTCGATCTTCGCGCTTGTCGAGCGCTTCGCGGTACAGGCGCGCGTTCTCGATCGCGAGCGCCGCTTCGGCGCTCGAGCGTTTCGAGCGCGGCCTGCGCCGTCGCCGATCGCAGCGCGCCGCGCTCGCGGCTGTCGAGATACAGCACGCCGATGACGTCGCTCGTCGTCCGCTGCTCGCCGCTCTCGACGTAGCGCATCAGCCGCAGCGGCGCGCACAGCACGTGGCGGATGCCGAGGCGCGACGGTGCCCATGTGCGCGTGACGCCAGATCGCCGTCGAGCAGATCTTCGACGATCTTCTGCTGGCCGGTCGCGAAGACGGTCTCGGGAATCTTGCGGCTGGTCTCGAACGTCGTGCCGCCGACAGCGTCATCTTGCCGCGCGCGCGCACGCAGCTTCAGCTCGAGCTGCTTGTCCGCGTTCGCCAGCATGATGAAGCCGCGCTCGGCGCCGGTCACCTCGATCGCGGAATCGAGCACCAGCGCCAGCACTTCGTCGAGCACCTTGCCGGACCCGAGCGCGCGCATGCCCTTCGAGCAGCGCCGCCATGTGGCGCAGTTCGAGCGCGGCGGATTGGCCATCTGCTCGCCCGACAGTGCTGGTCGGCGCCGGTCACGAACGACGATGCTGGTGTCGCTGGTCTGGCCGAGACCGATGCGTGTCGCCCGGCTTCAGCTCGCGCTCGGTGATCTTCTCGCCGTTCGACGAAGGTTCCGAACTTCGACTCGCAGTCACGCAGGAATCGCGCGCGCCATCCTGGATCAGGAGCTCCGCGTGCTGGCGCGAGACGTCGGCGCCGTCTGACACGAACGTCGGCATTCGCTGCGCCGCCCGAAGGTGATGACGGCGCCGTTCGATCGGAATGGTACGGCGGCGACTAAGCGCGTTCGGTGATCACCAGGCGCGGAGCGGCGAAGAAGCTGGCATAGCGTGCGCAATACTATACTGCGGCCCGCGCGACGTCAGTCCGGCGCGCCATGGCACTGCTCGTCCGCGACGATGCGGAGCCGGCTGGGCAGCGGTGACTCCGGCGTCGATGGAGGCCCTGGCGTTCCCGCCGGAGTCGGACTGCGCACGCTGATGCCGGTGAGCCGCGACGAACGCGGCGGGCGATCTGCCCGATGAACGCTGGCGAGCAGATACGCGTAGGCCGTGCCGACGAGGACAATTGAACCGCGGATGCGTCGCGACGGCCATACCGATGCGCCGCAGCACCCGGCAGCAAGCACCTGTGTAGGGCCGGCGCATCTGCAGGGTCGAAATCGTCTTGAAGCTGCGGAAGCGGATCGTGCTCACCATCAGCAGGGCCGGCACGATGCACTCCGCGGCGAGAACCGGCGGCGCCGCGCGGTAGTCGTGCCAGGCTCAGCCGGAGGACATACACCGTCGACGCCGACGATGCCGGCCGCGCCGCGGGCTCGGTATGCCCACGGAAGTAGCAGCTTGTCGCCGCCCTGACTGCGCTCTGGATGCTGGCGACGCGCGCCAGGCGCAGCGCCGCCGCGCTCGCGGAGATGAAACCCGCCGGCATACCCCAGACGGCCGAGCGGTTCGCAGCCCCCACGCGCCCGACGAGGATCGCCGGCGCGATACCGAACGGAAATGACATCGGCCAGCGAATCGAACTGCACGCCGAAGTCGCTCGCCGTGCCGGTGAGCCGTGCGATCCGCCCGTCGAGCATGTCGAACACAATCGCGATGCCGATGAACAGCGCCGCGGTCTCGTACTCGCCGCGCATCGAATAGACGATCGCGCGTAGCCGCAGAACATGTTGCCCATCGTGAAGAGGCTGGGCAGCAAGCGACGACGCCGCGGCGCTGGTAGCGGACGGCGGTCGCTTGCGGCCCGGCGGACAGGAACCGTGGCGCTCGACGCGGGTCCATGCATCGGCAGTTGGTCAGTGTAGCACCGCGATGACGGTTTCCCCTGCCGCACGGACATCCGCCTCGGACGCGAGTTCGCGCTCCGTGGGCACGAAGGTGCGTCCATACGCGACCCGAACTTCATGACGCCGTACCGGTCGCCGGCGCGCACTTCGGCCCCGGCCTGCACGCGGCAGACCACGCCGGCGCGCCAGCACGCCGACGATCTGGCGCGCGACCACCATGCTGCCCGTCGCGCTCGATCCAGATCTCGCTCCGCTCGTTGTCGGTCGCCGCTTCGTGCCGGTAGGCCGGCGAGGAACCGCCCGGCTTTGTAGCTGCACGCTGCGTGACACGCCGGATGCCGGGATGCGGTTCAGCGTGGACATCCATCGGCGAGCAGAAAGATGCTGATCTGCCACCTGCCCGGTGGCGCGGCGTCCAGCAAACCGGGCCGGCGATGAGCACACGACCGTCAGCCGGCGGCGATCGTGTCGAACAGCGGCGATGTTGACGCTCAGGATCGCGAAAGAAAAACAGGAAGATGGCGGCGGCGAGGACGAGGAAGGGACCGGCGCCCATCCACCCGACAAGCACACCGCCAACGACCGCGAGGACCGCGGCACCGCCGACAAAACGGCAGGCCCGCCGGATCGATGCCCACGCGAATCATCGATCGCTATCTTAGTCGCGAAGACACGAAGAGATGGAAGATCTGCGGGATCTTCGAAGTCTTCACCGTGTGTCTTCAATCGAAGACACCGGTGCCGATGCTCCTGCCCGGTATTGCGGAGGGATCCGTTCCATCCGGT
>ERZ1370068.8420-contig-7275_pt1 | contig 40693 bp, 63 predicted proteins | sample MGYA00561227_ERZ1370068 | MGnify/ENA primary metagenome ERZ1370068 (study PRJEB38410, sample SAMEA6850437) | metagenome | study: Metagenomic assessment of the ecological functions of the soil: analysis of the soil microbiota associated with the... | reverse complement strand
GCGTCGAGCGTTGTTCGCCCGCCGACCCATCCTGGGCGTGCCCAGCCCCACCAGGTAACCCGCCGCAAGGTTGCGTCGAGCGCGACCTGGCGGTCAGGAAGCCGGCGGCGTCGAAGCGGCCGCCCGGCATTTGTGCCAGAGCGTCGAGACCCTCGATGAGTGGCGCGAGTAGCGGGATCGGTGAGCGCGGCCAGCTTCGCTTCTTTGCCCGCAGTCACTCGACCACCAGCCGGGGATGACGAGGAACATGATGCTGCGCCTTCGAGCGTCCAGCTGATGTCGATGGGCCGGCTGCCTGCACTACTGCTCGCGCCCGCGCCATTCCTTCTCTCGACAGCTTCCATGACCTGATCGGTCGCGGTGGGTGCCGACGCCGTGTGAACAGCGGCGACAGCGTGGTGGGTATGCCGTACGCGCCGCGACAGGTCGCCGAGAACCTCGACTCGTGACACGGTGAGTTCAGCGTCGTAGAACTCGTGTACCACTCTGGAGCATCCGGCCGCGCTCGCCGAGCACCGCGCACAGCGCATCAAGCTCCTTGTGATCGGCCCAACGACACGGCACCGGCCGCATATCGTCTTCCATGTCGACATAGCTCGTCGACATACCGACCGCTGGCATCGAGACACGCGCGCAAGGCATCGCCCATGGCGCGGATCTCGTCGGCCGTGGCGGCTCGGCGGGCATCGTCGCCCATCACGTAGAGCCGCAACACCGAGTGTCCGACGAGCGGTGCCACGTTGACTGCGACATCCTTGGCGATCTACATCGACCAGATCGCCAAAGCTCTTCGCCCCAGCGCCAGTCGACGCCTTGCTCGAAGGCGGCAGCCGGCATCTCCTCGATGAGGCGGAACATGCGAGAGAAGCGATCGCGATGGGCAGGACGCACCGGCGCCATGCTGAGCGGAGCAGTTGCCAGTGACGACGGTGGTGACACCGTGCTCGATCTGGGGGAACACGTAGGGGTCGAACAACAACTGGGCGTCGACGTGCGTGTGTGGATCGACGAATCCCGGAGCGACGACCTGACCGCCGGCGTCGATGACGCGACCCCTCGGTGAGCAGGCGGCCGACGCTGACGATGCGTCCACCGGCGACACCGACGTCGCCGCGATAGCCGGGTAGTCCGCTGCCCGTCGACGATGGTTCCGTTGCGAATGATCAGATCGAGCATTTCGTTTCCTCTCGGCGAGGTTGGGTGTGCAGTCAACAAGATCGTCCACGGACGACCGATGAGTTCCTCGAGGCGCTTCACACCGGCCGCGCTCCAGTGCCGCCCCGATCGCTTCGTAGGAGTACACCGCGGTGCGCGTGGCACCCGTGGCGTAGCGAACGTCGATGGCTACCTCAGCGTGGCCATCGTGGCCGGCGGCAACAGCAGCGCCGACAATCGTTGGTTCGGCAATCGTTGGTTCGGCAATCGTTGGTTCGGCGTCGGTCACGGTTGCGGCGGCTCGATGTAGACGATGTCGCTGCCGAGCAGATCGCCTGGGCCGCCGATCGAGCGCGGCGTGCCGCCAGGTGCAGGTTCCACGACAGCAAACGGTTGGCCGCTTCGTCGTCGCCGGGGAAGAGGCGCGCGGCGAGAGCGTTCAGCGAGTCGTCAGGCCGCGGGGACACGAAATGGTCGGCGACGTCCCTCCACGGTGTATTCCTGCGACGATCGGTCACGCCTTCCTTCGTCCGCACCTTAGCGCCGGGTCTCCGGACGTGGGGCTCAGTCCGACCCTAATGGTCACCGAGGCTGAGCCGGAAGCGCTCGGGTTCCCCCACCCTTGACATCCCTCGACGCCGGCACACAACGTCCACGGTCGAACAGCCAGAACGGTTCGCCCGCAGCGTCGTGGAGTTCATCGCGAACCGCGCGACCTAGATCAGCGCCTCGATCCGGTGTTGTGAAGGGTTGCGAACACAAAGTGAGTAACGCAACGGACTGTCAAGGGGGTGTTCGGCCTCCACAGTGAGTTGAGCGTAGGCAGTGGGCCACGCCGGAACAGAGGGAAGTCCAATGCTTCAAGCTCCTTCTGAAGCAGGCGCATTGTGGTGGGCGCCGCCGCACTGTCACTGTCAAGCCTCGTCATGGCGGGCACAGCCGCTGCGGACGGCCTCGGCACCATTGGCGGGAGTCAGATCAACTACTTGAGCGTGGCCTTTTTCACCGCCGACGCTTTTGAAGGTGCAGTGCCGAAGTGACCGCGACACGGTGGAGATCTACATCAGTCCCGGCACCGTTTCGACCTTCTGACACGAAGGCCTGGTACTACAACTATGGAACTGGCAGATATACCAACATCGGATTGGTACGCCTCGAACACGAATATTGTCGGGGCAGGCACTTCGTGGTCACGACAGCTCACCGGTGCCGTCGGTAGCTGGGCCGTGCATCTGCAGGTCGGATACCACGACGCATCGGGTGTGTTCCGGTTCACCTATGACGGATGGGTCCCCACGTATGAAAACGTCGGGCCGTACTACTACTCCGCTAGCAATCCGAGCTTCGGCGCCAACTGCACCGTCAACTGACGGATCGTCCACGAGCGCGAACGGCCATCCTGACGGGTGGCCGTTCGTTCGCGTCTCTTGGCGTAGTTGCGAGCGGCTCGCCGACTGACGGGCTAGTACCGACCACCGCGGTCTCGGCCGGCCCGAGCGCTAAGGTCAGCGCGAGGGATTGACACACCTCCGGGGAGCGAATGGAACGAGAGGGACCGGTAGAGCGGCCTGCTGAGGTCGTCACGACGGCGCCTCGTCCCACCCGAGCGTCTGTGCGACGCACCGTCGTGCAACCGTCGCTGGAGGTTGGCCGGGTCGACGACCCGCTCGAACGTGAAGCCGACGCCGTTGCTGACCGGGTCGTCGCCGGGCCTCTCCACTGGCCGGATGACGGTGTCGTCCGGCCACGGCGGCGGCAGGATCCAGCGGCGCTCAGCATCGCCGGGATCGACATCAACGACCCGGCGTCAGGAGCGCTCGACGCCGACGCCGACCGGCGGATCCAGACGCGCCGCAGGGCGGCAGGATCCGGCGGCGTGTCGACGTCGCCGACCCCGCGCCGGGAGTGCTCGACGCCGACACCGACCGGCGGATCCAGACGACGCCGCGGCGGCGGCGCGCCGCTGGACGGCGACACGCCGCTCGCATGGAGCACGCGTTCGATGCCGACTTCCGTTCGGTGCGTGTGCACGAGGGGGCGGCGGTCAGCGACTTGAACACCCGCATCCAAGCCAAGGCGTTCACCCTCGGCAACGACGTCTCTTCCGGACGGCGTGCCTGATACCTCCTCGAGTGAAGGCCAACGGCTCCTCGCCCACGAGCTCACCCACACCATCCAGCAGAACGGGCGGGTACGCCGCAGCCCGGTCGCAGTGGGCGGCCGGACCAGTGGCCATCTGGTGCAGCGCGAGGGGGAGATCGAAGGCGGCGGGTCGGCCCTCGAGACGTTGATCACGCAGGCCGAGACGCTCAAGCTCGAGGCGCTGGCCGAGGGTGTCGATTCCGCCGAGCTGGCGAAGATCGCGACCAAGATCGACACGATCTGGACGCAGGCGCAAGAGCACGTCCTCAGGGCGACCAAGGCCAAGACCGACACGACCGCCGCTGGCTACAAGCAGCAATGAACACCCGCCTCAGCCAGGTCAAGGCGAAGTGGGAGACGGTGCACGGCAAGCGAGGTGTCGGCCAACAGCGCGGCGACCAGCATCACTCCGCCGGTTGGTCCAGTTCAAGAACGAGTCGCTCGACGGCGATCGCCAACGCCCGGCAGAATCCCGCCCACGCTGGCCCAGCTCCGCGCGATCGACACGACGCCGACGATGACCGCGGGTCGCAGCCCAGTGCGCACTCGACGCACGGAACGATCACGCGACGTTGACCACCGCGTGCACCGACTTCGAGGCCTCGTCCACCACGACCCTCAAAGACGCCGTCGATTGGGTCGAAGTTTCCAAGCGGCGACAACCGTAAGCAGGACGTCGCCGAGAACGCATCGAAGCAACTCACCGCGTGCAGCGAGCTGACGATCGGCGTCATGAAGCAACTGCGCGACGACGCCGACCGGGTCGCCACGCTCGCCGAGACGATGGGCGAGGCGAGGAGCCGCTACACCAAGGCCCAGAAGACCGAGAAGGACCTGAAAGGCTGAGGCGGAGACCCAAGCCGCCGATGCCGACAAGGCGCAGAAGCTCTACGACAAGGCCGAGGCGGACGATCGCAAGGCCGCCGAGGACGCCGAGCGGGCGAAGAACCTGCTCGACGAGGCGATCGGCAAGGCGAAGCAGGCGGAGCTCGCGGCAGGAGAGGCGAAGGCGTCGAGCCGAATTAGCGACGAGCACTGCCGACGCGAAGGCCGGGGCCATGCCGTTCTTCGAGAAACAGCTCCTCTCCTGGCCCTCCGCCGACGCCTCGGCCATCGTCGACAAGCGCCGGTCGGAGGCGAGCGAGGCGAAAGCCACCGGCCGCGACGCTGACCGATGCGAGTGAGAAGAAGACGCACGAGGCGGCCACGCTGCGCCGACGTCAAACCGTCTCGAGGAGGAGCATCAGAGGGCGGCGAGAGAGCGCCGGGCGCTGCCGCCGACGAGAAGAACGCCGCGGGACGCAGTCGTGATTCGACGAAGAAGTCCGCCGACGCCGCGACCAAGGAGCACCCGACGCTGAGCTGGCGACGGCGACTCGCTTGCAAGAGGGCAAGGACGCCAAGGCCGCGATGCACGCCCACATCGTCAGTGTCGACGCTCGCCGCGGACATCCCCGACGAGGACTTGCCGCGCCTGCGGGTGAGCTTCGGCGACGCCGGGCTGCGGCGCGTTGCGCACGAAGGGGCTACGTGTCGATGTGCTCGACCAGTGTGAGAAGGCCCTCGTCGTGGCGATCGCCGGGTGCGGGCGTCGACGGTGCCGGCGACGTCGCGCCCGCATCCAAGGTTCTGGCCGCGGGCGGACGGGTCGCGCTGGCCGAGTTCCTGAAGGATCGCCGCCGGTTCGACGATCACCGGCGCCGCAGCGCTGCAGATCCTCGATTGCGTCGGTGGCACCTTCCCATGGTGGATCGACCACGGTGTGTCCTGCTCCGCTCGGCTGCTCGCGCTTCAACTGGCCCACCGCCAACGGTCAGGCCAGCTGATGGGCGTGGCCAAGACCGAGCGCGGAACTCGGCGGGAAGTTCCTCGACGAGTTCGTCGGCCTGATCGAGCGGGCCGCCCTCACCCCTCGCCCAGGCGGAGCAGCTTCTCAAGGCGCCGATCACGCTACTACGTGGTCGGGCAGGCGCTACCGGGGTCGAGGCCCTGCTGCTCGTCGAGCACTGGCACCTCGACAAGGTGCTCGGAGCTGGTGACCGCCGCCGACGCCGGCCCGAAACCGTTCAAGGGTGACTTCGACAAGTTCTGCCAGCTGGTCCACGCCTCGGCGGTCAGCGACGTGAACGCGATTTCGATCATGAAAGCCGCCAAGTGCACCGCCGGCTGCACCTCCTGTCGACAAGGCGGTTCGCCGTCCTTCTCTGCCGCAGGTGCTCGTCCCGTGGGCCGAGGCCGACATCAAGGACCTCGTCGACGCCGCCGAGACCAAGGCGGCCTTTACCAAGGTGCAGTTCGAGCGGTTCTGGGCACTCGTCGATACGAACAACTTCACCGCAGCGAACGCCGTCAAGTGCCTGAAGTCGGCGGGCGTCGCCAGTTGGGATGCGCTCGATGGACCGGGTCGACAACTTCGTCGCCGACGGCAACACCGGGCAACCTCGGCGGAGTAGGCGGTGTCGCTCAGGCGGACCTCGTCGTGCCGGATCCCGGACGATGCGAGCCTGCCCGACATCCGCTTCGTGGTGAGGGTCGAACGGATCGGGCATTTCTGCGAGGGCCACACCTACGCGCACTACGAGTTCTCTCGACGGCGAACATCCGCCGCGGCGGCGGCAACCAACCGAGCACCATGTGGCCGGTCGGCACGACGGCGGCCAACGTTCGCCAGTGCCAGCGCCGCGAGGTGGTAGGGATCGCGGCGTGCAGAACCGAGGACGCCTCGCCCGCGACGGGTGGGCACGAGGGGCACCCCTCGACCAATCCGATCACGGGACGTTCAAAGGCAATGGCGTGGAATGGAGAGGGGCACAGCAGGTCTGGTTGACGCAGTTCTACCAACTGCCGGGCACAGTGGTTGCTCCTGAGGTCATGGAGGCGCCATCGGGCGTCTCTTCGGGAAGATCGCGTGACGTCGTCCTCCGCGCCGAGCGGGACGCTTCGAGCTCGCTGCTCGCCGGATCGTGACACCAGCGAGCCTGCGGCGCTGGCCGACCTCCTGGCGCGCCGAGCGCGGCGAAGCGATGCCGAACGTCCGCCTCGACGATGCCACGTTGCTGTTCCGAATCGGCGGGCACGACTGGATGCCGCTCCACTGGGTACTCGGCGACGTCGCCGAGCTGGGTGTGCAGTTCGAGGCCGCCGCGCGAGCGCCTCGGCCGTGACGAGATCGCCATCGTCCGTGGCGCGTCGACGACCGCCCGGTCGTCGACTACTTCTCTTCGAACTGACGGCCCCGACGTCGTGGTTTCGATCTTCCACCCACCGACCGAGCTGCGCTACTGTACCCAACCGCCGGGGCCCTGGTGCCGGGCTCTACGAATACGTCGGTGCGCATCGCCCGAGCTACTCGAGCGCGAGCCAGGCGACGACCGCGCGGCTGACATCCACGGCGCACGCATCTCCCTGCGACGTCCTCGTGCCTTCGCTCGAGCGTGAGGCCGCCCGAGCCTCGCAAGGTCGTCGCTCTGCTCGACCCCTCCCGCAGCAGTCTTGACGCTTCGTGGCTCGCCTGTCGCCCTGGAGTGACAGACTGCGCAAGGGCTGTTGATCTCGGCGACGGTGGGGTGGCACATGGGACGGCACGCAGCGACGATCGGCGGAAGCGTGGCTGGGCTTGGCTGCTGCCATAGCCTTGGCCCGTCGAGGGTGGGCGTGACTGTCGTCGAACGCGACGTAGCCCCGACGACCAACAGCGGCGACGAGGCCTTCTTGAGTGGGATCGCCGGAACGTGCCGCAGTTTCGCCAGCCACACGCCTTCTCGGCCCGGTCCAGGAACCTGTTGTTGAAGTACATCCCCGAAGCCGTCGACTGGATGCTGGCCGATGGCATCGAGGAGGTGAATCTGTTCAAGATGCTGGCGCCGCCCGACATGTGGGCACCCGAGGACGATGCGTACACGGGATTGTGGACGCGACGGCCGGCGTTCGAACTAAGCGCTCCGTCGGGTGGCCGAGGCCGAACCCGGAGTCACGATATTCGCCCCCTTCGAGCGTGCGCGGTCTCATCGCAACCGATCGGACGTCTGGGGATGCACCTCTTCATGTTCGTGGTGTCGTGCTCGATGACGGAACGAGGATCGAGGCCGACGTCGTGATCGACGGCGCCGGACGGCGATCACCCGTGTCGGATGGCTGGCCGATGAGGCGTCGACGTGCCCTTCGACCTTCAGGATTGCGGCGGCGTCTACTGCAGCGCACTACCGGCTGCTACCGGACGCTCCACTGTCGTTGTTCGGGATACTCGCCCTGCGCGAGGAGATCGATGACGTAGGGCTGATCGGCTTCCCGGGCGACCACAACACGTTCGCCTTGGGAGTCTTCGCGCGCCCAGACGACGAGGAAATGAAGGTCATCCGCCAGAGCTGGGCGTGGGACGCCGTCATGGCGGCGTTGCCTCGGTTCGCGCCGTGGGCTCGACCGGAGCACGCGCCAAGCCCGTTGACCGATGTCGAGTTCATGGGAGGCCATCAGAACATCCGGACGGCGCTTCGTCGTCGACCGGACGACCGCTCGTCGTCGGATTGCTTCCCGTTGGTGACTCGTTGTGCACCACCAATCCGGTCTATGGCTGGCGTGCCCGATGGCGCTCACATACGCCTTCGCTGCGCGTCGAGGCGCGTGACGGCCCACAGCGACGACCCTGTGGCGACGGCGATCACCTATGCCGACGTCGGTGAGCGCCGAGGCTGACGGTGTGTAATGCCGAGTCAGCCGCGATGGATCGCGTGCGTAGCTACCACTGGCGCCATGCGGGTACCTGACTGGGACCGCCGAGGTCGAGCGACAGGAACTCATCTTCTGCATCGCGGCGGGAGCGACTGCGCGATCCGGTGCTTGGTCGAGCACCTACCCGGCGAACCAGCTTGCTCGTACAACCCGGGCACGGTGCTCTCGACGATCCCATGGTCGTCGAGCGGGCGCAAGAACTACGCGTGACATCCTGGCCGGCGACGGCGCCCAAACCCAAGCACGTGCCGGCGCGCAGATGCCGACCTCCCGGCGCGCCATTGCCGCGGCGAAACCGGAGTTGAACCGTTCGTTGGAATAGCAGCACGAAGGCAACCTCTGCTGCTGCATCGCGTTTTTAGCGCCCACAGCAGCGAATCCCTGGCACACGCTGGCCCCGCGTCTCGGACAGAACGGTTCCGCGGAACCGTGTTTGTCCACTGAGGTCCTCCTCGGTGCCAGTCCGGTGGCGGCGGGAGAGTCGGCGCCACGAGGCGCGGACCCGATATCGACGGTTTATTTGTGCGGTATTGGGGGCGGCGAGCTTCCTATACGGCGCCGTCTCAACCGCGGCCACTGCACCGGCCACACGGCCGAGCCCGGCGCGAGGACTACCAGCATGGGCCCCACCGATTCGCGCTCCAGCCACGACGTCGTGATCGTGGGCGCCCGCGCTGCCGGGCGCCGGCGCAGCACTCGTGCTGGCCCGGGCGGCATCGATGTGGTCGTTGTCGACCGTAGCCGCTACGGCGCCGACACCCTGTCCACCCACGCCTCATGCGCCGGCGTGGTGCAACTCCCACCGTTGGGGGCTCCGCCGAGACCGTGATCGCCGCGGCACCCCTGCGGTGCACAGACCACGTTCGTCTACGCCGACGAAACAATCCCCTTGCCCGTCAAGCCCTCCCACGGCGTCGACGCCCTCTACGCACCCACGACGTACCGTCTTGGACCCCATTCTCGTAGACGCCGCCACCGGTGCAGGGCGCAACCGTGCGTTATGGCATAACCGTGAGCGATGTCACCCGGGATGCTGCGCGGTCGGGTCGACGGCATCGTCGGCCGTGACGCCACTGGCCAGCCACCGTTGGCTGGAAGGCCCGCTGGGTCATTGGTGCCGACGGCATCCACTCGACCGTCGCCGCCGCCGTCGGTGCCCGGACCGAGTGGCGGGAACAGGCGCCACCGCATCGGTGTACGGCTACTGGTCAGTTTCGATGTCGACGGCTACGAATGGATCTTCCGTCGAACGCGTTGCGCCGGAGTCATCCCCACCAACAACGACCAGCCTGCGTGTTCGTCGTCGCCAATCCGTCGCGCATCGGACGAGGCGGCAAAGGCGCGTTCAACGACGCGGATCTCGTCCGCATCGCCGCAACTGGCCAGCCGACTCGCCCGGGCGACTGCGCCAACCGGCCTGCGCTCCTTCCGCCGGCCTCCCCGGCCACCTGCGCCAACCTCTTCGGTCCCGGATGGGCCCTGTCGGTGACGCCGGATACTGGAAGGACCCGGTCTCTCCGCTCATGGGCTGACCGACGCCCTGCGTGACGCCGAACTGCTCGCTCGCGCCATCACCCCTCTCGATACCGACCCGAGCGCCAGAACGACGACGCCCTCGACAACTACCGGACCACCTGCGACCAGCTGTCGACCCCGCTCTTCGCCGTCGTCGACACTGATCGCCGCCATGAACTGGAGCGATCGGAGATCTGCGCTGCTCCACCAGCTCAGCATGTCGATGACTGAAATATCCGACGCCGTCGCCGGACTCGACCACCTCCCGCTTCTCACTGCCGACTCCCCGCGATGACCGACGCTACTCCTAGCAAAAGATATTCCCGTCCGGTGCCGCGATCAGGTGTTGCGAGCCTTGCCGGCGTGAAACTCGGAGGTGACGACCGCCACGACCTGGCCGATCCGATCGACCGCATCGTCGCCGACGAGGGCCTGTCGGGAGTCGTGCGGCTCGATCTCGACGGCCGCGTCGCGGTGGAACGGGCGTACGGCCTGGCGCATCGCGGTCTCGGCATTCCAACGACGATCGACACGCAGTTCGCGACCGCCAGCGGCACGAAGGGTCTCACGGCCCTGACGGTGATGAGCCTCGTCGAGAGCGCGTGAGCTCGGCCTCGACACGACGGCCAGGATCGCTGCTCCGCGACGACCTTCCGCTGATCGACGACCAGCGTCACTGTCGAGCATCTCCTCGCCCACCGCTCCGGCATCGGTGACTATCTCGACGAGGATGAACTGACCGACAGAAACGACTACGTCATGACCGTGCCGGTCCACGAGCTGGCGACCACCGAACAGTTCCTGCGCGTGTTGGACGGTTACCCGATGAAGTACGAACCCGGCGAGCGGTTCGTCTCACTGCAACGGCGGCTATGTGGTCGCTGGCGTTGCTCGCCGAGCGGGCATCGGGTGTGCCATTCCATGATCTCGTCGATCGGCGGGTGTGCGATGCCTGGCCGGCATGACCGACACGTCGTTCCTGCGCTCCGGACGAACTGCCCGGCCGCGCCGCGCTTTGCTACCTCGAGGACGAGGGGTTGCGCACGAACGTGTTCCACCTCCCGGTGCGCGGCAATGGAGACGGCGGCATCTACACCACCGCAGCCGACTTCCACGCCCTGTAGGGACGCGTTGTTCGCCGGACGGATCGTATCCACCGAGACCCTTGCGGTCATGATTCATCCGCGCAGCGAGGCGGCAGAGGACTCGATGAGCTACGGGCTCCGGCTTCTGGCTCCTACGACTCGACCGGTGGAGTCTCGGTCCACGGGTTCGACACCGGCGTCGGGTTCGTCTCGGTCCGCGATCCCGGTCGACGGTTCACCTACACCGTTCTGTCCAACAAGAGTCGAGGCGCCTGGCCGGTCAGTCAACGCCTAGGCGAGTTGGTCGCAGCGTCGACGTAGCGGCGAATCGGACGCGACGGTCCGTTCGCTGCCGCCGAGATCGTCGCGGTACGGTCGCTCGGACGGCATAGGGGAATCGGATGGGACGTCTCGACGGAAAGGTCGCCATCGTCACGGGCGGCGCACGAGGGCAAGGCGAGGCCGAGGTAAGACTGTTCGCGGCCGAGGGTGCCAAGGTGGTCGTGTCCGACGTGTTGGTGGACGCCGGCAAGGCGCTTGCGGCGAGCGTCGGTGACGCGGTGGTGTTCCTGCGTCACGACGTGTCCGCGAGGACGACTGGGAGGCCGCGATCAACCTGGCCACCGAGCGCTTCGGCGGTCTCGACGTGCCTCGTCAACAACGCCGGCATCCTCCACAACGCGACCGATCGCGAAGCACACGGTGGCCGACTACGAACGGGTCGTGTCGGTGAATCAGCTCGGCGTGTTCCTCGGAATACGCGGCCATCAGAACCGATGACGCAGCGGGGCGGCGGTTCCATCGTGAACACCTCCTCGGGCGCTGGTCTGCGCGCCACGAAGTACTGCTTCGCGTACGCCGCCACCAAGTACGCGGTCACCGGCATGACGGCATCGGCGGCGCTCGAGCTGGCGCGGTACCAGATCCGCGTGAACTCGATCCATCCAGGACTGATCGACACGCCGATGGTCGCGTCCGACGATCCCGCGGCAAACGTACGCCTCGTGCGGGCCACGCCGATGCGCCGCCCGGCCAACCGGAGGAGATCGCCCGCGTCGCCCTGTTCCTCGCCAGCGACGAGTCGTCGTACATGACGGGAGCCCATGTGAGCGTGGACGGTGGCGTCACCGCCTGATCAACCGCGACCCACGGTTGGCTAGGGTGAGACGGACGATCGATCTGCCCGTGCGGCGGACACATCGGGGAGAGCACACGCGAGCGACGAACAGCCCATCCCGCCGGATCGGACGCGAAGCGTGCCCGCTCCGGAGGAATGGTTCACTGGTCACGTCGAGATCAGAGGCGGTCTTCCTCGACAAGGAATCCAAGACCGCGCACGGCGTGTGCACTTCCACGACGGTGCGCACACCAACTGGCACCTGCACACCGGCGATCAGGTGCTGTACTTCCGTCAGCGGTCTTGGCATGGCGCAAAACCATGACGGACCGGGTGTTCGAGATGCGCCTCCTGGCGACATCGTACACGTGCTGCCCGGCACCCGCCACATCCATGGCAGCGATGCCCGGCCAGGACGCCACCCACATCGCGATCACCCGAGGCGATCACGTGTGGGACAACGAACCGAATCTACCACCCGAGCTGAGCCGCGTGTCGCGTCAGTCGTGCCAGAGGCCGCGCACCCGGAAACCGGCTTGCTCCTCGACGGCCTTGATGGTGGCCAGGACGTCTTCCCTGGGCGAACCCGTTGTCGCGCGTTAGCCGAGCAGTAGTTGTTGGGTCTGGACGGCCGAGCACCGGAATCGACTCCGGTCTCGTCAGCCAGCTCCTGGGCCAAGCCGATGTCCTTGCACGCCAGCGTCGTCGTGAATCGAGGCGGCAGCCGGTCCTGAGCACTGCTCGGGCGCCGCCGCCCACGGGAAAGGAGTCTCCTGAGGAGGATCGCACGATGTCGCGCAGCATCACCAGGTCGATGCCCGCCTTGGCCCCCATCAGCAACGCCTCGTTCATCGCCATCATGTTGATGAAGGCGAGCTGGTTGCTGATGAGCCTTGCCACGTTGCCGGTCCCCACCGGCCCCGTGTTGAACACGTTCGGCCCGATCGCCTTGAGCACCGGCTCGAAGCGGGCGTAGAGGTCAGCTTCCCCGCCGACCATCACGGCGAGCGTGGCGTCCCTCGCTCCACGAGTCCCGCCCGACACCGGCGTGCCGAGAAACCGACGCCTTTGGCCTGCGGCCAGCTCGGCCAGCTTGCGGACCATCGACGGTCGGGTTCGTCGAGAGGTCAACGATCGTGCTGCCCGCCGCGCCATGGCGTCGAGGATCCCGTCCTCGCCGATCACCACCGTCTCCACATCAGGCGGGCCGGGCAAGGGACAGGAATACGGCCTCGGCGCCGCTCGCCGTGGAGCGCGGCGAGTCCGCCCAGTTGACGCGCCGTTGTCCACCAGCTCGGCAGCGGTCTCCGGCCGCAAGTCGTTCACCGTCAGCTCATGGCCCGCCTTCTGCAGATTGGCGGCCGTGAAGTGGCCCATGTTGCCCAGACCCACGAAACCGACTCTCATCAGGTCGTCCTCCCCTCAGCGACACACCGTCGACTCCGATTCTGCCCCGTTGCGATCGACCCGTACACGTTCACGCCGCGCTCGCGCTCAATCGGTGAGGAAGCGACCGATGGTAGAAGTTCGACTTTTCTGGGCTTTCCGGTAGCGTTGGCGAGCCGATGGACTCCACCTCGATTCGTCATGCGATTGTGGGAGCGCCCGTCGCGCCGGTCCCGCCGGATTCGTTGCCGTGCCTGGCGTCGGGGGCGCAGATCGCCCAGTTCGTCGCGTTGCGGGCGGCCGCGTGCGTCGGCGCCGACTATTCGGAATCTGGCGCTGCTCGACAAAGCCGGGTGATTCGCTTCGCGCCTAATCACGGGACCTTTCTCGGACCCTGCGATCGCCGACCGCTACACCGATATCGCATTGGATGCCCCGTTTCCCGATCGCGGCAGCGATCCGAACCGGTGACGGTCACTCGTCCTTGACGGTCCCGAGGCTTATCGGAGTCGGTTCCCCGAGATCTTGGATGACACCCTGGCCGCCGGTATCCAGGCAGCCGTGTCAATACCGCTGATCCGTGGGGACGGCTCGGCCATCGGGCTCTCGGATTCGCATGGGCTAGCGCACCAGCCTTCGATCTGAAACTCGATGTAGCGCTACGGGCGCTCGCCCAGTTGTGCACCGAAATCGTCGAGCGCGCCGAACTCTACGCGGCCGAACACCAACTGGTCGCCGAGCTCCACCGCCGGCTGCTCGGGACCCTCCCGCAACTCGCCGGCTTGACCACCGGCCGCGTTGTACCGGCCGGCCGACCAATCGGCCTTGGTCGGCGGCGATTGGTACAGAAGGACTCCTCCTCGATGGCGGCACTCTCGCCGTCGTCGTCGGCGACGTCGTGGGTCACGGCCTCGCCGCTGCTGCCGACATGGCACTCATCCGCGGCCTCATCACGGCGTTTCTCCACGACGGCGTCGCCATCCAAGATGTCTTCCACCGAGTCTCGCGTGTCTTGCTCCGGCAGGCCGGCCATCTCCTCGCGACCGCTGCGCTCGTCATCATCGACACCACCAACGCCACCATCGAATACGCCACCGCCAGCCATCCGCCGCCACTTGTCATATCGACCCGGACGGCGCCGTCACCACCCTCCACGCCGCGAACTCACCGATGCTCGGCATCACCGCCGCCCACCAGATCGCAGGCGAAAGCCCCATTTCCGTCCGGCGCCCGCCTCATCATGTACACCGACGGCTCTCGTCGAGCGCCACGACCGACCGTTCTATGTCGGCATCGACGAAGCCATCTCGCTCCTGTCGCCGCTCGACAACTCCCTGAACCCAACCGAACTGATCCACCTGCTCGTCGAGGCGCCTCGTCGGTGAGCACGACGACCACGACGACATCGCCGTGGTCGTCGTGGAGAACACAACCCAAACATTGACCGTGGCCGCCAATCGGGCGGCGGGTCACGGATGGCTTGCGACCTCTCAGCGCAAAGAACGCATCCTGCCTCGACCATTCGTGGTAGTCGCCGCACGGCACGCACTTGACGAGCAGCGACCCCCGCAGAAGTCGCTCTCGAGCTTGCCGGCCGAAACCGCGGTGAACCCTGTCGGGACCTCAGCACCGGTCGCCGGACACCTGATCATCACTTTGGGCAAGCTCACACTGGAGCAAAGGCGTGTCATCCGTTGGGAACCTCTCTGCTCGTAGAGCTACGCGAGACTGTTGGGTGTCGAACTTCTGGTTCCGAGTAACCACGAACCGTGCCCGGTAGTCCCGTCAAGGCAAAATCCACCCGTCCGAGTGGTGTGCCATCTGTCAACCGACTCGCCGGGCGGCCTTTCTTGCTCGTACCGCCTTGTCGAGGTCGAGCACCTTGCCTTGGGCGGCCACCGCCTTCTGCTTGGCCTTCAGCGCTTGGGCGTTCTTTTGCAGCCGTGTGGCGTCGGCACTCGTCATCTCTCGGTCAATAGCCTTGGCCCTCGTCGTGGCCGTCGCCCGGGCTGCGGCTCGTTTCCTGGCGGTGCGCTCGTCGACGGCACGCTTTGCCTTCTGGCGATCCGCCTCGGCGCGGGCTTCGCGCTCACGGGCCCGTCGATTGGCCTGCTTGCGTTGGTCGGCGAGACGGACCTTCTCGGCTTCGGCGTCTTGATCCACTGCGATGCTCGTCGATGTGGCCTCGACTTCAAGGGCGGCCGCCCGACGACGCTCGGCGACCTCGGCGCGCTGGAGAGCGGCCAGTTCGACCAGGACGTCATCGCCGGTGATGCGTCCGACGACATCCTTCACGGTTCCCTCGAACATTTCGAAGGCGAGAGCCGGTGGCCACGTGCCGTTGTCGTCACCCCGACGGAGAATGGTTTCCGCAACGGTGAGGGGAAGGCGGACACTGCGAAGCCACAGGGTCAGTGTCCATCGGCGGATCTGATTGACGTTCACGATGATTCTCCGTTCTCACGCGCGAGGTCTTGCTGCGCGGCTTCAAGTGCGTCGGCGACGGCCTCGGCCTGTTTCGCTTCTTGCTGGATCGCGGCCGCCTCGATGACGCCGTCGATGTGAGCGGCAACGACAGCCTGCTCGCGTCGGCGTAAGACTTCGTCGTCGTGACGAGCCTGATCCGGAGACGGCGGCGCGACTGGGCAGCCTGTTGTTCGACCCTGGTGATTTCGCCGAGGCGCTCGCGCTCGATCCGTTCTTCACGTTCGATCGCGGCCAGCTCGGCTTCCGCGCGCTCCCGTTCGATGCGGTTCGCTTCTTGTTCGGCGGCTAGCTCCGCTTCACGATTGCGCTGTTCGGCTTCGTCTATAAGGACGGCGGCCTCCTTGGCGGTCTGGGCCTTGGCCTGTTGCAACTCGCCTTCCTCGGCAAGATCGTCGTTGCCGATCAGGCGTCCGACCGCGGCCTTGGCCCGACCGGCGACCTTCTCGAACACACTGCCCCCGGTGCGTTGGGGGTTCTCGTGCTCAGACATGGTTCTTGTACCTCCGTGTGTGCGTTGACTTATGGGGAAGGTGCTTGTCGTGGATCCGCCGAGCCGCCCGTGTCGTGCCGTAGCCGACAACCGCCGGTAAGGGGACACCGGCCAGCTACCCCGCCCGCGAGAAAACGAACGGAACGTGGCGGATGGCACGGGCGCTGCCTCAGAACGCAGACACGGCGCCTCATCGAGAAAACGGTTTGCCGGATGTGAAGGCGGGGTAGGTCCTCGCCGAATCCGGCTGGCTGCCCTCGATTGCAGGGCCGTAACACGGAGGAGCACCGCCGTGGCCCAAATGAATGCTTCATTGACGCCGTTCCCGAGCGAGTCTTCTCGGTACTTGCCGACGCGCACTCGTACGAGCGCTGGGTGGTCGGCGCTCACGCGGTGCGACACGCTGATGCTGCCTGGCCGGAGGCGAGGCAGCCGTCTGTACCACAGCATCGGCATCGGCCCGGTGACGCTCAAGGACAACACGAAGGTCGTCGTGAGCGAGCCGCCGTCGTATTCTGCACCTCGAGGCGCGAGGTCGCCCGTTCGGGATCGCACGTGTCGAGTTCCACGTAGCGGCAGAGCACGGCGGGACCCGAGTACAACTTCGTGAGTGCGTCGTCAGGCCACGCCTTCTCGCCGCCCTCAACCCACTGTTCGATCCGCTGGTACGACTGCGCAACGCCGAAACGCTCCGCCGGCTTCACCGACGTCGTGATCGGTTCGACGCCCGCCAACCATCATTCCTGAGAACTCGCCGTGTGTCACGTGTTGCGGTGGGCGCGGCCCGTCAGCGAACTGATCTGTAGTAGTCCGGGGACTATCAGGCAGCATCAGACGCCCCCACCGAGGATGACGGTGAGGTCGGCGTCGCCTTCGGGCTCGCCGTAGACGACCTCAGCGGCGCTCGCCCATGTCGGCCAGTCTCTGTTGCTGTGCAACCCGGGACCCAACCGGGATCGCGCCGCCGGATCGCAGGTACAACTCGATGTGATCGACGTCGAAGCTCACCGAATCCGACAACGCCAACACCGCCACCGCCACCGAGACCGCAAACAGGACATCAAGAGTTTCGATGGGTGGGTGCGGGAAGCGGCGATGAAACCGGAACACCCGCCGTCCGTAGTAATCGCACTCAACCGTTTCTCGGTACCGAGTGAACCAGCGACCGTCAAAGATAGCTTGCCGGGTGTTCCGCGGTCGGATCCGTGGTGCTTTCCTCCCGCGGTGCCAGCGCTGCCCGCCGGCAAAGCGCGCACGGTCGTCGCTCGCGGTCATGGCGTTGACGTGGTCGGGCTTAGACGTCCGGCGCCTCTGTGTCATCCCAAGGAGTCCTCCAATTCCCCACAATGGTCTCGTCGCTATAAAGCGCCATCACCCGCCGCGACGGTGGCAGAAACTCGTCGATAGGATCCGCCGGACTCGACGTCCATCTTCACGTTGCACATGCTTCTGCTCAGTACGACCCGGGTTCGGCGGGAGAGGAGCCGCTGGGACAGGCGAAGCGCGTTGTCAGATCGGCGGGGCCAGCGACCATCTCGGCCTGCTCGGTCGCGTATGTCGCCGGCGGCGCGGGTGTGAACCATGAATCGGGCCTGGGTCGCATCGTACGGTCGGGCACGGTGCAGTACGCGCCGGTTGTCCCATACCACCAAGTCGCCGGGTTGCCAGCGGTGGCGGAACACCCTTGGCGGCTGGCACGCGCGAACTCGATCAACTCGTCGAGCAATCGTGTTGACTCCTGTGGTTCCAGGCCAGGGATGCCGTAGGCGTGGCGGCCGATATACAGCGCCGGGCGACCGGTGACGGCATGGACCTTCACGAGGGGCCGCAACGGTGCTTCGAGCACCATCGGCATCTCGACTGTTGCCCGGCCGACCAGTCGGGCGTTCGCGGCGGCCGTGTCCGTCGGATCCACCCCGAGGCGGGCCTGGGAGTAGTACAGGGAGTGGAAGGCCGAGAGATCGGCGATCCGGCGGCGGGTCTCGTCGTCGAGCGCGTCGTAGGCAGCGCATATCGGCCCACTCGGTCTCGCCGCCGACCGACGGCACACGCCGCGCCGTCAACATCGACGCCTTGGCCGAACGCTGCTGGAACGACGAGTCCGTGTGCCACCCCTCGTTGCCGGCCAGATGCCGCATCAGCGGGTCCTCCGGCGGCAGCAAGCTTCCATCCTCTGTGCAGTTGGTGAAGGTCAGCGACTCGATCGACAGTTCGCCGAAACGCCGGCCGAAGGCGGTCTGTTCGGCGTCGCTGAGGTGCTGGCCCGGCAGCACGAGTACGGCGTACTCATGGAACGCCGACTCGATGATCGTCCACTCGGCGTCGGTCACGGACGCCAGCTCAACGCCGCGTGACGACAGCCCCGAGTGTCGCCACCGTGGGCTCGATACGGATGTCGTTCATAGGACAGTTTCCACCGTCCGTCGAACCGATTCCATTTCTCACGACTGCCGATAGTGCTTAGCACCAGTTGCTTCGGCAATAACGCCGATCGGTTCACGCCGGACCATCATGGAAGCGCATTCTCGGGCGGCGTCGAGCAGCGAGCGACAGCTGACCAGCATGACGGCGTCGACCGTCAGTCCGGCGACGCCGGTCAACCAACGATCCCGATCGCTTTTTGCGGATAAGCATCGCAGCGGCGTATCGTTATCGGCTTTGTTACCGCAGAGCGGTGTGAGTCCGCTTCGTGGAGCCATCCGGATTACCCGGCCCCGACAGAAGTAGCTCGCGTTCGCCCGGTTCCAGGGAGCCGCGGCATTGCTGCTGTGGTTCAAAGCCAGACCAATGAGGTCCGTGACGCGATGACACCCGGCGCTTCGGCATGATTGGCGTGGCGTATCGCAGCAGCGTCGTGGTGACGATCTCTTCAGATGGGGCGGTGGCCGTAGCCTCAGGCTAAAGTAGCGTACGCAGTCGTTCGCGACAATTCTGGCCTGTTCGGCCGCCATCTCGACTGTCGGCGTGGCACCCTGAGACGAGTTCAATGGCGCCCGGCGAGCGCGCGCCCCGGTGCGCTTCGATCAATTTTGACCGCTTGCCTCGTGTAACCGTTGACATCAACCCGGTACCTATATTCCGTCAAGGCGGCACTGCAGTACCATGTAAACGAGGAGCGACTGGCGCCTCCCGGCAATCGTGCGCAACAAGGACGACGGCGCGGTTCTGGGTGGGGGGACCTGGCACACTCTGGAAGCTGACGTCGGAGGAGACCGACGACCTGATGCGGTGTTCGAGGATCACCCGAGCGCAGGTCACGCCGATGCACCTGCATGACGTGGACGAGGCGCTTTACGTCATCGAAGGCGAGATCTTTGGCCAACGTCAGGAGGGAGAGGAACACGTCGTGGGCAGGGTTCACGTTCGCTTCGGGGTGCTCATGCCTTCATCGTGACGTCGGAACGCGGGCGCGCCGTTTCGCAATCCAAAACACCGCCCGTATTGAAATCTTTCTACCGAAACGCCAGCCAGCCGGCGACAACCACCGGCGTTGCCTGGTCGACTCGACGCCCGTGCCGTCGCTGTCGAGACCGGGCGCTACCACGATCATCGTCTCCTCGCACCGCCATGTCCTCATCGCACTAGGGAGCATTCATCGCAGGGGACGGAAGAACTCTGCAGTTCGCTGACGACCGCGTCAGGACGTTCCCGCGGCGCGAAGTGACCACCCCGATCGAACACCGACCACCATCGATGGAGGTTGGTCGTGGTTTCCGCAATCGCGCGGGGTATGAACAGAAGTTCCTTGGCGAAGACCCCGAAGCCGGTAGGGACGTCGATCCGCGAGGCCGGTCGTGGAGCGTGGTGCTCGGCTTGAGAACTCCTCGGCATAGAGCCGGATCGACGACGCCATCGACGTGTTGAACCAGTACAACGACGACAAGGGTGCACAGGTCGTCGCGTCCGAACACCTCGAGGGCGTCGCCGTCGCACCAACAACTGGCGACGATGCCAGAGCCACGCCCCGAGTCCCGCCGGTGAGTCGGCCATGGCGTAGGCGAAGGTTTGCGGGTCGCGCCGGTGGACGGCCACGTGCGCCTCGGTCAGGCGGCGCGCCTGGTCCGCCCGCTCGACCATCCACTGCTCGTCCGGCCCGAAATCGGCCGGTTTCGGAGCCCGCTTACCGAGCAGACCGGGCACGATCGGCAGGGTCAGATAGACACCGATCAGCGACTCGGGATGGGCGTGGCCCAGCCAGCCCGTGATGATCGCCCCCAGTCGCCACCCTGGGCGCCGAAGCGCTCGAAGCCGAGCACGTCCGTCATCAGCGTGACCCACAGTTGCGCAACTCGCGCCACGTCCACGCCGGTGGTGGTGAGCGGGACCGAGAACCCCGTAACCGGGAAGCGACGGCACGATCACCTCGAAGGCATCGGCGGGATCGCCTCCGTGACTCGCCGGATCGGCTGGGGCGTCAACCACCTTGTGCAAATCCCAGAACGTCCAGGGCCAGCCGTGCGTGAGGATCAAGCGGCATCGGGTTCGGTCCCGTACCCCGCACCCGCTGGAAGTGGATCGGGATGCCGTCGATCGACACCCGATAATGCTCGTAGCGGTTCATGTCTGCTTCGATCGCGCGCCAGTCGTACGTGTCGGCCCAGTAGTGGACGAGGTCGTCCATGAAGTCACGCGTCGCTTCATAGCGGCCGCCGGGATTGCCGGGATCCGCCGGCCAGCGTGCGGTGCAGCCGCTCGCGAGGTCGTCAATATCGGCCTGCGCGACTGCGATCGTGAACAACTCGGGTTCCGACATCGCCATGGCACCATTCTTCCCGACCGTGGGCCGGAAGCTCTCGCCTCAGTCGTGATCGTTGGCGATTGGCAGTGCACGATCGGATAGCCACTTCGCCCATCGTGGCTCGTCACGTTGGGCGGCAGCGGCGCCGTCGGCGCCGTACAGGTACGACCAGATGGAGACACTGACTTGATCACCGTTTCCTCCGACGGCGAGGATCGCCGTGCCCGGTGCCGGCTGGTCGACCACGAGCGCAAGCCTCCACGAGGCGACGTCGACCACCGTGCCCGCCAGCGTTGGCGCATCGTCCGCGCTGGTCTGGATTCGGTCACCGACAACAGGAGCCCGGGGACGCCGAGTTGGTCGGCGAGTGCAGCCCACGTCTCCTCACGCGGCCCTGCCCACATGGCCGTAGGGAGCGCCGCAGTTGCGCGTCTGTCCGCGGAAGTGCTCGAGGTGCAGTTTGAGGTTGAGCAGGAACAGCTGCCAGCCCTCGGACAGCCCGTCGTACTGACCGTCCCATTCGTCACCCGACCCGAAGCCGGTGTTCACGAGGCGAACGATGCATGTGCCACCGTCGCGAGCTTCGACCAGCCACTCGAAGGCGAGCCCTCCAGCCCTTCGCCGCCATCGAAGACCACTCGCCGGGGTGGCTCCCAGGCCGCAACCCGTCCGCGATACTGCATCTCCGGGCCGGGGCCGAACGCGGCTATCGCTGCACCTCCCTCGCGTTCCTCGACGGTGTGTGGCACGTACCACGAGGAGATTCCGGGCCCCGTGGCGATTGCTTGCCACACCTCCTCGGGGTGCCGACGACTTCTACCTCGAGCTCGATGGAGCGATTTTCGTCAACCATGGTCAGGTCTCCTCGTTGAGCTTGGCGTAGCACGGGGAATCGGATGGGCGGCGACAACGACTCGGTGCCAACGCCCGCGGTTGGCGTGTTCGTCGTGATACTTCGCCGCCAGCGCGGTCACGGCGGCCGTGAGTTCCGGCGGTGAACGCGGCTCGGTCGGCGGCCGACGCGAATCGGATCTCACTGTCGATCGCCAGCGTGGCCAGCGGTTTGCGGGCCTCGTCAGCCCGTCGGGCCAGATCGGCGACTTCGCCAACCATTCGAGCGGCAACGGCGATGATGGTATCGGGTCGAGAGCCGGTCGGTCCGGGCTGGATCGGCTGCGTTCTCGCCGAGGGTCGACGGCGACAACGACGTACGCCCGTGCCGTTGCGAGCATCACTCGTTCCGTGAGGCCCCGCTTGGGGCGTTCCTCCACCATGCGAACCAGGTTGTGGCGTTCAAGGGTGCGCAGGTGGTAGTTGACCTGTTGGCGGGGCAGACCGAGGGCGGCGGCAACGGTGGTCGATGATCCCGGCTCGGCGAGGATCGCCAGAATGTTGGCGCGCACCGGGTCCAACGCTGCCATCGCCGCAGCGGGATCATCGATCACCGTCGACATCCAACACGACCAACAGCCTTCATTCGACAGGCGGATTTGTCACCGCGATGACGAACGCTCAGAGGGAACACCAGCCGAGAAACGGATTGGGCCGTTTGGGCGATCTCTGGCGCTGCTGTGTGCACACAGGATGTGCCATGCAGCAGCAGAGAACAAACGGCCGGGGCACTCCCAGCGGCCGATATGGCTGTGAGGGCGTGGGTCGACAAGCCGACGAGGACTACGACTCGTCGAAAGGACTACCGCTCGTCGAAGTCTCAAACGATTGCGGCGGCGGAACGCCCCCGATTCCGCCCAGCCGATGCCTCCCTGAGGCCCCTTGAGACAGGCGATCTCGCCGCCATGGATGTGTGGGTGGTTCGAACCGTGGAGCTCGTACAGGTCCCTTCCTTTCCACATCCCCAGACCGGATGGAAGTAGCGTCGACGGGCATCCCCGAGATGCCCGTCGGTCAGATCGTCGAGCGAGTCGAGGAACGCCTCTTGTATCGCGTGCCGTACTGCGTAGGTCCCAATCGACCGCGACATTGCGCACCCAACGGTCGAACCGCGCGCAGGTCGTAGGGCGCTCCTGGCCGATGTCGCCACCCCAGCGACTCTCGACGAGCGGTTCTCGGTGGAGATGAGCCGGTTGATCTCGACGTCGGTGTTGATGACGACATGTGATAGGTCGTCCCAATCGAGTTGGCGGTCCCCGGCGGCCACCAGTTGGCCTGCTCCCGCGCTCACATCGCTCACCGTCCCTCGAACCAGTTCCACGCCTTTCGTCGCCTGTCGGCGCAACACATCGAGTTCGGTCACCGGTCCAGTCGATGGTTCGGCCACGTGTGATCTCCTCGCAACATCCGCTCGATCATGTGGGACATCGGCGCCAAGTCCGAACAGAGGCTAGACACCCGCGACAATGCCTCAGCTCGCCGGGTCAGTACGTCGAGGCGCGGGCTGTGCTACGCCTGGTGTCGAGGTGGTCGCCACGACGGAGTCCCCGTACTTGATGAGCAACGTCACATCCGGAGACGGCCGCACGGTTCGACGGGCTGGAACGGACGCTCGACCCGGTCTCGATCGGTCACCTGAGCCGCGTCGGCGTAAACCCGGGCGCCCGCTGCCTGGAGATCGGCACCGGGGGCGTTCCATCGCCCGCTGGCTCGCGTCCCGGTGGGGCCGGACGGGCACGCGAGCGGCGGTCGATCTCGACACCCGCTGGTTCCAGCATGACGGCAGCCCTCAGCTCGAGGTGTGCCAGCTCGACTGACCGGATCGATACCGGAGGGCCCGTGGGATCTCCATTCACGAACGGCTCGTGTTGCAGCACATCCCGGCCCGGCTCGATGTCCTCGACTCAGCTGGTCGCTCGGCTGGCACCGGGGGCTGGTTGGTGCTGGAGGACTTCGACACCGGCGAGAGTCCGTACGACCGATCGCGTGCCGGACCCGACCACGAGCTCATTGTTCGCATGGCGACGGCGTTCAATCGCCTGCTGGCCGAGCGGCGGTGGCGCGAACGACTTCGCCGCCGATGCGTGGCGGCATCTCCGTCAGCGCGGCCTGGTCGAGACTGGCGCGAGCGGCCATGTCGCGCTCAATAGTGGTGGGACCGGTTTCACCCAGGTGATGACGGCGAACGCCCGGCAGGTCCACGACGGTCTTCTCGGTCTGGGAATCGCTCCCTGACGACATCGCTCGGTTCCTCGAGCTGTTGATGAATCCCGACACGATCGTCGGAACTTCGGTGCTCATCACCGCGGGCGGCGGCCCGGACTAGGCTCGCCGAATAGGCCCGGCTTCGCCGATGTCTACACGTCAGGCAAGGCCGTCGACGATCGCGAGAAAACCCTTGGTGCTTTGAGCCGCATTCCGATGATGGCTTGGTATTCGGGGGACTGGTACCACGCCATGGCCGCGCCGCGTGGGGAACTCGAGCACAACGACGCGCTCGCCGGCGTCGCCCTCGAGGATCGTCGCTTCGTTGGTCGCGACGTGGACCTTGACCTCGCTAGTCCCGGAGCGTGCCGCCGCGCGGCGGCGACATACTCGTCGAGCAGAGCCTCCGGTCAGTGATGGTCGAGCACGCAACGATGTAGGCAGCCATGGCGGCATTCTGACTCATTTCGCAGGTGCCTCCGACGCCGAGGACAGTAAGAGCCGGCGGATCCTGGCTTGACGGCGGCAGGGGAGACCAGAGCCTTGACGCGCCGTTCGTTGGCGCGATGATCGGTGCTGTCCGCCCACGCAGCGAGAGCATTGCGATGAGGAGGCCACAGTGCCCAAGTACTTGATCAAGGGCTGTTACAACGAGAGCGGGATCAAGGGCCTGCTGAAGGAAGGCGGAACGTCGTCAGCGGGCCGTGGAGGCGGTGCTCGCCAGCATCGGTGGGACTCTGACGCCTGTTACTTCGCGCTCGGTGACACCGACGCGCACCTCATCGTCGATCTCCCGACAACGTCAATGCCGCGGCGTTGGCGGCGACGGTTGGTGCGTCGGGTGCGTTCAGTCGCTACGAGACGGTGGTGTTGCTCACCCCTGCCGACGTCGACGCAGCCACCAAGATCGCCATCGACTACCGTCCACCCGGCGGCTGACCGCGCTCAAATAACCGCCACGACGTCGCACGCCAGCGGGCCACCGCCATTTGTTCTCTGCTGCTGTGTGTACACGCTGTGTGCACACAGCAGCAGAGATTGCTGAACCCTGGGCCGAAGTGGTGCACGCCGACTCGCAGGCAAAGCGGTTCCGCGGAACCGTTTCGCGGGCTGTGTCACCGGTGCCGGGTACCGCCCTAAACAATCCAGCCCTCGAGGAACGAGCGGCAGTGCGGAAGGGGCCTCGAGGCAGTATCTGACTCGTCGTCTCCTCCGAGGCCCCGCTGACTCCATCACAAGTCGCCTATCTGCGAACTGCTCGCTGCGCCCGGCAACACGGGCCGGGTTCACTGGAAGGCGCGATGAGCAAGGGCGCGCAGCGCGAGCAAGCTGGGCTTGTGAGCGCTGATCCAGCAATCCCTTTGCCCTTCGCCTGAATCTACCCCGACACGCCGCCGTCGTCGAGGCTCTGCGTCACGCCGTGGAGGAATCGGAGCACTGGCGATGGTTGGAGCTGAGCTGCTCGCTCGCCGCGGGCCGGGGCGACGACCTCCTCGGACGTGGACGCCGGCGTCGGCTACGCCGAGTCCATCACGTTGTCGGACCTCGAGCGGGAGGGCACCGGAGCTCGTAGCGGCAGCAGGCTCCATCGCCGATCTCCTCGTCTGCGTGCTGCCGGGCTGGACGCCTGACACCGTCGGTTGGCTGTCGAGTACCGCAGCGCGGTGTCCAACTCGATCTGGTCCTCATGCCCGCGCCAGCCGACGACACGGTCTGCCTGATGGTGCCGTCGCTCTCGTCGATCGAGACGGTCTGTTGGCAACACCGTGAAGCCCCTGGTTGCCGATCCGCCCACAGCTCGCGAGGCACGAGAATGGGTCATGCTCGGCTGGTGGGCGCTGTCGGACGCCGCCAGGTACTCCTGCGACGGGGCTCGCTCTACGAGGCCATCGAACGAGTCAGCGAAGCGCGCCAGCACGCGCCTCCGACTGCGTCTGCCGTCGCCGAACCGGATCCCGTATCCGTCGTTCGGACTGGTGAGCCTGCTCGACTTCGAACCCCGTGACCGAGTGCCCGACTCGCTCGAACAGACCTACTGCATCCTCGCCATCAACCTGACGTGCCTCGACGCGCCAACGCCACCGCTGACCTCCTCTCCTACACGAGTAGCGCTGCCGCAGTGACCTTCGACGTCGACCTCCGCACCCCCTCGGCGGAGATCCATCGAGGACGATTGACGAGCGCCTAGCAACCAAGACCATGAACACGTTGAGCATCGCCGACGTGATGCACCCCGATCGCTGGGAACTCCGCCTGCCAGCCGATCGATCTCCCGCAGAACCCGCTTCTCGCTGACCGGATAGGCGGTGCCGAGCAACTGGCGAACTGGCTCACCCGCAACTCCTCCAGCATCCAGCGCAGGATGTTCGAGCGCGACTGGATCAGTCCAGCGACGCGCGGGCCTGACGCCAGTTCCGGCGTAGGCGACTCGAGACGCCGGATGGGCGCCATCAGCTCGAGATCGCGCGCGGGGCTGTCGCCCAACCGGTCGAGTCGACGCTCGATGGCGCGCAGGTACCGGAGGAGGTCGTGCAGCCGTGCGGCGCCTGCGGCGACGACGAAGCCCGGACCCACGAGACGAGCCATCTGGCTGCGGATGTCGGCCACCGCCGGCCGCAGCGACGGCGCCGTCGTACGGGCGAGGCGATCCTCGATGCGTCGGACCGTCGCCACCACGCTGGCCACGACCGTGCCGATGTCGACCGCTGCGTCGACGAGGTCGTCGCGCACGGCGCGTCGCGCAGCGCAGGAAGCCGGCCTCGTCCCATGCCGGGCCGCCGTTGGCGGCGATGAGTCGGTCGATGGCGCAGGCCACACAGTCGGACAGCGAGATCGTCGATGGTGCGGTACGGCGTGAGCGCCAGCGCCAGGCGCGTCTCGTTCGTGAACACTCGTCGCAACGCCTTCGTGGGCGAGGGCAGCGTCAGCAGCAGGAGCCGGCGGGTCCCGAGCAACATGTGGCGGGCCTGCTCGGTCGGGGTCGTGAGCACGTAGCGGCGCGCTGTCGCCCTCGTCGACAACGCGCGGGGTAGGCGGTCACACGGTGGCCGTGCCACTGCGCCTCCACCTGGGCGGGAATAGACCCGATGGTCCACGCTTGTAGGCCTGCGACCTCGATGCCGCCGACGGCTTCCGCGACGGCTTGGCGAGCCCCGCCGCGCAGTCGCCGTTGGAGGGCCTCCAGATCCTTCCCGGCCGCCACGGGCCGCCCGTCGTTGTCGTGCACGACGAACGTGATGCGCAGATGCGGTGGCAGCCTCGACACATCGAAATCCTGCGGTGAGAGCCTCACTTCGCCGAGGCGTGAGAGGCGCTGCGCCAGCACGTCGAGCAGCCGGCCGTCGCTCGGCGAGGCGTCGTTCAGGACGGCCTGGGCGCGTACTCGGCGGCCGGGACGAAGGCGCGCCGGATGTGGCGAGGGAGCACGTGCATCAGAGCCGCGATCAGCTCGGCCCGCAGCCCCGGTACGTGCCAGTCGAAGCCCTCGTGGCGAACGCGCTCGAGCACCGGCAGCGGCACGTGCACCGTGACGCCGTCGTCGCGCGCTGTGGTGTCGAAGCGGTACGTCACCGGTAGCGCCAAGTCGCTCTGGTGCCACACATCCGGGAACGCGTCGACGACCGATTGATCCGGCGCGGGTCCACCAACATGTCCCACGTGAACTCCAGCAGGTGTGGGTCGCGCTGTCGCTCGTTCTTCCACCACTGGTCGAAGCGGGCTCCCGAGCTGACCTCGGGCGGAACGCGGGCGTCGAAGAAGTCGTAGATGGCGTCGTCGTCCACGATGAGCTCTCGACGGCGCACACGGTCCTCGAGGCGCGTACCTCGTCGGCGACTTTGCGGTTGTGGTCGACGAACTGGTGGTGCGTGTGCCAATCGCCCTCGACGAGCGTGCTGGACGGAACAGGCGGCGGGCACCCGCCGCATCGACGCGACTGAATGACAGACGCCGGGCCGCCACGGGAAGCCCGTACAGCGTCACCCGCTCGGTCGTCGTGGCCGCGGCCGCGCCGCGTCCCAAGACGGCTCACCGTAGCTGCGCTTGACGAGATGCCCGCCGAGGCGCTCGGCCCACTCGGGTTGGATGCGGGCGACGACACCGTGCCCACAGGCGCGACGTCTCGACCAGCTCGGCCGCCATCACCCAGCGCGGCGGCTTGCGGTAGAGCGACGAGCCGCGGGCGACGGAGAAACGGGAGTCGCGGGCGCCGATGTACTTCTTCTTGTCGTCGTCGCGATGGCCGATGTGGGACAGGAGCCCGGCCAACAGCGACATGTGGATGCGCGCGGAATCGCCCGGCACCGTGTTGATGCGGATGCCGATTTGGCGCGCTACCTGCAGGAGCTGGCCATAGATGTCCTGCCACTCCCGCACGCAGGTAGTTGAGGAACTCGGCGCGACACAGGCGGCGGAACTGGCTCGACGACAACGCCTTCTGCTGCTCCTGCAGGTACCGCCAGAGACTCACGAAAGCGAGGAAGTCGGAGTCGGCGTCGACGAAGCGGTTGTGGTGCTCATTGGCGGCCGGCAGCTTCGTCGGCGGGCCGCTCGCGCGGATCCTGGATCGACAAGGCGGCGGCGATGACCATCACCTCGTGTACGCAGCCGTTGCGTTCCGCCTCGAGCACCATTCGCGCCCGAGGCGAGGGTCGAGCGGGAAGCGGGCCAGTCGCTTCCCCAGACTGGTCAAGCGGGCCGCGCGACGACCGTTGTGTGGCGTCGAGGGCGCCGAGCTCCTCGAGGAGGACGATTCCGTCCTGGATGTTGCGCGACTCGGGCGGCTCCACGAACGGGAAACGCGGCGACGTCGCCCAGTCCGATCGCGGTCATCTGCAGGATGACCGACGCCAGGTTGGTGCGCAGGATCTCGGGCTCGGTGAACGCGGGCCGCGACTCGGTAGTCGTCTTCGCTGTAGAGCCGGATGCAGACGCCCGGCGCCGACCCGCCCGCAGCGGCCGGCCGCGCTGGTCGGCCGACGCCTGCGACACCGGCTCGATCGGCAGTCGTTGGACCTTCGGTGCGGCGGTTGTAGCGCGAGATCCGCGCCATGCCCGGATCGACGACGTAGCGGATGCCCGGCACGGTCAGCGACGTCTCGGCGACGTTCGTGGCCAGCACGACCGCCGGCCGCGGCGGGCTGGAACACGCGGTGCATGCTCGGCCGTCGAGAGCCGGGCGTACAGCGGCAGGACCTCGGTGTCCGGCCGGCACCGCTTCGCCAGCGCGTCGGCCGTGTCGCGGATCTCCCGCTCGCCGCTCAGGAACACGAGGATGTCGCCCGGTCCCTCGTCGCACAGCTCGTCGACGGCATCGACGGATGGCCTGGGTCTGGTCGCGATCGTCGTCGTCGTCGTCCATCGCCGAACGGGCGGTAGCGCATCTCGACCGGGTAGCTGCGGCCGGACACCTCGACCACCGGCGCGTCGCCGAAGTGCGCGGCGAAGCGTGCCGTGTCGATCGTCGCCGACGTGATGATCGACCTTGAGGTCGGGCCGGCGGGGCAGCAGCTGCTTGAGGTAGCCGAGGATGAAGTCGATGTTGAGGCTGCGCTCGTGGGCCTCGTCGACGATGATCGTGTCGTAGCGGTGAGCATGCCGGTCCCGCTGGATCTCGGCCAGCAGGATGCCGTCGGTCATCAGCCGCACGAGCGTGTCCTCGCCGACGCTGGTCGTTGAACCGGATGGTGTAGCCGACAAGGGCGCCGACTTCGGTAGCCGAGCTCCTCGGCGATGCGCTCCGCAACGGTGCGCGCGGCCAGCCGGCGGGGCTGGGTGTGGCCGATCAGTCCGACGACTCCACGACCGAGCTCGAGGCACAGCTTCGGCAGTTGCGTGCTCTTCCCCGAACCGGTCTCGCCCGCGACGATCACGACCTGATGGCTGCCGATGGCGGCGAGCAGATGGTCGCGCTGCTCCACGATCGGAAGCCCGGGCGGATAGCGGATGGCCGGCACGAGGCACGCCGGCGCTCGGCGCGCCGTCGCCTGCTCGTTCGCCTTCGCTTCGCCCGCCGGATCGCGCCGTCGCCACCCGCCCAGCATGGCAACTGCGCCGCTCGATGCAGGCGACAAATGCTCGCCTCAGCGCTTCTACGGCGAGTTGCGGGCCTCTTCGAGGAGCCCGTGCTCGGCGAAGACGTCGCGCACGGAGCACCGAGTGTCGAGAAGTGGGTCCTTCTCCGTTCCGTCGTCGAGGCGGTCGTAGACCCTGGCGAGTAGCGCCAGACACAGCTTGTCCCAGGTCATGGTGGTGTCGGCGGTGAAGGAGAACAGGCTGTACATGAAGAGGTCAGCAGTGTTGCTGATGGCCGAATCGGCGCTGCCCCAGATCGCGTTGCCGTCGATGTCCCTGTTGTTCATCAGCTTCCACATCGCCCTGCACGAACGGATGGGCCAGGTCGTATTGATCATCGTTGACGTCCATCGCCGAGTACTTCAAGGTCGTCTGATGCGACCATTGCGGTTGGCCGCCGGTCGTCACATGCGGACTCCCTCATACGCCAGGGCGGCACCGAAACATCCCTTGCCCAACAGGGCGGCCAGCACCATCGAATGCCCTTCGCTGAGCGAGGACCCGAGTCGGGTGTCGCTCGGCCCGGACCAGCCGCCGTATTGCCAGCTGATGAAGTGGCCGACCTCGTGGGCGATGATCGAGTAGGAACCGGAGTACTCAGGTCCGAAGAACTGGGGGCTGGTGCTGTTGCCGTCGGAGTTGAAGAGGAAGACCGCCGGGACCGTGGCGGCCGAGCTCGAGAACCAATAGCCCGGCGTATCGCGGCGGAAGTAGCCGTGCTGGACATTCATGCCCGGGTTCCAGACCGGTTCCATCAGCGGTTGCCGTTGACGACGATCTCCACGTTGATGGCCCGAGCGGCGTCGACGGGAGTAGTGCCCGTAGTCGTTGGGTTCTCGGCCCCATTCGTCGACGGCCGTCTTGAGGGTCTGCGCCCAGTAGTAGGTCTGTTGCTCGTTGAAGATGCAGCTGGTGGTCGTTCCGGGCAACTTGGTGAAGTAGTTCGCCGTGCCGGAGGTGGTCCTGGAGAAGGCCGGGCAAGGGACTTACGACCATCGGCTTGGCGTTCCAGATGCGACTCCGCCCGGAGCCGAGTCGTTGCAGCGAGTAGGAAGTGATGGTGCCCGGAGGCAGGTTCGGCACCTTGGACGGGAAGGGTCGTCACGATGCGCGTCGACGACAATGTTCTGACGTCGACGTACTCCCGTACTGTCCTTGATCCCGCCCGGATGGCTGTAGTGGGTCACAGGTATCGAGATCACACCGTGCTCGCAGTGGTCATCTCGCGCGACCACCGTACGATCGTGGGCGTCGATTCCTAGCACGGCCAGGAGAGCCGGATCGCGCCGGCCGTTGAGTTCGACCGTCCATACGAGTCGGTTGCGCCGGCCTTCGATCGCCAGTTGAGCGGAAGCCTCGACATCGTCTCGTGTGAGCGACTCGTGATCAGAGCGAGAGCCACGGCTTGTTCGGCGTCGATTACCGGACGCCGCCCGACGGCGATCTTGGCCGGGTCGAACAGCGCGCCCATGATGTGCGTGAGGTGACCGGCGCGGTCGAAGAGCAGTGTCCATCGGGCGTCGCGACCGGGATCGCGTCAACGTGTTGGCGAACCTCCGCCACCGTGTTCGGCACGGACCGGGCGCGTTCCACGCGCACGCTTCCCTCCGGGAGTGCGCGGCACTGAAGAGGGCCCAGTGGTCGCGATAGAAGCGATCGACGAAGTCTTGGACGGCGGCGGCCGTCGTGGGTTGCCGCGAGCTGGAGGCCGCCGAGCTTTCGTCCGAGAACCAGGTCGACACGATCGCCGCGGACGCGGTAGACGAGGGCCTCCGACGCCGACCGCAGCCGGCTCAGTGCGTCAGTCGCTCCATTCCGGCGACGGAAGAACGTTTCGTCTCGGTCGAGCGTCGGCTGCAGCCGAGCGCGGCGGCCTGAGCGGGGAGACTCTGGTCGCGCCCGCTCTCTTCTGGTTGTTCTCACGTGTCATGGCAGTCTCACGATTCGTCGGCGGTTGAGGTGGGACTCCTTTGTGACGGACCGCCGCTAACAGGCCGCTAACCACGCTCCGGCCGAGAGCGACACGACACCGACCTCGCGAGCCCGGCCGCCGCCTCGGGCCATGGCAGATCCTCGCCTGTATCTGTGCGGCCCGGTGCGGGCTCTTGAGTGGTTAGAGCAAGGACCGAACGGCGACTGTCCGAGGGGGCCCGCTTGAGCAATCGACCACGCACCAGTACGGCTTCAGCGGCCGCCCGCCGCCCACTGGTGGGTCGCCACGACGAGCTCGCCGTCGCCGCCGGCGCGCTGGCCGAGCCCGGCCACGCCGGGTTGGTCATCGTCGGTGAAGCGGGCGTGGGCAAGAGCCGGCTGGCCCAAGAATGCGAGGCCCTCGCCACAGCCTCGGGTTTCGCCGTCGTGTCGGTGCTGGCGACCAGGGCGGCCTCGTCGATCCCGCTCGGCGCGCTGGCGCCGCTTTTGCCCGCCGGGCTCGGTGCTCTTGGCGAGGGAGTCGACGCCGTGCGCTCGGCCGCCACCGCCATCATGGTCGAGGCCGCCGACCGTCCACTTCTCCTCGTCGTCGACGACGCCCACCTCCTGGATCCGATCTCGGCCACCGTCGTCCACCAGGTGGCCGGTCGCGACGAGGTCTTCGTGGCGGCGACGCTGCGCGCGGCGAACCGGTGTCCCGACGCCATCACCGCACTGTGGAAGGACGGAGCGCGCTGTACGCCTCGATCTGGCGCCGCTCGACCTCGACGACGTCGCGCCGTCACTCGAGACCTGCTCGGCGCTCACGTCCACCCGAGCCTGACCGAGAGAGCTGTGGCGCCTCAGCGCCGGCAACGCGCTATTCCTGCGCGAACTGGTGCAGGCGGCGACCGGCGCGGGACGGTTGAAGTCCGTGGACGGCACGTGGCGTCTCGAGGGTCGGCTGGCGCCATCGGCTCGCCTTGTCGACTTGATCGATGCTCGGGTCGGACAACTCGATGCCGACGAACGCAGCGTCCTGGAGTACGTCGCCTTCGGCGAACCGATCGATGCCGAGACGCTCACGACCTTGGCGCCCGCCGCCGCTCTCGAGGGTCTTGAACGGCGGGGGCTCGTCACCCAGGACGACGAAGCCGGCCACGACGCCGTCCGTCTCGCCCACCCTCTCTACGGCGAGGGTGGTGCAAGCCCAGACCCCGAGCTCGCGAGTCCGTCGCATCCAGAGCTGCGTTGGCCGATGCCTTGACGGCCAGGGAGCCGACGGCGCGGGACGTGATGCGCATCGCATCGTGGCGGCTCAACGACGCCTCGCCACGAGCCCAGCTTGTTCCTCGCGGCCGCCCACGAAGCCGCGCCGCCGGCGATCTGTCCCTCGCTGGCCAACTCGCGCACGGCGCCCTTCGCGCTGGTGGAGGCGCCACGGCCCGGACCCTGGTGGCCGGCGTGACCGCCGAGGCCGGCGACCCGCTCACCGCCGAGCACATCTACGCGGTGGCCATGACCGAAGCCGTCACCGACGCCGAGCGTGCCGCGGTGGCGATGGGGCGCACCACCAACCTGTTCGCCGGCCTCGGGTGTCCCGAGCGGGCCGTTGCTCTCGACACCGAAGCCCTGTCCGTCATCACCGAACCGGACTGGCGAGCCGAAGTCGTTGCTCACTGCGCGACCTTCGAGCTTCTGCTCGGCCGGCCCTTGGTCGCCCTCGACGCCGTCAACGATCTGCTCGAACGAAACCACGGGCGGCCCTTCGTCCAGGCCGCCATCGTCGCCGTGCCGGCGCTGGTGGTGACGGGACGAGGCCGACCAGCGCCGAAGCGTTGGCCGCCTCGGCGTATGCCGCACTACCGCGCTCGGTCATGGCAGCGAGCTCTCCCACGCCGCCATCCATCTCGTCGGCCAGATCTTCGCCCTGCGCGAGGCGGGTCGGATCGCCGAGGCCCTCGCCGTCGCCCAGTTCGCCCATCAGGCCGCCGTCGACACCGGGTCGACGCTCGGGCAGGCATACTTCGGTGTCCAGCTGGGGGTGCGCAGCTCAGCGCCGGGATGGTCACCGACGCCGCCGCCACTTTCGAAGCGTCAGGCGAGTTCATGCGCGAACTCGCCCTTCCCGGACGGCTCGTGTGGAGCCTCGCTGGTGCCGTCAGGCGTCCGCCCTGGCCGGTGACCGAGGCTCGCTCCGACCGCCTCCTCGCCGAACTCGGCGCGGTGCGGTCGCCGGAGCGCCTGTTGGAAGGTGAAGTCGAACGAAGCGGGCGTGGAACGCCGTCACCTCCGGGGCCATCAGCCGGGCCCGGCAGATTCTCGCTACCGCCGCGGCCGCGGCCGGTGCCGCCGGGATGCTCGCCATGGAACTCGGGCTGTGGCACGACCTGGTCCGGCTCGGTGGCGTGGCCGATCGAGATCGTGTCGACTTTGTCGCCGACCGAGTGGAGGGTGCGCTGGCGTCGGTGCGCCACGCCCACATCGCGGCGTCGATCGACCGTGACGGGACCGCCCTCGATGCCGTCGCCGAGCGCTTCGAGCAGTTGGGCGCCCACCTGCTGTCAGCCGGCGCGTCGGCCCACGCCGCCGCCGCCCACCAACGGCGCGGGGCCGAGAGGAATGCGACGGCGAGCCGGCGGCTAGCCACCGGAGCAGGCGGCCCGATGCCAGGGGCCCGCACCCCTGCGCTCGACGACCTCGGCGCCGGTGCCGCGCTCACCGGGCGTGAGCGCGAGATCGCCGCCCTGGCCGGCTGCCGGCCTCGGCAACCGGGCCATCGCCGGTGAGCTGTTCGTGTCACTACGAACGGTGGAGAACCACCTCGCCCACGTCTATGCGAAGCTCGGCGTCACCCGGCGCGACCGCTTGGCCGCCGCCCTCGGCATCGCTGCCGTCGGGGTCTGAGCAGTCGAGCACTCCGGTCACGACACGTCGAGGCTTCTCGCCGCGTCGGGCCGCGACGCACGTTCATGCCGGGCGCGGCGGGTGGGCGTTCTACCCGGCGTCGGCGGCGACGACGAGGTCGTCGTAGGACTGCTGGATGCGCGCGGCGTACGGCCGGATCGGGCATGAGCGCCCGGTCGGAGACCACCGACACGATCATCTCCCCGCAGTAGCTCATGATGCCGTGCAAGCAGCCCCATCCCTTCGACGACGGCGGCGCCCCGAAGAAGGTGACGAGGCGGGCACCGGCGAAGTAGAGCGGCGCCTGCGGGCCGGGCACGTTGCTGACCACACAGTTGACCGGTGGGGTGCCCCGGCTGGCCATTTCGAAGCGGCTGGCGGCTCGGGCCGCCAGCGTCGCCAGGCCGCCCGGCATCAGCTGCGGAGAACTCGACCATGGAACGGGCGTCGGACGCCTCGGCGAACGCCTTGGACGCATGCGTGGACTCGCGGACCGCCTCGAGTCGCTTGAGCGGATCGTCGATGTCGGTGCCGAGCGCGGCGGTCATCGTGGCGACCTGGTTGCCGGCGGTGCCCATCTGGTCGCTTGGACCGCACCGAGATGGGCACCATCACCCGTAGCGACTCCGTCGGCAGCTCACCCTTGTCCGACAGGTAGCTGCGCAGGGCACCGCCGACGATGGCGATGGCGACGTCGTTGATCGTGGCGCCGGGCACGGCCGTCTTGATGCGCTTGACCGTGGCGAGGTCGAACCGCCGCGCCTCGACCACCCGGTGGCCGGTTACCGCGGCGTTGAACCGCGTTGCGGGCGCGGCCGTCGGCGGCGCCTCGAGTTCGCCGCGGCGCACCCGCTCCTGCAGCGCCTGTGGCCGGCATGGTGCGAGCCATTACCCGGGCGAAGTGTCCGGGCCGCATGAAGTTGGTGACCGTCGCCCGGGTGAGCAGCGTGGCCAGGTGACGGCGGTCGCTCCGGCTTCCATTCGCTGTCGGGGACGGTGGTCGGGGCGTCGGGCTCCAGGTCGTGGACGGCGCTGGTGATCTCGAGCACCGTGACGCCGTCGACGGCGGCGTGGTGGATCTTCTGCATGATGGCGAAGCCACCGGGCGGCACGCCTTCCACATTGTCGAGGCCTTCGATGACGGTGGCCTCCCACAGCGGCTTCGTCATGTCGAGGGGCGCGAGTGGAGCCGGGCCACCTGGATGCACAACTGGCGCCAGTCGCCCGGCTTCGGTAGGGCGATGTGGCGGACGTGGTACTCGAGGTCGAAGTCCTCGTCCTCGATCCAGTACGGATGGTCGAGCCCGAACGGCACCTCGACGAGCCGGCGGCGGAACACCGGCGACACGTGCAGCCGGCTGCGGTAGTGGTCGAGGATGCCCTTGAACGTGACGGCGCCGCCGGGCGCAGTGGTCGGGTCGTAGATGTAGAGGCTGAAGATGTGGCCCGGTGACTTCGGTGTCTCGAAGTACAGGAACGGCTGCGTCCATCCCGCTTAGCTGCTGCATGAGGACCCCCTTACGGGCACGTGCATGTGCCAACGCCGCCAGTGTAGCTATCGGATCAAGAGCGAGGACGATGTGCTCGGCGTTGGAGCCGTCGGCGGGCAGCGCCAGACCCCGCCCGAACCGCCCTGTCACCCAAATCGGTGCCCGGGTTCAGTTGAGGGTGATGGTGAGTGGATCGCTGTAGATGCTTTGGTTGTCGTCGTCGGTGGAGGTAGAAGGCGACCTCGACTGATCGGTCTTCTACGTCGTAGAAGGCGTGCCAGAACGTGCGGGCGCCTTCAACGGGGGCGGCGAAGCGGACCGCTTCGAACTGGTCTCGGATGTCGTCGCGGTCGACCACAGTGCCTGCGCTCGCGGCGGCGTGCAATGTCTTCCAGCGGGTGTAGGTGAGCGCGGCGGTGCCGAGGTGTCCCGTCCTCCTCGGGGAGGTCCGTGGGATCGGGCCGGCGGTGCAGGAGGTGGTTTGGTGCAGATCATTCGGCCCCCGGCCGCGGAGTCGGCGTCGATGATTGCCGCGGTTGTGGCCGGGGAGTACTCCCACACGAACGATCGTCCCGTACGGTCGGCCACCACGAAGTGGCAGGGTACGAAGAAGTAGTACTGCTTCGCGAGCAGGAGTGCTTCTTTGGCTTCGTCGACGGTGGCGCAGGTGTCGAGCAGGTAGCGGACGATCTGCTGTTCCGGCGAGGCCGACCTGGGGGCCGCCGGTCGGTTCCGGGTTGGATGATTCGTTGTCGGCCAGCAGCGCCACGGCAAGTCCCGCCTCGTTGATGCCGTCCATGGCCCCCATGACGTCCATGATGCCGATCACGACGGAGGCGTAGCCGTCGTCGGGGCGCAGCTTCGACGATCCACGGGTCAGCGGCGAGGGGGCCGCTCGTCGACCGCCGGGAGCCCGACGATCTGGGTGAATGTGGCGGTGGGAAGTCGAAGTTTCGCGAGAGGATCCCGTGGCCGTCTTTGGTGCCTTCGCCCGGGTAGAAGACCACCGAGCAGCCGGCGGGGAGTCGTACGTGGCGAGCCACACACGTCCCACTGGTCGCTGTCGTAGTCGACGGCAAAGGCATCGGCGATTCCCTTGCCACGTTCGGCCAGGATCGGGTGGTGCTGGGCGAACCAGCGCCGTCGGGCCCGCTGCAGGATCGGGTCCGGCGCCGGGCGTGGGGCCGGCGGCTGCGCCGTGTGAGCCCGAGCGGCCTCGGCGAGGGCTCGGTCCGATGTCGCGGTTGGCGCCCTCGATACGAAGGTGCCGGACGGTGAGGAAGTCGTTCGGGCCGCCGCCGGCGACGTTGGTGTTGGACACTCGCATGATGGTCTCTCCTAATAGTGCGATCTCGTAGTACACTGGAGATGATGCGAGATCGCACTACTTCTGTCAGAGAAAAAGAACCCGAGCTCGGCCCCCGCCTCGACAACGTGCTGTTCGACGTATGGCTCGTCTCACGGGCGACGACTGCGCTGCTCGATGAGGTGGTGCGTCCGTCGGGCCTCGACTCCGACGAGTTCGCCATCTACTCGGTGCTCGCATCGGGCGAAGGGATGACACCAACCGAGCTCGCGCACTGGATGTCGGCGCCGGCCACGACGGTGTCCAGCTACGTGAAACGGTTCGAAGGCCGCGGCCATGTCGAACGCACCCCCAATCCGGACGACGGTCGCTCCTACCGTCTTCGCCTCACCGCCTCCGGTCGTCGAGCACACCGCGCCGCCGGCAACTGTTCCTCCCCGTACTCCACCGCGCGCGTCGAGCTCATCCGGGCCGCAAGCAACCGACGCTCACCGTCGTCTGCGCGCCCCCACCGCGCCGTCGACACCCTCAACGAACAAGCCTGAAGAGACCGGCTGCTCGGCGCGGGAGATTCGACCAGGCTGCCATGGAGCCTGTGGGTGGAATCGTCGACAACGCGAACGCCGAGCCGTCTCCCCCACCTGACTTGGCTCTGGTCAGCGCCGTCGCGGCCGCGTTGTACGCCCCGGAGCTGCCGTACCACAACTTTGATCATGCCCGCCGTGCGCTTGTCGCCGCCAACGAGATCCTGGCCGCGCGTGCGTCGCCGACGGGGTAGCCGTCGACGCCAACGTTGTTCGCTGGGCGCTCCTGTTCCACGACGCCGGCTACCGGCAAGACCCAGTTGCGCACGGCTGCGATGACCGGGAGGCGTACGCGGCGCTTCTCGCCGGGCGAAACCTCCACGACCTCGGAGTCTCCGACGAGGTGTGTGCGGCCAGTAGCGGCCGCGATCCTGGCGACCCGCCACGACGCCGTCCAGGGACCATCGAAGAACGGGTCGTGCGCGCCGCCGATCTGGCCGAGATGGCGGCCGACTTCAGAACGGTTCGCCGAAAAATACCGAACATCTCCGTCTTGAACACGCTTTGCTGACCGGTGAGCACCTGTCGTCCAGCGAGTGGAAGGCGTCCGTGGCTGTCGTCCTCGGCCACTACCTCGATGAGGACATTCGCGTGAGTTCACAACACGACGGCGCGGCCGGGGTGTCCCGGCTTCCATCGCGGCCCCAAGAGAACCTGCGCCGATACGCTCGCCTCATAGACCATGCCGCCCTCGACCAAGGCCGCGTGATGGCTGATGTCCGGCGGGTCGCGCAAAGTTACGCTGCGAAAACAGGTCAGAAGGAGGGAGAGCGATGCCGCTCGATGCATTACAGGTCCAGTATTTGTTCACACTCACACTCGGCGCGGAGAACTCGCCGCATTCGTGGATACCGGGTGGGCCGCGGGGCTCGAGGATCACAGCGAATATTGTCGGCGGGAAGTTCGATGGGCCGCAGTTGCGAGGGGCCGTCGTGGCGCCAGCGGGCGACTGGGTCACGCTTCGAGCGAGATGGGTCGTTACAGATCGACGTCCGCGTCACCCTCGTGACCGACGACGGGGCCAGCATTCTGATGCAGTACAAAGGAATCGGTACTCCCGACGCCGACGGGCACCGAGAGCTGCGAACGGCACCGCAGTTCGAGACGGGCGACGACCGCTCTTCGTGGTTGAACGACGTTCAGGCCGTCGGCATCGGCAAGCTCGACGGCACAGCGCGATGTCGCTACGACCTCTACCAGTTGGTCTGACTGGTTGGCCCGACTGGTTGGTCTGACTGGCAGGCGGGGCGGGCAGGCACGCCAGTTCGGGGCGCGTTGCGCCTCAGACGCCGACGAACCCGAAGAATCGGAACGAGGGCGGGCTTGCAAGCATCGCGACGAGGTCGGCGAGTGCGCCGGTCTCGGTCCGCCACGCCAAATAGGTCTCGTAGTTCTGGCGCGTGTTCCACAGCTCCCAGATCAGGAAAGCGGCGGGGTCTTCCTGATTCTGATGGACCGTCAGGCTCTCGAAGCCTGTCGTAGGCCCGGGTGTCCGGTAGGGCTTTCCTGAGGAACTCCTTGACCGCATCCACCTTGTCCGGCTGGGTCTGGAACTCCAGAACGACTGTCACGCTCATGCGATCCTCCATCGTTTCGAGAGGCCTCCGCCGTGTCGGATCCACTAGCGAGCCAAGCGAACTGATCGATCCGGCGGACGGCGAGCAACCGGCCTCACCGAAAATGTGGCCGTGATCGGCAGCGACGACGACGGACCCAGCTCCGCCACTGTCGGGCGTGCTGGTGATTCGCCGCCACGCTCTCAAGTCGAGCGTCGGTATCTTGGCGGTGTCCGAGCGTCCGATATCACCCGGCAGGAATCGAGATTGAGCGTGATCCGACACGCCCAGATCGATGTTGGCGATGTCACTGACCGCGCCGAGTTGATCGAGTTCTTGATCGCTCATGAATACCCGTTCCACGTCGTGCGACGACTGACCGAGAAACCGTTGAGCGTTGGATCGGGGCCGGCCGCTACAGCGGTGACGAAAACCGGCCCGTTGTTGTGGATCGAAGCCGACGATCGACGTGTCGGCCTTGTGGTACTGGAAGACCTCGTCAGCAACGCCCCGCTGTTCGACCTGCGACTTGCGACCGAATGGCGCGGCCGTGGTTTGGGCCACGAGGTGCTGCGGAGGCCCTCGCGACGTACGTGTTCACGTCCATGCCCGCAGTGAACCGATTCGAAGGACACACCCGCGAGGACAACATCGCCATGCGCAAGACGTTCGTTCGAAGCGGCTTTGTGAAGAAGCTCACTATCGGGAGGCTTGGCCGACGGAGACCGGCGTGCTGATGGCGTCGATTGCTTACAGCATGCTTCGCCGCGACTGGCAGACTGGCCGAACGACCACCTTCGAGTGGAACGACCTAACCGCTTGAGAGGGTAAGCAATTGGGACCTCGGGCGATCTCTGCTGCTGTATGTGCGTTTTTCGCCCACACGGCAGCAGAGAATCACCAGCGCCGGCCGCTCGTTCCGACAAAA
>ERZ1370068.698-contig-10639_pt1 | contig 40721 bp, 49 predicted proteins | sample MGYA00561227_ERZ1370068 | MGnify/ENA primary metagenome ERZ1370068 (study PRJEB38410, sample SAMEA6850437) | metagenome | study: Metagenomic assessment of the ecological functions of the soil: analysis of the soil microbiota associated with the... | reverse complement strand
TGCTTCGCGTTCAGTTACGTATTGCTAATGTGATGCCGAGCACGCAGCCGCCGAACGCGAGCGCGAACTCCCTGCCACGTAAGCCGAGCGGTGACGAGCAGCATCGACGGCGCGAATACGAAGACGAACGGCACCAGCGCCTTGCCGAGGCCCAGGCGGAAACGCCGTGTTGCCGGTCTTGAACGGATCCGAGCCCGCCATGCCGGCAGCCGGCGTACGCGGCGAGCGCGACCGGCGGCGTGATGTCGGCGAGCACGCCGTAATAGAAGACGAAGAAGTGCGCGACCAGCGGCTGCACGCCGAGCAGCACGAGCGTCGGCGCGGCGACGGTGACCATGATGATGTAGTTCGCCGTCGTCGGGATGCCGCAACCCATCAGCACGCAGACGACGGCCGGTCATGATCAGCGCGGCGAGCAGCGTCAGCGTCTTCGCTGTCGGCCCAGCCGATCGGCAGGATCGGCCAACGCCGCCGACGCGATGCGTCTGCGCGGCGGACGTGACGATGTACGACAGCTTGAAGCCGACGCCGGTCAGCGTGACGACGCCGATCACGATGCCGACGGTCGCGGCCGCCGCGCCGACCGCCAGCGCGTACTTGGCGCCGGTCTCGAACGCCGTCGACGGATCGCTTCTGCGCGATCCGCGACTTCGCCGCGATGCGCGCGATGCACGAGCGGACACGCGATCACGCATCGCGAGGAACACGCAGACGTTCGTAGTCGCCGAACTTGCCGCGTGATGATGCGCAAGCAGCAGCGCGTGCGACACGACCAGCGCGACCCACTGCACCGCGCGTCGTGCGCTGCCGCGACGTGAACAGGCCCACGAGGATGCACGACGAGATGCCGGTGAAGGCCGCGAGGTAAGGCGTGTTGCCGTGACGATGATCGCCGATCAGCAGCACGAGCGGGAATCAGCGTCGGCCAGTTGGCGCGCGAGCTGTCTTCGGCAGGTCCGGCAGCTCTTCCTGGTGAGGCCGCGCAGGCCCGTGCGCTTCGCCTCGAAGTGCACCTGCATGAACACGCCGAAGAAGTGCATGAACGCGGGCACGATCGCGGCGATGATGATCGTCTGAGTACGGCAGGTTCAGGAACTCGATCATCAGGAACGCGGCGGCGCCCATGATCGGCGGCGTGATCTGGCCGCCGGTCGACGATGCCGCTTCGACCGCCGCCGGCGAAGTGGCGCGGATAGCCGAGGCGGATCATCGCCGGAATCGTCAGCGAGCCCACGGTGACCGCGTTGGCGACCGACGAGCCCGGACAGCATGCCGAACAGCGCCGACGCGAACACGCTGACACCTTCGCCGGTCCGCCGGCGTAACGGCCGGCGATCGACGACGCGATGTCGATGAAGAGCTGTGCCGAGGCCGATCGCGCGTCGCCGAGCACGCCGAACAGCACGAAGTGGAACACGAACGTCGCGACGACGCCGACCGCGATGCCGTAGATGCCCTGGCTCGTCAGGTACAGGTGGTTGACGAGGCTCGGACCACGACGCGCCTGAAGTGCTTGAGCAGTCCCGGAAAGATCGGACCCGGCGAGCGCGTAGACCATGAAGACGATCGCGATGATCGGCAGCGGCCAGCCCATCGCGCGCCGCGTCGCCTCGAGCAGCAGCACGACCAGGACCGATGCCCATCACGACATCGACGGCAGCGGATTGCCGACGCGAAACGCGAGATCGTCGAAGATCGCACGGGATGTAGAGCACGCGATGCGGCGATGCGCGAGCCGCGCAGCAGCCAGTCGAACGAGCGGCACGCCGCCCGGGCGCCATGCCACGGTGCGGCCGCGCGTGCTCGCAGCATCGCCTTGCGCAGCGGGAAGACGAGGAAGACGAGGCCGAGCACGAACGCGAGATGAACGCCGCGGTGCGTCGTCTCGCGCAACAGGCCGAAGCCGGCCGGTGTAGTAATGGAAGCACGACAGGACGATCAGCAGCGCCGCGACGATGACGCTGGTCGCGGCGGCACGAGCGGCCGGAACCGCATCTCCGGATCGAATTTCTGCTCGAGCTCGATCGGTACGTCGGTGTCGACTCTCGCGCGCCGCGCTCCGGAGTTCTGATGCGCCGCAGCGGCTGCGCAAAGCAAACGGTGCCGGCTGTCCTGGCCCCGCGAGCTGCATTCGCTCGCGATTGTCGCCGCTACTTCAGCATGCCCTTTTCCTTGTAGAACTTCTCGGCGCCCGGATGGAACGGGATGCCCGCGCCTGTCGTCGGCGCTCGCGCGACTGATCGCCTTGCCCTTGGCGTGTCCGGCGTCGAGCAGCTTGCGCGTGTTGTCGTTCCACATCGCCTTCGTGACTTCGTAGATCAGCGCATCGGGCTGCTTGGTCGACGTGACCCACTGCGCGCCGACGGCGATCGTCTTGACGTCGTCGACGCCCTTGTACGTGTTGGCGGGAATGGTGTCGGGCGCGAAGAACGCCGTACTGCTCGCGCATCTGGTCGACCTCGGGCCCGGTGACCGGCACGAGGTCGATGCCGCCGCCGGCCGACGCGAGCTCGGAGATGGCGCCGGTCGGATAGCCGCCGACGAAGAAGAACGCGTCGAGGCCGCCGTCGCGCATCTTGTCGCCGGCCTGGTTGGGCTTCAGGTATTCGGCGCTGATGTCCTTCTCGGTGAGTCCGTACGCGCGCGAGGATGATGCGCGCATCGACCAGCGTGCCGGAGCCCGGCTCGTCGAGCGACACGCGCTTGCCCTTCGAGGTCGGCGACGCTCTTGATGCCGGCGCCCTTGCGCGCGACGACGTGGATGGTCTCCGGATAGAGATTGGCGATGAGGCCGCAGGTCGGCGACCTTCGGCTTGCCTTCGTAAACGCCGGTGCCCGTGTACGCCCAGTAGGCGACGTCCGGATTGCGTGAAGCCCGATTCGAGCTGGCCCGGACGTGATGCCGTTGATGTTCGCGACCGACCCGTTCGACGCGACGGCGGTCGCGACCTCAACCCCGGGACGCCGCAGCTGCCAGCCGTCGGCTGAGGCGCGCGAGCCGAGGTGGATTGGAAGATCGCGGTTGGCGACGAGGCCCCCGATCGGGTTAGTAGGTGCAGCGGCGGTGCCGCCCGTGCCGATGCGGAAGAACTTGATGTCCTGGGCGAGCGTGGCAGCCGACGGCGACCGTGGCCGGCGCGTGCGACGGCGACTGTGGCCGCGCAGAGAAGCGCGGGCGAAGGCATGCGGATAGCGACATGGGGATACCCCGGGTGGTATGGTCGGAAACGAGCCGGCGCAGTGTCTCATACCGCGGCGCGGGCTCAAGCGTGGGCGGATAGAACGACGCCTGAGCAACCTACGGTGCGCGCGACGACCTGATCCGGTCGAGCTTGGCGGCGTACATGCGCGCGGTCGGTGCGGCGTCGTGCTCGTCTCCAGCGCGATCACCAGTTCCTTGCGCGCCCGCTCGCCATCGCCGAGCGCCGGCGTACGCGACGGCAAGCCAATAGTGGAATTCGTGGTGGTAGGGCGCGCGATCGATTTCCTAGGCGAACAGGTCCCTCGCCGCAGTGAAGTCCGACTCTCTGATCGGCCGCCAGCCCCGGTTGAAGAAGCTGAAGGGCGGATTCGGCTCGAGTTGCTCCAGCGCGCGCAGCGATGTTCTTCGACCTCGGCAACGCCGGCCGAGGCTCGTCGAGGACCGCGGCACGAGGTTCGACATCACACGCGTGTTCCCGGGCTCGCGTTCAGAGCGCGTAGCCGAGCACCTGCTCGCGCCTCGCTGTCAGGTTGCCGTGGCGCCGGTAGATCGACGCCAAGCGTGTTGTACGACGCCGATGAATCCCGGGTCCTGCTCGATGGCCGCGCGCGCCCACCAATAGGCGTCGTCGATGCTGTCCGCGGCGTGAACGATTCGGCGGCCCGGTTGTTCATGTACATCGCCGACGATGGTTTCCTCGTCGAGCTCCGCGTGCGCGCGCCGCGGAGGTCTCGCGGCGGAAGAAAATCGATCGTCATCGATGTCGCTGTCGTTGCGACCGAATCCGCCGTCGGATCTGCCGCCTGCCGAGACGTCAGGTTGACGTGCCCGATCGGACAAGTAGACGTCGCCGCTGCGGCTCCACGTGTCGTCGACGAACACCCTCTGGTAGCGGACCGGTAGACCGATTTCCTTGGCGAACGCCGCCGTCATGATCACCAGGGAGAGGCAATTCCCGGCGCGCGCATCGAAAGCCTCGCGCCGCGTTTCGGGTCCGCACCGACTCGTATTCGAGCCTCAGCTCGCCCTTCGTATAGAGGGCCTCGGCAAACCGCCGCTGGATGCCGCCGCCGTGAAGCGAGGCCGATTTCGCTGCGCACGGAAGCGCTTCATCGCATCGCTGACGCGCGAACATGTCGCTAGCGGCGATGCGCCCAGACGGCGCGCGGAACAGCTGATCGTGGAACAGCTCCTCGGTCCGCGGCGCCGCGGGGACGGAGGCGCAGGCCGCGAGCCAGCACGGAGAAAGGAACAGAAGCGAGCGTCCAGCTTTCATCCGGCGGTTCGTCTCCCCCGCATGGAACATGGTTCGCGCGATGGTGTCCACATTCTAGCGCCGCGCGGAAGCCTGGTCGGCGGACCCGGCCGGTATCGAGGCGTAGAGTAGCGCTTGTCGCCGGGCGATCCGGTTCGGGCTCCCGCCACCGCGCTGCCATCGGGCGAGGTGTCCAACGAAGTCACCGAGGATCGCGGACGCGCTCTCGCCCTGCTGCCGGGCGCGGCTGTCGCATTCGCTGGCGCTGGCGCGCCCGCGCGAGGGCCGCGCTGGCGCAGGATTCCGCACAGAAGGCGGACGTCCCGGTGGCGACCTCTCCGCCGCCGACGCGCCCAAGCCGGACAGAGCCCCGCGCACGACGAGGGACCGGCTCGAACATCCTGCGGGTCCGCGCGGTATGACTGCCCTGCCCGTCATGGAAATCGACCGCCGCTGTATCGACCGGACTGGGCGTCAGCTACCACCCCCTGAAACTGCTCCGGACGATCCCGCAGAGTCCAGGACGGCCGCTAGCTTCCGGAGGCCTCCGTCCCGGCCGGGCTCCCCGCCTCGCGGGAGCCCGCCCCCAGATTGCCTCGGTATCCCGGCAGCAGCGGGTCGGCGAACCCCGTCATGGCAAGCATTCGTGGCGCCGCCCGCTCGCGCGCGGCCTAGGCGAACGTTTTTGCAACAGACCGCTGCCTGGCCGGGTCCGATTTTCTCGTCTTTCCGCTCTGCGCGGCCCTCCGCGCCGTTGTAACGTCTCTGTTGTTGGACCTCGCTCTGGGGGGCGGAGATCCATAACCGTCCCTTCCAGGAGCTCTGTCCAATGAACATTCATGCGGAAGAAGCCGCTCGCGCTCGTTGCTCGCGCGGAGCCGTTGTTGCGGGTTCATTCGTCGCGGCAGCGCCGGGTGTCTTGGCGCAAGTCGGAGCGTATCGTCGTTACGGGCTCGAGCATCCCTGCGCACGCAGGTCGAGGGGCGCCCTGCCGGTATTGACGCTGGATCGCCAGTACATCGAGCAGAGCGGCGCAGACCAACGCGACCGAGCTGATCCAGCAACTCCCCAGGTGCAGAATTTCGTGGCTTCGTCCACCGGGGTGAACGGCAGCGGTCGGGGCAACACGACCGCGGCCTTGCACGCTGCCGTCCAAGTACACGCTGGTCCTGATCGACGGCGTGCGCCCGCCTCCGGCGGCGCTCAACAACTCGTTCGGCGGCGGTTTCGCCGCCGCCATCCAGGCCATCCCGCTGGATGCCGTCGAGCGCGTGGAAATCCTGCTGGATGGCGCCACCGCAGTGTACGGCGCCGATGCGGTCGCCGGCGTGGTCAACTTCATTCTCGAAGAAGAACTCCACGGAGCGTAACGCCTACGCGCAGTACACCTGGCCGACCAAGGGTGACGCCCAAAGCGTAAATGCCGGCATCAGCAAGGGCTGGGGCGATCTCGCCAAGGACGGCTGGAATGTCATGGGGACGTTCAGCTGACGCTCACCAGGAGAAGCTGCAGGCAACGGACCGCAAAGTCTCGAAGCAGGGGCGCCTACTTCCCGTTCACGCACAACGGCGTGAACTATATTTTTCAACAACGCTGACCGAAAACACCGAGCCTGGCAACCTCATCTTTCCAGGCGGTACCGGCTTCGAATCCGACGGCTGCGCCGACCGCCTATTCGATCAACCCGTACTACCGGCAAAATGGCAACTGCCGAATCCCGGCCACTCGTGATGCACGGATCCGACCGGCACTGGGTCGCTCGGGGCCGTGGGCGAATCCTGCCCGCTTCAACTACGCCGCTACCGTGCAGGACGTGGCACCCTCGGACACCCCGAACTTCGTCGGCGAGGGTTGCGCAGAGCTCGGCGACAGCGCGACCGCATGGGCTACGGTCAACCTGTCGCACTTCGAGGATCGACCCCGCAATATGCTCCGCCGGCACAGCCTTTCGGCCTCAATACCACGACGCGGACGCCGATCCTGTACAACACGTATGTCCAGCCGTTCCTGAACGCCAATAACCTGCTCATCGTCAGTCCTGATCCGTACCGACCCCAACGCCACGCTGGCGAACGTCGGTTATCGCGGAAAGTCTCTGGGCGGGCGTGCCGACAAGTACGAAACCAACTACGCAGCAATACGTGGCCGGTGTCGACGGCAGCGCGTGGGGCTGGGACTACAACGCGCGGATCTCGTATGCGCGATGCCAAATTCACGGATACGGCCGCCGGCGGATATACGGACTCCATCGGGTTTTTCAATGCCATCGACGCCGGACTCTACGATCCGGTCATGGGGACGGGCGGCGCTTCGGTCGCGCCCTTCATCCTCGACAACAAGTTCTTGACATCGCATTCGAAGCTCAGCAACCTGCACTCTGGGCGCGCAGCACAATTTCTTCGAACTGTCGGGTGGGCCGACCATCCTCGCCCTGGGCCTCGACTTCTTCAAGCAGAAATACAACGTCAATTACGGCGACTATTATCTTTTCGGGAGCGGGTTCTCCACTCAGCCGGCTTTGCCTTCGCTTCCCCATCGGCGGCAACTACGGCCAGGTTCCGCTGGGCATGGATCGGGACAATTGGGCAGCCTACGCCGAGTGGTTCGTCCCCATCACCAAGACGCTGGAGGCCACCGCGTCGCTCCGCTACGACCACTATGACAAGACGAGCAGCAGCTAGGTGTTCTCTACGGACTTGAACCCCGTCACCGGTCTCTACGATCAACTGCCGGATGCCGACCTCGGCAACACGTTCAGCAAGACCACCTACAAGATTTCGGCGCGCTGGTTGCCGATCAAGGAATTGCTGGTGCGCGGCTCCTACGGCACCGGTTTCCGGGCGCCTGCCATGACCGACATCGCGGGCGCGTTGGTTTTCGCCGGCTCCACCACGGGCTCGTATGCCTGCCCGTTTCCGGGTACGCCCGGCTGTCGGCCCGGTAGCGCGCAGTACGACCTGCTGGCCGGTCCCAACGGGCTTTCCGGCGACAACGGCCTGAAGCCGGAGACGTCGAAACAATGGACGCGCAGGTGCGCGTTGGGACCCGATCAGGGGCCTTTCGATCGGCGCCGATCTGTGGAACGTCGAGATCAAGAACCAGGTGCTGTCGCAAGGCATTGCCGAACAGGTCGGTTTCCAGAATCCGCAACAGTACGCGGAGCTTGTTCGTCAACCGTACGCGGACCCTGCCGGGTTTACGACCATCGCGTTCGCGCAGCTGCCGTTCAACGGCGGCATCGCGAAGTATCAGGGCATCGACTACGACGTCACCTACTCAACTCCAACGTCCTGGGGCGCTTTCTCCGCGAACTTGACGGGCACCCATATGATCAAGGCGAAGTACTCTGTTCGGTCCCGGCGAGCCGTTCAACTCCGATCTGGGAAGTTCGGACCGGACCAGCAGGTCGTATTCAAGAATACGATGCAGCTGATCCTGAGCCTGCAGACCGGCCCGTGGACCAACTCGCTGACGGGCCACTACAAGTCGGGCTACGAGGATGCGGCCTACGGCGCCGGCGAGACCATCTTCCTGGCGAACCCGGATGGATCCCTCGGCGAGTCGGTCGCGTTGTCCGAGAGTGCGGCGTGCCGTACACGACCTGGGACTGGCAGACCGTGTACAACTTCAACAAGGACATCAGGGGACGATCGGCATCCTCAACATGTTCGATCGCGACCCGCCACGGTCGCTGCAAACCGGCGGCGGCGGAAACCAGATCGGCTACGACGGGCGGTACGCCAACCCGATCGGTCGCGCGATCTACGGGCGAATCGGCGTCAAGTTCTGATCGGCGCGTTGCCCGTTGCGCGCGTACTGTTCGACGAACGGCCGCTGTCGCCGGGCCCGACGAGGCTCGGCGAGCGGCAATTCACCCGAGCCCGAAAGCCTGCTGGATCGCGGCCCGGTAGCTGCGGCCCGACGTGAGCTCGGTGCCGTTGGCGAGCACCACCAGGTACTCGCCGTGCAGCAGCGGCCGCAGCTCACGCACCGACTGGATGTTGACCGCGTGCGAACGGTGGATGCGCAGGAATTCGGCCGGGTCGAGCCTGCCCACCAGTCGAGTCAGCGTTTCCTTGTGCAGATACGGCGCGTCGGCCCACAGCCGGACGTAGTTGTCCTCGGCCTCGAGCCGGACGATCCGCGCGACCTGGACGATGACGATCCGGTTGACCGACTTCACCGCGATGCGCGCAGGTAGGGACGCGAAAGCCGTCCGGCATCGCGTGCCGGGCGCGCATCCAGCGGATGGGCGGCGCCGTGTTCCGCCAGCGGCTCGATGCTGCCATCGTCCATCGAATTCGTCCTCGCGTGTCGATTCGATGCCCTCGCGCTTCCTGCGCGCGAGGCATCCGAGCATACATATGCATATGCATGCATCTGCTGCAAACAGTAGCGCGGAAGCGGCGGGAAGCAAGTATCGGGCACGCCGTCGCGGCGACAATGCGACGAAGCGCGGCAGGCGCCGATGAACGGCGGAAGTGCCGCGACGATCGCGGCGACGCTCGAGGCCTGTTCACGCCAGTCCGCGGGCGTGTCAGGCCTAGGCCGCGCGCTGCCGCCTTGCGGACCTTGCGCGCGACGCGCGCGCAGGTCCTCGAGCGAGAGCCACTCGTCCGCGCGGGCCTGGGCGCGCGTCCCAGAGCGGCATCGCGGCCGCGAAGCGCTCGAGGCCCGTCTGAGTCAGCGAGATCACGCGCACCCGGCGGTCGTCGCCGACGCGGACGCCGACGAGCCCCGCCTTCTTCAGCAGGGCCACCGTGCGGCTCAGCGTGGTCTGGTCGGTGAACGTCGTCGCGCCCAGCCGGCCGAAGCTCGACCGGCTCCATCGCCCGGATCGCCCACAAAGCAGCGCGAGCTGGCTCGCGCGAAGGCCCACCGGTCGCAGCTCCTCGTCGTAGATCGCCGACACCACCCGGGTCATCACCTTGAGGTTGTTGTAGGCGCATTCGGTGTTGCGCGCGACGTAGGCTGCCCGCGACGCGCTGCGCGCGCTCGCCTGCGCTTTCACGGTTCGGCTTGGCCATCGGCTCTCCCCGCTCGGGCTCCGGCGCGGGCGGGCATCCGGCGGGCGCGGGCGTATTTGGCCAGCGACAGGTCGCGGGATTCGTTCCCGGACCTTCCGGACAGACTCGATCCGCGGCTCGTGGCCACGATGCTCGGCGCGATCATCCCGGGCGGTTTGCCCGGATGAATGCATATGCATGCGCTGCGCGGAACATACTGCGAAAGCCCGGTGCGCGGCAAGCCCTCGCCTGGAAAAATGCTGGCGGCGCGGTTCCGTCGGGGTCCGCTTCGCAGTCCACCCGCCTGGCGGCGACGGTTCGCCACTGCTATTTGCCGCATCGGCCAATCGGTGCAGTGCGCCCCGCGGTCACGCCCTACGATGCATTCGTGCCGATGCGCGCTGGCAAACCTCCTGCGGGGACCCCCAGTGCCTTCGGAGAGCGTGCATCGGCACTTTTCCCCTCGATCGCATCAGGCCCTGCGGCCACGGATGCGCCGCATCCTCTCGCCTGCTGGATCGTAGAGGCGGCCTCGATACCAGCGTCGCCGTCGCGTCGCTCGCCGAGGATCTCGATCTCGAAACGCGCGTCGGGAATCGCCGGACGCGGCACGGCACGTAGCCGCAGCGCGATCGATTTGCCGACGCAGTGGCCGTAGCCGCCCGACGTGACCCAGCCGACGACCTTGCCGTCGTGCCACACCGGCTCGTCGCCGATCGCGTCGGCATCGGCCGGCATCGACGACGAACGTGACCGAGGCGCCGCGCCGGGCCCGTTCGCCGATCGCGCGCACGACCGCCGCGCGTCCGATGAAGTCGCCTTGTCGACGTCGACGAAGCGATCGAGCCCGGCCTCGGCGGGCGTGTAGATCGGACGGTATTCGCGCGCCCAGTTGCCGAAGCTCTTCTCGAGCCGCAGCGAGTGGAGCGCGCGCGCGCCGAAATGCGCTGAGCCGAGATCGCGTGCCCGCGGCCACGACGCGTCGTAGAGCGCGACCTGGTCGATTGCGGCCGGCACCCAGATCTCGTAGCCCGAGCTCGCCGGTGAACGAGATCCGCGCCGACGCGCGCGGCGAGCATCGCGACGTCCATCGTCGCGAAACGACGAGGAACGGAAACGCCGCTGTCGAGACGTCGTCGCGGCTGAGCGCGCGCGAGCAGCTCGCGCGAGCGCGGCCCGGCGATCGCGAAGCCCATCCATTCGTCGCGCGAGCGAGCGGATCGCCACACCCGTCGGCGGGCAGATGCGCGTCGAACCAGCGCCGATGATACTGCTCGGCGATGCCGGAGCCGAACACGAAGAAGCGATCGCGCCCGGCGTTCGCGACGGTGAAGTCGCCGATCAGCTTGCCGTCGATCGTTCAGCATCGGCGACAGCGCGATCCGCCCTCGCGCGGCAGCCGGTTGGCGAGCAGCGTGATCGAGCCAGGCGCCGCGCGCCGGCGCCCGTCACCTCGTAGCGCGCGAACGTCGCGATTCTCGAGCAGGCCGACGGCGCTGCCGCACCGCGCGACACTCGTCGCCGACGGGCCGTGCGCGTTCGAGCGGCGGTAGGTGACGTCTTCGCGCGGCTCCATTCCCGGCGGCGCGAACCACAGCGCGATGCTCGAGCCCGTACGCCGCGCCGAACACCGCGCCGTGCGCCTTCAGCCGCTCGTAGATCGGCGTCGTGCGCAGCGGCCGCGCCGCGCGGCAGCTCCTCGTTCGGGAAGCGAATGCGAAAGCGCCGCGAATAGTTCTCGCGCACCTTGGCGTTGCGTGTACGCCGTGCGTCGCCCAGTCGCCGAAGCGCGCGACGTCCATCGCCCAGACGTCGAAGCCCGGATCGCCGTCGACCATCCAGTTCGACAGCGCGAGACCGACGCCGCCGCCCTGGCTGAATCCGGCCATCACCGCCGCACGCCACCCAGTAGTTGCGCAGGCCGCGGATCGGCCCGATCAGCGGATTGCCGTCGGGCGCGAACGTGAACGGCCCGTTGATCGATCGCGCTTGATGCCCGCGCGCTCGAGCGCCGGAAAGTGCCGGAAGCCGACTTCGAGGCTGCGGCGCGATCCGGTCGAGATCGGGGCGCAGCAGCTCGTGCGTGAAATTCCACGGCGTCTCGCGCTCGGCCCACGGCACGCCGGCCTTCTCGTAGGTGCCGATCAGCATGCCGCGGCCTTCCTGGCGCATGTAGATCTCGCCCTCGAAGTCGATGCACGTGCAGCATCTCGGCTTCGGCGAGGCGACGACTTCCGGGATCTCGCCGGTGATCGACGTACTGGTGCTCCATCGCCAGCACCGGGCAGCGTCGAGGCCGGCCATGCGTCCGACTTCGCGCGCCCACAAGCCCGCCGGCGTTGACGACGTGCTCGGCGCGGATCGTTCCCTTGTCGGTGATGACGTCCCACGTGCCGTCGGCGCGCGGCGTCGAGCTCGGTGACGCGCGTGAAGCGATAGACTTCGGCGCCGAGGTTGCGCGCGGCCTTGGCGTACGCCTGCGTCACGCCGGCCGGATCGACGTGGCCTTCGAGCGGGTTGTAGAGCGCGCCGACGAAATGCCGCTTGTCCAGCAGCGGAAAGAGCCGTGCGCGCCTCGTCGACCGAGATGATCTCCATGTCGAGGCCGAGATAGCGCGCGCGCGCGCAGGCGAGCTTCAGGAAGTCCATCCGCTCCGGCGTGTCCGGCGAGATTGACGCCGCCGGTGATGTGAACGCCGCACGACTGGCCCGGACGCTTCCTCGATCTCCGCGTAGAGCTTGATCGTGTATTCCTGCAGCTTCGCGACGTTGGGATCGCCGTTGAGCGTGTGCATGCCGCCCGCCGCATGCCAGGTCGAGCCCGACGTGAGCTCGTCGCGCTCGATCAGCACGACGTCGGTCCAGCCGGCCTTCGCGCAGGTGATAGAGCACGCTGGCGCCGACGACGCCGCCGCCGATCACGACTGCGCATCGCGGCGCGTGCGTTTCACTCGACAGCACCTGCTCGAGGAACGCGCGCGTGCGCTCCTTCTGCGGCGCGCCGAACAGCGCCGCCGGCGGGCCGTCCTCGACGATGACGCCGTGGTCGGTGAAGTAGACGTGGTCGGCGATCTCGCGCGCGAACGCCATCTCGTGCGTGACGAGGATCGACGTCATGCCCTCCTCGACGAGCTGCGCGGATCGTCGCCAGCACTTCCTTGCGCGTCTCCGGGTCGAGCGCCGCCGTCACTTCGTCGAACAGCATCACCGACGGCCGCATCGCGAGCGCCCGCGCGATCGCCACGCGCTGCTGCTGGCCGCCGGAGAGCTCGCCCGGATAGCTCGACTCCTTGCCGGCGAGCCGCACCTTCTTCAGGAGCTCGTGCGCGCGCGCCTCGACCTCCGTCCGCGGCTGACTTCGAGCACGTCGATCGGCGCCATCATGATGTTCTCGAGCGCCGTCTTGTGCGGAAACAGGTTGTACTGCTGGAACACGATCGACACGTCCTTGCGCAGCGCGATCATCTCGCTGGTCGCGTCGCAGCTCGATGCACCGCGTGCGGCCCGACGTGGATCTCGCCGCGGTCGACCGGGATCGAGGCCGTTGATGCAGCGGAGCAGCGTCGACTTGCCCGATCCCGACGGCCCGATGATGCACACCGCGTCGCCCTTGGCCGCGCTCATCGAGATGCCGCGCAGCACCTCGGTCGCGCCGAACGGCCTTGTGCACGTCGACGAGACGCAGGATCGGCGCGTCGGCGCGCGGCGCCGGCTGCGAGTCGGGCGATCGGCCATGGCGATCAGCGCGGCGCGCCGCCGGGACGTCGATCACGCGCGGCGCGATGGCCCGTCGCCGCGAGAAAGCGCTCGAGATCGGCGTGCGGGATGACCATCGTCGCCGTGTTGACGAGCGGATGCGCATGCACGGCGTCCGCCTCCCACAGCGCGCGGTCGATGACGAACTCCACGCGCGTGCGCCTCGTCGTTGACGAGCGCCAGCAGGCTGACCGAGCCCGGCGTGATGCCCGAGGTATTTCTGCAGCCGCTCGGCCGACGCGAAGCCCGACGCCGCCGACGCCGAGCACCGCCGCCAGCGCGTCGAGATCGACGGCGATGTCGTGCGGCACGGTGACGAGCAGATGGCGCCGCCCCTTCTTGTCGCGCAGGAACAGGTTCTTGGTCTTCGCGCCCGGAAGCTTCGGCACGAGCGCGCAGCGATTCCTCGACCGTCATCACCGGCGGATGCTCGTGCCGCGACGGCGTGCGATGCCGTGCTCGCGCAGGAATCGCGTCGAGGTCCATCAGCGCTCCGCGTAGCGCGCTTCGAGCCGCCGCGTCCACCGCGAGATCGGATAGCAGTAGACGAAGAACGCGCAGCAGCACGTAGCGTGTAGATCGGGATCAGCAGGTCGGTGCGCCCTTCCGCGTTGGTGATCCGGCCGGTCAGCGTCATCACTTCGCTCACGCCGACGATCGACGCGAGCGTCGGTCGCCATCGTCAGGATCGCGTACCAGTTCATCCACGGCGGCAGCATCCGCTTCACGCATTGCGGAAGGATGATCTTCCACAGCGTCTGCCGGCGCGAGAACGCGAGCGAGCGCGCCGCCTCCCACTGCGCGGTCGGGATCGACTGGCACCGCGCCGCGGACGATCTCGGCGACGTTGGCCATGATCGGCAGCGCGAGGCCGATGCGTCGCCTTGATCCAGTCGGGAACGGGATCGTCGCGCCGCCGCACGTGCAGCTTCGAACGGCATCAGGAACATCACGAAGAACAGCAGCACGAGCCACGGCGCGTTGCGGAAGAACTGGACGACGACCCACGAAGTGCCGCGCACCGGCGCGGCGAGCGAGATCCGCGCGAAGCCGAGGACAGACGCCGGCGACGGTGCCGACCAGCATCGCGAAGAAGCTGATCAGCAGATTGAACAGGAATCCCTGCGCGAGCAGCGGCGTCCACTTCCACAGCAATTCGAGCACCGACGGCTTGCCCGACTACCGCCTGCACCTGCGCGGCGACAACCGACGCGACGAAGCACACGAGCGAAGCGCGATGCCCGGTGCCGCGCGCTCAGAAGGTCCCGTGCCCATCCGGAGCGGTCGCCGCTGAGCTACAGTGCCGAGGCGCCCGCAAGCCTTCGGGCTTCATACCGCCAGGCCGCCGGCCATGGCCCTGTCCGCGACCGCGTGACTCAAATCCATCGAACACCATCGGACAGCTCGAGCGGCTCGTGCGGCATGCGGCCCCGGCAAGCCTGCGAGGTATGCAGGCAGCGGATGGCCCATGCCGCGGGCGCCTGGGGTATGAAGCCCGAAGGCTCCGCGCTGCCTGCGTCCTCGCACGAAGCCCGATGCTGCGCCTCGCATCCGACCGTCATTGCCCGAACCCCGGAACGCGCAGCCGCGCTTCGAGCCACTGCATCAGCTGGTTGATGATGCCGACGATCGCGACGTAGCAGACGAGCAGCACCACCATCATCTCCGGCACGTTGACCTGCTCGGACCACACCTGCGCCGACATGTAGACGAGCTCGGGCACGGCGATCGCGTAGGCGAGCGTCGTCGTCTTCACGAGGTTGACGAGATTGTTGGTCATCGCGGGCATCGTCACGCGCACCGCGAGCGGCAGCACGACCTTGCGGTAGATCTGCGCGCGGGAGTAGCCCGAGCGCCTGCGCGGCTTCGACCGTCGCCTTCGGCACCGCCTCGATGCCGGCGCGGAAGATTTCCGCGGCGAACGCCGTCTCGAGCAGCGTCAGCGAGACGACCGCCCAGCCGAACGAGCCCAGGAGCGGCGCGCCGTCGACCTTCGGCAGCACCGGACCCACGGCGAAGTAGAAGAAATAGAGCTGGACGAGCGGCGGCGTGTTGCGGAAGAGCTGCACGAATCCGTCGACGGCGCGGCGCACGGCGACGACGCGCGAGCCCGCGAGCCACGCGGCGAACGCACCCAGCACGACGCTCAGGACGAGGCAGTACGCCGACAGCTTGAGCGTCGTGAAGAACCCCTGGATGAAGCGGCCGCGGTCGTAGGGGTCGTAGAAGATCGTCAGCTTGATGCCGGTGGTCTTGTACAGCCACAGGAACCAGGCCGCGACGTCATCCACGGCGCCGATCCCCGCACCGCCGCCGCCGCTACTTGAATTTCGCCTGTTGCTCGACCAGGAACGGCGACTGCGGGATGCCCCACTTCTTCTCGAGGCCGAGGATGAAGCCGGTCTTGTGCCACTCCTTCGACAGGTCGCTCATGTAGGCGGCGAACTTGGGATCGTCCTTGCGCACGCCCATGCCCCACGGCTCGGGGTCGATCGCCGGCAGGACCATCGCGTAGTCGGCCCACTTGGCGTCGCCCATGATGCCGGCGAAGAAACGTCGTATCGAACACGACGCCGACGCAGTTGCCGCCTTCGAGCGCCGACATCGCTTCGGTCACGCCCTTGAACACGGCGAGCTGCGCGCCGAACTCCTCGCCGGTGCGGCGGTTGTAGTACGCGCCCTGGATCGCGCAGATCGGCTTGCCCTTTGAGATCCGCCCAGTTCTTGAGCCCCGAGCTCTTCTTGGCGAAGACGCTCGCTGCTCCCGCGTAGTAGAACGGCTCCGGAATGCCGACGACCTCGGCGCGATCGGGCTTGTAGGCCATCGTCGCGATCATGAGGTCGATGCGACCCTGCTTCAAGAACTCCATCCGGTTGGCCGCCACGACGGGAACGAGCTCGACCTGCACGCCGAGGCGCTTCGCGACGTCGTTGCGCGAGGTCGATCTCGAGGCCGACGATCTTGCCCGACGGGTCGGTGTAGCCGAACGGCTTGTAGTCGGCCTTGACGCCGACGACGAGCTTGCCTTTTGCTTCACGCTCGCGAGCGTGTCCGATTGCGCCACCGCGGGACCCGCCGCAACGGCCAGCCGATACCGCGGCGGCGGCGAGCCACCGACCCAGCTTTCCGATCTGCATGCTTTTCCTCCAGTCAGACCGACAGGGAGGGCGCGCCTTTGGACCCCCGCGCATCCCTCGGGGCCATTAGAATAAGCGATCCCGTCCGAGAGCGACAGCCACACAGACCAGTACCCGCCGCAGCGGACGGCAGGGGCCTTGTCTGAAATACTCGATCTTCTCGCTGGCGCGCAACGCGCGCAGCTACCACGAGCGCTGGCCGCTGGCATGGCGCAGTCCGACGCCGAAGCCGCGCTACGACGCGCGTCATCGTCGGCGGCGGCGGCCACGGGCTCGCGACCGCCTACTACCTCGCGAAGGAGCACGGCCTCGCCAACGTCGCGGTGCTCGAGAAGGGCTGGCTCGGCGGCGGCAACACCGGGCGCAACACGACGATCGTGCGCTCCAACTATCACCTCGATCCCAACGCGCACTTCTACGAGCTCTCGCTCAAGCTGTGGGAGAAGCTCGCGCAGGAGCTCAACTTCAACGTGATGTACAGCGCGCGCGGCGTGCTGAATCTCGTCCACTCGCCCGCCGACATGGACGCGGCGATGCGCCGCGGCAACGCGATGCGCTTGAACGGCATCGACGCGAAGTTCCTGACCCGCGACGAGATCGCGCGGTGGATCCCGAACCTCGACTGCTCGCCCGACGCGCGCTTCCCGATCCACGGCGGCCTCCTGCAGCCGCGCGGCGGCACGGTGCGCCACGACGCGGTCGCATGGGGCTACGCGCGCGCCGCCGACGCGCTGCGGCGTCGACATCATCCAGCAATGCGCGGTGACGGGCATCCGGATCGAGAACGGCGCGATCGCCGGCGTCGAGACCACGCAGGGATTCATCGCGACGCCGAAGCTCGGGCTCGCCGTCGCCGGGCACTCGGGCCACGTCGCCGCGATGGCCGGCATTGAAGCTTCCCATCGAATCGCACGTGCTGCAGGCGATGGTGTCGGAGCCTGTGAAGCCGGTGCTCGACACCGTCGTCACGTCGGGCGCCGTGCACTTCTACATCAGCCAGTCCGACAAGGGCGAGCTCGTGATGGGCGGCGATCTCGACTTCTACAACTCGTATGCGCAGCGCGGCAACCTGCCGATCATCGAGCACGTGGTGGCGGCGTGCCTCGCGCTCTTCCCGAGCTTCGGTCGCCTGAAGCTGATGCGCACCTGGGGCGGCGTCATGGACATGACGATGGACGGCAGCCCGATCATCGGCAAGCTTCCGGTCAAGGGGCTCTACATGACGGGCGGCTGGTGCTACGGCGGGTTCAAGGCGACGCCGGCTTCGGGCTTCTGCCTCGCCCACACGATCGCGCGCGACGCGCCGCACGCGCTCAACGCCGCGTTCACGCTCGAGCGATTCGCGCGAAGGGCGCACGATCGACGAAAAGGGCGCAGGGCCGTACGCCGTGGGCGCACTGACGGACTCGCAGTCCGGCGATGCGATGCTGCTGATCCCCTGCCCGTGGTGCGGCCCGCGCAGCCAGATCGAGTTCACGTACGGCGGCGACGCGACGGTGCGCCGGCCCGCGCTCGACGCGCCGGAAGACGGAATGGTTTCGCTGCGTCTACGTCCGCGACAATCCGATGGGGCCGCACGACGAATGGTGGACTGCACAGCGCCGGCTGCCGGCAGTGGTTCGTCGTTCGCCGCGACACGCGCACGCACGAGATTCTCGGCAGCGCCGCGCCCGGCGCGGCCGATGCCGCAGGCTGACGCGATGACGCAGTCCTGTCGCCTGCCGGACGGCGGAATCGTCGATCGCGCGCGAGACGCTGCGCGTTCGAGTTCGACGGCACGCGCTACGAAGGCTTCGCGGGCGACACGCTCGCCTCCGCGCTGCTCGCCAACGGCGTGCACCTCGTCGGCCGCAGCTTCAAGTACCACCGGCCGCGCGGCATCTCGCAGCGCCGGCGTCGACGAGCCGAATGCGCTCGTGCAGCTCGGGCGCGGCGCGCGCACCGAGCCGAACGTCCGCGCGACCACGCAGGAGCTCTATCGACGGCCTCGTCGCGTCGAGCCAGAACCGCTGGCCGTCGCTCTGCGTTCGACGTCGGCGCGATCAACGACGTCGCGTCGCGGCTCATTCCCGCGGGCTTCTACTACAAGACGTTCATGTGGCCGCCGACGCCGAAGTGGTGGCTCCGCTACGAGCACCTGATCCGGCACGCCGCGGGCATGGGCCGTGCGGCGAGCGCGCCTGATCCCGATCACTACGAGCACCAGTACGCGCACTGCGACGTGCTCGTGATCGGCGCGGGCCCCGCGGGCCTCGCCGCGGCTCGCTCGGCGGCGCACGCCGGTGCGCGCGTGCTCGTGTGCGACGAGAATCCGGCGTTCGGCGGCAGCCTCCTCGGCACCGACGGCGACGATCGATGGACGTGGATGGCGTCGCATGGGTCGACGGCCGTCGTCGCGGACTCGCGTCCCGCGCCGACGTAACGCTTCTGCTGCGGACGACGGCATTCGGCTGCTACGACGGCACTCTCGTCGGTCTGGTCGAGCGTGTCGCCGATCATCTCCCGGCGACCCCCGAGTGGACGCCACGCCAGCGTCTGTGGAAAGTGCGCGCGCAGTCGGTCGTGCTCGCCACCGGCGCGCACGAGCGCGGCATCGCCTACGCGAACAACGACCTGCCGGGCACGATGCTCGCGGGCGCGGTGCGCACCTACGTCGAGGCGTTACGCGGTGCGGCCCGGATCGCGCGCCGTCGTGTTCACCAACAACGACAGCGCGTACGCCGACGGCGCTTGCGCTGCACGGCGCGGGCGTCGAGGTCGCGGCGATCGTCGACCCGCGCTCGGGTGCATCGCTCGACGGCGCGCTGCCGCTCGCTGCGCGCGAGGCGGGCCTGCCCATCATCGCGAAGTCCGCGATCGTCGGCGCACGCGGCACGCTGCATGTCGCCGCGGTCGACGTCGTGCCGCTGGCCGGCGGCAGCGCCGCAGCGCATCGATTGCGATCTCGTCGCCCTGTCCGGCGGCTGGAACCCTGCCGTCCATCTTCATTCGCAGGCGCGCGGCAAGCTTCGCTACGACGACGCGCTCGCGACGTTCGTTCCCGACGGCTCGCCGTCGCCGATCGCGTCCGCCGGCGCGGCGAATGGCCACGGCGATCTCGCCGCCGCGCTGGCGGAAGGTCATGCGGCGCGGGATCGCCGCCGCAAAGCGCGCCGGGTTGGCCGCCGATACGCTGCGCTCGCCGCCGCCGCATGCGCGCTGCCGTCAGCGGCGGAGCGCCGCAGGCGCTGTGGAGCGTTCGCGCACGCCGAGAAGGCGGCGAAGCGCTTCGTCGACTGGCAGAACGACGTCACCGTCGACGACATCGCGCTGGCCGCGCGCGAAGGCTACCAGTCGGTCGAGCATCTCGAAGCGCTACACGACGCTCGGCATGGGCACCGACCAGGGCAAGGTATCCAACATCGTCGGCCTCGCGCTGCTCGGCGAAACAACTCGGCCGGCCCATCGCGGAGGTCGGCACGACGACGTTCCGGCCCCCGTACACGCCGGTCACGCTCGGCGCATTTCCGGGCATCGACGCGGGCACGCACGTCGAGCCGACGCGTTATACGGCGATGCACGACTGGCACGTGGCGCACGGCGCGCGTTTCGTCAACGCGGGACTCTGGAAACGGCCGCACTCGTATCCGCGCGCCGGCGAGATCGCCGGACGACGCGGCGGCGCGCGAGGCGCGCAACGTCCGCGTCAACGTCGGCGTCGTCGACGTATCCACGCTCGGCAAGATCGAGCTGCAGGGACGCGACGTCGCGGAATTCCTGAATCGCGTCTACATCAACCGCTGGGACACGCTCGCCGTCGGGCCGCTGCCGGTACGGCGTGATGCTGCGCGACGACGGCATCGTCTTCGACGACGGCACGACGTCGCGTCTCGCGCCGATCGCACTACCTGATGACGACGACGACGGTGAATGCCGGTCAAGGTGCTCCAGCACCTCGAAATGCTGCTGCAGACCGAGTGGCCGGAGCTCGACGTGTTCGTGACGTCGGTCACCGAGCAATGGGCCGCCGCGGCGCTCTCCGGCCCGGCCGCGCGCCACGTGCTCGCGAAAGTGGTCGACATCGACGTTTCGAACGATGCGTTTCCGTTTCTCGCCGTCGCCGCGTGCCGCGTGCGCACGGCAACGGGCCTCGTCCCGCGCGCGTGTCTTCCGGATGAGCTATTCCGGCGAGCTCGCCTACGAGATCCACGTGCCGGCGGACCGCGGGCGCGGCGATGTGGAAGGCGGTGATCGCGGCCGGCGCCGACTGCGGGATCATGCCGTACGGCACCGAAGCGATGAGCACGCTGCGGATCGAGAAGGGCCACATCGTGGTCGGCGCCGAGGCCGACGGCCGCACGACGGCCGACGGATCTCGGCCTGGGCGAGCCTCGTGAGCAGCGCGAAGCCGTGCATCGGCTCGCCGGCTCCTTCGCGGCCCGCGCTCACCGCGCCGGATCGCTGGCAGCTCGTCGGACTCGTCACGCTCGACAACGCGCCGATGCCGCGCGCCGCGAAGATCGTCGCCGACCCCGATCACGCTGCGCCGAACCCGATGCTCGGGCACGTGACGTCGTGGTGCCGGAGTCCCAGTCTCGATGCGTGGATCGCGTTGGCGCTCGTCGCGAACGGACGTGCGCGCCACGGCGAGACGCTGTGGGCGGTGTCACCGCTCGCCGACGCGAAGGTCCGCGTGCAGGTCGGCCCTCCGTGCTTCATCGATGCCAAGGGCGAGCGGCTGCGTGGCTGACCGAAAACGTCTTCGAGGTCGGCGCGACGATGGCCGGGCACTACGGTGCCGCCGCCAGCGGAGTCACGCTCGCCGAGACGACGTTCGCGGGCGCGTGGAACGTGCAGGGCAATGCGCGGCGATCCGGCCTTCGACGACGCGGTGCGGGAAACGTTTGGCCTTTCGCTACCCGTCGCGCCGAACACGGCCGCGCGAGGTCGGGCACTCACCGCGCTGTGGCTCGGTCCCAGGTCGTGGCTGGTCGTCGCTTCCGACGAGCCCGCGATCGCCGATTTCGAGTCGCGACGCGACGCCATCAATGCCGCACGGCGGCGCGCTCTTCGACGTCACGGCGAGCCGCGTCGCATGGACCATCGCCGGCCCGCATGCGACGACCGTCCTCGCGAAAGGATGTCCGCTCGATTTCCACCCCGCGCGTTCGGCGAGGGTTCGTGCGCGCAGAGCGTCCTTGGACACGTCAACGCGCTCTTCTACCGGCGCGCCGCTTCGTCCGTGTTCACGCTGATGGTGGCGAAAGCCTCGCCCGCGACGCCTGGCACTCCCTTTGCCAGTCGGCCGCGCAATACGGCTACGACATCCTGCGCCCGCGCGCGTTTGACCGCGAGCGGCTTCCACGATCGCGCAAGGGATGACTAGAATGGCAGGAAAACGCGCTTTATTGGAACGAGTGCGTTGCCACCGCGTTTGCGGCGTAACTGGCGGAGGTGCGAAATGTCCGGGCGTCAAGCAGCAGCTGCTCTTCATCATTGCGGGCCTCTTCATCGGAATCCGCGCCGCGGCCGCCGAGCAAGCCGGCAAACCGCTCGAGTCGCTGTGCCGCGACTACCGCTGAGCTGACCGAGCGGCGGCCGATGGTCGATCGCCAGCAGGTTGCACTGTTGCCGAAATTCGAGATGCTCGAAGGAGTGTGCCTCGACGAAAGCAAACCGGCTGCGCTGTCGAACTATGCGTGTACGCTTCCTCGAAGGCGCCGGTCAGGGTGAGCTGTTGCGCGGGACCCTGGGATTGCATGAAAAGCTCTCAGGGTTCGTGCGATTCGATGGAAAAGCTTTGCAAAGAGCCTGGGTGCCGGCTGGGCGAAGGAATAGCGCAAATCGCGCGGCAGTCGACGTCCTGCCGCGCAATCGACCGCATCGCTCTTACTTGCACACCGTTCCGGGCGGCCGGAACACCTGCCGCACGATCGACTTCGTCTGCATCGTCGACTTCATGCCGTCGCTCACCTGGAAGGAGAATGTCGCCGCGCTGCCGTTGCTGAACGTCACCGTGGCGGTGCCCACGGGCGTTCGCGTCACCGCATCGGGATTGAACGGCACGGCAGAGAATGGCGGTCCGGACGTCCGGATCAATGTTCCCGAGTAGATCCCCGGCCCCACCTTGTTCAACGTCGCCGAGAGCGGCAGCGCCGCGCCGGCGAAGTCGTAGGTGAACCACGTGGCGAAGATGACGTCGCCCTGGTGGCTGAAGTTGACGCCCCAACCCGATTCGACGCCTCCGGCGGCCCACCACAGATCCTGGTAGTTGGTGGCGAGCGTCAGGTCGGTGAGCCCGCCCCACGTACATGTCGGCACCGCTCCGAACACCTCCCGCGTGATCGACTTGGTTTGCGTGATGCCGTTGACCGTGTAGGCGAAACGTGCCGTTGTTGCCGTCGGAGAACGTCAGCGTGCCGTTACCCACCTCGATCCGCTGCACCTGATTCGGGTCGAAAGGAATCGCATCGAGGGGCGGCCCGGTGGTCCGGTAGAGCGTTCCGGCGAAGGTGTTGGGTCCGGTCTGCAACGCCGTCATCGACATATACCAGGCGTTGCCGTTGGCGTCGTGCGTGAACCAGGTGGCGAAGATCACGTCGCCCTGGTGCGCGAAATTGATGCCCCAGCCGGCTTCCGAGCCCGCGGGAGCCCTCCACCACAATCCCTGGAAATTGAGCGCGGCCGGCGTGACCGTCGCCGGACCGTTGTACGGAAGCGAGCACGTGGTCGTCGCCGCCTCCTGCGACGCTCGTCATGCCGAGGAGCTTTGCGCGCGCTGCGGGATCGCCGCGAACCTCCGCATCCAGGTAGGTCACCGACCACGTGAAGATGTCGGGAATCGACGGCATGTCGAGCCCGTGCTTCACGCCGTTGATGCGCGACCAGCTCGCGCGGTCCGGCAAGCCGGTTCATCCCGCGCAGCGTCTCGCTCAAGGGCGCCGTGGTGTCGGCTGTCCCGGCGATGCCGAGGAACGACATCGTCACGCCGTCGAGGCCCTCTTCGAAATGCCCGAAGGCCGAGAAGCCGATCTGCCCGAAGTACGGCACGTAGCCGACGGCCGCCTTGAGCCGCGGGTCGAGCGTCACGCGCTCCGACGCCTGCAGGACGGTCTTGGTGAGCTCCGCTCCTCCGAGGAGCAGCATCGACTCGGCGCCCATGCTCGCGCCGAACCCGCCCACCTGCGTCGCGTCGATGCGATCGCGCCATTGCGGTTGCCCCAGCACGTAATCGAGACCGGCGGACAGCGCGAGCGGCCGCAGCGCCTGCATCGCGTTGAATTGCTCGAGGTGCGTCACGAGGTAGGCGAAATCGAGGAAGCCTTCGAGGCTCTGCAGATCCGAGAACGTGGCGTCGGTGTGAAACGGCGCCACCACGACGTAGCCGAAGCTCGCGAACACGGTCATCGCCAGGACGTAATCACTTTCGATCGGGCTTTCCCCATACCCGTGCGAGAACAGGAGCACCGGAAAGCGAGTCGTCGCGTCGGGCCACAGCGGCGTCTCGCCGGCACGCAGCATGTGCGGAAGGGCCCTGTCGGTCGGCAATGCGTAGTCGGGACGTGGATTCGCGGCGCTCGTCGGATGGCAGATCACGACGACATAGGAGAAGGAGCGCCCCGCGAACGAGCCGAAGAGGTCGTGATTGTTCGGCGCGTCGACCGTAACCATCGGCGTATCGGCCGGATTCGTCAGGAGATCGGCAGGCCGGCGCGGCGAGCCGTTCGCCCGCGCGACACCTCGCCAGTACAGGAAGCGCGTCCTCACCGGGCGCGAGACGACTGAAATCCTGGGCGACATTGCTGCATTCGACCGCGTAGGGACCCGGCAGCGGGAGCGGCGGCACCGCGACCGCGTGCGCGGCACCTCTGGCAGCACAGCGAGCAGGAGCGCCGCGAACACCGTTCCCGCCAGCGCTATCCATCGGTCTGCCTGCCTGATTTCCTGCCAATGTTCCTTCCCATCGTGAAGCGAGGATCGCTCGCGCGCCCGTCAGCGCCCTATAAGACGCGGTATGATTTGCCTGTAGGTGCGCCGCCTACCTCGTTCTCCTCCGTCCGACCTCGTGCCCCCTGCCGCTTCGTCCTCCCCGCGCTGTCCCCGGCAAAGGTTCTCGCCCAACTGTTCGACGATGAGCGCACGTTCTCCTGGCGCGGGGACCCGCTCGCCGCGAGCTCGGATGGCATCCACGCGTTCGACGACCGGCTGCCGACGGTGACGCCCGCCGCCCAGGAGCGGCGGCTCATGCGGAAATCGGCAATTTCTGCGGCGGCTCCGCGCGATCGAACGGCGCAGGCTCAGCGCGCGGCAGCAGGTGAGCTACGACCTGTTCGAATTCATGGTGTCGCAGCGGCTGACGCTCGGCCGCTACCGGGAATGGCGCCTGCCGATGAGCAGCGACAGCGGCTTTCACAGCGAAGTCCTCTACATGGACGAGCTCGCCAATCCGCAGACGGTCGCGGAGTACGAGAACTTCATCGCGCGCTCTCCGATGTGCCCCGCTACTTCGACGAGAACATCGCCAACATGCGGGACGGCGCGCGAGACGGCTTCACGCTGCCGGCGGCGATTCTCGACGGCGTCTCCGAAGTCATCTCCAGCGCCCAATACGACGACGCGGAGAAGATGCCGCTGTGGCGACCGTTCGCGCGGTTTCCGCACACGGTGCCGGAAACCCGGCGCGTCGCGCCTGGCGGCCGCGGGAAGGCGGCGCTGACCAGGCGCGGTCATTCCGGCCTATCGCGCGTTCCGGCGTTTCTTCGAGACCGAATACCGGAAGGCCGCGCGGAAGACCATCGGCGCCTCGGCGCTTCCCGCAGGGCCGCGAGTATTACGCCGACCTCGTCCGCTATTTCACGACGCTCCCCGATGCGACGCCCGAAGGCATCCACGAGATCGGCATCGGCGGAAGTGGCCCGGATTCGCGCCGAGATGGATTCGATCCTGAGCAAGCTCGACCACGGCGGCGACTTCGCCGGCTTTCTCGATTTCTTGCGCGCCAACCCGGAGTTCCGGGCGAAGACGGGCGAGGAACTGCTGCGCGAGGCCGCCTGGATCGCCAAGGAGATCGACGGCAAGCTGCCCGCAATATTTCGGCAAGCTGCCGCGGATACCCTACGCGGTGAAGCCCGTGCCCGAGGCGCTTGCGCCCAACTACACCGCCGGTCGCTACAACCCGGACCGCTCGGCGCCGCCGGCGAATACTGGGTCAACACGCTACGCGCCCGAAAAGCGCCTCCTCTACGTGTTGCCGGCACTGACGCTGCACGAAGCGGTGCCGGGTCATCATCTGCAGATCGCCCTCGCCCGCGAGCTCGCCGACCTGCCGCAATTCCGGCAGAGCTTCTTCCGCATGCCTTCGGCGAAGGATGGGCGCTCTACTGCGAGAAACTCGGCGAGGAAATGGGTGTCTATCACACGCCCTATCAAGCCTTCGGACGGTTGACCTACGAGATGTGGCGCGCCTGCCGCCTCGTCGTCGACACGGGCATGCACGCGCTGGGCTGGACGCGCGAGCGCGCCCAGACTTTCCTCGCGACGAACACCGCGCTGTCGCTGCACGAGGTCCGCACCGAGATCGATCGCTATATCTCGTGGCCCGGGCAAGCGCTCGCCTACAAGATCGGCGAGTTGAAGATCGTCGAGTTGCGCAGGCGCGCGGAAGCGGCGCTCGGTGCGGCTTTCGACGTGCGCGCCTTCCACGATGCCGTGCTCGAAAACGGCGGAGTGACGCTCTCGGTGCTGGAACGGCGGATCGACGTCCACATCCGGGACGCCGGGAGACGCAAGTGAAATCTCCCGCTCTCGCCAAGCTGACGCGGCCCAAGCTCTACGACGCCCTTCCGCGGCCGCGGCTGTTCGCCCTGCTGGACGAAGCTGCCAAGCGGCCGATCGTCTGGGTATGCGCGCCGCCGGGCGCGGGCAAGACGACGCTGGTCGCGAGCTACCTCGAAGCGCGGGGCCTCCGCCATCTGTGGTACCAGGTCGACATCGCCGACAGCCGACCCGGCGACGTTCGTCCATTACATGCGGATCCGCGGCGCTGCAGCTCGTGGGCAAGAAGGCGTCGGCGCTGGCGCACTTCAACCCCGAGCCGCAGCAGGACATCGCCCGCTTCGCGCGAACTTACTTTCGCGAGTTCTTTGCGGTGCTGCCGCGGCCCACCGTCATCGTGCTCGACAGCTTCCAGGAGGCGCGCACGGACCGGAGTTGCGCGGCGCCTTCGCGCACGCGCTCGAGGAGAGTGCCGGAAGGCATCACCGTCATCGCGATCTCGCGCAGCGAGCCGCCGCCAGGAGTTCGCGCGGCTCGGCGCCGAGTCGGAGGATCGCGCGCATCGAGCCCGCGGCGCTCGCGTGCACCCCGAGGAAGCCGAAGCGATGCTCGGCGGCAGCGAGCTCGACGGCGAGGCCGTCGCGCGGATCACGCAGCAGAGCAACGGCTGGGTGGCGGCGCTCGTGCTGCTGCGCGAGCACATGAGCCGCGCGCGGGCGACGCTCGACGAGTCGATCGGCGAAGGCAAGGACGCGATCTTCCAGTATTTCGCCGGCGAGATCTTCAATCGCGCCCAGCCCGAGAACCAGCGCGTGCTGATGCTGACCGCGATCTCGCCGTCGTTCACGCAGCCGAGAAGCCGTGGCGCTCGCCGGGACCGAAGACGCCGCGCAGCTGCTCGAATACCTGTATCGCCGGCATCTCTTCACCGACCGGCGCCGCGGCGCCGCCGACGACCTATCACTACCACCGCGCTGTTTCGCGAATTCCTGCTCGAAGAGTGCGAGGACGCGGCTTGTCGAGCGACGAGCGGCGGTGCAGCCACGGCGCGCGCCGCCGAGTTCCTGAACGCGCGCGGGCAGGCAAGCGATGCGCCTGGCGCTGTACCGCGACGCGGGCGACGTGGGAGGCGATGCGCCGGCTCATTCGTCGCGAATGCGCTCGACTGGGCGCGCCAGGGCCGCGCGCAGACGCTCTCCGACTGGATCGAGGCATTGCCGGACGCGATGCGCGAAGCCGATCCCTGGCTCGAATACTGGTACGGGCGCGCGTGGATCTTCGTGCAGCCGCCGCGCGGCCGGCCGCCGCTCGAGCGCGCCTACGAAGCCTTCCGCGCCGCCGGCGATCTGCGCGGCCAGGCGCTCGCGCTCAACACGATCGTCACCGGCTACTACTACGAGTGGGCGAACTTCGCGCCGCTCGATCGCTGGCTGCCGGAGTTCGAATGCCTGCTTCACGGGGAGTGCGCAGCGACGAACTCGATCGCGAGAGCGAGCTTCGCGCCCGTTCCGCGTACGTCATCGTGCTCCTGTTCCGCCGCCCCGAGGATCCGGAGCTCGCGGCGTGCGCGCGACGCCTGGACGAGCTGATCGACGGCGAACACGACCTCAACGCACGGATGATGGCGGCGTCGACGCTCTTCAACTATCTCAACTGGACGACCGAAGGGCGATTCGGCCGATGCGCTGGTCGCGCGGATCGCGCCGATCCTCGAGCGAGCCCGAGGTCACGCCGCTGATGCAGGTGTGGTGGCGCACGCACCTTTCGTTCTGGCACTCACGTCAACGGGCGCTACGAGCAGGCGGCGACGGTGATCGGCGAGGCCCGCGCGAATCGCCGAGCGCTACGGGCTCGTCGCGTACCTGTTCGAGATCGACCACGCCGTGGCGTCGGCGCTCATCAGCAAAGGCGACTACGCGGCCGCGAGGCGAACTGTCTGCACGCGATGGAGCGCAGGCTGTCGCCAGCGCGGCGCATGGATTGGGCCTATTTCCACCACCTGCGGGCCAACCTCGAGCAGCGGCTCGGGCATTTCGGCAATGCGGCGAAGGCCGCCGAGCAGGCGGTCGATCTCGCCCGCGAAACCGGCCTGCCCTCGGTGCAGGTGCCGCATTTCCTCGCCCGTCTCGCGCACAGCCGCATCTCGCGCGGGCGATCGCGAAGGCGGCATGCGCGCCATGGACGACGCGATCGCCACGGCGTCCGAGGTCGATCGCAAGACGTTCGAGCAGCAGCGCGAGCTCGTGTTCGATCGACGAGGACATCGCCGCCGGCGAAACGCAGCGCGCGATCGAACGCCTCGCCGCCGTGCTCGCCGACTACCGGACGCGCGGGCCAGGTCATGTTCCTGCGCAATCGGCCCGACCTGGCTGCGCGGCTCGCCAACTTCGCGCTCGCGCACGGCATCGAAACCGAGTTCGTGCGCGATGCTGATCGAGCGCAACGCGCTCGATCGCGCCCGCCGACGCCGCGGCCGGCGTGGCCGTTCCGCCTGCGCATCCGCGCGCTCGGCGGATTCGAGCTCATCCGCGACGGGCAGCCGATGCGCTTCACCGGCAAAGCCGCAGCAGCGCCCGCTCGATCTCCTGAAGCTGCTGGTGGCGCTCGGCGGCAGCGACGTCGACACGCCAGCAGCTGATGGCCGCGCTGTGGCCGGATGCCGACGGCGACGCGGCCAAGACCTCGTTCGACACGACGCTCTTTCGCCTGCGCAAGCTGCTCGACGTCGACGATGCGCTGGTCCTGTCGGCGGGAAAGCTGTCGCTCGCGCGCTCGGTCGCGTGGACCGACGTGTGGGCGCTCGAGGTCGCGTTCGATGCCGCGCGATCGCGTCGAGCCGACGAGGCGCGGGGTCCGTCGCCGCGGTGGCGCACGCCGCGCCGGCCTGCTCGATGCCTATCCCGGCCCGCTGCTGGGTGCCGAGGAGCACGCGTGGATCGCCAAGCCGCGCGACGCGCTGCGCGCGCGGTTCGTGCGCACGCTGTGCGCGCTCGGGCGAGCGCCTCGAGCAGCGAAGGCGACTTGGCGACCGCCATCGACGTCTACCGGCGCGGGCTCGAAGCCGACAACCTCGCCGAGTCGTTTTATCGCGGCCTGATGCGCGCGCTCGCCGCGACCGGCGACCAGGCCGAGGCGCTCAACGCGTTCCGGCGTTGCCGCGAGCTGCTGTCGATCGTGCTGGGCGTCAAGCCATCCGCCGAAACCGACCATCTGTCGCGCGAAATCGCCGCGGGCAGCATCCCCGCAAGCCTCTCCTGATCCTCGCTGTAAGCCATCGGTAAGCCCGCTTTGCGGCGCGCCACGGGCCGCCGCGCAAGTGCGCACGCTCCGTGGTTCCCGCCGCCGCGCATCATCGCGACGTCGCAATAAATCCCCTTTCCGACAGTGAGTTAGCGTCGTTCGTCCGCCGGCGTGACGGCGCTGTCGCACGCCCCGCGTCGCGTTCGCGAATTCGTCAGCCATCCGCAAGCCCCCGGCTCGCACACTGCGTCCTGTCCCGAAGCAATGCGAGTTGGCGAATCGCAAACGGGACATACGAACCGACTGGGGAACGCGAGATGAACACCAAGACAACGAATACCGCCGCCTCGGCGAAATCCGGGAAGGCGGCAGCGGCAACGAAGGGCCGGAAGCAGTCCCGCCTGGCGAACGCCGAGACCAACTCGATCGGCGCGCGCGCACTGCGCGGGCGGCGGCAGCAAGAGGACGAAGAAGCCTTTCGTCCTGTAGCAACCGAAATGCCCATGGGGGTGGGCGGAGTCCGAACCGAGAACCTAGAGAGAGCGATCCAAATGGAAACCAGCATCGTCCGCAGCGTCAAGATCTTCGGGGCCCTCTTGCAGAAGGCGGGACCTTATCTGCTGCTCGAGATCCTGTTGCCGGGAGGCACGTTGTTCGCGCTGCTCCTCTTCCTGTACAAGCGGCGCCAGCAGGACGGCACGCCGAATGCCCCGCGCGATCTTCATCGTGGCGCGAGTCATCGACAAGGTTCGCGCGGAGATCGTCTACATCGCGAGGCTGCTACGACATCGCCTCGCTGTGGCGCGGCCGCGCGCGCGAGCGCGACGGGCTCGAGGCGCTCGGGCTCGCGCCTGGTTTCTAGCGCAACCGGCGGCGGATCGTGCCCCACGTGGGAGAGGCGGCGCCGGATCGAGAAGCGCCGCCTCCGCGTGCAATCGCGGAATCGATGAGCGATGCGGCGTCATCCGGCGGCGTCGTAGGCGGCGCGAAGCCACCCGCTGAGCTCGGCGTTCGCGTCGTCGACCGAGGCCAGCTTGACGACATGGCTGCACATGCATCCGGGGGCATCGCCTCGAGCCTTCCGCTCCCGGCGACGCCCCTTAGGTGGAACCCGACTTCGACGAGCGTGTTCGTCGCCGGCCCGGATCATCGCGAACTCATTCTTCCGGCGCAGGCTCACGTAGGTTTCTTGCGGCGCGATCTCGACGTCGCCGAACTTCGCGACGTCTCGCATCACCTTGTCGTGGATGGGCCGTAGTGCCGCCTTCGTGCCCGGCGTAAATGGCGGCGAGGGCATCTTTCCAGATCCGCGCATGGGTCCGGCTGCGGGAATTGCGAATCAGTACCGACGATCGCTTTGCGCGGCCCTACTTCTGCCGTTGCATCCGGATGCGCCAGGCCTCCTTCCAGCCGCCTGGGCACCTTGACCTCCGATAGGACGACATAAGCGTCGTCGCCGTCGCGCCGCCACTGGCTGCGGTAAATCTGCTCCGCCTTGCCGTCGCTGTATTCTCCTCGGGGAAGTACAGCACGCCGTCCGCCGGAGTCACCGTGCCGCGGCTGTGGCCACCGAGGACGTTGAAGTAGAGGTAGTTGACGAGGCGGCTCTCGCCGTCCCAGTAGTAGATCGTCTCGCCCGCGTACGGCGCCTCGCCGCCCTTCACCGTATGCCTGTCGCGCATGAACTGCCTTCCGAACACCCATTCGTAGCAGTGCTCGTCGGTGCGCTTTCCGTCCGGAAACGTGCCTTTCCAGCACGCTCCGGCGAGAAACGCCTGCGGCGCGAAATGCGCGGATGGCTCGGCATGCAACGTCAAAGGCGACAGCAGGGCAAGTAGCAGCAGTGTGCGCATTTCGATGCTCCTCTCTCGTGAGAACGTGATCAATGATGTTTCTGCAAAGCGACGGCACTGCGTGGGCAACGGTTGGCTCGGATCGTCGGGCTTCATACCCCAGGCGCCCTCCTCCCCGAGCCATCCGCCGCCCGCTTCTTGCGCTTCGCCGCCGAGGCTCCATCGGCAAGCAGGCAATCGAAATACGCGCGGAGCCCGGCCACCGCGGCGTCGAATGGCGCGACGTCGCGATAGGTTCGCGCGAGCATCACGCCGCCCTCCATCGTCGTAAGGACGAAAGTGGCGAGAGCGGCGCGATCGACATCCTTCGGGAGCCGCGGTCCCGCAGCGCGAAGGCAACCGTGAATGGCATCGGTCCAGGCCGAGAAATTGGCCGCCAGCCGCTCGCGGACCGGCGGGATCGGGCTCGTGCAGCTCGAGCGCCAGGCTGCCGATCGGGCACCCATAGGTGCAACCTGTCGTCACGATCGACTCCCGGTATTTCGCGAGCAGCGCGAAGCACGCGGTCGATCGGGTCGGGCACGTCCTTCCAGACCGGATCGAGCAGCATCTCGCCGATGCCGTTGCAGTACATGTCGAGAACGGCGATGAGCACGTCCTGCTTGCCGGGGAAGTAGTGATACAGGCTGCCGCTGTGGGCGCCGGCCCGCTGCAGGAGGTCGGCGACGCTCGTCGACTGGTAGCCCTTCTCCCAGAAGAGCTCCATCGCCGCGAGCACGATGCGTTGGCGGGTCTCGAGTCTAGGCGCGTCGGTTGGCGTTTTGATCGTTCATTCAACTCAGCCTACGCCGATTTGAATGACCAATCAAGTCCTGCCGAAACGGCCCCGCGCCCAAGGCGGATTGCCCTGGCCTCAGCGCGCCGTTGGCGGCAGGCTGTCCGCGAAGATGGGGTACAGCGACGCGACGAGCAGCAGCGCCATCGACGATGTTGAACGCGCGGACGGCCCGCCGGTCCTTCGAGCACCGGCTGCAATGCGGCGCCGAAGCCGAGCCACGCGCCGCTCGAGGCGAGGCCGAGCACGCAGAACAGCGCGGCGATGATGATCGACGTTCACCGGAAACGCCGCCACGGCCGCGTACGTGGAAATCGCGCCCGACCGCCATCACCCACGCTTTCGGATTGACCCACTGGAACGCGACTGCCTGCAGAAAGCCGATCGGGCTGCCCGCGGCAGCGCCACCCGGCGTCGGTGGGATCGACACCGGCGATCTGCCAGGCGAGATAGAGCAGATACGCGGCTCCCGCGTACTTGAGCACGCGTGTAGAGCAGCGGCCATTTCTCGAAGATCGCGCCCAGCCCCAGGCCGACGATCAGCACCATCAGCGTGAATCCGAGCGTGACGCCGAGCAGATGCGGCAGTCCGCGGCGAAAGCCGAAGTTGAGCCCGGAGGTCATCAGCATCAGGTTGTTCGGTCCCGGCGTGAACAGCGTCACGACGCAGAACAGCGCGAGCGCTGCCAGGAGCTCCATGCCCAGTGCCTAGTTCGCCCGCTGCCGGACGCTCGGGTCGATCTCGTAATAGTCGCCCTGCGCTCGCCACGTGGATCTGCACAGTCGTCTTCAAGCCCGTCGGCGGATCGAGCGTCCCGGCGGCGATCGCGACGTAATCCTTGCTGATCGGATCGAAGAAGAGCGTGCCGCCGCACTCGCCGCAAAAGCCGCGCCGCGCATTCTCCGACGACGCGTACCACTTGAGCCCGCGCGTTTCGACGACCTCGAGCGCGCCCTTCGGCGTGGCGGTGTAGGCGCCGATGTGGCCGTGCGTCTTCCGGCACATCGCGCAATGGCACAGGACGACGTCGCGCAAAGTGCCCGTGACCCGATAGCGGACCGCGCCGCAGAGGCAGCTTCCCGTCGCGCGCACGCCCGGGTTCGGCGTTGCGTTGTCCGTCATGGCGACTCCTTGAAGATGTTGCGCGCTTGCGCAGCCACAGCAGAACCCGAAATGCGCTAGCTCCACGGAAACGGGCTGTTGCTCACCGGATGCAGCCGGCCTGCGGCGTAGCGCGAGAAGCGGAAGGGCTCGAGCAGCGCGCGCTTGTCGCCGAGAAGCTCGTCGGCGACGAGCTCGCCGACGCCGATCATCTTGTAGCCGTGGTTCGAATCGGCGATCACGTAGACGTTCTCGCGAAAGCGGTCGAACACGGGAAAGCTGTCGGGCGTGAAGCAGCCGATGCCGCCCGACGGCTCGCTGCGGTACTTCGCGTGCTGGCCCTCGAAGCGCTTCTGGCAGAACGCGAGCGCCGAGGTCCACATGTCGGCGAAGTTGTCGGTGACGACGAACTCCGGCGACTTCGGTCCGTAGGGGTCGACGCGCACGTCGTCCGGGTCGGGCGTCGACCACGGCCGGCATCGCGCCGCCCTGCACGCCGCCGAAGTGGAAGTCGGGCTTGTAGTAGAGGCCCCACAGCTTGTCGGTGATCAGGTGGCCGTCGCGATCGGAATGAAGCGGCGCATCGGTGTCGACGTGAATCACCGGCGGCATCCGGCCGTCGTTCGTCTTCTGGTACTCGGGATCGACGCCGAGCGTGCCTTCCTGCAGCGCCATGTAGTGCCACATCCGCACGCCGTCGTGCACCTTGCCGTCGCGGCCCTTGACGCTGATGGTCTTCGGCAGCGCGAGCATGTTCCAGATCGAGTTGATCCACGGGCCGACGCCGACGACGACCTCGTCGCAGCGCGATCGTGCCCGCGGAGGTCTCCACGGCCGACGACCGCCGTGCTGCCGTTGCCTGACCGGAAGCCCGTCACCGTGACGCCGGCGACGATCTCGACGCCCAGCGCCGCGGCCTTGCCCGCGAGGCCGCGCATCGACGCCATGTTGTTCGCGTAGCCGCCGCGCTTCTCGTGCAGCACCGACGTGATGTTCTTCGCCTGCCAGTCGTGGAAGAGCCCCTGCATGTAGCGCATCGACTCGGCTTCGCCTTCGATGAAGACGGACTCGTAGCCGATCGCCTTCTGCTGCTCGTAGATCGTGCCGACCTGCGCGTGCATCACCTCGGGGCTGATCTGCATGTAGCCGACCGGATGGTAGCTGTACGCCTCGGGATCGCGCTCCCAGACCGACACGCGAATGCGCCATCAGCTCGCGCATCGCCGGCTGGTAGTAGTTGTTGCGCACGACGCCGCACGCGATGCCCGAGGCGCCGGCGCCGATGCCGGTCTTGTCGAGCACGACGATCCGCGTGCCGCCCGCACCGACGGACTTTCCGTGCGCCTTGAGACGCTGCGCCGAGGTGCATCGCGGTCGACAGGCCGTGAATGCCGGCGCCGATGATGACGTAGTGGGCGTGGTCGGGAAGCTTGGTCATCGACGCGAGTGGGATCGCAGGATGTCGTCGAGCAGCGCCGGCAACGCCGCACGATCGGTCGGGAGGCGATCGCACGGCGTGCTCGATTCGCGCCGCGCGCGCCGTGCCGAGCACCGGCTCGGCGTAGCGCGGATACTTCGTCGCGTCAACTCGTCGTCGGCGAGCGGGTTCTCCGGGTTGCCGCGCGCGCGCGCCGGCTCGGAGACGAGCGTGCGGCCGTCGGCGAGCGTGATGCGCACGCGCGCCCAGCGCTCGGCGGGAAAGCGGCGCGAGAACTCGGCATCCTCGGTCAGCGTCATCGCTCGCTGCAGCCGCGCGACGCGCGGATCGGCGAGCTTCGGCGCGCTCGACCTCGGCGGCGCCGATGTCGCCGAACACCAGCGCCGCCGCGATCGGGTAACGGCAGGCTGTATTGCGCTTCGTCGGTCGTCGTCGCCATCGCGCACGCCGAGCCCGAGCGCGATCGCTTCGCGGAAGCTTTCGATCGACAGCGCCACGATGTCGTCCGCCGCGAAGCGATGCGCGCGCTGCAGCGCGAGCGCCGCCTCGACCGCCGGCTGCGCCCAGCGACACACCGGATACGCCTTGAAGTACTGCTCGCGGATCCGCCAGCGCGTGCCGAGATCGCCCCAGAAGCCGCGCACGTCGCCGCGCTCGACCGTGAGCGCGGGCGCGCCGGTGAAGCCCGTCGCGCGCGAGCAGCGCCGCGGTGACGCCGACGTGCGCGCCCCAGCCGGAGCCGTCCTTCACCATCGTCGGCGAATCGCACGCACGCGCAGGATCTGCCCGCGCGGCCCGAAGTATTCGGCGACGCCGAGCGCGTGTCGCGATCGCGCGGCGTCGAAGCGCGAGCAGTCGCGCGGCGACCGCCGCGCAGCCGAGCGCGTTCCACGCGCCGGAGCAGTGGTAGTCGGCCACCGCTCGCGTGCAGCGCGATCCCGGCGCGCGTCGCGATTTCGTACCCGAGCACGAGGCACGTCAGGAACTCGCGGCCGTCGACTGCTGCGCCGGGCTCGCCGGGCTTGCGCGCCGTCGATTACCGCCAGCAGCGCCGGCAGGATCGCCGCGCCCGCATGGCCCTTGGTGAGCACGTGACCGTCGTGCGCGTCGAGCGCGTCGATCGTCGATGCGCCCCGCGAACGCCGCGCCGGCGAGACCCGCGCGCCGGCCGTCGAACAGGATGCGCGCATCGCGATCGCGGCCGCAGGAGCTGCGTCGCCGCATACGCGCTGGCGATCGCCGCCGCGTGCGTCCGGCTGCCGGCGGCAGCGACGCCGATCAGGTCGACGAGGCAGCGCTGCGCCTGCGCCACGACGTCGGGCGGCAGATCGCGTCGAACGCGAGATCGCGCACGAACGCGAAAACGTCGCCGAACGGCTTGGCCCCGCCGACGAGGTTATCGGCAGGTGCTGCTCCAATGCTTGCGCGACGATCACCCTCGGCCATTCCCTCGCGCCTCGATCAGATGAGACCGGTGCCCCGACTATCGCGGCGCCGTCCATCCGCAATCATGCCACGTTCCTCGAACCCGATCCCGGCAAAGAGGAGGTCTGCAAACATCCATCCTTTGCATCGGCAATCGTCCCGAATGCGCGCGGCCTATCTGGCGACCGTCGAGGCAAACGTGAGATATTCCCGGCCTTCGACCAACTTTCGAGCCACGCGATGAATGCTCCGACTCCGCCGCGCAAGTCCCTGCTGGAACGCCTCGACCACGGGCCCGTGATCTGCGCCGAGGGCTACGTGTTCGAGCTCGAGCGCCGCGGCTACCTGCAGGCCGGCGCGTTCGTGCCCGAGGTCGTGCTCGAGCATCCGGAAGTCGTGACGCAGCTCCACCGCGATTTCGTGCACGCCGGCTCGGACGTCGTCGAGGCGCTCACCTACTACGCGCATCGCGAGAAGCTGCGCGTGATCGGACGCGAGCAGGATCTCGAGCCGATCAACCGCCGCGCGCTCGAGCTCGCCAAGGCGGTCGCGGCGGAGACCGGCGCGCTCTTCGCCGGCGACATCTGCAACACCAACATCTACGATCCTGCCGATCCGGCGTCGCACAAGGCGGTGCGCGCGATGTTCGAGGAGCAGGTCGGCTGGGCGGTCGATGCCGGCGTCGACTTCGTCGTCGGCGAGACCTTCTCGTGGGCGCAGGAAGCGCTGATCGCCCTCGACGTCATCAAGCAAGGCGAAGCAGACCGCCGTGATCACGCTGCGCGATGCACAAGGCCGACGTCACGCGCGAGGACTGGACGCGTCGCCGACGCCTGCAAGCGCCTGGCCGACGCCGGCGCGCGACGTCGTCGGGCTCAACTGCATCCGCGGCCCGGCGACGATGCTGCCGCTGCTGCGCGAGATCCGCGCCGCGAGTGAAGACGCACGATGGCCGCGCTGCCGGTGCCCTACCGTACGAACGAGAAGCGAGCCGTCGTTCCAGTCGCTGTGCGACACGCACTGGCATTACGACGAAGGCACGCGGCCGTTTCCCGTGGCGCTCGATCCGTTCACCTGCAACCGCTTACGAGATCGCCCGAGTTCGGACGCGACGCGATGCGCGCTCGACATCCGCTATCTCGGCGTGTGCTGCGGCGCCGGTCCGCATCACATCCGCGCGCTCGCCGAAGCGGTCGGCAAGCGTCCGCCGGCGAGCAAGTATTCGGCCGACATGTCGAAGCACGCGTTCCTGGGCTCGCACGAGCGGATCAAGCAGGTGCAGAAAGACTACGCCGGCAAGCTCTGAGAGGCGACTGCGCCGACATGCCCTGAGCTGGCTAGCGTCTTTCAGCGGCCGGTTCTTTCGGTTGGCCGGCGAATCCCCAACGGAGCAGCACGAAGCGACGCAGGCACCGTGAACGCGAGTGCCGCGAGCATTCCGAGCGGCTTCGGCACCGCCGAAGCCGGCCTACCGCGACATAGACCACGCCCAGCGAGACGAGATACATCGCCGCTTGGGTCGCGAGGAAGCTCGCGCGCCGAACGCACGCCAGGGCGCGCGCCGAACACGAAGCGCGCGTGCATCAGGTAGCCTCCGACGAGGCCGGCGGCGTAGGCGCCGGTGTAGGCAACGCGGTAGTCGACGACCAGCAGCAGCAGCAGATAGATCGGCATAGCTCACGGCCGGTGTTGGCGCCGCCGACCAGAAGAAAGCGGCGCAAATTGCACGATGCCGCCGCGTCGTCAGGCGCGTCCGCGTTGCGGGAAGCCTACGAACGCCGCTACGCGCGCGCCTTGGGCCGCGCGAGCTTCAGGAACGCCTCGTAGTCCCGCACGTAATCGCGCGCATCGTACGCGTGCGAAGCGAGCACGAGCAGCGCGGCGTCGGGGCTGTAGTCGTACTGGACGCTCCAGGTCATCGGCGGCAGATACACGCCGGTGGTCGGCTGTTCGAGCAGGAACTCCTGCCGATGGCGGCCGTCGTCGGCGATCACGCGGCAGCTCCGCGGATGCAAGCGAGGAACTGGTGGCATTCGCGATGCGCGTGCTGGCCCCGCACTTCGCGTCCCGGCACGCCGTGAACCAGGAAGAATCGCTTGACCTTGAACGGCAGGAACTCGCCGAGCTCGCCCGCGACGAGCTTGCCGCGCAGATCCTCGACGGCGGCGAGCCGCTCGACGAACACGCCGCGCACGCGGCTCTTGCCGGTGCGCCGCTTCGGTGCGCACCGTGGGCGCGGCTGGGCGCCGGCCCGCTGTCGCAGTAGCTGACGATGCGCGCCGGATTGCCCGCGACGACGGCGTACGGCGGCACCGATTCGACGACGACGGCGCCCGCGCCGACCATCGCGCCGCGTCCGATCGTGATGCCCGGCAGCAGCGTCGCGTTGGCGCCGATCGATGCGCCTTCCTTGACGATCGTCGTCAGGAACTTCGCCGGCCGCCGCTTGCTGCGCGGAAAGTGGTCGTTCGCGAACGTCGCGTTCGGGCCGATGAAGACGTCGTTCTCGATGCGACGCCGTCCCAGAGCTGGACGCCGCACTTCACGGTGACGCGGTCGCCGACGGTGACGTCGTTCTCGATGAACGTGTGATCGCAGATGTTGCAGTCGGCGCCGATGCGCGCGCCGGGCAGCACGTGCGCGAACGCCCAGATCCGCGTGCGCGCGCCGCGATCGTTTCGATTCGCACATCGCCTGCGGATGCAGGAACGACGCCCGTTGCGCTTTCGGCTCGCCGCCTGCGCGCCGCCGGCGTCGCTCATTGTGTAGATCTCCACCGTGGCGGCCTTCGCTGTGGAGGCGACCGGCACGCGGCTTCCGAGCAGTGCCGCTGTCGCCATCCCCGAACTCGAACCGCCTGCGCACGATCGCGAGCGGCCGCGCCTTGGTATTCTCGAACGCCCGCCACGCGTAAGCGCCGACGACCGACAGCCCGAGCGCGTTGAGCGCGCCGAAGCCCGAGATCAGCAGCACGGTCGGCGCGTAGCCCGGCTCGGCGATGAGGCCGGTGAGCGCGCGACGAGCACGATCGTGCCGTACACGATGGCCACGGCGAGCGCCAGCATGCCGACGCCGAAGAGGAGGCGGATCGGCAGGTCGGAGAACGCGAGGCTGCTGTCCAGCATGTAGGCGACCTTCTTGCGCCAGCGTCCATCCGCTCTTGCCGTGCTGCCGCGCGCGGCGGTGATAGGGAACTTCCTCGCGCCGCATGCCGATCCAGACGAGCTGGCCGATGAGGCTCGAATGCGACTCGGTGAGCGACGACCAGCGCGTCGCGGGCGGTGACGTTGCAGCCGAAGACATCGACGCCGCCGCGCGGCATCTCCGGCTGCACGAGCCGTCGATATACCGCCCAGAAGAGCCTTCGACGTGAGCCGCGTCGAGCCACGGATCGTCGCGCGCCGCGCGCACGCCGTAGACGACGTCGCACGCGTCGCGCTCGAGCGCGCCGGAAGAACTCGACGGCGAGCTCCGGCGGTTCCTGCAGGTCCGCCGCCATCACCGCGAAATACGGGCCCGACGCTTCGGCGAGGCCGGCGCGAATCGCGGCGAACGCGCCGAAGTTGCGCGACATCTCGAGGAGCTTCGCGGTGAGGCCCGTGCGCGGCAGCGCGTCGACGAGCACGGCGAGCGACCGGTCGGGGCTGCCGTCGACGACGAACACGACCTCGAGCCCGCCGTCGAGCGCGCGGTCCATGCCGACGAGCGCCTCGAGGAGATCGGGAATCATCTCCTCGTTGCGGTAGACGGGGACTACGAGCGAGTAGCGGGTTGCCATCGGTTGCACGCGGCCGCGACGGCATCGATCTCGGCGGCGGTGAGCTCAGGGTAGCACGGCAGGCTCAGCACCTCCGCGCACGCGCGCTCCGTGCGCGCGAGTCCCTGCGGCGGCGCAATGCCGCGCGCCCGGCTGGCGGTGATCGGGCACAGGGTAGTGGATGTCGGTGGCCACGCCCGCCGCCTTGAGGTGCGCGCGCGGCGATTCGCGCTCCTTCGTGCGCACGACGTAGAGATGCGCGACGTCGCTGCCGTCGTCCGCGGCGGGACGGCAGCGTGATCGCCGGATGCCGGATGGCCTCGGCGTAGCGCGCCGCGATCTCGCGCCGCCGGCGATTCCAGCCGTCGAGATGCGGCAGCTTCGCGCGGAGCACCGGCCGCCTGCAACTCGTCCATCCGCGAGTTCATGCCGCCTTCCATCGTGCAATGGTACTTGGCGCCCCAGCCGTAGGTTCGCAGCGCGCGCAGCTTCGCCGCGAGATCGCGGTCGCCGGTGACGACGGCACCGGCATCGCCGAGCGCGCCCAGGTTCTTGGTCGGATAGAAGCTGAAGCAGCCGAGCGCCCCGATACGTGCCCGCCATGCGCGCGCCTCGCATCGCGCCGTGCGCCTGCGCGCAGTCCTCGATCAGCACGGAATGCCGCGGTCGCGCGCGATGCGACCGAGCGCGTTCGACATCGGCCAGGCGTCCGTAGAGATGCGTCGCGATGACCGCGCGCGGCCGTCGGCGCGGCAACCAGCGCGCGCGGGATCCATCTAGCAGCGTCGCTTCGTCGATCTCCACATAGGCGGGTACCGCGCCCGCCGCGCGGATCGCCGTCGTCGCGTACATCCCGGCGTTGGCGACCGTCGCAACCGCGTCGCCGGATCCGATCGAGAGCGCGCGCAAGGCGAGCTCGAGCGCATCGGTGCCGTTGCCGACGGCGACGCACTCGGCAACGCCGAGGTACGCCGCGAATTCGCGCTCGAGGCCTCCACTTCCGGCCAGCAATGCGTAACG
>ERZ1370068.10015-contig-8749_pt1 | contig 40740 bp, 70 predicted proteins | sample MGYA00561227_ERZ1370068 | MGnify/ENA primary metagenome ERZ1370068 (study PRJEB38410, sample SAMEA6850437) | metagenome | study: Metagenomic assessment of the ecological functions of the soil: analysis of the soil microbiota associated with the... | reverse complement strand
GACGATGCGGCCCTGGTCCATGATCACCAGCCGGTCCATGGCGGCGATGGTCGACAGGCGGTGGGCGATGGCGATCACGGTCTTGCCGGCCATCAGGTTGTAGAGCTGCTCCTGGATGGCCTGCTCCACCTCCGAGTCGAGCGCGCTCGTCGCCTCGTCGAGGATCAGGATCGGCGCGTCCTTCAGCAGCACGCGGGCGATGGCGACACGCTGGCGCTGGCCGCCGGACAGCTTCACGCCGCGCTCGCCGACGTGGGCCGAGTAGGCCTTGCGGCCCTTCAGGTCCTCGAGCCCGCCGATGAAGTCGTCGGCCTGCGCCTTCTCGGCCGCCGCGATCGCCGCCGCCTCGCCGGCGTCGGGCCGGCCGTAGAGGATGTTGTCGCGCACCGAGCGGTGCAGCAGCGAGGTGTCCTGCGTCACCATGCCGATCTGCGCCCGCAGGCTGTCCTGCGGTGACGTGGGCGATGTCCTGGCCGTCGATCAGGATGCGGCCCGACTCGAGGTCGTAGAAGCGCAGCAGCAGATTGACGAGCGTCGACTTGCCGGCGCCGGAGCGGCCGACCAGCCCGACCTTCTCGCCCGGCCTGATCAGCAGCGAGAAGTCGTGGATGACGCCGCCGCGCCTGGCCGCTGCCGGCGCCCGCCGTGCGGCCGTAGTGGAAGCTCACGTCGTCGAAGCGGATCTCGCCCGCGCGCACGACCAGCGGCCGGCTGTCCGGCCGGTCGACGACCTGGTTCGGCGCGGCTGATGGTCTCCATGCCCTCCTGCACCACGCCGATGTTCTCGAAGATGCCGGCCACCACCCACAGGATCCAGCCCGACATGCCGACGATGCGCATGCACCAGACCGGTCACGACGGCGATGGCGCCGATGCGTGACGGCGTTCACGCTCCACAGCCAGATGGCGAGCCCCGCTGCGCGCCGACGATCAGCAAGCCGTTGAGCGTGTAGAGCACCAGCTCCATGGACGTCTGGATGCGCAGCGAGGCCTGCCACTTGCTCCATCTGCTCCTCGAGCGCCGCGCGCGCATAGCCGTCCTCGCGGTCGGCGTGGGCGAACAGCTTGACGGTGAGGATGTTGGTGTAGCTGTCGACCGATGCGCCCGACCAGCATCGAGCGGGCCTCGGCGGCCTCCGTCGAGCGCTCCTTGATGCGCGGCACGAAGTAACAGCAGCGCACCCATATAGGCGACGAGCCATACGACCAGCGGCATCAGCAGGCGCCAGTCGGCGGCGGCGAAGATGACGGCCGCGCCGACCCACTGCACCGCCGCGTACCAGATGGCGTCGATCAGCTGCACGACGGAATCGCGCAGCGCCGGCGCCGCCTGCATGACCTTGTTGGCGACGCGGCCGGCGAAGTCGTTCTGGAAGAAGCCCAGGCTCTGGCGCAGCACGTAGCGGTGCGTCAGCCAGCGCACGCGATTGGCCACCGGCCCGGCGATGATCTGGTTCTTGATCAGGTCGTGCGCCGGTCGAGACGATCGGGCCTGAGCGACCAGCGGCGATGAACGCCATCCACAGCAGGATCGCGCCAATGGTTGGCCATGAAGGTCTGCGGGCGTCTCGGCCGCCTTCATCATGTCGACGAGGCTGCCGACGAACGCCAGCAGCGTCACCTCGATCAGCGAGCCGAGCAAGCCCGCAACCAGCAGCACCGGCGAACGCCGGCCACACCGGCTGATGAAGTAGACAGTAGAAGGCAAACAGGCGTCTCCGGCGGGCGCGGGCCGGTGGCTCGTCCGGGGAAGCGTCGATGCGGGTCTCGAACCAATGGAACATTGCCGAGTCCTCGAAATCCGCTGCCACGGCCTCGAGTATCGACGACGGGGCGATGCACTGCGCCGGAGGCGAGACGACGACTGCGGCAGCGATCGGAACTGTCGCGCAAGCGCGCGCGGCGCAGTGGGCTCGGTGGACCGATGCGGCCGGGCGCGAGAGAGGCGCTGGCGACCGTCAGCGGTCGCAAAGACGCGATGATCTCGATCATGGCGGTCGACCCCGCAAGATGTTGTAGCGTCCAGCGCGGCGCCTCTTAGCACAACAGGCCGACCCGCGCCAGACCTGGCGCCGGCTGCAGCGCGACGTGCGACACGGGACGATGACCATGGTCGACCAGCTCGCCTCATCGACGCGCAAAGCAGCGCGCGCGCGCCTGGTTCGAGGGCTGCGCGACGATCTCGTGCGCGGCGTTCGAGCGCCTGGAGGCCGAGCTCTGCCGGCCGGCGCGCCTCTGGCCGACCAGCCGCCCGGCCGGTTCGTGCGCGACGCCGTGGACCAGAGCCGACCACGGCGGTGCGTGCCGGCGGCGGCGGCGAGATGAGCCTGCTCAAGCGGCCGCGTGTTCGGAGAAGGCCGGCATCCACGTCATCGACCGTTCATGGCGAGTTCGCGCCCGAGTTCCGCAAGCAGATCCCGGGCGCCGAGGCACGATCCGCGGTTCTGGGCCTCGGGCGTGTCGCTGATCGCCCATCCGCACAACCCGCACGTGCCGGCCGCGCACATGAACACGCGCATGGTCGTCGACCAGCAAATGGTGGTTCGGCGGCGGCGCCGACTTGACGCCCGTGCTCGACGGCGCCGGCGCACGCAGGAGGATGCCGATACGATCGCCTTCCACGCCGCCATGCAGCAGGCCTGCGCGCCGCACGCGGCTCGCCGACTACGCGCGCTATCAAGGCATGGTGCGAGGAGTATTTCTATCTGCCGCATCGCCAGGAGATGCGCGGGGTCGGCGGCATCTTCTTCGACTATCTGACGCCCGCGGAGGCCGACGGTGGTTGGGAGGCGGCGCTGCGCCTTCACGCAGGACGTCGGCCGCGCCTTCCTGGCGATCTATCCCGAGCTGGTGCGCCGCAACTTTGCGCACGCCCTGGAGCGATGCCGACCGCGAGGAGCAGCTGGTGCGCCGCGGCCGCTACGTCGAGTTCAACCTGCTCTACGATCGCGGCACGGTGTTTGGGCTGAAAACCGGCGGCAACGTCGGAGGCTATCCTCTCCTCGCTCCCGCCCGTGGTCAAATGGCCTTGAGCCGCAACGCCTGCATCGCTTTTTGCCCGGCGGGCACGGCTGGACAGCGCGCAAGGGCTCCTTTTAGATGGCGGCAACTGCAATTATCCGTTCACCCCATGCTAGGCTGCCGTCAGTCAGAACCGGAAAAACTTGGGAAGGAAACAGCAATGCCTCACTCTTTGTCCCGCCGACAGTTTGGCGGGCTGGCCGCCGCCAGCGCGACCATCGCGGCCGCAACCCCGGCGCTTGCGCGAGCAGACCAACGAAATCGTCAAGTGGCGTCTGACGTCGAGTTTTCCTAAGAGCCTCGACACGCTGTGGGGCGCCTCCGCCACGATCGCCACGCGTCGTCGGCGAGATGACGGACGGCAAGTTCGTGATGCAGCCCTTCGCGCGCCGGCGAGATCGTGCCCGGCCTGCAGGTGCTCGACGCGGTCTCCAACGCCACCGTCGAATGCGGCCACACCTACACCGGCTACTACATCGGCAAGAACCCGGCGCTTCATCTTCGACGGCTCGCTGCCCTTCGGCCTGACGCCGCGCATGCACAATGCCTGGATGATGTTCGGCGACGGCCGCAAGCTGATGGACGAGGTCTACGACAGCTTCGGCGTCGTCGCGCCTGCCGGCCGGCACAGACCGGCGGCCAGATGTTCGGCTGGTTCCGCAAGGAGCTGAAGACGCCGGCCGATTTCTACGGCCTCAAGATGCGCACCGCCGGTTTCGGCGGCAAGGTGATGGCCAAGCTCGGCGCCGTGCCGCAGCAGATCGCCGGCGGCGACATCTATCCGGCGCTGGAACGCGGCACCATCGACGCCTGCGAATGGGTCGGCCCCTACGACGACGAGAAGCTCGGCTTCCACAAGGTCGCCGAAGTACTACTACACGCCCGGCGTGATGGAGCTCGAGGCGGTCAACCAGCTCTTCGTCAACAAGGCCGGCCTGGGCGACGCTGCCGCCGCGCTACCAGGCGGTCCTGCAAATACGCCTGCAGCTACGCGCATGACGGAGATGCTGGCCTCCTACGACGCCAAGAACGCCATGGCGATCGCCCGCCTGGTGGCCGCCGGCACGCAGCTCTCGGTGCTGCCGCCGGAGATCATCAAGGCGCTGCGCGTGGCGCTCGAGACCGTGCTCGACGAGGAGGCGGCGCAAAAGCGAGCAGTTCAAGAAGATCCTCGCGAACTGGCGCCAGTTCCGCGCCGACCAGCACCGCTGGTTCTCGATCGCCGATACGCGGGCGGAGTTTGCCGTCTACAGCGGCTAAGCCGATATGGGCAGAGGCGGGCTTGCCCCGCCCCGCCGCCCTGAGCGTCGTCAGCGCATCGCGCCAAGGAACGAGCGCAGGTCGGCGTCGCGGCCGTGGCGTGCGACCCCAGTGATGTCGCAACGTTGCAGACCAATGTCGGCCAGCATGCGGTCGCTCAGCCCCTCGAGTTGTGCGACCGTGCGAGCAACGCGGCGACGCTCGGCCAGGTAGGCAAAAATGCGTTGCGTGACACCTCGAGGTTGGCGGCCAGCGCCCAGGCGATCCTCGTACGCACACGGCCCTGGGCCGGCGCAGGCTGGCTCGGGCGACTCAAGCCGGGAGAGGACGGTGGACATGGGGGCGTCTCCTTTCGAGATTTTTTTCCGAGGCCGAGGTGGGGCGTCAGCCTCGCATGAGCTGGCAGCCGCGAGCTGTTCTGGCGCGCCGGGCGCTGCACTGGCGGCGCCGAAGTCGAGGGCCACCAACGCGCGTCACTCTGTCGGCCGAGGCAGCGGCGGGGATGCGTGGTCCTCTGCCCGAGGCTCGCGCACGGCAGCAGCGCCGCTGCGGCAGGCCTGGTGACGCCGCTGTCACCAGGGCTGCCGTCGCCCTCGGCAAGGCTAGGGGTGCTCACGATCGTCTCCATCTTTGTTGCCGCGCCAGCCGCGCCGCGGCGATGCGGCGGCGGCTTAAGCGGTGCTGCTCAGATGGGGTGGACTCTTGAATTGTTCAAATTTATTGTTTCAATGAATATGATTGGAGAATCGCAATAGATGCGCGGCGTCAATCCCGATCACCTGCGCACGCTCAGCCGAGGTCGTGGCCCAGGGCAGCTTCACGCGCGCGGCGCAAGCGTCTGAACCTGGCGCAGCCGACGGTCAGCCTTGCAGATCCGCGAGCTCGAGACGCGGCTTGGCGTGCGCCTGGTCGATCGCCTGGGCAAACGCGCCTTTGCCACCGCCGCCGGTCGCGAGCTGATCGAGCACGCCGCGTCGCATTGCGCAAGGACGGAGAGCGCCTGCTGGCCGCCATGCGACGCCACCGCGACGGTTGGCTCGGCCAGAGTGCGCATCGGCTCCAGCACCACGGCGCTGATCTACCACCTGCCGCCCGTGCTGCGCAGCCTGCGCACAGCGCATCCCAACATCGAGCTGGTGGTCACGACCGGCACCACCAACTGCGATCGTCGAGCGCATCATCCGAAACGACGATCGATCTGGGCGTCGTCAGCTTGCCGGTGAACGATCGCTTTACTGATGGAGCCGCTGCTCGATGAGCCTCCTGGCGGCAATCGTTCGCCAACGTCCGCTGGCTTGCCGGCACGCATCACGCCGCACCTATCTGCTTAAACATCCGCTGCTGTCGAGTTTGCTCGCGCGCGCACGTGCGCGCCATGATCATCGAGTGGCTTTCGACCAGCAGGGGGCGAAGCGCGCCCCGCTATGGAGCTCGACAACCTGCGAGGCGGTCAAACGCATGGTGGCGGCGGGTCTTGGCAGCTCAGATCGTGCCGATCGCCGCCGTGTCCGAGTGAAAATGCCCGGCAATCTGGTCGGCGCGTCCGCTCCGGCCGGCTCCTGATGCGCACGCTTGCGCTCATTCAGCGGCGTGACAGGGGCTGATGATGGCGCACTGAAACAGGTGCGCGCCGCCTTGCGGGCCCTCAAGAAGTAACGGGCCGCGCGACCGGGCAGCTTCGGGATTAGATCGGCATGGCGGTCTCGGCGAGCCGCGACCCAGTAGGAGACGCCGAGTCGGGATCGCCGCATCGTTGAAGTTGTAGCCGGGATTGTGCAGGCCCGGGCCGATCGCCGTTGCCGATCATGATGAAGGCGCCGGGGCGCTTCGTTCAGCATGTGCGAGAAGTCCTCCGCCCCCATGATCGGGCCGCATGTGCTTGACGTTGTCACGACCGACGACCTCCGCCGGCCACGCCAGACGACGAACTTTGTCTTCTGCCGCGTCGTTGACGGTGACTGGCACGTCGCCCTCGAATGACGCCTCGTGCCGTGGCCCCGAAGCAGCGCCGCCGTACCTCGGCGATGGCGCGCACGCTGGCCATGGGTCTTGCGCGCACCGTCCTTACTCAAGGTGCGGATGGTGCCCGTCAGCGCCGACGCTCTGCGGGATGATGTTGAACGCGTCGCCGGCGCGCACCATGCAGGTCGGAGACCACCACCGGCATCGAGCGGGTCGATTGTGCGCGAGGCGATGGTCTGCAGCGCCATGATGGTCTGCGCCGCAATCACCACCGGATCGATGCCCTCGTGCGGCCGCGCCGCATGCGAGCCCTTGCCGGTAATCTCGATGGTGAACTTGTCGCACGCCGCCAGCATGGGCCCGGCGCAAAGCGCGAACTTGCCGAGCTCGTGATTGGGCGAGGTGTGCATGCCGTAGACCTGCTGGATGCCGAAGCGCTCCATCAGGCCGTCCTCGACCATGGCGAGGCCGCCGGTCAGGCCTTCCTCGTTGGGCTGGAAAATCACCACCACGGTGCCGTCGAAGTTGCGCGTCTCGCACAGATACCTGGCGGCGCCGAGCAGCATCGCGCGTGTGGCCGTCATGGCCGCAGGCGTGCATCTTGCCGGCGCGTCTTGGAGGCGTAGGGCACGCCGGTCGCCTCCAGGATCGGCAGGGCGTCCATGTCGGCGCGCAGGCCGACCACTGCTGCCCGATGCCTGCCGGCGCCCCTTGATGAGGCCGACCACGCCGGTCTTGCCGACGCCGGGCACGACGTCGTCGCAGCCGAACGCCTCGAGCTTGTCGGCGACGATGCCCGCCGTGCGATGCGACCGCAAAACCGATCTCGGGGTGCGCGTGAAAATCGCGGCGCCAGGCCGTCATCGTCCTCGTGCATGGCGGCAACGCGGTTGACGATCGGCATGGCTTATCCCTGTTCTGGCGGCGTGAAGGCGCAGCCTGCGGGCCGATACCCTAGCCGGTCGCACGCAAAACGGAAGCGGCAGCGCGCAACCGACGCGCCGGCCGCGGCCAGCCACCCTGCTGCATGGGCGGGCATTCTGGTAAATTCGGCGCACATCTAGTGCTTTGACTTATGCCGACCGGTCGTTGTGTAATCCGCTCGCCTGGCGCTGGCCGCGGCGCAGCTGCCAGCTTCGTGCCGAAATCCAACTGGAGTGAGACGATGGGCTATTTGCGCCGAAGCACTGTTCGCGATCGCCGCAGCCGCTGTCGCTCGCAAGCGGTCTCAGCAGCACCCGCGCACGCGCAAAGACGCTGCGCGCGGTGATGCACTCGGATCTGAAGATCCTCGATCCGATCTGGACCACGGCCTACATCGTCCGCAATCACGGCTACATGGTCTACGACACGCTGTTCGCCACGGACGAGAAGGGCGAGATCAAGCCGCAGATGGTCGGCCAAGTACGAGGTCTCCGCGGACCAAGCTCACGCACACGTTCACGCTGCGCGACGGTCTGCTCTGGCACGACGGCCAGCCGGTCACGGCCGAGGACTGCGTCGCCTCGATCAAGCGCTGGGCCGCCAAGGACTCCACCGGCCAGAAGCTGATGACGCTTCGTCGACGGCCTGCACGGTCAGGACGCCAAGACCTTCGTCATGAAGCTCAAGTCGCCGACCGGCCTGGTCCTGCTCGGGCTCGGCAAGCCGTCCTCCAACGTCCCCTTCATGATGCCGAAGCGCGTGGCCGAGACCGACCCCAACACGCAGATCTCCGACTTCACCGGCTCCGGTCCCTTCGTCTTCAAGCGCGACGAGTGGAAGCCCGGCGACAAGACGGTCTACGTCAAGTTCGACAAGTACAAGCCGCGCTCCGAGCCGGCCTCCGGCCTCGCCGGCGGCAAGGTGGTCAAGGTCGACCGCGTCGAATGGCGCGCGATCTCCGACCACCAGCAGGCGATCAACGCGCTGCTGGCCGGCGAGATCGACTTCATCGAGCAGCCGCCGCACGACCTGCTGCCGCTGGCGACTGGCGACGCCAACGTCAAGTACTGTCGACTGGAACGTGCTCGGCAACCAGTTCACCTTCCGTCCGAACTGGACCGCCAAGCCGTTCGACAATCCCAAGGTGCGCCAGGCGCTGCTGTACGCCTTCAACCAGAAGGATTTCCTCAAGGCGGTGGTCGGCGATCCCAAGTACTACAAGGTCTGCAACGCCTACTTCCCTGCGGCACCGCGCTCTCCACCGAGAAGGGCATGGACGGCATGCTCGAAGTCGGACTTCAAGAAGGCGCAGGAGCTGCTGAAGGAGGCCGGCTACGACGGCACGCCGATCGTGCTGATGCACTCGACCGACCTGCAGGTGCTGACCAACCTGGCGCCGGTGGCCAAATCGCTGATGGAGAAGGCCGGCTTCAAGGTCGACATGCAGTCCATGGACTGGCAGACGCTGGTGGCGCGCCGCGCCAAGAAGGACCCGCCGAGCGCCGGCGGCTGGCACGCCTTCCTCACCTCCTGGGTGTCGACCGACATCACCAATCCGATCTTCGCCGGCTTCATGAACGCCGGCCTGCGACAAGGCGATGTTCGGCTGGCCGTGCGACGAGGAGATGGAGAAGCTGCGCGACGATTTCGCCCGCGAGACCGATCCGGCCAAGCAGAAGGCCATCGCCGAGCAGGTGTCAGGTGCGCGAGGGCGAGGTGGTGACGCACATTCCGCTCGGCCAGTGGTATCTAGGCGCGTCGATGCGCAAGAACGTCGACGGCATGCTCCAGGCGCCCGGCGCCGGTGTTCTGGAACATCGCCATCAAGTGAGGCTCAGCCTGAATGCGGCGGCACGGCCAAGATCGGTACCGCCGCTCGCCCGGATACGGATCGAGCCGATGTTCGCCTACGTGCTGCGCAGACTGGCTGGCGACGATCCCCGTGATGCTGATCGTCGCGGTGCTCGTCTTCCTCATGCTGCGCCTGACGCCCTCCGACCCGGCCGCCATCATCGCCGGCGACAACGCCAACAGCCGAGCAAGTGGCCGAGATCCGCAAGCGCCTGGGGCTCGACCAGCCGATCCTCACGCAGTTCGTGATCTGGATCGGCAAGACCCTGCAGGGCGACCTCGGCGAGTCCTTCTTCTTCAAGAAGCAGGTGGCCGAGCTGATCCTCGATCGGCTGGAGCCGACGCTGTCGCTGGCGTTCTTCACGCATCGTGCTTGCCGTCATCGATCGCCATCCCGCTGGGCGTGCTGGCCGCCTATCGGCACGGCGGCTGGCTCGACCGCATCGTCATGGGCTTCTCGGTGCTCGGGCTTCTCGGTGCCGGTGTTCGTGATCGGCTACGTGCTGATCTACGTCTTCGCCATCGAGCTCAACTGGCTTCCCGTGCAGGGCTATCAGCGCCTTGCGCCAGGGCGTTGGCGGCTGGCTGCAGCGGCTCATCCTGCCCCTCGATCACGCTTGTCGGTGATCTACGTCGCGCTCATCGCCCGCATCACGCGCACCAGCGTGCTCGAGGTGATGAACGAGGACTACATCCGCACCGCGCGTGCCAAGGGCCAGACCGAGGGCAAGGTGCTGATCCGGCACGCGCTCGCCAACGCCGCGGTGCCGATCGTGACCGTGATCGGCCTCGGCGTCGCGCTGCTGATCGGCGGCGTGGTGGTGACCGAGATCGGTCTACACGATCCCGGGCCTCGGCCGGCTGACGGTCGATGCCGTGCTCGCGCGCGACTATCCGACCATCCAGGCCGTCATCCTGCTGTTCTCGCTCGCCTACGTGCTCATCAACCTGGCCGTCGACATGACCTATACGTTCTTCGATCCGAGGATCCGCTATTGAGCATCGAGGCCCTGCCAGCCGAGCTCGCTGAGTGATCGCCGCCGCGGCGCCGACAGGGCATGGCGCGCATGCTCGTGCGCAATCCGAGCGTCGTCATCGAGCGCCGCCATCGTTGCCATCTTGGCGCTGCGTCGGCGTCGCTGGCGCCGCTGCTCGGTACGCATCGACCGCCATCCGAGATCAATCCGGTGTTCCGCAACAAGAAGCCGGGCGCGGAGCGCGCCATCCGCGACGACGACGGCAACGGAAGTGCAGTTCGTGCACCGCTTCGGCACCGACTCGCTCGGCCGCGACGTCTACAGCCGCGTCGTCTACGGCGCGCGCGTGTCGCTGATCATCGGCGTCACGGTGGCGGCGATCAGCGTCGCCGTCGGCCTCATCATCGGCCTGATCGCCGGCTACATCCGCTGGCTCGACGGCATCATCATGCGCATCATGGACGGCCTGATGGCGATCCCGGCGATCCTGCTCGCCATGGGCGTCGTCTCGCTCTTCGCGCGCCGGCCTGATCGCCGTGGTCATCGCCATCGTCATCCCCGAGATACCGCGCGTGGTGCGCCTGGTGCGCTCCATTGTGCTGTCGCATCCGCGAGGAGCCCTACGTGGAGGCCGCCATCACCGTCGGCACGCCGACGCCGACGCTGCTGCCGTGCGCCACGTGCTGCCGCAACACGGTGGCTCCGCTGATCGTGCAGGGCACGTTCATTTGCGGCTTCCGCCGATCCTGATCGAGGCCATCCTGTCCGTTCCTCGGCATCGGCATCCCGCCGGAGACGCCGACCTGGGGCAACATCATGGCCGAGGGACGCTCGCTGTTCCGCATCTATCCCCACAACATCTTCTATCCGGGCGTGTTCCTGGCGTTCGCGGTGCTGGCCATCAACATGCTGGGCGACGGTCTGCGCGACACGCTCGATCCTCGCTTCGCCAAGCGGGTGTGAGGGCAGCATGGCCGACGCACGGCTCCCGTCCTCGCGCATCAACGGCCTCGACCGTCGGCCTGCCGCGCGGCTCCGACCGTGCCCATGCCGTCGAGAACATCGCCTTCTCGGTCGGTGCCGGCGAGATCGTCTGCGTCGTCGGCGAGTCGGGCTCAGGCAAGTCCGTCACCGCCCAGGCGGTCATGGGCCTGTTGCCGCGCGAGCTGTCGGCCACGGCGGGCGCAGATCGCGGCTCGAGGGCGAGGACGTGCTGAAGGCACGCGCCGCCGCGCTTGCGCGACCTGCGCGGCACGCGCATGGCCATGATCTTCCAGGAGCCGATGACCGCGCTCAACCCGGTCATGACGGTCGGCGACCAGATCGCCGAGGTGCTGGAGATCCACACCCAGCTGTCCGAGCCCGACCGGCGCCAGCGCGTGCTGCAGATCATGCGGCGCGGTGCATCTGCCCGAGCCCGAGCGCCTGATCGACGTCTATCCGCACCAGCTATCCGGCGGCCAGCGCCAGCGCATCATGATCGCCGCCGCCCTGGTGCTCGACCCTGCCCTGCTGATCGCCGACGAGCCGACGACGGCGCTCGACGTCACGACGCAGGCGCAGATCCTGCAAGCTCGATGCGCGAGCTGCAGGAGCGGCGCGGCACCGGCGTGCTGTTCATCACCCACGACTTCGGCGTGGTGGCCGAGATCGCCCATCGCGTCGTCGTCATGCAGTCGGGCCGCATCGGTCGAGATCGGCGCCCGCGACGACATCCTGCGCCGCCCACAGTCCGACTACACGCGCATGCTGATCGCCTCGGTGCCGAGCCTGAAGCCGCCGGCGCGCACGCCAAGGCCGGCGCCGTGGCGCTGGCGATGGAGCGGCTCTGCAAGACCTACGGCGGCAGGCCTCGGCTGTTCTGCGGCGCCGGTCGCGTCGTGCGGGCGGCCGAGTACGTCGACATCGCCGTGCGCCGCGGCGAGACGGTCGGCATCGTCGGCGAGTCGGGCTCGGGCAAGACGACGGTGGCGCGCTGCGTCGCCCGGCTGATCGCAGCCGACCTCCGGCGCGATCCGCATCGGCGATGTCGACGTCGCGCGCCTGCCCGAGAGCCGGCTGCGCGCCGCACCGGCGCCACGTGCAGATCGTGTTCCAGGACCCCTATCGCTCGCTCAATCCGCGACGCACCGTCGGCGCCTCGATCATCGAGGGTCCGATCAACTTCGGCCTGCCGAGGCCGACGCGCATGAACCGCGCGCGCCGGCTGATGGCGCTGGTCGGGCTGGCGCCCGACGCGCTCGACCGCTATCCGCACCAGTTCTCCGGCGGCCAGCGCCAGCGCATCGCCATCGCCCGCGCGCTCGCCATGGAGCCGCAGCTGCTGATCGCCGACGAGCCGGTCTCCGCGCTCGACGTGTCGGTGCAGGCGCAGGTGCTCAAGCTGCTGGACGACGTGCGCCGCCGCTTCGACCTCGCGGTGCTCTTCATCACGCACGACCTGAGGGTCGCCGCCCAGATCTGCGACCGCATCGCCGTCATGCAGCGGGGCGTCGTCGTCGAGCAGGGGTCGACGGCGGAGGTGTTCGCCGCGCCCGAAGCACGATATACGCGCGCGCTGTTCGAGGCCGCCCCGGGCGCAATGCCGAGTTCGGCGCGTGGCGGGCGCCGCGTGAGGCGCGCTTCCACAGCGCGGCGGCAGCTGCTGCACGGGAACGCCATGCTCGAAGAAGCGACCGCAGGATCGCGCCAGAGAGTGGACGCCGCCCATGAATCTGGCCGAATACGCCACGCTACGACGCGCTGGGCCTGGCCGAGCTGGTCGCCAAAAAGCAGGTGAGCCCCAAGGAGCTGGCCAAGACCGCGGCCGCCGCCAAGGAGAAGATCGATCCGCACCGTCAGGTCCGTGGTCGAGCTCTATCCCGACCGCATCGACGGCCTGGACGAGAAGATCGCTGGGCAACGGCCCCTTCCGCGGCGTGCCCTTCCTGATCAAGGACGTGTTCGGCCACGAGAAGGGCCGCAAAATCGAGTTCGGCTCGCGCCTGTGCGAGGGCATGACGGTAGAGGCCGGACACCTATTTCGCCGACATGTTCAGGGCGTCCGGCGTCAACATCCTCGGCCGCTCCGCCGCGCCCGAGTACTCGATGTCGGCCACCACCGAGAGCGTGATGTTCGGCAACACCTCGAACCCCTGGAAGCAGGGCTATTCGGCGGGCGGCTCCTCCGGCGGCGGCCAGGCGGCGGTGATGGCCGGCATCGTGCCGATCGCGCACGGCTCGGACATCGGCGGCTCGATCCGCATTCCGGCCAGCTGGTGCGGCGGCGTCGGTCTCAAGCCCTCGCGCATGCGCGTCTCGGTCCGGCCCGGTCGTGGACGAGGGCGGCTGGGGCTACTCCGATGAATCTCGTGCAGGCCAAGACCGTGCGCGACGTTGCGGCCATGCTCGACTGCGTATCGATCCCGCAGGCCGGGCGATCCTTTCATCATTCCCAAGCCCGACGAGCCCTACGCCATCGCTCGCCAAGGCAGCTCCGGGCAAGCTCAGGGTCGGCATCGTGTCTCGACGAGCTGGTCGGCGTGAAGGTTGATCCCGAAGTCGCCGCCGCCGTCGAGGCGACCGGGCAAGGCGCTGGCCGGCATGGGTCATGCCGTCGAGCGTGGCGAGCGCCGATATGGGCGGGCGTCGAGGCGCTGTCGGCCGCCACGGACTTGTTCTTCTTCGGCTTCGATTCCCGCCTCGACAGCTACGCCAAGCGCAGCGGCCACAGGCCCGGGCCCGACACGCTCGAGCCGGCGATCTTCTCGGTGTATCGAGGCGGCCAAGGACATCACGCCAGCGCGCTTCATTGCCGCCAACAACGCCGCCAACGTCGCCCGCCGCAAGCTCGGCGCCTTCTTCGCCAAGTACGACATCTGGCTCTCGCCCACGACCGCGCGCGTTGCCGAGCCGTGGGGCCAGTATCACCTGTCGCAGCCGGGCGTCGGCTGGCACAACCTGATCGAGCGAGCTGTTCAAGCCGCCCTGCCAGTACACCATCCCGCACAACATCATGGGCACGCCGGCGATGTCGCTGCCGCTGGCGATGCACTCAAGCGGTGTCCTGATTGGCTGCAATCGCCGCCAAGCCCGCCGCCGAAGCCTCGTGCTGCAAGTGGCGATGGCGCTGAGAAAGGCGATGCCGTGGAAGGGCGCACGCCGCCGCAGCACGTCTCGCAAGCATGACTGCCGGTCTCGCCCGCGGCTGGGCGCTCCCAGGGCGCCACCCGTTCGGGACCGGTCGGGGCGATCACCGAGCATCGGCCAAAACGGCGCTTGGCGCAGGCGCGTCCCCGCCAAGGGTCGAAGGCCGCGACCCCTCGACGTCCGGTTGCGATCGACACCACGACCCCGGTGGGAGGCTGAGCGAGCAACGGGTTTGACGGTTACCTGCCCGACCTGCGATAACGACCCATTGCGCCCAACGGCGCGGCACAGGAGCGCCCAAGGGCCGGGGCAGAGTTGGCCTCGAAATCGCTCCAACTATGCTAAAAGAGGCGGCGACGCGGGCGTAGTTCAGCGGCAGAACATCAGCTTCCCAAGCTGAGAAAAATTCCTTTAAACCAATATATTGCACACGTTTGGGCACTAATTAGGCACTCAAAATCTTTATGGCTCGAAACGACCCGAAATGGGCAAACGCCTTGCACACCATAAATTTGTGAGGTCCATCACCCAGTGATGGGAGATCGCTGAAGGAATAGCAGCCGACCCTCCCCCGAAACCGGGGAGAGGTGGAGGCCGCGCGTGCGCTGCAGGCTAAGGTCCGCAAGTTGGAAGACGAGCCCGGCCGGACCGCGGAGCGCTTCAGTTCACGCCTGCGGTCAGCGCCGCGCGCACGTGCCGCGGCCACTCGAACCGGAGCAACGCGGCTCCCGCGGCTCGCTCGAGCTCCTCACGGATCTCGGCTTCCGACTTGCTGCATCTCGAGCCGGCGCCCTGAGGCCATCAGTAAGGCGGTCTCGTAGGTCGCTTGCACGACGCTGATGCGATCTTCGGCCGGCAGGCTCGCCACGAACTCGAGCGTCTCCTCCACGTGGGAAACCTCGCTGCCGAGGCTGCTGTGGCTTCTCAGGAAGCGCGTCGCATCGAGGCCGTCTGGAAACAGCGATTGCACGGCATCGATTTCAGCCTTCGGCTTCAGGGCGGCGATCCGCTCCGAACAATAGGAGAAGCCGATGCACTTGATCGGATAATCCTCGAAGCAAAGGCGGTCGAACAGATCGCAGAGCGGCTTGATGCCGGCCGGCACGAGGTTCGCCACGATGCGCTCGGCGGGCAACCCTACGCGCACGAAGGTCCTTAAGCGCCAGCCTCTCGTGACCGGCTTCCTCCAGCGCGCGCATCTCGAGATAGCGCAGTGACTTCCGGTCGCCCGATTTCCTTAAAGCGCCCAGCGGCCCGCAACAAATTACGCGGCGTGTCCTTGGCCGTGTGGTAGGCCCCTGCCAGGGCGTAGATGTAGCGAAGCAGATTCGGGCTTCTTGGGCACCGGGCCGGCCGTCCGTCTGCTCGAACCGGCTGTCCGTCTGCCTCAAATGCAAGGCTAATCGCCCCATCGAGCAGTCCCGTCGTGCTGAGCAGCGTCCCGCCGCCGGTCATGCGTTCAGCGAAAGCGGCAGCTCCGCTTCCCGGCCGTCGAGCGCGTGAAACCAGACCTCGCCCGACTCCGCGCGCGATGATCGCGTCTCGCCGGCAACACGAACCCATTCAGTGACCGTATGCACCATTGTGTTCCTCCAAGCTCGAGGTTGACATGCCGAACAGGAGCAGAAACAAAGCCGGCGATAAAACCGGCTTCGATTACATCGTCCACAGATCGCCTACGCTACTTCTGGCGCACCGTTTCGAGGAGAACGTTGACGCCGCCACCGTAGGCGGCACGAAGCGGGTCGTTTTCGGCGCTTTCGGCACGAGTTGGTAGTCGGTTTCTTTTTATATCGGCCGCCTCGTTCCATGACGCGCATGTTGATGTCTCCTTTCATACAAAGGTATCTTCATGGAGCAGAAACCAAAGCGGGCGAGAATACCGGCTTCGATTATATTCCGCGAATCGTATAAGCCATCTTCTGGCGCACCGTTTCGAGGAGAGCGTTGAGGCCCGTCGTCCGCGGCGTTTTCCGTGCCTTCGACACCACTGGTCGCCGGAATCTTTCTTCGAAAATTGGCTATCTCGTTCCTTGACGCGCATGCCGTTTGCCTCCGTTATGGTAGGTTATCAGTCGGTGCTGCTCTGAATGCTGACGGGTGGACAAACGCCGTCCCGAGCAGCAGCACCGGCAAATTGATCTCGTCGGTCCACGCAGATCAATCGCGGAAGGGACTAGTTCTCCACAAAGGAGAGCTAGTCCGCCGCAGTGTCGCGGTTTATACGCTGATTTGCAGCATCTGAGAGGAGCTCGGCGGGCTGCAATGGCCGATTCCATCGGCGCTCAGAGCGGCCGCCGCCACTGCAATGTTAGACCTCTTTGCACTGCAAAACAGCGCAGCAGCGCACTAACGTGAATTTTGACCGTGTGTGGAGACAGATCGAGCTGTCGCGCGATTTCCTTGTTGGAATAGCCCTTCAGCAACAATCTGAGCACGCCATTTTGCCTCGGCGTCAAACGGCACCAGTTCTCGGCGCAGTGCAGGTAGCGCAAACTCTGGCTCGCAGGCTGTAGGCTCGATTGCGTTTGGCGGTATATAGAGCGCCCCGTTGAGGATTTCTCGGACGGCGCGCTCGACTTCCGCTTGGCCGGACTCTTCGAGAATATAACCGGTTACGCCTGCGGCCAGGTAGCTGAGGATGTCGCTGGCAACTGCGGTACGCGACAGCACTCCCAGGATAAGGTAGGGACAATCGACGCGAAGCGTTCGAAAGCTGATAGGTCCATCAAGCTCGTCTGCATCGATATCGAAGATCGCGGCAAAGAATTCGCTGCGATTAAGCCGCGCCTTGCATCGGCAAAACAGAAGGCCTCCGCGATCGATGCGCTCGGGACAACATCGCGGACGATGCTCGCGACGCCTCTCGTGAAAATACAGTTCCCCACGATGAGGATCTTGCAACGTTTCGACATCCAGCATGACATGTCCTCCCTCGAGTCTGGGCAGTGGCTGGCGAACGCCCAGCCCTGGCCGTTGTGCGGTCCGGGAGCTCCCATACCCTCTGCGAAGCCGTGAATTGGCTCTTCCGGCGGTACGGCTGGAGCCGTTACGATCCTACGCCGAGTTTGGACGAGGTCGATGGTGATCGCCATGCGCTTCAGCGACCGCATTCGCTCGAATGTCGGCGAGCGATGGCTGATCTTGGCTGTTCTGTTCCTCGCGCGAACCGCGATGGCCTTCCAATTTCAGGCGGTCGCTGCGCTTTCCTCGTTCATGGTCGCCCGGTTCGGAATTGATTACACCCAGCTTGGATTGTTGATCGGGCTTTATCTCCTTCCCGGGATCGTCAATCGCGTATCCGGGGGTTGCTCGGTCGGTATTTTGGCGACAAACGCATCGCTCTGGTCGGCGTGATGCTCATGGTAGCCGGCGGCCTGCTGACCGCGGGCCGAGGACTACCCGACGGTGCTGGCCGGACGAATGACCAGCGGGGTCGGCGCGGTGCTGCTCAACGTACTGTTGACGCAAAATGGCAACGGATTGGTTCGTCGGTCGCGAGATCGGCACTGCATTGGCTCTCCTTGTCAGCAGCTGGCCGATCGGCATCGCTCTCGCCTTGGTCACCTTGCCGTGGCTCGCTGCGCGAACCTCATTTGCGGCGGCGCTTGCGAGCACGGCAGCGGTTGCCGCTCTGGTGCTGATCCTCATTGCAGCGATCTACCGCGTTCCGCCAGTTGCACTTGCACCCTCGTCATCGCGCGAGGAAAAGCACCTGGGCTTGTCGCCGCGCGAGCTCGGTTCGGTATCGCTGGCCGGCGGCGTGTGGATGCTGTTCAATGTGGGCTACATCCTGGTCGTCAGCTTCGGCCCAGCCCTGCTGATGTCACACGGGTTATCTCAGCGAGACGCCGGCTTCGCGATCAGTCTGGTCGCCTGGACCTTGGTCGTTACGATCCCGTTGGGGGGCGTTCTGATCGATCGACTTGGCCACCCAACAAGGGTGATGATGGCGAGGCTTGGCTGCGTTCGGCACTGGGCACCTTGCTCGTGCCGATGGCGCCTTCGCTCGCACTCATGACATTGGTTGGGGCTGCGGCGGGTCTGCCTGCGGGCGCCATCATGGTGCTGCCGGCAGAGGTGCTGCGCCCGCAAAATCGCGCCGCCGGAATGGGAATCTTTTTACACGTGGTACTACGCCGGGATGGCGCTGCTGACACCGGTCGGGGGTATTCTCCGCGACGCCACCGGCGCGCACGGCGCGCCCTTGCTCTTTGCCGGCGGCCTGAGTTTGCGGCGGTGGCCGTTTTGGCCTTGCTACGACTGTCGCAGCGAAGATACCGGACCTTGTCTTAGGATCGTCGATGCCAGTGGAGACATGGATTCAGATTCAGTTCAGCAGAAGCGTGCGCCCTACTTCCCCGCGCCGCATCGCAGTGAGTATGAATGATGTGTCCGAACGGATAGCCGACCTTCTGCGCCGCGCCATAAATCGCAACGAGCTCCCTGTCGCTGAGCAGCCGATCTCTATCCACCGGCTCATTCGGCCGATCAAGATCCTCGAGCGGCGACCCAGCGATCATCCCGCGTTTGCGCGCCCAAGAAAACAGGGTCGTGAGCGCCCCGCTGCGCATGCAGCTGTTCCGATGGAAGCTCTTTCAGCGCATCGGTCCTTACTTTTGCTGGCGAAATGTTCGGTGAGCCGGCGCTTCTGTTCCTTGCGCCAACGCGGCCGCGACACCTTCGTCCCATTAGGGTGATATGGGCTTTGGGACTGAGGTAGCTTGCTGGTGCTGATATCAGTCAGGCGCATCGCGGGGGCGTGATGCAGTGGCATATAGAACTGCCGCGCCGGCTCACAGTGTATGGTCGAGCGTGGCGCGCCGACTCCAGTCGATCTCGGGTAAGCGATAGGCGCTTAGCCTGCGCCGCAAGCCCGCCACCCTCGAACACCGCCACATTGCCCGCGAGCGAGGTAAGATCGACCTCCGCCGACACGATATTGGTCTCGATGTTAAGCAGGCCTGGTCTGTCCTCATCAAGCCAGACACCTTCCGGCCCCCAACGCCAACGTTGGATAGCCATCGAGCTTAGCGCCCAGATAGCGCGCCAAGAGACTGTGTATTGTGAGACAACGTACGCTGTGCGCTTCCAACGTGGCCTTGCGATTACTGTCGCAATGCCGTAATTTGGATCGGTTTAGGCACAAAAATCTGCTGCGAGGGCAAAAACGATCGGAGAATTTCGTCAAGCCTTCCAATGCCCTAAACCTGTTGAGATAACCGGAAGTATTTTCATAGTATAGATTAAATACAACGCATGCGGGCGTAGTTCAGTGGCAGAACATCGCTTCCCAAGCTGAGTGTCGAGGGTTCGATCCCCTTCGCCCGCTCCAATGATTTCAATGACTTACCGCATTGATCGGGCGGTGGATGATGCCCATGGGTACGCCAGGGGCACGGAAACGCTAGCACTCGCATTGTGTTTCCTCGGTGACAGTGCAAGGCAGACATAGCGATTGGCAGCGATGTCTCATACTCGATCCAATCGTTGTCGGATGGCCCGGAGTTGGACTGCCGTGGCTGGTCACGCATCGGCCCAGTTCGCTGGCAATATAAAACAGGGCGCAATACTCGCCTGCTCTGCGCTACTGGGCGGCGCCGGAGGGCGATGGCAAACGCCGAGCACAACGACAGAGCAAGTAAGGAGGGTTGGTTGGATCAGTGCTTCCGAAGCTCCGCTTCGCTTCCGCCGACGAGGCGCCGAGCAAGCCTACGGAGATCAGGTCTGGCTCCTGGTGCCCGGAGGCAGCCAGCAATCCTTCAAGTGGCTAATTGCGATCGCTACGATGACCCACAGTCAGAAGCGGCCGATGCCGCCGGCAGGTCGACTGGCGATCCAGTCTCTGACGTCGGAAGCAAACCAGCCTACCTCGCCGGCGGCCGAGCCGCCGTTGCGTCGGAAACGCTCCCACCGCGATGTAGGCATAGAGTGTGGAGCGGGACAGCCCGGTCTTGGCCATCACGACTTTCAGGCTCCACAGTTCCTCTTCGACCGGCGTCAGCTCACGTGCGCCAAAGACGTCTGGCCCGGTCCTGGTGGTTCATTGCGGATGGTCCGAGGTGATCGTGCAGCAGCTTCCGTTGAGCAACATGCCGGCGCAATTACCGGGCCACAATGAGGATTCGCGGTGAAACGCGTGAATTCGCGTGCAGTCTGGGCATCGAACAATTCGTAAGACAGAGACAGCTGAAGATTTCGACCGAGCGCTATGCCCTCCGCGTTCCTCTTGATCCCCGCCCCGACGCATCCGCCCATTGGCATGTGGCGACGACTTGCTCTCATCGTCTTCATCCCTACCCGGTCTCCAAGTCGGCGATCAAGGCAACGAGCGCAGAGGGGGCGGGCCAACTTTTCAAGTGGGTGGCGTGGTTCACAAGCTCGAGGTGTGCGCCGTTCATGATGCAGCTCTCCCAGCATGGTGAGCAAAACTTCTTGGGTGTCGGCGTCAAAGGCTTAAGGGCTCGCCGCTGCGAATCCGGGTCAGCTTAACCAGGTCGGCTTGCGTTCGTGGCGGCCCATGACTGGAGGATCGGATTCGCAAAACCGGCCATGAGATTTTCTCTGGCCGGCCAGAGAAATCATGCTTTGCGGTCAACAAGCGCCCAACCCTATTGAGCAAGAACTCCCCTTTACATCCCAACGGGCATGAACAAATGAGCGCAATAATCTCCATCCTCTCACTATTTGGCGGTCTACTCCGGCGCTTCATCGGGCTCATTGTTTCCATGGCACTGTTGTGTGTGGGCGCAGTGGCACAGGACGGCCCCCGTTCAGACAAGCCCCAGACGATTGTCTTCGACTTTGCCTGCATGGTTCGGTGAAGAGCCAGGTGGCTGCAGCCCATTTCAACCGCATCGCAAAGGAGCGTGGCTTATCTCTGGTCGCGGTTTCCGCGCGGCATTGCCGCCGTAGACCCCAACATCCCGACGAGCATCCGCCAGGGGGCTGGCGGCGGATGGAGCTTGCTCCTCCCGATGACGTTCCAGTTCCTCTTTGCATCAGCCGACACAGCCGGCGCCATCGAGGTTTTTGCGTTTGATGGAAGTCCCGAATGATCGCAAAGGCTCGAGGGAGGTCACGTATTGGTCCGACGTGCCTCCGCCACCAAAGACTACGTGGCGGCGCGGGATGCCATCGTCCGACATATCGAGGAAGCTATGACATCGTTGGGGAAGAAGTAACGGTTAAGCGTCGCGAGATTGAGCGCATCCTCCAACGCCCATGTCAGAACACGCACGATCACCACTGGGGCACTGGTTGTTGCTCGGTGGCACGCTCTTCGCCAAGTACACTGCGGAGCGCAATCACGAGGTTCAGTCGAATATTTGGACGCTTGCGGAGCAAGAACATGGAATGGCGCGAGCGCATGGGAAATGGATGAACTCAATGACCACCTACTTGCCGACATAGGTCTCCATCGCCAATCTGCAGAGCGCGCCACCGAGCGCGAAGTTCGAGATCCTCATGTTACGACTGCCGCGCTGTTGAAGGCCGCCGTGAAAAACAAATGCCACGCCAGACCGAGGTCTGTTCCAGCGTCGTCGAAAGCCACTCAGTTGTATCCGCAGAAAAAACGATTGCCGCCTCTGAAGCAAACCATGCAACTCGACGTTTACCCAACGACGACTTTGGTGATTGATTTACGGGCGGCCTCTGGGTTGTCCACGAGCTTGCCGGCACCTGGCATGTAATGCGGCCCCGCGCCAACATCGATCAAGATCGTCTCGCCGGGAGTTCGCACAAGCGTGATGTTGCATGGCGGCGTCACGAGATCTCCAGTAAGAAAGTATCGGCCAGACGCTGCGCGTCGGTACCCCCGCCGAGTTCGCCGCTGCGATTGAGGTGGAGCGATTGTGGGCCACCGAGAATTGCGAAGATTGTGAACTTCAAGGCCGCACACTGAAATGGCAGACCTGCCCGCAGAGTCACGGCAAGCGGTTGGCCGCCCGCAGAAAATGATAGGGGCCGCGCGGAGGCCACTGATTATTGGGGACAGGGCTCGTTATCGGCGGTGGCTTCGCCGGCATGCTGGCGGCGCGGGTCTTGGCCGACTTCTTCTGTCACGTCATCGTTTGCGAGAAGGACTTACGTTGCAGATGATGCTCTTCCACGACGCGAAGCGTTCCAGGGCCCCACATTCATGAGCCATTGCTCGGAACCATACACATCCTTTCCGAGCTATTCCCGGGTCTGCCAGCTGAACTCGCTGTCAGCGGCGCCTCGACGGTCAACAATGGCATAGGGACTCGGACGTTTGCCCGCGGTAGATGGGTTCCTCAGCGTGACTTTTGATTTGCATTCCAATGCAGACGAGAGGCCTGCTAGAGCACGTCATACGCAAGCAACCAAGCGCGATCCCCACGTGCTCGACACGCCGAGGGTGCCGGTTCTGGCATTGTTGCATCGCAACGACAGTATCACCGGTGTCGTCGTGCGAGATAGCGCCTGCACGCACGAAACGATCCGAGGGTGATTTCGTGGTCGACGCCAGCGGGCGAGGCTCCCGCGTTCGTCGATGGCTAGCCGACCTGGCTATGGGCAGCCTCACGTTTCGCAGATCAATGTCGATATCCGCTATGTCTCATGCCTTGTCAGAATTCCCCCAAACTATCCTGATGCGCGCATCGGTTTGAGGATCAGAGACTGTGTCGCGCACAGCGGCATGCTTCCCAGTCAAGGACGACGGGCAATGGATTGTCAGCCTGAGCGCCCGGTTCGGTGACTATCCACCCACCGAAGCGAGGCGGCTTCATCCAATACGCCGAAGCTATCAACCATGAAATGGCGCGACGCTTAAGGGCAGGAGAGATGAGCAAGCTTGCATCCTACTACTTTCCCTCTAGCCTTCATTGGCACTACGAAGCAATGCCTCACTTGCCACACCGCTTCCTGCCAATCGGGGACACGGTCATGTGTCTCAATCCGGTCTACGGTCAAGGAATGGCCACGGCCGGATTTCAAGCAAAGGCGCTGGCCGCCGAGCTAGCCGCGAGACGCACCTCAGGCCTTGACCTAGACGGGCTCGCGGGGAACGTCTTGCGGCGTAACGTCGACGTTTTGGAATATCCGTGGAGGACGGCCGCTCTCGGCGATTTCGAGCTTGATCAAACGACCGGCGACCGGCCTGCGGGTCTTACAGAGAGCACTCGGTTCGCTCAAGCGCTAGACGCGCTTGCTGGAAATGACGCCGAGGTACACCGAGTATCGCTTCGAGTGCAGCAATTGCTCGATGCACCGGATGCGCTCGTTCGTAGCGGGATCAGAGACCGCGTTCTCGCCCACTGCTGCGTCGCAAGCAGGGTGAGCGTCTTTCATAGATAAGTTATTGCCATACCGCTGCAGGCCAGAGTCGGGTCTGGGTCACGCACGGTATCGCACTCAAGGTGCTGATCGAAGTCTCTTGGACCTCAGTCAACGGACCGGCTCGCTGCGACGCCGAAGACGCCCGTTTCGTCCCACTAGGAGAAGTCGGGCCTGATCGTGGTCGGGTCTCGCAATTCGCCGCATATATTTATTTGCAGATATCGACGCGCTTTGGCCCGAGCTTACCAGGTACGGCCAGTCGCATGTCCGCAATCGATTGACGTGCTCACCACGCTCTCGTGGTCCTGGTGAGGCGCACATATTGGACCGAGCTGCTGCTTGGCAATAGTAAGCGGACTATTTCTTGGAATTGGAACACGGACATGCGGTGATGTCATTGACCTTGAAAGCCCCAACCGCTTCGTCGATCCAGAATTCTTTGGAGATGACATTGAGGTCCGGAACCCATTGGAAGGTTTCGATATACTCGGTGTCGGGCGCATTTTCCTTCCACACAGTGAACAGGATTGAAAAGGTTCCAGACTGCGCTGCACAAGGCGACGCATCGACGGCGAACGCTACTGTCCATGTTCGTTCGAGTTTCGGCAATTTCATGGGTGCATAGTGCGCTTCGGTGAAGGCGAGTGTGGGCCTACATATGGGCTGAGACCAACTTTCGGCGGCGCCCATCAGGATGAGTGGGACCGCTGTCAGTGCTGGGATGAGTGCGCAGCGCATGGGCTTGTCCTCGGCTGGAGGGGAGTGTGGACGTCTTGACGAACCTTTCAGTGTTTCGGCGCCTCACTTCCGTGGTTGCATCCAACCATCCGGGTCCCTGACCCGAAGGACCGTGGACACGAGCAGCGCAGCGTAAAGGGCAAAACCAGCGGCTACGGCTGCGCAAAAGCCCGGAACGCCGAGATCAAGCCAATACGCGGCTGCAATACCCGCGCCCGCGCTCACAATCAGACGCACGGCGTTGGCGCTCATCGCCGCGATACCTCGGCCGAAGCCCTGACTGCCGAAAAACAAGCCGAGGCCGAGCCCGAAGCACAGGTACGCCGGCCCAACAATCTGAAGATACTGCGCGCCAAAGCGCTCTACTTCGGGGTCGTTGCTGAATAGGCCCAGCCAAAGGCTCGGTTGTATTGCGACGACCAGTCCAATCGTCCCGCACACGGCTGCCGATCGTGAGGGCGCCAGTCCAAGCGATTTGACGTGCGCGGTGATACTGTCCTGCACCCCAGTTCGTACCCACCATCGCAACGATTGCGGTACCGAAGCCAAAAGCGACCGGCTGCATGATGTATTCGAGCCGGGCTCCCATAGCGTAGCCAATGGCGGCCTCGGGCCCGAACTGCCCGGCGATTCCTGTCAGAATGACAATGGATAAATTCGTAATCGCCGTATTTATCAAGCCAGGAACGCCGACCTTGAGAATATCGGCGAAACAATTCCCATCGAGGGGCTTATTCCGCGGAAGTTCAGCCGCACGATTGAACCCGAGGAGCGCAGATAGCGGATCATGATGAGGCTGCCGAAGGCAAAGGGGATCACCAGTCCCCACCCCGCGCCTGCGGGACCAAGTGCCGGGAATGGGCCCCAGCCGAAGATCAGCAGGGGCGTGAGCACGATATGAGCGACGACGCAGCCAACCAGTACGCCTGCGTGCAGGCTCATGTTTCCAGTGCCGCGCACCGGCATTTCCGAGCAGATTGAGCACCGTGATGCAAACCGCGCCACCAAGCGCGACGTTCGCGTAGGCGAGCGCATCCGACAACATTTCGTCGCGCCCGCCCATCCATCCGAAAATGAAGGGAGCAGTCAGCAACATCAGCGAAGAGAAGACCACGCCAAGTACGAGCGCCAACAATAAAGCGTGGAAGACGAGTTCGTCGGCGCGGTCGCGCTTGCCGGCGCCAAGAGCCCGCGCAATCGCAGATGTCACACCCGCGCCCATCCCGCTGTTGGTGGTTTGCAGGACGAGCATCACAAATGGAAACGCGAGCGAGGCGCCAGCGAGCGCGTTGGTGCCGATACGACCAAGAAAGAAGCCATCGAAGACGATGACGCCGACGAACGCGAGCAGATTCAGTACGTTCGGTGCTGCGAGCCGCAGCAACGTGGGAAGAATCTGGCCTTCCAGCAGCAGTTTCGTTCGTGCTGCCGCAGCCGGATTAGGGGTGCTGGTTGAAGCCGACAGTGGCGCAGGCGTGATGGTTCGGGCGCTCATGGGCGCTCCTTCCCGCATGAGAATGAAGGCAGCACTTGGGGACGGAGATCCGTGAGCGTCGGGCGGCTGCGTCAGGAACCCGACAGCGCGTCAATGGGCGCGTGGGGTCCGAGATAGCCCTTCACGGTACCCGCCAGCAAAGCATCGTTTCTTGGGGTGATCCAAGATTTTCTCATGAACCCAGAACCAATGGTGCTTTTGTTGGTCAGCTGTTCCCGGCAGTATCCTCGCGTCACGCAACCAAGGTCCTGTAAATGCCTCGCCGCCTACCGCCTCTGAACGCACTCAGAGCCTTTGAGGTAGCGGCTCGGAGCGAGAACTTCACACGGGCAGCAGAAGAACTCGGTGTCAGCCAGGTAGCTGTAAGCCAGCAGGTGAAATCCCTCGAAGCGGCTCTCGGTCTCAAGCTGTTCGCGCGCGACGGCAAGCGCCTATCCATCACCAGCGCCGGCAAGCAATACCTCGCTGTCGTGCGCGACGCGCTGGATCGGATTGCCGTGGGCACGGACCGCTTGCTTCAAAACAAGCCGTCGAGTGTCTTTACGGTCAGCACCTCGCCGGATTTCGGCGCCAAGTGGCTTGTGCACCGACTTGGGCGCTTTGCTGCGGCCCACCCAATGATCGACCTCCGCGTCTCCACGACGACCAAGCAAGTCGACCTCATCGCCGAGCATGTGGACCTTGCGATCCGTCATGGCGATGGGCATTGGGCGGGTCTCGATGCCGTGGCCCTCTGTTCGGAACGGCTCGTGCCGGTTTGCAGCCCCAAACTCCTCTCTGGCCGCAATCGCATCACCCAGGCATCCGACCTCCTGAAGCTTCCGCTGCTTCGTCTGGACGGCTGGACCACCTGGTCGAAATGGTTCGAAGCGGCGGGCGTTTCAGCGCCCGCTCGACGCGGACCGGTTCTGAATCAGGCCAGCATGCTCATCGACGCCGCCATTGACGGACAGGGAGTTGCACTCGCACGCACGACGCTTGCGGCATGGGATCTGCTGCATGGCCGCCTCGTGGTCCCAGTCGATGTGGCGCTCCCGCCCGAGAACACTTATTGGATCGTCTACCCGAAACTGGCCTCCCGCGAGCCAATGGTCGTCACGCTTCGGGATTGGCTGTTGGCGGAGGCTGCCGCTGATGAGCGCCGCCTGCGGGCCCTTGCTGGCAAGGGCTACGCGGGAACAAAGCGGTAAGATGATCCGCTGCGCTCAACAATGCCGATTCCAGGAAAGGCAGATGGAAACCGATGACGCGCTCGCGGTCGGTTGCGAGCTTGTCGAGCAAGGTCTTGCGCACCGCCGCGGCACGTTGGGGATCATGATGGTCGGCAGCGGGCATCCAGTCGGGATGCGCAAACGAAATGATGGGATGGGTGAGGGCGTCACTGAGAACTACCACGCCCTCGGGTCCTGAAGACAGCTCGACGCATATGTGACCGGCCGTATGGCCGGACGGTGTCGAGCACACGCATCCCCGCTGCAATATCCTGGCCGGGCTCAATCGTTTGTAGCTTCTCTTTGATCCTTTCAAGGTTCCTTCTGGCGCCGGCCGCAAAATTCTGGCGGTCTTCGGGAAGCCGTGAAATCACATCCCGAGCCAACCAAAAGTTCAGCTCGGCTGTAGAGATCCAGATAGGAAGCATCGGGGAACATCGGCGTGTCATCGAAGTCGTCGAGCAAACCCCAGAGATGATCGGGTGGGTGTGTGAGAAGACGACCTCGTCGATGGAATGCCGGTTAATGCCGGCTGCTTCCATGTTCTCGGCGAGCTTGCCGGCACCGGGCATGTAATGCGGCCCGGAGCCTACTCGATAAGGATCGCCTCCGACGGGGTGCGCACTCAGTGTGACGTTGCAGGGTGGAGTGACGGTCGAGGTACCAACCCCGATCGCCGACGCGATCTCGGCCTCGCTAGTGTTGCGCGCGAGAAAGCGCGTTGGAACCGTAAGGTGCCCGTCGCTCAAGACAGTGATGTCGAACTCTCCGAGTTTCAGCCGCTGAGGTGCAGCGGACAAAGGCGCAGTTCGGGAATTACGTTGCGGCTCCAAGCGCTAAACCGTTCGTCTGCTCAAGTCGGGACCGTGTTCGGTCATCCATATTTGCTCCACGGCCACGGCAGCAACGTAATCCCGGAAACGAGCAGAAGCACAAGGACAATCACCCGGAAAGTTGCTTCATCCAGTTTGCCGTAGAGCTTCAATCCAAGCCAAGTTCCTATCACCGCGGCGGGCAGCCCGATCCAGAACAGTCGGAGCGTCTCGGGGGCGACGATACCGGTGCTGCCGAACCAAATCAGCGTCATCAAGAATACTGCAACCACGACGGGCTGGAAAATCGCGCGCTGGTCGTCCTTTGACCAACGACGCAGGCTGGCCCACACGATGACGGGAATGCCCGCTAGCCCCGCGCTACCACTGAACGCACCGCTGATGAGCCCGACGATCCCGTCAGCGATATGGCCACCCTTGACGGCCGGAAGGGTGGGCCGGGCTAGGCTGTAGAGGCTGAAGACGACCAGCACGGCGCCGATGAATGCTCGCATCTGACTTGGTGAGGTCCAGTTGAGCGCGGCAGCCCCCAAGGGGATGCCGAAGCGCTCCGCCGGCAATGAATGGAAGGAGCCGTGAGATCCGCACGGCGTGCCGGAGTTTCCACAGTGTTGCACCCTGGATCAGGATGGCGAACGCGGCGATAAGCGGCGCGCTCTGGGCGGGCGGAATGATGTGAAGCCAAATGGCCGAGGCGATCAACCCAAACGCAAACCCGGCAACGCCAGCCACGACGGCACCGAGGAGGGTGGCAACGAAAAAGAGCGCGAGGTCCATTGATATCGCAGAGGTCATGGTCATTGTTCCGAGGAGGTGGAAGGAGAAGGTTAGTTCGACGCGTCAGCCGTGACGCTCGTCGACGGCGTCGCGCGACCAGCGGTAGAGGGCGTCGAACTGCGGCATCGCCGCAGCAAGTTGCGCGCGACGGTACATGCGCGAGTAGCCGAGGCAGGTCGCGAGCAAGCCCGCCGACTGCGGAGTCAATTCTAGATTGCCGGTATCCGCTCCCCGAACAATGCGCGACAAGCGTAGGAGCGGTTCGACGTTGAGACCGAACTCCTCGACCATGACGTCGAAGGTGGTCTTCTCTCCCCGGTCGGACCAGAATGTCCCGTCGACATCGAAGGGTGCGGCATTGGCATGCTTGGCGACGCCTGCGACCTCGGCCGGCGGCACGAACAGGAACACGGCGCTGGGATCGATAAAGCGCCGGATGAGCCAAGGACAGGCCACGCGGACAACCTTTGGTCGCGCTCGCGTCACCCAGACCGTTCGTCCCTCATCCTCACGTCGAGGGATCTTCGACGCTCGCACCAACGGCTGACGCAACTCGCGCCAGGCGTGGTAGCCACCTTCAAGGGTTTGAGCTTCAAGGCCCTCGTGGCGAAGAAGCGCGGCAACAGCCTGACTTGACGTCCCGCCGCTTTGGCACAGCACGACGATGGATTGCCCGGCATATCGTCTGCACCAACCTTGACACCGGTCGATGGGTGGAGTTGTGCGCCGGGAAGCAGTCGCGGATCGGAATTGAACTCCTCCTGCGTGCGAACATCTGCGAGCACCGGCGCGCCTGGTAACCCGACAAGACGGGAGAGTTGTGCGACGGTAATTTCGGTCGGCGAGGGCATAGCGGCGTCCACCTCGAATGAGGACATGGACGCGATGTTTCAGCCGAGGCCTCACGGGGCAATCGCGGTCGGCCCCCTAGAGCAAATCCACAACAACCCCGCGCCAATGTCAACGAGTCCCACGCAAGTAAAGCTTGACGTAGTCGCACCCTAGGCCTGGACGCGTCGGAAATGACATGAGGAAAAGTCTGGCCTGCCCGAGAATAAATGCTTTGCGGAGGTTCTCTCGCAAACCTATCGACCTCGTGGGAGAATTTCGGACCACGAGGTTGGCTTCATGGGCAGGTTTTTCCAGCGGGCGCGTGCCGCCCCAGCAACGGCCGGAAACGTAGTCGGATTGCCGGGCGCATCGGACAGGCAAACGGTTCTGTTCGTATGCTTGCACGGTTCAGCCAAAAGCCAAATGGCGGCGGCACACTTTAACCGCATGGCCAGGGACCGAGGACTGCCCCACACGGCTATCTCGAGGGCGATCGAGCCGGACAAGGACATTCCGCCAAGCATCCGCGCCGGATTGGCCGGCGAAGGACTTGAGCCGGCGAGCGAAATTCCTGCGTCCCTCACCGCGGAAGAAGCGAGCCGTGCGATGAAGGTATTCGCATTCAACGATATACCTCTTGACCGGAAGGGCACCGCAATTGTCACACTCTGGTCGGACGTGTCTCCGGCGACCGAGGACTACAACCGCGCGCGGGATGCGATCGTCCGGCACGTGGAGGCCGTTGTGAGCGATCTAGCATCGACGGCAAAGTGCTAGGTCGCATCACCTACGTTTCGATGCCGCCGGATTCCACAGCTTCTGCAGGTGCCGCCTATCCTGGGCGGCCTCGCCCAGCAGCCAATCCCGAAAGGTCACGATCTTTGGAAGGGATGCCGTGGCCTTTGGACAGATGATCCAATAGGTCTTGGACAGCCGCAGCTCCTCGGAAAACGGGCGCACCAATCGCCCGCAGATCAGATCGGTTGCCGCCAGCGTGGTGCGCGCAAGCGTAATACCTTGACCGTCGACGGCGGCATCGATGGCCATGCTCACGCGATTGAGCACTGGACCATGCGAGAGTTCGGCGCCAGCGACCCCGGCCGCGTCCAGCCATCTCGTCCAATCCTTTCGGTCATCCACATGGATCAGGGGAACTTGAGCACATCGGCCGGCTTCGTGAGCCGATTGCGCCCGGCGAGGAGCTTGGGACTGCACACCGGGAAGAGCTGCTCCGGGCTGAGGCGCGCCACATCAAGGCCCGGCCAGTTGCCGTCACCATGGCGCACGGCGAGGTCCACATCCTCGCGCGCGAAGTCGACATGATGCAGCGTCGCCGACACGCGCAGATCGATGCTCGGATGTTCCTCGGCGAAGCGGCCCAGGCGATTGACCAGCCATTTGGCGGCAAAGTCCGGCGACGTGCTGACCGTGAGGGCGCCGGAACTTTGGCGCTGGAGAAGGCGCTCGGTGCCGAGCGCGATGCGGTCGAAGGCGTCGCGCAAGGTGGTGAGGTATTGGCGCCCAGCCTCGGTGATAACGAGTCGCTGCCGCTCGCGATTGAAGAGCTTGACCCCCAGTTCCTCCTCCAACGCTTTGACCTGGTGGCTTACCGCGCCCTGCGTGACGAATAGCTCCTCGGCCGCCCGCGTGAAGCCTCATGGCGGGCGGCGGCCTCGAAGGCCTTCAGCGCATTGAGAGGAGGCAGCCGGCGCAAGCGATTCTCCTTCATGAGAAAATCTCAGGCAGGGTAGAGAAAGGATGCTTTGCGGGCAACCCATTCCTGGTTCTATTGGTGTGCTCCGTCGCGAACGCTCACAACCAGCGACGCCCAATCCGGAGCAACCCCATGTCTGTTCAAATACTCCAGGAATCGGCCTTGGCAGGCCGGTCCGCAGGGGATGCCGCTCTCCCCGAGATACGTATGTCAGCGTTTAGCGTGTGCCTCGACACCGTCGCGACCTGGATCGCCCGCGCCGACCAGAGAAGGGCGCTGCGCGGCCTCGCTGATGAAGCACGGCTGCTCAGCGACGTCGGGCTTCACCCGGCAACAGGCGCTCCGTGAAGCCGGCAAGCCGTTCTGGCGCCGGTAACCAGCAAGAGGAGAAGGTCATGTCCGATCCCATCGTTTTCGGTTTCCCTACAGCACCTTTGTTCACATTGTGCGACTGATCCTCACGCATAAGGGCGCGGCGTACACGTTTCGGGATCTAGAGACCGAGATGGGCAAGCCAACCCATCTCGCGCTGCATCCCTTCAATCGCGTGCCGGTGCTGCAGCATGACGATTTCACTGTCTATGAGACCAGCGCCATTGCGACCTACATCGACGAGACATTCGAGAAACCGCCTCTTCAGCCAAAGAACGCACGCGACCGCGCGCGCATGCATCAGTGGATGAGTTCGGTCAATTCCTACTACTACACCTACATGATCTACCACGTGACGCACGAGCGCCTGGTATTCCCACGGCTTGGTATCGCGTCCGACGAGAAGGTGGTGGCGCACGCGCTTCCGAAGGTCGAGGTAGGCCTCCAGGTCTTGGAGCGGCAGCTCGCGCACGGGAAGCCCTACCTCTTAGGCGCTGATCTGACGCTTGCGGACTTCTATCTCGTGCCCTGCACCTTTTCCTTCAGCCTGACGGACGAAGGTAAAGCCATGTATCCGAAATATCCGGGCTTCTGCCGCTGGCGGGAGACGATGGAGGCGCTGCCAACCGTGCAGCGTTTTCGAGCGTCGCTGCCGCCGCGCGCGCCGATCGAGCACGCCAGGGAGTGGGCCGTGTCGCATCGCCCGAAATATTGAGGGCAGGAAATGTCTGGAACACCCATTGTGCTGTTGTCGGGCCGCGACCTGCAGCGGCTTCTTCGGCCAGAGACGGCAATTGCAGCACTCCGCGAAACCTATGCCGCTCTTGCCGACAGTCGTGGGTGATCGAGGGCCGATCTGTAGGCTTCACGATCGAAGGCGGATCCATTCATGTCAAATCCGGGCTACTGCCCGGCTCCCACCTGGCCTTTGCTTCGAAGGTCAACGTCAATCTGCCGGAGAACGCCAAGCTGCGAGGCCTCCCCACAATCCAGGGCATGGTCGTGGTCTCTGACGCGAAGAACGGCAGGCCGCTGGCTGTCATGGACTCGATTGCGCTGACAGGTATCCGCACGGCCGCCACCGCGGCGCTCGCGGCACAATACGGTGCTCGCAGGGATTCGACGCGCGCAGCTATCATCGGCTGCGGGGCCCAGGCGAGGTACCAACTCGAAGCCTTGCGCTCAGTGTTTGCGCTCAAGACCGTGCGCGTTTTTGACATCGACACCGCGCGAGCCGAAGCCTTCGCCGCGACCCATTCCAAATCCGACTGCACTGTGACGCCTGCGGCTAATCGTCCGCGTGGCGGTCGCAGAGGCGGACATCTGCATCACCTGCACAACGTCAAAGTCGCCCGTACTGGCCGAAGACCTGGATCTCAAAGGCGGCTTCGTCGCCGCCGTTGGAGCCGACAATCCGGAGAAGCACGAGATTGCCCCGGGCCTCATGCGTCGTGCGCGCATCCTCGTTGATGATTTGGAAGCCTGTGCCTCGGGCGGCGACCTCAACCACGCCTTGCGCTCGGGCGCGGTCTCCAAAGACCGCGTGCATGCCGACCTTGCGGAGCTCGCATCAGGCCGAAAGCAAGGACGCCTAACCGCAGATGAGCTGGTGATCTTTGATTCCAGCGGCAGCGGCGTGCAGGACGTAGCTGCCGCATGGGCCGCCTATCACGGAGGCCGATCGACTAGGTGTCGGCTTGCGCTTCGATTTGTCCGGCGAAGCTGAGTGAGGAACAAGATGTTCAAGGTTGTCAGCAATCACAACGGCGCGACTTATGCGAGGCCCTCTTGCCTCACCGAACTCAGCATGGCATCAAGAAGCCCACGGGGTTATCCGCGATTGCCCCGCGAGGCTGCGGCTGAAACATCGCGTCCACGCACCCGAATAGGGGAGGGGACGCCATGCCCGCAACCACTCTGATCACAACTCAGCATTCTCCAAGCTTATCGGTCTGCCGAACGGCCCGGCGATCGTCGATGTGCGCATCGATGACGACTATCGCGCCGGATCCGAGACTTATCCCGGGCTCGCTGCGGCGGGACTCATCGGACCATCGGAACCTGGGCGCAAGGACTACTGCGGCAAAAGCGTCGTCGTCGTTTGCCAACGCGGGCAGAAGCTGAGCGAAGGCACTGCCGCATGGCTGCGGCACGACGGCATCGACGCGCAGACCCTCGAAGGCGGTTTCGAAGCCTGGAAGAAGGCCAACGAGCCGCTCGTCCGCACCGACAAGCTGCCGCCGCGCGACGACAAAGGCCGCACGGTGTGGGTCACGCGCAGCCGACCCAAGGTCGACCGCATCGCCTGCCCCTGGCTGATCCGGCGCTTCATCGATCCTAACGCTATGTTTCTCTTCGTCTTGCCGTCGGAGGTCGCGGCCGTCGCCGAACGATTCAATGCGACGCCCTTCGACATCGACGACGTGTTCTGGAGTCATCGCGGCGACACCTGCACCTTCGACACGATGATTGAGGAGTTCGCTCTCAAGACGGCTCCGTTGCTGCAGCTCGCCAAGATCGTGCGCGGGGCCGATACGGCGCGTCCTGACCTCACTCCGCAGTCAGCAGGCCTGCTGGCCGCGTCGCTCGGCTATTCGCGCATGTACCGGGACGACCTCCCGCAGCTCGAAGCGGCGATGGGCTTCTACGACGCCTTCTATCGCTGGTGCCGCGACGCAAGCGAAGAGACCCACAACTGGCCCAGCACCAAGCCGAAGGCCTGATATGAACGATACGGCCGTGGCCCGGCGACGTCGCAATACGTAGCCCAGCGCATGGCGTGAGCATGCGTGAGGCATTCTGGACATGGATGCGCGTCGCGGCGCTGAGCTTCGGTGGTCCCGCCGGCCAGATCGCGGTGATGCATCGCATCCTGGTCGAGGAGAAGCGCTGGATCTCGGAAGAGCGGTTTCTGCACGCCCTCAACTACTGCATGCTGCTGCCGGGGCCCGAGGCGCAGCAGCTCGCCACCTATATCGGCTGGCTGATGCATCGCACGCTCGGCGGCATCATGGCGGGCGGGCTGTTCGTCGTGCCCGGCATCATTTCCATCATGGCGCTCAGCTACGTATACGCGGGCTGGGGCAACGTTCCGATTGTCGCGGCGCTGTTCTTCGGCCTCAAGGCCGCCGTGCTGGCGATCGTCATCGAGGCGGTGGTCCGGATCGGCAAACGGTCCCTCAAGAACCGGGCGCTGCTCGCGCTCGCTGCCGCTGCCTTCGTCGGCATTTTCTTTCTGAACGTACCGTTCCCGATCATCGTTTTTGGCGCGGCGCTCATCGGTTTCGCCGCTCAAACTATGGGCGTGACCGCCTTTCAGGGCGGCGGCGGCCACGGACCGAGCAAGAAGGCCAGCGAAGCCGTTGTCGATAGCCTGCTCGGTGAGCAACTGCCGGAGCATGCGCGTCCGACCGTTGCCCGCGCATTGAAGAGTTCGTCCGTGTGGTTGGCGCTCTGGCTGATCCCCGTCATCGCATTGCTCGCAACTGCTCGGTGGCAACAACGTCTTCAGCCAGATCGCGGTCTTCTTCAGCAAGATGGCGATGGTGACGTTCGGTGGCGCCTACGCCGTGCTTGCCTATGTCGCGCAGCAGGCCGTGGAGAACTACGGCTGGCTGAAGCCGGGCGAGATGCTGGATGGGCTCGGCATGGCCGAGACGACGCCCGGGCCGCTTGATCATGGTGCTCCAGTTCGTGGGCTTCATGGCCGCATTTCGCGATCCCGGCGGCCTTTCGCCCATGATGGCGGGAACCCTCGGCGGACTGCTCGCGACCTGGGTCACCTTCACGCCGTGCTTCCTGTGGATTTTCCTCGGCGCCCCGTTCGTTGAGAAGCTGCGCGGCAACAAATCGCTCAACGCAGCCTTGTCGGCCCTCACGGCCGCGGTGGTCGGGGTGATCTTGAACCTCGCCATCTGGTTCGCGATCCACACGGTCTTCCGTCAGACCGTGCCGGTGCGGGCATTTCCGCTCTCCTTCGATGCACCCGTCCTCACAAGCGTCGACGGGTGGGCGCTCGCCCTCTCGATCGCAGCGGCCGTCGCCATCTTCCGCTTCAAGGCGGGAATGATCCAGACGCTGGCGGCGTGCTGCGCCGCCGGCGTTGTCCTCTATCTCGCCGGAGCACTCGCATGATGCACACCCAGGCCGGAGCGCCGATGATGTCATACAAAATGAAACCGCTGGGCTGCGATCCGCAGCACGTCAAGGGCATGTCCGAAAAGCTGATCGTCAGCCACTACGAGAACAACTACGGCGGCGCGGTGAAGCGCCTGAACCTCATCACCGAGCAGCTCGCGGGCCTCGATTTCAATACGGCACCCAACTACCTGATCAACGGCCTCAAGCGCGAGGAGCTGATCGCCACCAACTCGATGGTCCTGCACGAGCTGTTCTTCGATGGCCTCGGCGATGATAGCGCGCCGGGTAAGGACCTCGCCGCGGCCCTTGCGCGCGATTTCGGCTCGGTGGAGCGCTGGCGCAGCGAGTTCATCGCTATGGGCAAGGCGCTCGGGGCGGGTCCGGCTGGGTGCTGCTGTCATGGTCGCCGCGCGACAAGCGGCTGGTGAACCAATGGGCGGCAGACCATTGCCACACGCTTGCGGGCGGCCAGCCGATCCTGGCGCTCGATATGTACGAGCACTCCTATCACATCGACTATGGCGCCAAGGCTGCGACCTACGTCGACACCTACATGAGCGCGATCCGCTGGCGCAATACTGACACTCTATTCGCGCGCTGCGCCAATTCCGCGTGAAGGAGCAACCTGACACGGAACGTTCACGTTTGGGAGGAGGGAAGCAGAAAAGAGACCGCGGAGCCGCGGTCTGTGCGAAAAAGGAGGTCCACATGCGACCCAACATCTTGTTCGCCGCCTTCGTTGGGACACTGACGCTGACCGCCGGTCAGCAGGGTGCCTGGCGCAAGGCATCAATCTCGACACTGCCGCTATCGAGCAAGCCACCGCGTATGGCCAAAAATTAGAACTGCAAGAAAGTTGGCAGTTATCTCAATCGGCATGGTCTCACCACGCGTTGTCCGCTACGTTTTTTGCGGCGATCAATGGCGCCCATTGCGAACCGCCGGGCAAATGGGGGAGCTCATGGAGTGGGCACGTATCCTGGCCTACATCAGCGGGACCATGGACCAGGAGCTGCTGCTGCGGAATGAATATCTCGCCGCTGAGAACCAGATTCTGAGGGGCCAATTGAAGGGTCGGCCAAAGCTCTCGGACGCCGAGCGAGCGAAGCTCGGCGAGATTGGTCGTCGACTGGGCCGCAAGGCACTCGGCGACGTAGCGACTGCCGCTCTGCCAGATACCATTCTGGGATGGTACCGAAGGCTCGTCGCGCGCAAGTTCGATGGCTCGAAGCATCGAAGCCCAGGCCGACCCCGGGTCGACAGGGCAATTGAGGAACTGATTGTCCTCATGGCCGAAGAGAACCGCTCCTGGGGCTATGACCGGATTGTGGGAGCGCTGGCCAATCTGGGATTTGAGGTCTCCGACCAAACGGTGGGAAATGTTCTGCGACGCCACGGTGTGTCGCCCGCGCCGGAGCGCAAGCGCACGACCACATGGCAGGCCTTCATTCGGTGATGGTAGTCTGCTAATCGCCGGTTCCACACTGATCGGTAACAATCTTTTCTGACCGAGCTGAACCCCGTAGCAGTTAAAGACCGGTGGAAAGAGAACGTCGACATCCCAGTACAGCCATTCCCGCACTGTTTGGCGGATCGCCGAATCCGGCCCACGAAACCGCGCAAGGAGTGCCGGCCAGATGTTCGACGATAGCAGCCGATTGCAGATGCGGATGCGCTCGTCATCTACCAGAACCGGGACCTGACCCCAGCGGGAGAGCGCCAAGAACTCCGGTGCCTTATGCATTCCTTCTGGAAGCTCACATAGCGGAAATGAAAATGGCTCACCCGACAGTCGTAACATCAGCGCTACCTTGCTAGCGTCGGGAGCGAATGCGGGCTGCCGTACAGTGTGAAGCGCTTCACCGATTGGTCCCCTGATGTCCGGACGCCCGACCATAACACTCAGACGATCGGGAGCCGTAGATAGCCTTGCGGAACGCACTGGCCCTCGGGATGCCAAGCCAAGGGCTCCTGCGTGAGAGTCAGTTCCGGTGTGCGCCGTGCTAAGGCGACGCCTCATAAGGTCAAAAAACTGAAACTGCCGAAAAGACGGTCCACTATCCTCGGCTAGTATGGTGGTGCCCGAGGCGGTCCGGTACATTTTGGGGAGTGATGAGTGATGCCATCGCGGACGGTCGGGGCAGGGGGCCGTTATGGATTGGGCGCGCATCCTGGCGTACGTCACGGGGACGGTGGACCAAGAGCTGCTGGCGCGGAACGAATATCTGGCCGCCGAAAACCGCATCCTGAAGGCCCAGTTGAAAGGTCGACTGAAGCTCTCGGACGCCGAGCGAGCCACGCTCGGCGAGATCGGTCATCGCCTGGGCCGCAAGGTTCTCGGCGAAGTCGCAACTGTGGCCCGGCCGGACACTATCCTGGCCTGGTACCGCAAGCTGGTCGCCCGCAAGTTCGATGGCTCGAAGGCCCGTAGAGGCCCGGGCAGACCGCGGGTCAAGCTGGAGGTCGAGCAGCTGATTGTTCGCATGGCGAGCGAGAACCGGGACTGGGGCTATGACCGGATTGTGGGCGCCTTGGCCAATCTCGGGTATGAGATTTCCGATCAAACGGTGGGAAATGTTCTGCGACGCCACGCTCTGCCGCCGGCGCCGGAGCGCAAGCGCACGACCACATGGCCGGCCTTCATTCGGACCCACCTGGCGCTGTTGGCGGGGACCGACTTCTTCACGGCGGAGGTGCTGACGCTGCGCGGGCTGGCGACCTACTACGTGCTGTTTTTCATCCATCTTGAGAGCCGCCGGGTGGATATCGCCGGAATCACCATTCACCCGGATGAGCCGTGGATGAAGCAAATCGCCCGGAACGTGACCATGGAGGGATGCGGCGTCCTACGGGACTGTTGTTATCTCCTGCATGATCGAGACACGAAATACACCCAGTCGTTCCGGGCCATCATTGCGTCAGGTCAGGTTGAACCGCTCGCGCTGCCCGCGCGCAGCCCGAACTTGAATGCCTATGCGGAGCGCTGGGTCAGGTCGGTGAAGGAGGAGTGCCTGTCCAAGGTGATCCTTTTGGGCGAGCGCTCCTTGCGGCGGGCGCTGAACGAATTCGTCGAACATTATCATGCCGAGCGCAATCATCAGGGAAAGGGCAATGTCCTGCTGTTCCCTCGTGATACAGGCGTTCACCGCAAGAGCCCCGTGCAATGCCGCGAGCGATTGGGTGGGCTCCTGCGCTATTACCATCAAGAGGCGGCGTGATCGCACGCCCAAGGTTCGGTCCAGGAACTCTGATTCTGCGATTCCGACGCGCTGCGATTGGGAGATCGAAGGAAGTCGCGGAAGCCGCTTTGCTACCCGTTGCCCCAACTCTGCGCTCCGGCAAGCTCAATCGCCCCGTCCAGTCCAGGTTATTCCGCCGTTCCAATTTTTGGCCCTACGGGCTTCAGCATCATTGATGCAGTTGTGCTCAATCGCTGGATATGAATCCCATACAAGCCAACAATCGTTCAACCCGAGCAGGGAGCCCATCAATCAGAGCTGCATTGATCGGATTTTCGCACTTGCCCAATGAAAGGGGTTGCCATCGCGGCGTCGACAATCATGCTCGATAGTCCTCGCCATAACTGGGATGACAGCTGGAATCGGGATCAGGTAACTCGCAAGTGTATTCTAGGCCGATTCCCGTTGTTGGGAGCGCGGGACGCCAAGTATGCGAGCTTCGACATACAGCCGGTGCTGCAGAGACTTCTCCTAAAGGGCAGCATTGTCGTCAAGAAGGCGTATTGCGATTGGGATCGCTACAAGGAGTTCAAGCCCGTGATGCACGAAGCCGCTTTCGAGCTCATTGAGATCCCGCATGTTCGCCAATCCGGCAAGAACTCGGCAGATATTCGCATGGTCGTTGATGCGCTCGACCTCTGCTACACCAAAGAGCATCGACACGTTCGTGATCATCTCCGGAGACTCCGATTTTCCCCGCTGGTAAGCAAACTTTGGGAAAACAAGACTGTGATCGGCGTTGGGGTGAAGAGCTCCACGTCGGACCTGCTGATGAGCAACTCCGATGAGTTCATCTTCTATGACGACTTGGTCATGAAGTAGCAGCCGGCGCAGAGGCGCAGACGCAGCGAAGCAGGCACCAGGGGACCGGCACCCGCTAAGCCACCGGACAGAATATCCAGTCGCCGGACGATCGAGCGCAGGTGGCAATCGATCTTGTGCGCGAGACCATCGAGGCGCTATACGCGGAGCGAGGCGATACGGCGAAACTTTGGGGATCAATGGTGAAGCAAACGCTGAAAAGGCGCCAGCCGAGTTTCAATGAGTCCTTTTATGGATTTGGATCGTTCAACGAGTTGCTTGAGGAGGCCCAAGCGCGCGGGCAAATCGAGCTCGAGCTGGACGAGATATCGGGAGCCTATGTGATCCGTGGCGTCACTCGGCAATCATAGTCAAAGTTCCAGGCGCGCCTTGTCGAAAGAGAACGCATACAAACGAGCGCTGAGATGTTGGATTGGTTTCAGCGGCTGATGCCGCACACGCCGCTGTTCTTTCCGCTGTTCGAGCGTCACGCGACAACAGTGACGGCGGCCGCCGAGGCATTGCGGCAGATGCTGGATGGCGGTGAACGTGTGTCGCAGCATTGCCGAGACGTCATGCGCTACGAGGAAGAGGCTGATGCGGATCACGCGCGAGGTCCTTATTGGCATCCGCAGCACATTCATTACGCCCTTCGATCGCGGCGACATCAAAGACCTGATCACGTCCATGGACGATGCGATCGACGAGATGCAGAAGACTGCAAAGGCAATCATCCTCTTCGAGCTCACCACCTTCGAGCCGGATATGCGCGCCATGGCGGATGCCATCGTGCAATGCGCCCGCTTGGTTGCGCGCGCCATGCCGCTGCTTTCAAACATCGGCCAGCACGCAGGACAGCTCAATGAGATCTGTTTGCAGGTGACCCAGATAGAGGGACGCGGAGACGAGATCCACGATCGCGGTCTCAAGATCCTCTACGAGAGGTCCAAAGCGGGCGACCCCATGGATTTTGTACGCGCGGAAGGAAATCTATGACCACCTGGAGCAGGTGATCGACAGTTTTGACAATGTCAGCGACCAGATCCAGGCCGTCGTCATTGAGCACGCCTGACCGGCGCGGCGGAGACAGCAGAATGGATGCGACCGCACTAGGCCTCCTCGTCGGTCTCATCGCAATCGCCCTTCAGCAATACGTAACC
>ERZ1370068.8997-contig-7808_pt1 | contig 40743 bp, 59 predicted proteins | sample MGYA00561227_ERZ1370068 | MGnify/ENA primary metagenome ERZ1370068 (study PRJEB38410, sample SAMEA6850437) | metagenome | study: Metagenomic assessment of the ecological functions of the soil: analysis of the soil microbiota associated with the... | reverse complement strand
TAACAAAAAAAAAAGAAAAGAAAAGAAGAAAAAAAAAAAAAAAAAAAATGATCTTACTTCGTTCAATTTACGTATTACTCCACGCAACCAGAAGGATGGCTTATGAAATTATGGGTTGACTGGAATTATAGCAACGTTTAAGTGAATATCCATGATAAGGACCTTACTGCTGTATCAATTTCCGCCAGAGCCGATTTACCGAGCCGACCAATGAAAATGACCAGCTAGCTTGAAAATTCCCCGCTGTTTGTCTTCAGATAACTGTGATGTTTAACTCCATCATCATTGCGGCCTGTAACACACAAACCAATAAACAACACCATCCATAGGTCAAACTTGTTTGCGAAGTTTTAGAAAGTATTCATGTTTCCCCCTTGATTTTTATTGATATGAATGCATCACGGAGTTTACGAGAGAATTCATAGTAATAAGGTATTTGTAAAGATAACTGTTAACGGCAATGAAAACCTCATTTATAGGCGTTTAGGGATAACTGGTTTACGGCAAGAGGAGAAAATAAAGAAGTTTTGAGACGCTGCCACCTGTCGAAGACTCGACTCGATGAGCTGCAGGCAGTTGCTGTGCTCTCAAATTTTACTCATATTCCATAAACAAATCATCGGGATACTGATAAGCCCACAGTACTCCTCCAGTTCAGCTGAATTATTAAGGATGTTTGGTTATGTAATGTTTGGTAGTACGCCACCATTGGGTGACTGGTCACAGCACGGGGTTACTACCGCACTCCTGGCATATTCTTAAGTCACCCAGTCATCACCAATTTTCAATCACTCCTCCCAGACGTAATCTTTTGCGGTTTTGAGATGTCGGAATCAAAATGACTGCAATTTTCAGAGCATGAGTTAAATTATGATATAAATTTGAATGAATATGTTGTCGTTCAAAACACCGATTCATAGAGGTTTGTACTGGTTTCACCCAGCTACAACAGTAATAACATACAACTTGCCATCTTTGAGGATCATATCACTGCTGTGCTGCAATTACATGTAATCCGCCTACGAGTTACATCGAACTGTGTTTAAAGTAGCTATGCTGTATTAACGCTATTATCATGCTGTATCTATATTCAGCAATCGGATAAGTCAAAACGTTTACCATATTTATTTTTAAATTCATTCATTCACAATTTAACTCTTCGATTCGAATTCAGGTAAATCATCAAGTGTTTTCCCGTCCTATAATTAGTTCTGCTTTGTACTACGAAAATTCCCGTGCATGCAGTTTTTCTCTTTTGTTGCGCTTGCCTTCAACTGCCGGTTTATTCATTCTTTTCCCGGCTTCGAGTCGCAATATCAGGAACAATGAAACTATTTAAACCGTTCAGCTCTGCTCTTATAAACCTGCTGCCGATAAAACAATAATGAACGGCAAGGACTAAAGGAAGTGATCTGTTGTAGGCTGTTTCATAGCTGTCCAGCAATAGTTTCCTGAGTTTACAAGATTAAAAGAATTTAAAATAAATGATCACCTCTACCTATTTGCCCGGTTCTGCGTGTTCTATTGCCATCATCAACAATATTTATCAAAAAGAAAGAAAGGGGGGATAGCTTTTTATAGAAGTATCAGGAACACATGTAATTTATTTGACAAGGCGGAGAGCTGACTGCACACATTTTTGTAAGGATATGCTGGGGTTTAAGTCCAGGTGCTGATGCAGGCACGGGATGGCTGGTATTGTTTCTGCCGCCTTACGAGGCTTGCCTGCCACCCGAATGATAAAAATAATAAGCTTATGAGCTTTGTTATGTGTGGATATTAAGTCGAGATAAAATCACTTGCTGAAAAGGGTGTTAGCGCCACTCAAACCAGCGAAAGAGAACAATGGGGCTCTCTTGCCATTAACTCTCCCCGGCGGCGGTGAAGTTGGACTCTTACCAGCCAGAAGCACCCAAACTCTTAGCAACATGGATGCAGTAAAACATCCACTGATTCCACAATTTCTTAGGGAATTTTGAGGTAAGAGATTCTTCCCTTCTTTCAGAATTTGTTTACACTCTATTCTGGTGCCAACTTCAAAATCATCGTATTCAGCCCGAAATCATTGCTCACATTTCATTAACACTTTTGTTTAAAAGGTGAGCTATTTCACGTTGTGTTAATATTATCCATGGTGAATCTTTCCATTACAGTGTGGATTCATTTTTCATGTTCTCTTAGAAACACCAATACTTTGATAATATTCCAAATCTGTCAGCTTCCGTACAAAGGGTCGTAAGTGAATCAGCTTTTTGGGGTTATAACGATGGGTATAACGGTTGGACCGTTTGGCGTTTATTTTAACAAGGCGCCCATGAAGTTTTCCGAGGTCCATAATCCGCCCCCAGTTACCGCGCCAGAAGGTAAGCTCGGCCCCATTTCATGAGCTTTTGCATTGTTGACACTTCCATGAAATCAAGCTGAACATCTATTTCCTATATCCTTCGACTGCTTACCTGAACAGCGCCTCCCCAATCAGCTTCTGCGTATCATCATTTAAACTGTTAATTTTAATGGCCTTAAATACCCTTTCCGTCAGGATGGCACCACTGATCAGGCAGCAGCCGCTTGGCTTTCACTTTATCAAACTTTATACCTGATTAAGTCTTTGGAATAACCCGGCATGCCCGGGCGGTATCCGAGCCGATTTCACTCCTGCTGGCCCCCTGTGGTTTCAGGACATGTTTTATCGATCTTTTTCCCTATCGATGGCCGTAATAATTAATCGCACCGCCTGGGAGCTTTTTCATTTTCCCGGCGAGGATGCTCCCCTTTCCTCCCGTGGCATCTTTATCCAGCTGCACCCCCAGATAAACTGTGTTCAGCAGCCCTGGCTGTTTTTACCAATTCAAAATCATGTCCGCATTAAGCTTTCCGTTTTCATCTGTTATCTGGCAAACTCAGCACCTCAGGCGAAGGATCATAGCGTAATCAAGAGACTTGCCTAGCTTAAAAAATCAAGATATGCAGTCTCGGAGCTTTTGGTGAAGCTCAGCTGTGCAAATGCCGTCAAGATAAACGATGTCGGTTTTCCACTTTGTTTTTTTCCAGTAGCTTTCGTTCACGCCATCTCAAGCTCGCAGTCCGAGCTTTTCCACACAGTACTCTAACAAACTTAAACGCCGGACCCGTTGCCGGCTAGGATGAAAGTAGCACGAGTTTTCTTTGTAATGTTCAACAGCCTCTTTCAGGGTAAGCGAAAGTATATGCCATGGTAAGAATGCTGGCAAGAACGGCGCAAACGGTTTGAGATATTATGAGCGTTGCGTCATCGGGCGCCTGGATTCCTGTAACTTCTTACATCAAGCTTATTATCTTTTATTGAATTAATATATTCAGTTGCGCCTTTAACTTTATCCCTGAAAAGCCATAAGCCGCGTGTTTTTGTGCGCGGGTCACAAAGTCTTTGGAAACAGTATTTAAAATCCTGAGCTTTTACTTCCACTTCCTTTTCCGCCGGGAAAACATTCATCATCATGGAAGTAAACATTTTTTTATGAATGTAGAATGTATATGTTAACCCTTCATCTGAAATATTATAGCCTGAGGCAATTAGCGGGTCAAGGTTCATGGCTTTTGTGTACTCAAGGAGTCCCTCGCACATTTGCTGAAGTGGCCAGGCGCTTGGGTAGTTGCTGCACATAACGGGATCAAGGTTTTACTATACCCTGTGTTTCGTTATGCTTAAAGATTTTATCTAAGGTTTGCTCTTTAGTGCATGATGCAGCGAGAAGGCATAGAAAAGGGACCGGTATATATCTCATTAATTTTTGTTGAATTGATGTAATAAAGCTCAAAAATAAACTTATTAATGATAAATAACTTGACAAAAAGAAAAACATACATTATTTTGGAAACTAATAAGACGATTTGTGGTTTCCAATGACCCGAATAAGCAAATGCCAAATTTATTTGATGAGCAAAAATAAGATCCTTGCGCATGTCTAGGAAAGATTTTTTAAAGAAGGATTTTACTGAGCTCAGTGTCGAAGAAATAGACGCCGGGAACTTGGCATGAGCAAAAGCACTTTATGCAACGTGCTTCACCCTACGAAGCATGACCTGGTAAATGATCTGTCAATAAAAATCTGGCTCCAGTCAGGATCGTGGCGAATCTCCACGGAATAATAAATTCAGATCGGTAGCGATGCCGTTGCTAAAATTTCGTAATGGTAATTACCACGGCTTGCGAAGAGCATAACGCGGTTCACGGAATGGGTTTATGGTAGGTGACCTTCAGCCGCACTACTGTATGGGGAAGAAGTAGACGAGGATGAGAAAAAAAATTATGTTTAAGAGCATATATCAAGCATAATAATCCAGGGAGGCAGGAAGAGGAAACTTATAATTAAATGCCACCAAGGAGATTGTTATAACAATTATAGTGGGAGACGCTGAGAAGCGTTGTGAAACCGCAATTTTTAACCATCAGTCGACTATTCAGCTGTAACGAAGCAGTTGTCGCGGCGTACATTTGAAGCTACACTGCTAACGCGGTATATTAAGCGCAAAAGGCAGAAAAATCCTGAAACAATTAAAACTACCAAAATGGGAGCTCGTAGTAATTCGTCGACAAACCTGCTTGCGATGATTTTCCATTTTCAGCTGCGGCAGCAGCCGCGAAAATAATTCGATTAGTGCATCCGGGACGATCCGATCGGTAAACGTGACAGTAGCTCGAAATCCGCCGGCACAATAATCAGCTGAACTTTAAAGGGCGACAGAGTAAAAAAGGCGTTATAGCATGAGATCGGACATGTTAACGTGATCTGGCAATGTCCGGCGAAGCGCCAGACAGGCTATGAGTCGGGGTTGAGCTTGCACACGCACGGCTGAACTTTTAAAAAAGCGCGAGGCACGGAAGGAAGGATGTGTAAGGCAGTCTGAAGACCTGCTTAAACAGGTAAAAAATAAACTAGATCTTGCAAAACAGGTAGAAAGAAGGTCAAGCTGAGCTTTATAAACAAAACGCATTGTGAAAAGCACTTATGAAGACGCAAATACAGGTATGAAGCATTAACATTATAACTCCGCAAAAGAAAACACAAAGGTAAAAAGCATAATAAGACCAGGAGAGCTGAATCCGCTGCAGCAAAACCTGAAGCTGCTGAGGGTTGACCTTTTGAAACAAAACATACAGGACTGCAGAAGTGTGTTTGCCGCGATTGATTCATAGAAGAAGGAAATTCGGTGCCGGCGCAAACCTGGCAGAATATCAAACCGCACGAAACGGTTAACCTTCACCTGTAAATTATATTAATGAAAACAGATAACGCAGTGGCTTGGCGAGCTGTGAAATAAAAATTGATGCCTTTAAGGATAAATCTTTTAACCGGGAAGATCATTTTCCATTTCACCTGAGGCTGAGTTGCGAGAACATCCAGACTCCCAGTAGACGGACAAAGCTTGTGTTTGCAGTAAAGATCGAGATCCCCAACCCGCAGTTTGAGCTGAAACCGGGCACCTGCCCCAACTACAAAATAATGTTTCTGGAAACAACCGTACACATAATTTGGAAACAGCCATTTCAAATAAACTGGCATAACCAAAAATTCCAGAGCTTACGCAGGTTTGATGATCTTATAACAACGTAAAATGATATTTCAGTGACCACTTCGGGTCGGACGTTAGGAAAAACAACATTAATAAGAATGCTTTGCGGGTAACTATAATTCCCTCAATTTGCTTCATTTTCAGGATGACCTTTATCAAACAAAAAGACAAATAAAAACGATATTGGCTATCTTTCCACAAAAGAGTTACCAGTCTTTACCAGGACAGCCGGTAGAAAGCATAGAATTCTTTGCAGAGCTTCACGGGAAACCAAAAGCACATTTTTTAAGGTGCCACGAAAGAACGACTGCTGGAGATTCACACGCCTGGCTAAAATTCGAAATTCGCCGGCGGGGAAGCTCTCCGGCAGGATTGAAACGAAGCTTGCGCTTGCATGCACGCTTATCCACAAGCGAATAATATTTTGGATAGACCAACTACGGGTTGACCTGTTTCACTCGCAGGGACTTCACTGGAAAATCCTTACCTCTCGGACGTACCATATTGAAGGCGTAACAATCGCATAATTTAAACTCCATATATGGATGAAATGAACGGTTTAATACCATTGCGATGATGAATAACGGTAAATTGTTATTAATAACGAATCACAAAAAAATTAAGGCATCATTAAAACAATTATGAGCTTGTTACTAATGGGCTGCGGGAAGCATATAAAACCATAAATGAGAACACCGCTACGAATCACAGCTGTTTGGTGACAGGATAGATATGTGACTAGATAATTATGAAAAGGACTACCCGATAAGATTCATTTGCTTTACTGATAATAGCATAAATTAACAGGCATAGGGTAAAACCTGTTTCAGCAAAAATGTATTCATTTCACCATTCTAAGCAAAGCCTAAATGAACTCTATGAAATAAAATTTGCTAAAAAGATTCAGGAAAGATTTACATCAGGTTGATAGTTTGTTTGATGTTAGCGAGGCGGCTATTCGGGTTCAGCGGAGCGAACGGGGCCGGCAAATCAGCACCACGTAAAAATGCTTTGCGGATACTTGAGCCTTCGGCGGCGATGCAGTTGGAGGTTTCAGCATTAAAACTGAATCTGGTAAGTAAGCAGAACCTATAGGATATATGTAACCACGAGATTTTCATTATACAGCGACCTTAGCGTTGGAAAACACAAATTTTTCAGGAAGCGTTGCGATCACGACCGGCGATGTATTGAAAACGGAAAAGTGGGTATTGAAAACCCGCCGGGCTTGAAGCAAGAATAAACTCATTAACAGGCGGCTTATCAACAGGATATAAACAAAGGCTGGCTGGAAGCTGCGCGGTAATTCCACCAGGCCTAAAATTGTTTTCCTTGTTAAGTAATGTGGAGGCGTTGACCCGATCTCACGCAAAAATTTCACAGGGACCCTGACTCATTGACAGCCTCTCAAATGAAGCATTGCTAGGCGCAACAACACTACCTTGATGAGCTGAGTTCTACGCTTGGATCATGATGATAAGTGATTCGGGAAAAGTGTGCAGGGAGTAGTCAGGAATGGGCTTAAGGAAACGAGCTACCTCACTAACTATCTTGAGGTTGATTGTTTCAGCCCACCTGATGCTGCAATCAGACTAACATGTTGATAAAATTGAATGGTTAAAAAACACAGCTTATTTCGGGGGTATATTCGTTACGTTAAATAATGATGAACGTGATGGATGTTCACAGCAGAATTGAACAGATCAGGGAAGAATTAACGGCAAATAATATTAACAGTGAACAGGATTGATAGAATTGCGGCTTCTTGGCTTGAAGATGTATTTATAAACTGCTTGAAAAGATACAGGGCTAAAAATGCTTTGCAGAATACGCCATGTCAATAAAAAAATTCCGCCAGATAAAGGGCCAGGACTAGCGTCCAGTCGAGGCGCACGATGCGGCTGAGCCAGTTCCAGTACTGCACGTGCAGCGGCTGGTCGAGGCCGTACATCTCGCGCAGGGGCCTTGTAGGCCTCGCGGATGTTGCGCTCGGTCATGTCGCCGCTCTGCACCTCGACCGGGTCGCCGGGCGCCAGGTGGATCACCATGAACGAGATGAAGGTGATGCCCAGCAGCAAAGGTACGGCGAGCAGCAGCCGCCGCAGCGTATACGCGAACATGAGCGCCTATTCTACGTCAGTGGGTCCGGGGCTCAGCTCGCCGTATCATCGCTGCAGCTGCTTGGGCACGAACCAGTCCGTGAAGTTCCACTTGATGCCCGCCGGCCCCGGCTGGATGCCGTGCACGCGGGCGGAGACGGTCGGCAGCGCGTCGCGCCAGTACAGGAACACCACCGGCTGATCGTCGGCCAGCACCTGGTGCAGCTTCCGGTAGAACTTCACGCGCTCGGCTTGCGTGCACGAGGAGCGCCCGGCCTCCAGCAGCTTGTCCACCTCGGGGTTCACGTAGGAGATGTGGTTCGAGATCGTCGGGCCCGGCCTGCGGAGGAGTGCCACACGACGTACTGGGTCGGGATCCGAGCCCGTCCCCCACCCCAGCACGATGGCCTGGAAGCTGCGCTTCTTGATGTGCTCCTTGAGCAGCGAGGCCCACTCGAGAATGCGGATGTCCACGCCGATGCCCACCTGGCGCAACGAGGCCTGGATGATCTCGGCGACCTTCTTGCGCTCGTCGTTGCCCTGGTTCGTGAGCAGCTCGAAGGTGAACGGCTCTGCCGTCCTTCTCCAGCATCCCCTGGCCATTGAGCTTCCACCCGGCCTCGGCGAACAGGCGCCGCCGCCTTCTTGGGATCGTAGGGAACACCCTTGACGTCGGGGTTGTTCGCCCAGTGGCCCGGGCGGAAGGCCCGGTGGCCTCGGTGCCGAGCCCGAGCACCACGCCCTCGAGCAGCGCCTGCTTGTCGATGGCGTGGGCCAAAGGCCAGGCGCACGCGCCGGTCGGCGAAGCGCGCGATCCTTCAGGTTGAAGCCGAAGCAGCGTGTAGCCCGCGCCGGGATACCGAAACTTGTTGTACGCCTTCGCGAAGGCCGGGTACTCGGTCTGACGCCGGTACTGCAGCGCGGTTAGGCTGGCCACGTCCACGCCCATGGCCTTCACCTCGAGGAAGATCGTGGCCTGGCTGGGGATGACGCGGTAGACGATGCGCGAGATGGGCGGGCGCCCTGAAGTAGTCGGGGTTGGCGACCAGCACGATCTTCTCGCCGCTCTTCATCTCCTGGAAGCGATACGGGCCCGGTGCCGACCGGCGCCGACCAGTTCTGCGGCGCCTCCTTGATCTTGCCGGCCTTCACGTAGCTCTCGAGCAGGTGCTTGGGCAGGATCGTCACGCCCCACGAGGTCAGGGCCTTGGCGTAGGGCTGCTTGTAGATGATCCGCACCGCGTACTTGCCCGTCTTCTCCACGCGCTCGACGTCCTGGAAGTCGGACTTGTACGAGCTGGGCGTGCGGGGATCCATGGTGGCTTCCCACGTGAAGACGACGTCGTCGGCCGTGAAGGGCTTGCCGTCGTGCCACTTGACGTCCTCGCGAGAGCTGGAAGTCGAGCGTGAGGCAGTCCTTGCTGAAGTTCCAGGACTTCGCGAGCTCCGGCTCGACCTCCAGATTTTTGCCCAGCGTGATGAGGCCGCTGTACATGAGGTCGCCGACCTCGTGGGAGGAACTGGTCGCTGGTGATGTTCGGGATGAGGCTCGAGACGTTGCCGATGGACGCTTCGATCAGCGTGTCGCCCGCAGTTCGCGGAGCTGCGCGGCCTTGGCATCGCTTCCGATCTCGGCCGGGGGCTCCGCCTTGGTCCGCCGCGTCGGCCTTGGTCTCGGTGACCGCCGGGGTCTCGGTCGCTGCTGGTCTCGCCGGCCAGGGCTTGGTCTCGCTCGCCGGCGCGGTCTCGCTCGTCGAGGCTTCGTCTCCGTCGCGGGCCTGGTCTCCGCCGCGGGCGTGGTCTCGCACCGCGCCTTGGTCTCGGTTCCGGATTTGGCCGCCGGGGGCGGCGCGTTCTCACCCGAGCATCCGACGAGCACGACGGCCGCGAAGGCGACGACGCCGCCGAACCGGGTGAGCGCCAGCACCGGGCTCACCTACTTCACCGACGGCGCCGAGGGCGGCGCGGGTGCGGTGGAGTCGGCGCCGGACTGGGCGGGAGCCGAGGGCGCGGGCGTCGAGGGGGCGCGGACGTCGCCGGCGCGCCCAGGGGCGCTGGGCTCACGCACCACGGACGATGAGCGTTCGCCGCCCAGGATGGCCAGGCTGAATGACGTCACCGCGAAGAGGAGCGCGACGCTGGTCGTGATCTTGCCGAGCAGCGTGGGCGTGCCCATGGAGCCGAACACCGCCTGGCTGCCGGCGCCGCCGAAGGCCGAGCCGATATCGGCTCCTTGCCGGCCTGCAGCAGTACGATGCCGATGATGGCGAAGCACATGAGCACGTGGATGACCGTGAGCGCGATGACCATTTAGTCCCTCTCTCGAGGCGGCGCCCGCGCGCCGCCTTCCTGACGATGGCGATGAATCCGGGCCCGGTGAGGCTGGCGCCGCCGACCAGGGCGCCGTCGATCTCGGTCTCGGCCAGCAGCGCGTCGGCGTTGTCGGCCTTGACGCTGCCGCCGTAGAGAATGCGAATGGCTTGCGCGGTCTCCTTCGAGGCGACTTCCGAGCAGCCCGCGCAGGTAGCCGTGGACCTCGGCGGCCTGGCCGGGCGTGGCGTTGACGCCGGTGCCGATCGCCCAGCATCGGCTCGTAGGCGAGGACGCACTTGCCGACCAGCGGCGCGTCGAGGCCGGCCAGGCCGGCGCGCAGCTGACCCTCGACCGTCGTGAAGGTCAGCCCCTGGCGCCGCTCTCTCGGCCGTCTCGCCCACGCACAGGATGGGCGTGAGGCGCGTGCGCAGCGCGCCGCCCACCTTGCGGTTGATCTGCTCGTCCGTCTCGCCCATCTCACGCCGGCGCTCGGAGTGCCCGAGGATCACGAAGCGGCAGCCGAGCTCGACCAGCATCGGCGGCGAGATCTCGCCGGTGTGGGCGCCGGACGCTTCGTGGTGGCAGGTCTGGCCGCCGAGCATGATGGGACCGAGCCCACAGGATCTCGGCCACCGCCGGCAGCGCCGTGAAGGGCGGACACACGACGACCTCCACGCCGCGCGGGCGCTTCAGGCCCCTCGCGCAGCGCGCGCCGGCCAGGACGCGCGACTCGCGCCAGCGTGCCGTTCATCTTCCAGTTGCCGACGACGAGCGGCGTGCGCATCAGGCCTCCGTCAGGCGCCTCGACGCCGGGCAGCGTCCGACCCTCCAGGAACTCGAGGAAGGCGCCGCCGGCTGGTGGAGATGTAGCCGATGCGATCGGCCACACCCGCCTGTTCACCGCGGCGATGGTGTCGCCGCCGCCGATCACGGAGAACGCGCGCCGCCGCCGACCACCGCGCGCGCCACGCCCACGGTGCCCGGCCGCGAACGGCGCCTTCTCGAACACGCCCATGGGCCCGTTCCACACGATCGATCTTGGCCGCCCGCAGCGCGACTGGCGAACTGTTCGACGCTGGCCGGGCCGAGATCGAGCCCCATCTGGTTGGCGGGAATCTCGCGGATCGACACCGTGCGGCCCGACGGGCTGTCGAGGCCGGGGCCACCACCGCATCCACCGGCAGCACGATCTGCACGCCGCGACGGCGCGCCGTCTCCAGCGCCCGAGCGCGCGCATCTCGATGCGCTCGGTCTCGACGAGCGATCTGCCGACGTCGTGCCCGAGCGCGCGAGAAGCGTGAACGCCATGCCGCCGCCGATCGAGGAGCGCGTCGACCTTCGGCGAGCAGGCTCTCGACCAGCTCGATCTTGTCCGACACCTTGGCGCCGCCCAGCACGGCGGCCAGCGGGCGCTGCGGGCGCTTCGAGGATCCGTCCCAGCGCCTCCAGCTCCGCCGCATCAGCAGGCCCGCGGCGGCGCGGCTCGGTGACGGGTGATGATGGCGGCGATCGAGGCGTGCGCGCGGTGCGCGGCGGCGAACGCGTCGTTGACGTAGCACGTCGGCCAGCGCGGCCAGCCGGCGCGCGAAGTCGTCGTCGTTGCCTTCCTCCTCGGGGTGGAAGCGCAGGTTCTCCGAGCAGTAGGATCTCGCCCGGCTTCGAGCGCGTGGGCCAGCGCCTCGGTCTCCGCGCCCACGCAGTCCGGCGCCAGCGGGACCGGTCGGCTCAGCAGCGCGGACAGCCGCGTGGCCACCGGCGCCAGCGAGTACTTCGGGTCCGGCCCGCCCTTCGGGCGGCCGAGGTGGGAAGCGAGCACGACGGACGCGCCCGCGCTCGAGCAGCGTGGCGGATGGTGGGGACCACGGCGGTCAGCCGCGTGTCGTCGGCGACCGCGCCCGCCTCGAGCGGCGCGTTGAGGTCGGCGCGTAGGAACGACGCGCCGACCCGCGAGCTCCACCTGCTCGATGGACAGCTTCACGCGTACTGGACTCACAGCGACTTGCCGATGAACCGGATCAGGTCGCGCACGCGTGCAGAATAGCCCAACTCGTTGTCGTACCAGGCCAGCACCTTGACCAGGTTGCCGTCGACGACCGCGGTCGACGGGCAGGTCGACGATCGACGAGTGCGCGTTGCCGTTGAAGTCGCTCGACACCAGCTCCTCGTCGGTGGCGTCGAGGATGCCCTTGAGCGAGCCGGCCGCCGCCTCGCGGAACGCATCGTTCACCGCCTCGACCGTCGCCGACTTCTCCAGCTCGCACGGTCAGGTCGACCACCGAGACGTTGGTGGTCGGGCACGCGGATGGCGATGCCGTCGAGCTTGCCCTTCAGCTCGGGCAGCACGAGCCCGACGCGCCGTGGCGGCGCCGGTGGTGGTCGGGATCATCGTTCACCGCGCCGCGCGCGGGCGCGGCGCAGGTCCTTGTGCGGGAAGTCGTGGATCGTCTGGTCGTTGGTGTAGGAGTGCATGGTGGTCATGAAGCCGCGCTCGATCGCCGAACGTGTCGTCGCAGCACCTTGCGACCGTGGTGGCCAGGCAGTTGGTGGTGCAGCGAGGCGTTGGAGACGATCCGGTGCTTGGCCGGGTCGTACGTCTTCGTCGTTGACGCCCAGCACCAGGGTGGCGTCCGGATTCTTGGCGGGCGCGGTGATGATGACCTTCTTGGCGCCGGCCTGCAGGTGCTTGGAGGCGTTGGCCGTATCGCTGAAGAGTCCGGTCGACTCCACCACGATGTCGACGCCGAGCTCTTTCCACGGCAGCGCCGCCGGGTCCTGATCGGCGCACACGCGGATCTCGCGGCCGTTCACGAAGATCGCCTCACCCTTCGGCCACCACCTCGGCCGGCAGCGCGCCGTGCACCGAGTCGTGCTTGAGCAGGTGGGCGAGGCGTCTTGGCGTCGGCCAGGTCGTTGACGCCGACGATCTCCATGTCGCTGGCTCCCAGCGCGGTGCGGAAGAACACGCGGCCGATGCGCCCGAAGCCGTTGACGCCAACTCGAATACTCATGAAGGGGCTCCTTGTCTCGTAAGTATCATCAAAGTATAGGTGATTCAGAGCACGCGGGCAACTGCGACGACCCCGACCCTCGCCGCCCCCGCCGCACGCAGCGCGCGGGCGCACTCGGCCACCGTGGCGCCGGTGGTGAGGACGTCATCCACGACGACGACGTGGCGCCCGGCCACCTCGACGCGAGCCGCGAAAGCGCCGCGAACATTGGCGCGCCGCTCGGTCGCTCCGAGGTCACTCTGGGGCTGGGTGTCCCGCACGCGCGCGAGCCAGCGGGGCCGGACGGCCACGCCGAGGCCGTGGCGCCAGGCGCTCGGCCAGGAGCGCGGCCTGGTTGAAGCCGCGCTCCCGCTCGCGGGGCCGGCCCAGCGGCACCGGGACCAGCGCGGCGACGTCGCGGGCCACGGACGGCCACTGCTCGCCGATCAGCGCGGCCAGCGGACGGGCGCAGCGCCCGCTTGCCCCGGAACTTGAACGCGTGGATCGCGTCGCGGATCACGCCGTCGTACTCGGCCCCCGCCCGCGCCCAATCCCAGCCCGGCGGATCGACGCGGCACGCGCCGCACAGTGGCCGGCCCGGAACGACGACGCTCGGCGGGCATCGGTGTCGAACGTTGCGCCAGGGCAAGCCGCAGTGATCGCAGCAGGGCGGCGTGATGCGCGGGATCAGATCCCAGCACGCGCCGCACAGCGGATCGCGGCGCCGCTCCCCGAGCGTGCGCCGCGCAGACCGGGCAGAGCGCCGGGAAGACGAGGTCGAGGGCCGCGAGTCGCCCAGGCGCGAGAGCGAACGGCTCAGCGGCCCTGCGACGGGCGCAACGTGTTCCAGCGCTGGCATTGCGGGCACCGGTCCTGCCAGGTCGGCGCCGTCGCCGAGCAGGCGTGGCAGCGATGGGGCCAGTCGAAGGCGTGGCCGAGGCGCAGCGCCCGGCGATACTCGTCGAACGCCGCGCGCGCCTCGCCGCGGCGCTCGAACACGGCGCCGAGGAACGCGTGCACCACGGGCATGTCGGCGCGCGCGCATCTCGAGCTTCTCGAACTGCTCGGTCGCCTCGTCGAGCATCTCCAGCTCGAAGTAGACGCGGCCCAGCGCCGCCGCCAGCGCCAGGTCGTCGGGCGCGCGCGGACGCCGCGTTCCGGTAGAGCGCGATCATCCGGCTGGGTCGCGCGTCCTCGTCGCGGTACGCGCGCTCGAGTCGGCCAGCAGCGGCAGCGCGGGCTCGGTCTCGCGCCGCGCTCCCACGTGCGGACGGCGTCACGGTGGACACCGGCCGCCTCGTAGGCGTCGCCGAGCGCCACGGCGGCGGGCAAGAAATCACGGTCGGCGCGGACGGCGGCCTTGAAGTGTCCGGCAGCCACGGCGGCCGCCCCGCAGGCCAGCTCCAGGCGCCCGAGCTCGTAGTAGCCCACCGCCAGCCACGAGACTCGGCGGCCCGATCGGCCGGCGGGGCGATGGCCAGCAGGCGCTCCTGCAGCCGCGATCGCCTCGTCCCAGTTCCGCTCGTCGATGGCGAGATCGCGCAGCGTGCGCAGCGCCTCGGCGTGATGCGGCCAGCGCTGCAGCACGTAGCGGTAGAGCGTGCGAGCCTCGTCGAGCCGGCCGCCGCGCCGGGCCTCGCCGCCCGGCGCATCGCATCGCGCGCCTGCGGGATCGTCGTCCGCCGCGCGCGCGCGCGCCGTCCGCTGCAGCCGCTCGGCGAGCTGACGCCCGAGCGTGAGCGAACGCGCTGAGGAGGCATTCATGGGCGGAGACGGTGACAGGCGGAGCGCGCGGCGGGCCGCGTCAGCTGGCGGCGGGCGCTCCTCTTCCTCGACCAGACGCTGGCAGGTGATGCAGTGGCGGGCGAAGGGCAGCGCTTCGAGGCGCTTGTCGCCGATGGTCTCGCCGCAGCGCTCGCAGCTCGCCGAAGGCGCCGTCGTCGATCTTCTGCAGCGCGGCGACGACGTCGCGCAGCAGACGGCGGTCGCCGTTGCCCAGCTCGAAGAAGAACTCCCGGTTGTAGGCGGTGTTCGCCTGGTCGCCGAGATCCTTGATCGAGTCGTCTTCCTGATCCTTGCCGTAGGTCGCGGTGCGACCGACCCCGTCGGCAAGCTGCCGCTGCTTGTCGAGCAGCTTTTCTTGAAGCTCGCCAGTCGCTCTTTTTCATCACGACCTCCCTGGCGATGTGACGTGACTGATCACGCTAGCATGCGGTCCACGAGGGTGCAAGATGCGATCACGCACCTGTCCACCGGAATGGACGGTGCGTCGCCCCACAAGCGCTCCAGCGCGTAGTACACGCGCGTCTCCTCGAGGAACACGTGCATCAGCACGTCGCCGAAATCGAGCAGCACCCAGCCGCTCTCCGCCACGCCCTCCACGTGGAGCGGTCGCACGCCGTCGGTCTTGAGCTCGTCGCGGATGGCGTCGGCGATGGTGGCCACGTGCGTGGTCGAGCGCCCGCTGCACACCAGGAAGAAGTCGGTGACGCTCGACAGCGTCTGCACGTCGAGCACCACCAGGTCGAGCGCCTTGCGGTCCAGCGCGATCCGGGCCGCGCGCTGGCGCCTTGTCGGCGGCGACGGGCGCGCGCTCACGCGGGCCCGGCCTGATAGAGGCGGTGGCTCCGCACGTAGTCGATCACGGCCGGCGGCAGGCGATAGTCGAGCGAGCGTCCCGGCCCGCACGCGCACGGCGCAGATCGGAGGCCGAGATCAGCAGCGACGTGACGTGGGCGATCAGGACGGCGCCGCGGCGGTGGCCCGTCGCCCGGCCCCACGTGGGCGAAGCCGCTCTCCGCGATCCGATCTCGCGCAGCACCTTCTGCGCGGCCGCGCTCTGCGGATCGAAGGGGCTGCCGGCGCGCGGGATCACGACCAGGCGGACCAGCGCGGCGATGCGGCGCGGCTCGCGCCAGCTCAGCAGATCCAGGAAGGTCTCCGACCCGATCACGAAGATACAGCTCGTCGCCCCCGGCGCGCCAGCTCGGTCAGGGTGTCGACCGTGTAGGACGGGCCGGGGCGCCGCAGCTCGAGGTCCGACACCGCGAAGCCGGCGTGTCCGGCGATGGCGAGCTGCACCATCGCGAAGCGGTCGGTCGGCCGGCGCCAGATCGGCCGGCGCCTTGTGCGGGGCACCGCGGCCGGCACGAAGAGCACGCGGTCGACGCCGAGGATCTCGATGATCTCGTCGGCGAGCGAGCAGATGTCCGTGATGGATCGGGTTGAAGGACCCGCCGAGGACCGCGACCCGCGCCAACGCTCAGTCCCGGACCTGCCCGTCGCCCTGCACGATGAACTTGGTCGTCGTCAGCTCGCGCACGCCCACCGGGCCGCGCGCGTGCACGCGCGAGGTCGAGATACCCATCTCGGCGCCGAGGCCGAACTGGCTGCCGTCCACCAGCCGCGTGGAGGCGTTGACCAGCACCGCGGCGGCGTCGACCTCGCGCGTGAAGCGGCGGCGCGTGGCCGAGATCGTTGGTGACGATGGCCTCGGCCAGCCCGGTGCCGTGACGACGGATGTGGTCGAGGGCCGCGTCGAGATCCGTCGACCACGCGGATGGCCAGGATCAGGTCGAGGTACTCCTCGTCCCAGTCGGCGGCACTGGCCGGCCGCGCGGTCGGCACGCGGGCCAGCGTCTCCGGGACAGCCGCGCAGCTCGACGCCCGCCTCGCCCAGCCGCGCGGCGATCATCGGCAGGAAGCGATCGGCCACCGCGCGGTCAACCAGCAGCGTCTCCAGCGCGTTGCACACGCTCGGCCGGTGCGTCTTGGCGTTGTGCACGATCGCCGTCGCCATGTCGAGGTCGGCGGCGGCGTCCACGAACACGTGGACCAGCCCCTTGTCGTGCTTGAGGATCGGGAATGCGCGAGCGCTCGGCCACCCAGCGGACGAAGCTCTCGCCACCCGCGCGGGATGATGAGGTCGATCAGCCCGTCCTGCTCGAGCATCGCGCGCCACCGCCGCCCGGTCGGTGACCTCCACGAACTGGATGGCGTCGGCCGGCGCGCCGGTCTTCTCCAGCGCCTTGGCCAGCACGCGCGGCGATGAGCGCGTTGGACTCGATCGCCTCGCTGCCGCCGCGCAGGACGACGGCGTTGCCTGACTTCACGCACAGGCCGGCGGCGTCCGCCGTCGACGTTGGGGCGCGACTCGTAGATGAAGCCGATGACCCCGAGGCGGCACGCGCACCCGGCTGATCTCGAGCCCCGAGGGCCGGCGCGTAGCGTCTCGACCGTCTCGCCCACCGGGTCGGGCAGGGCGGCGATCTCGCGGAGGCCGATGCGCCATGGTCTCGATGCGGGCGTCGGTCAGGCGTGAGGCGGTCGAGGAAGGCGCGCGCGCCACGCGGCCGCGCGGGCCGCTCGAGATCGGCGCGGTTGGCGTCGAGGATGGCGCCGGTCTTCTCTTCGAGTCCCGGGCCATCTGCGTCAGGGCCTCGTTCTTCGGTGCGGGTGGAGCAGAGGGCCAGCGCGCGGGAGGCCGTCCTGCGCGGCCCGCGCCTTCGTCTCGACCAGCGTCTTCCGCGTCCATGTCGGCTCTCCGCCCCGCGCCTAGAGGATCACCAGGTTGTCCCGGTGGATCACCTCGTCGAAGCTCTTGTACCCCAGGCGCCTGCTCGATCTCGCGGGTCTTGGCTCCGAGGATACGCCGAACCTCGGGCGCGTCGAAATTCACCAGGCCCCGGGCGAACTCGCGCTCGCCCTCGACCTGCCCGGCCACCGCCACCACCGCGCCGGCGGCGAAGTCGCCCTCGACCCCGACGACGCCCGGAGGGTAGCAGGCTCTTGCCATCCTGAGTTAATGCCCGGACCGCGCCCGGGCGTCAACCGTGAGCCGCCCCTGCGGCGGGACCGCGAACGCGATCCAGCGCTTGCGGGCGCCGAGGCGGATCGGCCTTGCGGCGCGAAGTACGTGCCCAGCGCCTCGCCGCGCGAACAGCCGGGCCAGCACGCCCTCGGCGCGCCCGCTGGCGATGATCATGGGCACGCCGGCGGCCGCCGCCTTCTGGGCCGCCTGCAGCTTGGTGTCATGCCGCCCACCGAGCCGCTGCCGCTGCCCGCCCACGCCAGGCCGCGTGATCTCGTCGGTGACGGCCTCGACCGTCTCGAGCAGGCGGGCGTCCTGCGTCGACGGCCGGGTTGGCGGTGTACAGCCCGTCCACGTCGGTGAGCAGCACCGAGCAGGTCGGCGTCGATGAGCGAGCGCCACCAGCGCGCTCAGGTTGTCGTTGTCGCCCACCTTGATCTCTTCGACCGCCACCGTGTCGTTCTCGTTGACGACCGGCAGCACGCCGAAGCGCAGGAGCGCGCGCAGCGTGTTGCGCGCGTTCAGATAGCGGGCGCGATCGCTGATGTCCTGGGCGGTCAGCAGCACCTGGCCCGACGCCGATCCCGTGACGCTTGAACGCCGACCTCGTAGTGCCGCATGAGCGTCGACTGCCCGACCGCCGCCGCCGCCTGCTTCTCCGGCATCGAGCGCGGCCGCTCGGGCAGGCGCCAGGCGGGCCACGCCGGTGGCGATCGCCCCGGAGGTCACCAGCACCACGTCGCGCCCGCCGTCGGCGCGCGGCGGCGATGTCGCGCGGCGAGCGCCGCGATCCGCCGGCGATCGGGTCCCGTCGACCGGCGTGGTGATCAGGCTCGGTGCCGACCTTGACCACGAGCCGGCGGACCCGGCCTAGCTGGCGGCGCGCGCCCATTCTCGTGCCTTCGAGGCGGGCGGCGCCGCCCGCAGACAGCTCGGCCAGTCCCAGGCCGGTGGCCGCCGAGATCGCGTAGAAGGGCCAGGCCCGCCGTCGCGCAGTGCCGCCGCAGCCGATCGAGCGCGCGCGGCCGCCTCCGGGAGCCGTCGACGAGATCCGCCTTGTTGGCGACGACCAGCTGCGGCCGTTCGGCCAGCGCCGGCGAGTAGGCCGCGAGCTCGGTGTCGATCGTGAGCAGGTCGTCGAGCGGATCGCGCCCGCTGGCCGGATCCAGATCCACCACGTGCAGGAGCAGGCGCGTGCGCTCGGTGTGACGCAGGAACTGATGCCCGAGGCCACGTCCTCGCTGGCGCCCGGGATGAGGCCGGGCAGGTCCGCGATGACGAAGGTCCGGTCGCCGTCCACGCGCACGATGCCGAGGGACGGCGTCAGCGTGGTGAACGGATAGTCGCCGATCTTGGGCTTGGCGGCCGACACGCGCGAGACGAGCGTGGACTTGCCGGCGTTGGGAAACCCGATCACCCCGACGTCGGCCAGGAGCTTCAGCTCGAGGTGGATCCAGCGCTCGGGGCCGGCCCGGCCCAGATCCGCGCGCCGCGGCGCGCTGGTTGGTCGACGTGGCGAAGCGCGCGTTGCCGCGGCCGCCGCGCGCGCCGCGCGCCACCAGCAGCCGCTGGCCCCGCACGGTGAGATCGCCGAGCGACTCGCCGGTATCGCGGTCGCGCACCACGGTGCCGAGCGGCACCCGGACGACGGAGATCCTCGCCCGCTGGCGCCGTGGCGGTTGCTGCCCTCGCCGTGCTGTGCCGCGCTCGGCGTGGTAGTGGCGCTTGTAGCGGAAGTCGAGCAGCGTGGTGAGCGCGGGATCGGCCTCGAGGAACACGCGAGCCGCCGTCGCCGCCGTCGCCGCCGTCGGGTCCGCCCTGCGGGACGTAGGCTCTCACGCCGGAAGCTCACGCAGCCGGCGCCGCCGTCGCCGCCCTTGACGAAGATATCGATCTCGTCGATGAACATCGGAGTCAACGACCACAGGGCGCGGACGCGCTCGGCGGGACGCCGCCGCGGCTCAGGCGGCGGCGTCGTCAGGATGCTGATGTAGCGCGAGTCGCCGCGCCGCTCGTACTTGACGACGCCGTCGACCTTCGCGAACAGCGTGTCGTCCGAGCCCAGGCCGACGTTGCTGCCGGGCTTGAAGCGGGTGCCGCGCTGCCGGACCAGGATCGAGCCGCCGGTGACGAACTGGCCGCCGAAGCGCTTCACCCCGAGCATCTGGGGATTGGAGTCGCGGCCGTTGCGGGAGCTGCCGACGCCCTTCTTGTGAGCCATGACTGTCCTAGACCTCGATGGTGGTGATGCGCACCGTGGTGGCCGACTGCCGGTGGCCGCGGTGGCGCCGATAGTTCTTCCGCCGCTTGAACTTCACGATCGAGACCTTGCGCCCACGGCCCTGCGTGAGCACCTCGCGCGGACACCTTGGCGCTCTTGAGGCGATCGGGACCGACGATGACCTCGCCGTCGCGGGACACCATGAGCACCGAGGTGAAGGCCACCGCAGCGCCCTTGTCCCCTTCCAGCTTCTCGACCGTGATGACCTGGCCCGGAGCCACCAGGTACTGCTTGCCGCCCGTTGCGATGACAGCTTCCATGGCTCTTCAGGGCTCCCTGCGCACAAGTGAGTAACGGCCGTTCATCAGACCACACCCGCCCAGCGGGTCAAATCAACAGGCAGCCCGGAGTCAGCCCTGGCCGCAGTCCGGCCGAGTCGGCGACCGTGGCGGACCTACGATCGTGGCGGCCTCCCGATCGTGGCGTCATTAGCAGCGCCACCCCAAGGCACGCAAGATCCGAGGCGTGCTTCCGGCTCCGCCGGGGCGTGCCAGCCGCCCGGGGGCGTGGGGGCGCCATTTCGGGGCCCCTCGTTCATGAAGACCGCGTCGAGCGGTCTTGAGGTATTCGGCCAGCGCTTGCGGACGAAGAGGCGCGAGCGGTGGACGCGCGACTTCACGGCGGGCAGGCTGATCCCCAGGGTCTCGGCGATCTCGGGGTTCGACACCCTCGACGTCGTGCAGGACCAGCGCCGTCCGGTACTCGGCGGGCAGCGCGTCGATCGCGCGCGCGTCAGGATGTCCCGCAGCTCGCCCTGCAGCGCCTGCTCGTCCACGCGATTGGACCAGTCGTCCATCGGCTCGAAGTGGCGGCCCCTCGCCGTCGAGCATGCGGCAGCACGTCGTCCATCGCGATCTCGTTGGCCTTCTGCCGGCGCGTCGCGCAGCTTCTGATACGCCGCGTTGGCGGTGATCCGATAGATCCACGATGCCGAACGCCGACTCGCCCCTTGAACATGCCTGGATCTTGCGCGCGGCCGTCCACGAGGCGTCCTGGGCCGCCTCCTCCGGCGTCCTCGTTGGACCCGGTGATCCGCACGGCCAGTCGATAGACCCGGTCGCCGAAGCGTATCGACCAGCGTGCTCGGCGGCGCCGGGTCTCTTCGCGCCGGAGCGCCTCGACCAGGCCGGCATCCACATCCACCCGCGTACTCGGCACGACAGTCACGACCTCACCTCATAGAGCGCGAGATAGCGCTCGATCTCAGTCGACGCACTGCTCCATGACTCCGATGTTCTTGGTCACCTTGGACAGCAGGCATGGAGCCCTCGAGGGCAGCCACCAGGAAGTGGGCCACCGCTCCGGCTGACACCCGGCACCAGCTCCCCCCGCGTCTGCGCCTCGCGGAGCAGCCAGCGTGAGCCGCTCCTGCCATGCGGTAAACACCGATGCCAGCCGCGCGCGAAATCCCTCGTGCACGTCGCTGAGCTCGGAGGCCAGGTTCCCCATGGCGCAGCCGCCCACGCACTTGCGCTCGCGCTGGTACTCGAGCACGCGGGTCAGGAAGCACCGGATCTGGTTCATGCGGTGGCCTTCGAAGTCCGAGAAGCACGGCTCGAGGGTGCGCTCGAGGAAGGAGCCGATGATCTGGTCGAGGATCGCGTAGCCGAGGTCTTCCTTGCTCCGGAAGTGGTGGTAGAAGTTACCCTTTCCAACTCCGCTCTCGCGCAGCACGTCATCCAGGGAGGTGTTCTGGTACCCCTGGACTTCCATGAGCCGCCGCGCTGCCACGACCAGGGCGTCGCGCGTCGTCCGTCCGTCCCGACTCCGAACCGTCGTCTGTGTGCTCACTATCGCCATGGGCTCCGACCAACTGTACCGACTAGTTGGTACAGAAACGTACCCGATCCGCCGCATCGCGTCAAGTTCTGGCGACCCAGCGAGGCCATCACGGATGTCGGAGCTCGACACTCGCAGACTGCGCACTCGCGGAGCGCTAGGCTCGCCGGCGCGCAGAGCGTGGGGGTCATGGGGCCATGTCGCGGGCGCCGTCTCTGATTGCACACTCGGACTGCACACTCGCGGAGCGCCACGGGTCCGCCGGGGCGCGACAGCGTAGGGGCTATGGGGGCCATTTCGTGGCCCCCCATGAAGCTAGAACAGCGGCGCCGCCACCCGGAGGGCCGCCATCACGACGGCCTTGGGATAGAGGTCCGAGCGCCACCACGCCGAGCGCGCACAGGAGGACGGAGATGGCGAGCGTCGTCGCGACCGGGACGCCGTCCCTGTGCGCTCCGGAGCTCGATGTACATCCGCTTGGCGAGCAGCAGGTAGTAGAAGAGCGCGACCACCGTGAGGACCGCGCCCAGCAGCACCAGCCAGTAGAGGCCGCTGCTCGGCCGCCGCCCAGAAGACGTAGAGCTTGGCCCAGAAGCCGGCGACGAACGGGATGCCGCCGAGCGAGAGCAGGAAGAGCAGCATGGCCAGCGCGAGCAGCGGCGAGCGCTGCGCGAGGCCGCGGAGCGCGGTCGATCGCCTCGCGAGCCCTCGGCCTGCGCCAGCGCCTCGACCACGAGGAACGCGCCCATGTTGCCGAACACGTAGGCGACCAGATAGAAGAGCACCATCGCCGTGCCGGAGGCCGAGGTCGCGGCGACACCGACCAGCATGTAGCCGATCTGGGCGATGCCGGAGTACGCCAGCAGCCGCTTGGTGTTCTGCTGCGGCAGCGCCATCGAGGTTGCCGGCGACGCATCGTCAGCGTCGCGAGCAGAGCCGTCGCCGGCATCCAGCCACGCCGCCCGCTCGCCCGCCCCTCGAAGTAGAGCGCGGAACAGCGCGACGAAGCCCGGCGGCCTTCGGGGCCACGCTCAGCCACGCCACGAACGGGCGTGCGAGGCCGCCTCGTAGGTGTCCGGCACCCACATGTGAAACGGAAACGCGGCGATCTTGAACGCCGAAGCCGGCCAGCGCGGCGACCAGGCCGAGCGTGAGCAGAGGCCGGCGGCGGCCGCGGCGGCGGCGATCGTCGCGAGATCGGTGCTGCCGGTCGCGCCGTAGACGAACGACAGACCGTAGGCCAGCACCGCCGAGGAGACGGTGCCGACCAGGAAGAACTTGAGCGAGGCCTCGACCGCGACCGCCTCACCGCTTGAGGAAGCCCGCCAGCACGTAGAGCGGGATCGACATCAGCTCGAAGGCCACGGAACAGCAGGATGAGGTCGCGGGCCGAGGCCAGCACCAGCATGCCCAGCAGCGAGGCCAGGATCAGCAGGTGATACTCGGCGGCTCGCCGGGCGAAGACGCGATCGCGCAAGCGACAGCCCGGCCAGCAGGCCGATGAAGCGTCGCGACCAGGAAGAGCCGCTTGGCGAAGATGGCCAGGCCGTCCTGGGCGAACATGCCGCCGAGCGCAGGCGCCAGCCGGCTCGACGAACGCCGACACGATCGCCAGGACCAGGACGCCCGAGCGTCGCCAGCCAGCCGATCGCCCGCCGATCCTCGCCGCGCGCGAGCAAGCCCGGCCACGAAGACGATGAGCAGCAGCGCTCCCGAGCCCCATCTCGAGCGCGAACGGCGCCAGCGTGCTCACGGCCTCACCAGGCGGGACAGCAACGGCACCGTCGCGGTGTCCACCGGACCCAGCGCGATGCCGGGGACCATGCCGAACAGCACGATGACCGCGGTGAGCAGCACCAGCGCGACCCACTCGGGTCCGCGCGCGCGTCCTCGCAGGTGGTCGAAGTGCGGGGACGGCGGTCCCCAGAAGATCTGCTTGGTGACCCGCAGCACGTAGACCGCGGTGAGGAACGTCCCGGCGATCGCCGGGAACAGCCACCACGGATGGGCCGAGCGCCACGCGCCCATGAAGGTCAGGAACTCGGCGACGAAGCCCGAGGTGGCCGGCAGCCCGAGCGAGGACAGGCCGCCGACCGTGAACGCGGTGGCGATGCCCGGCATCATCGCGGCCGAAGCCGCCCATCTTGCCGATCTCGCGCGAGTGCGCCTTCTCGTAGACGAGGCCGACCAGCGCGAAGAACAGCCCGGTCATCACGCCGTGGGCGAACATCTGGAACACCGCGCCGTTGAGCCCCGCCTCGGTGAGCGTGGCCGCGCCCAGCATGACCAGCGCCCATGTGCGAGACCGACGAGTAGGCGATGACGTACTTGAGGTCGGTCTGCGCCATGCGCCGACAGCGCGCCGTAGACGACGTTGATGCAGGCGATGCCGCCGACCAGCCACGCCAGCTCGTTGGCGCCGTCGGGCAGCAGGCCCATGCCCAGCCGCACGACGCCGTAAGCGCCGAGCTTCATCAGCACGCCGGCGTGCAGCATCGAGACCGCGGTCGGGGCGGAGGCGTGGCCGTCCGGCGACCAGGTGTGCAAGCGGCCAGATGCCGGCGAGGATGCCGAAGCCGACGTAGAACGCGAGGAAGACCCAGGACTGCAGCGCGCGGGTCGACGCTGGTCGGCCTCGAGCTCGAGGAACGAGAACGACGTCGCCCGCCGTGCCACGTAGAGCGCGAGGATGCCCGACCAGGATGAACGCCGAGCCGAACAGCAGGTAGAGCGTGAGCTTCATCGCCGCGTACTCCTTCGACCCCACGCCCGGTCTCGCGGAACGCCCAGCCGAAGATCCCGCGCGGGCGCACCTCGCCGCTCGAGCCCCAGATGCCGATGAGCAGGTACATCGGCAGCACGGCCAGCTCGTAGAAGAGGAAGAACACGAAGAGGTCGAGCGAGACGAACACGCCGTAGACCCCGGTGACCAGCGCGCAGCAGGAGCGCGTAGAACTCCTGGCTGCGCGGCTGCCACCGTCCACGAGGCGAAGACGCCGGCGAAGATGATCAGAGGTCAGCAGCAGCACCATCAGCAGGCTCATGCCGTCCACCGCCAGCTCGTACGAGATCCCCAGCGGCGGGACCAGCGGAATCTTCTCGTAGAACTGGAAGCCGGCGGCCTCGCGGTCGTAGGCGACGAAGATGGCGATCGAGAGCACGGTGGAGATGCCGGTGGTGACCAGCGCGATCAGCCGCACCGCGAGCGGGCGGTGGCGGGCCAGGAACATGATGAGCACGGCGCCGACGAACGGCGCCCACGTGATGATCGACAGCACCGGGAACGCCAGCGATCACGCGCTCACCTCAGGCCCCACTGGGCCAGCACGAACAGCAGGAGCACGCCGAGGGCGACGCCGTAGACGTAGTCCTGCGCCAGCCCGGTCTGCAGTGCCGCGCAGCTCGATCGCCGGCGCGCAGCGTCCAGCGCGCTCAGCACGTTGAGCACGCCGTCCACCACGTACCGGTCCGTCCAGCCGATCAGGCGCGCGAAGGTGAGCAGCACGCCGCGGTACAGGCCGGCGAAGATGGCGTCGAGGAAGTAGCGACGCCGCGCGAGGGCGTCGATCGGGCCACAGCGCGGCGGCGACGCGCGCGGGATCCACCGCCCCGCGCTGGTACATCGCCCAGGCCGAGCAGGGAAGCCGGCGCCGGCCAGGCTCAGCGAGAGCGCGGGCAGCCAGGCCGGGCCCTCGTGGTGCTCGCCGAAGCAACGCCATGCGCAGGCCGAGCGCCAGGGTGAGCGCGGCCAGCAGCCGGCAGACGTAGTCCATCAGCCACGGGCACGTGTGGGGTGTGACTCTGGCCGTGGGGCCGGGCGAAGAACGCCAGGAAGACGACCCGGAACATGTAGAAGGCCGTGAGCAGCGCGGTGAGCGCCAGCATGAGGAACGGCAGCGTCAGGTGCGCCTGCAGCACGCCGGCGAGGATGGCCTCCTTCGAGTAGAAGCCGGGCGAGCGGCCACACGCCGGCCAGGGCCAGGGTCGCCGACCACGAACGGCAGCCACGGTCCGCGGCCACGACCGCAGAGCCCGCCCATGCGGAACGACGTCGTTGGTGCGGACAGACGTGGATCACCACGCCGGCGCCGAGGAACAGCAGCGCCTTGAACACGCCGTGGACGAGCAGGTGCAAGAAGCCCGCCTCGGGCGCGCCCGCGCCGGCGGCCGCCATCATGTAGCCGAGCTGCGAGACGGTGGAGTACGCCAGCACGCGCTTGATGTCGTTCTCCACGCACGCCATGCTCGCGGCCAGCAGCGCCGTGAAGGCGCCGACCCAGGCGATCAGCGTGAGCACGTCGGGCGCCAGCCGGAAGAGCGGGAAGGCCCGGGACATCAGAAATACGCCGGCCGTCACCATGGTGGCGGCGTGGATGAGCGCGGACACCGGCGTCGGACCTTCCATCGCGTCGGGCAGCCAGATGTGCAGCGGGAACTGCGCCGACTTGCCGACCGCGCCGAGGTAGATCAGGAACATGATGCAGGGCATGAGCTCGACGGGCAGCGTCCTCATGGAGCCCATGCTGGAACAGCGTCCAGAAGTCGAAGGTCCCGGTGGCCGACCACAGCATGACGATGCCGGCCACGAAGCCGAGATCGCCGAGCTTGGTGATCCAGAACGCCTTGACCGCGGCGCGCGCGGCCGCGGGCCGGTCGTACCAGTAGCCGATCAGCAGATACGAGCAGAGGCCGACCAGCTCCCAGAAGACGAACATCTGCAGAAACGTCGGCGACAGGACGAGCCCGAGCATCGAGAACGCGAACAGCGAGTGATAGGCGTAGTAGCGTCCGAGCGAGGCGCGCGGCTCGTCGTGCAGGTAAGCCCACGAGTAGACCTGCACGAGCAGCGAGATCAGCGTGACCAGCAGCAGCATGGTCAGGCTGAGGTCGTCCACCATCACGCCCACGGTGGCCATCGGGCCGCCGTCTCCGGGCAGCCACGACCACGTCGTCGAGGGCGACTGGCCCGGCGCGCGGGGACGGCGCTGCGGAAATCCAGCATGGCGGCCACCAGCGCGCCGGCCATGGCGGCGATGCTCACGCCGGCGGCGGCCGTCGCCGAGCGCCGCAGCGGCCGCACGATGGCCAGCAGCGCGGAAGCTGGCGAACGGCAGCCCCAGCACGATCAGCGCCAGCGTGGCCGAGCCCGTGCGCATCGTCAGCCCGCAGCAGGTCGAGGTGATCGGCCTCGACCGTGCGCCGCACGCGGAAGATCACGATGACGATGGCGAGTCCGACGCGCGACCTCGGCCACCGTGATCGAGATGGTGAACAGCGTGAAGATCAGGCCGGCCAGGTCGCCGCGGAAGCGGGCGAAGGCGACCAGGTTGATGTTCACCGCGTTCAGCATCAGCTCGATGCCCAGCAGGATCCCGACCGCGTTGCGGCGCGTGAGCACGCCGAACAGGCCGATGGCGAACACGAGCGCGGCCAGGGTCAGGTAGGCGACGAGCGGCATCTCAGGTGTCGCTGCGCGCGAGGTAGAGGCGCGCCGAGCAGGGCGATCACCAGCAGGACGGCGAGCAGCTCGAAGGGCATCACGAAGGGACCGACCAGCGCCCGGCCGAGCAGCGGCGGTGAGCTCGCCGGGCCAGGCCGGGCGCGGCCGCGCCGGCCGGCATCTGCACCACGAAGCCCATCACGCCGACGAAGACGGCCGCGCTCAGCAAGCGCGCCATTGATCGAGTACCGGCTGGTCTGGCGGATCGACTGACCCACCAGCCGCTCGGTGAGCATGATCGCGAAGACCACGATGGTGACCACGCCGCCGGCGTAGAGCAAGCAGCTGCACGCCGAACAGGAACGGGGCGTCGAGCAGCAGGAAGACGACGCCGGTCGCCACCAGCGCCGCCGCCAGGTACAGCACGGCGTGGAAGAGGTTCGGCGTGAGGACGACGCCCAGGCTGGCGGCGAGCAGCACCACGGCCACGCCCGCAGAACCCCAGCATCTCGCCGGTCACTCGGCCGGCTCCTGGCTTCGGCTTTTCCGTCGGCCTTCGCCTCGGCCTTGCCCTCGGCGCGCGGGCCTTGGGCGGCGCCTGCATGTCACGCAGGCGGTTGCCGGTGGCCCACGAGGGCTCGTGCGCCGAGACCGAGCGCGTGGAGCCGGTCCTTGTCGAGCAGCATCTCGCGCCGGTCGGAGCGTCGCCAGGTCGAAGGTCTTCGAGCATGATGATGGCGTCGGTCGGGCACACCTGCACGCACAGCTCGCAGAACTCGCACGGCGTACAGCTCGAGCGTGAAGGTCTTGGCGTAGTTCCGCTTCTCCGCCTTCAGCATCTCGACCTTGATCACCTGCGGCGGGCAGATGAACTCGCACAGCCGGCAGCCGATGCACGCCTCCTCGCCGGTGTCCTTCTCGTAGGCGAGCGCCAGGATGCCGCGGAAGCGGTCGGGATAGACGCGCTTCACCGTCGGATACTGCACGGTGATCGGCTTGCGGAAGAGGTTGCGCAGCGTCACGCCCATCGCCCGGCGGACGGCGGTGACGAGCTGCCAGGTCTCGCCGAGGAACGACGTGCGGCTCAGGCGACACCGGCGCTCCGCGACAGCGACGACGAAGGCGGTGGCCAGCAGCAGGATCAGCGAGATGGGCAGCAGCAGCTTCCACGAGATGGCGAGGATCTGATCGACCCGGATGCGCACGAAGGACCAGCGGACCCAGGTGACGACCAGGAAGATGAACATGGCCTTGAGCAGAAACCACGCCCGGGCCCAGCCACGCCGGGCCCGGCCCCAGCCAGCCGCCGAGGAAGAGCAGCGCGGCCAGGAACGAGGTGCCGATCATGTGCGCGTACTCGGCGAGCTGGATGAGCGCGAACTTCATCCCGCTGTACTCGACGCGGAAGCCGGCCACCAGCTCGGACTCCGCCTCCAGGATGTCGAACGGCACCCGGTTCTCGGCGGCCAGCGTGGCGCACCAGGAAGGCCACGAAGGCCAGCTGGCCGAGGACCGGATAGAAGACGTACCAGCCGAACCATCCCGCCTGGGCCTCGACGATCGCCGACATCTGCAGCGAGCCCGCCAGCACCACCGGGATCAGGCGCGACGAACACGAACGGCAGGTCGTGAGGCGATGATCTGGTTCACCGCGCGCATGGCCGAGAGCAGCGCGTACTTGTTGTGCGAGCCCCAGCCGCCCATGAACAGGCCGACGATCTCCAGCGACGACACGGCCAGGAAGAACAGCACGCCGATGTTGAGGTCGGCCACGCCGAGGCCGGGCGCGAACGGGATGGTGGCGAAGATCAGCATGCACGGCACCAGGAACACCAGCGGCGCCAGGTTGTAGACCCAGCGGTCGGCCTGGCCGCGGGACGATGTCCTCCTTCATCATCAGCTTGAGCGCGTCGGCGATCGGCTGCAGCCAGCCGTGCGGCCAGCCGACATAGTAGCGGACCGATGCGCGACTGCATGCGGGCGGCGAACTTCCGCTCGAGCAGCGTGACGTAGGTGACGAGGCCGATCACCACGTTCAGCACGATGAAGGCCGCGATGGCGTGATGAGGACCGGCGGCATTATTGTAGCGGCGCCCTGCAGCGGCCGGCTCGGGGCGTGGGGTGGCCTGATCGCAGAAAGTTCCACCGGGCCCGAGCGTGGTGGCCTGGGGCGAGTTCCGCTCCGTTCCGCGCTCACCGGTCGACCTCGCCGAACACGGGGTCGACGGAGCCCATGATCGCCACCACGTCGGCGATCTTGTGGCCGGGGATGATGTGCGGCAGCACCGACAGGTTGCGAGAAGGAGGCGCCCGCGCCACTTCGAGGCGGTAGGGCTTCGGCCCGCCGTCGGCCACCAGGTAGCAGCCGAGCTCGCCGCGGGCGCCTTCCACCCGCGCGTAGCCCTCGCCCTTGGGGACGCGCACCTGCGCCCACCGACTTCACGCCCGGCCGCGAGGAGATCGGGCCCTCGGGGCAGACCGTCGAGCACCTGGCGCGCGATCGCGATCGACTCGCGGAACTCGACCATCCGCACGCGGTAGCGCGCGTAGCAGTCGCCGGCCGTCTCCACCGGAACCTTGAAGTCGAACTCCTGGTAGCGACGAGTAGGGCTCGGCCCGCCGCACGTCGTAGTCGACGCCCGAGCCGCGGATGAGCGGCCCGCACACGCCCACGTCCGAGCGCCAGCGTCGCGCGAGATCACGCCCGACGCCCTGGGTCCGCACCTGAGAAGAACGCGTTGCCCTCGAGCATCGCCTCGTACTCGCCGATGCGCTGCTCGATCACCTTCAGCGTACTGCCGGCACTGCTCGGTCCACGCCAGCCGGGCAGGTCGTAGCGGACGCCGCCCACCTGGTGGAAGCCGTAGAGCAGACGCGCGCCCGTCAGCGCCTCGAAGAGGTCCAGGATCAGCTCGCGCTCGCGGATGGCGTAGAGAAAGATCGTCGCGCCGCCGCCGAGGCGCCCGCCCATGTCCATGCACCACGTCCCGAGCCACAGGCAGTGCGAGGCGATGCGCTGCAGCTCGGCGACCAGCACCCGCAGATACTGCGCGCGCCGGGGCACGTCGATCTTGCCGACCTTCTCCACCGCGGAGACGTAGGTCAGCTCGGCGGTCATGGCCGAGACGTAGTCGGTCTTGGAGGCGATCGACGGGTACTGCACGTAGGTGAGCGTCTCGGCCAGCTTCTCGTGACAGCGGTGCAGGTAGCCGATGACGGCGTCCACCGCCACCACCGTCTCGCCTTCCAGCGTGAGGATCGCGCGGAACACGCCGTGGGCGGACGGGTGCTGGGGCCCCATGTTCATCACGAGGCGCTCGTTGCCCCGTAGCCGATCTCGACGACCTGCTGCGCGACGGTCTCAGCCATGCGCGCTATTTCATCGGGGAGACCGGCGTCGGGATGAGCACCGTCGACTGCATGCTGACCAGCAGCGGCAGCGCCTTGCCGAGAAACGCCTGCCAGTCGGGATCGCCCAGCGCCTTCGACCGCGCGGCCGCGCGCTCGTTGAGATCCTTGTAGACCCAGAGGTGGACGGCCTCGTTGAGCTGGCCGGCCTCGGTCTGCCAGTAGCACACGTTGCGCGAGTACTTCTCGCGGCTGGGGAGCACGCCCTTGGCGAGGTTCAGCCACTCGCCGAGCCGGCCGACCTGCGCGCGGTACCAGCGCAGCTCGTAGAGGTTGCCGCTGTCGGTGGGCGGCTTGAACGCGGTCACCGCGCGAGAGGATCTTGTTCTCCTGGGCCATCAGCAGCGGCCGGATCTGCGGCACGTAGCCCTTGGTCCACTCCTCGTTCTTGGCCAGCTCGCCGCGCAGTCGCTCGCGCTCGTTCAGATCGGGATACGCCCACAGGTGCACGTACTGGTTCAGCATCCCGAACTCGGTGGTCCAGCCGCCCTCGAACTTGCCGTACTTGTCGCCGCGCACCTTGCGGCCGACCTCGGCGTTGAGCTTGAGGTACTCGCCCTGCTTGCCCGGCTGAAACGTGTAGGTCCGCAGCTCGTAGATCATGACGTGCCCTCCGGATTATCGGTACGGGGCGTGGGGGTATCGACGGCGTAGTCCTTGCGCAGCGGGTAGCCTTCCCAGTCGTCGCCGAGAAGGATCCGGCGCAGATCGGGATGGCCGTCGAAGACCACCCCGAACATGTCGTAGCACTCGCGCTCCATCCAGCCGGCTTCCGCGCGAACACGCTGGTGAGCGAGGCGCAGCCGTGTCGCGCCGGGCGCCAGGCGAGTGCGCATGGTCACGACCAGGGGCGCGGCCAGGTCTTCCACCCGAGCCAGGACCTCGAGTCCCTGCTCCTTCCAGTCCACCGCCGTCAGCCAGTTGAAGTAGGTGCAGCCGAGCGTGCTCTTGGCGAAGGCGGCGAACTCCTGCCAGCGCTCGGTGGGCAGGACCACGCCAAGCTCGGTTCCCGTCACGGTGGCGACGATCGCGAATCGCTCCTGGATTTGCGACGACCGCAGCGGCCGGCGGTCACGCGAGCTCGGTCGGCGTCGGACGCGCGCCGGTCTTCTGGAACTCGGCGACCTGCTCCCGCAGCTTGAGGAGACCGTACATGAGCGAGTCGGGCGTGGGCGGACAGCCGGGCACGTACACGTCCACCGGCACCACGCGGTCCACGCCCTTGACGACGTGATAGCCGTGACGGAACGGGCCGCCCGAGTTGGCGCACGAGCCCATCGAGACGACCCACTTCGGGATCGGGCATCTGGTCGTAGATGCGCTTGAGCATCGGGCGCCATCTTGATGGTCACCGTGCCCGACACGATCATGAGGTCGGAGTGGCGCGGCGACGCCCACGGCACCATGCCGAAGCCGCTCGACGTCGAAGCGCGAGGCGAAGGTCGCCATCATCTCGATCGCGCAGCAGGCCAGGCCGAAGGTCACCGGCCAGATCGACGACTTCCGCGCCCAGTTGAAGATCTTGTCGGTGGAGGTGGTGACGATCCAGCCCCCGGGAAGTGGTGGATGGCCTCCGGCGATGGAGGCCAGCGCCTCCGACGTCCGGTCGCCGGGGGCGCGCTCCTGGTGGTGCTTCTCCCACTCCTGCAGGTCCTTGAACTCGCTCCACCCCGGCACCGGCACCTGCGGAATCGGCGGCTTCTATTTCCACTCGAGCACTCCTTCGCGGAACGCGTAGAGCCAGCCGAGCCCGATGATGCCGACGAAGCGCCGCCATCACCCAGAACGCGGTCATGCCCGCGGTCCGCAGCACCAGCGCCCACGGAAACGCGAACACGGCGCAGCGCGTCGAAGACGATGAAGACCAGCGCGACGAGGTAGAAGCCTACCGGGAATCTGCACCCAGGCCGAGCCGATCGGCTCGGCGCCGCACTCGTAGTTGGCGAGCTTGACGTCATCGGGACGGTGCGGCCGCAGCAGCCACGCGGCTGCGAGCGAGACCACCCGAATCCCACGATCATGGCGGCGAAGATGGCCACCGGCAGGTAGCCGGACACAGAACACCCTCCCAGTTTTTTGCGTTCCAAGTCGCGAGTATATCACGCGTGGTCAGACCAGCCGTTAACGCTGGGTGCCGGCGGACGGCATTTGCCATACTGCTCTCGTAGCGATGAGCCCCGGCGGTCACCTCGTCACGACCCTGGCCGCTGTGCGCCGCTGGCGCCGCCTACAGCCACAGCTGGCCCCTGGTGGCCGGCATCGCCGCCGGCGGCTTCCTGATCGACGTCGACCACGCCGTGGACTACGTCCTGTTCGACGGCCAGCGCGGACCTGCGCCCCGACGCGTTCCTGCGCTACTACCTCAACGGCCACATGCGGCGCACCGTCCTGATGCTGCACTCCTGGGAGCTGTTCGCGCTGCTGGCGCGCCACCGCCTGGTCACCGGCTGGCCGTGGCTGGTCGGCTGGCTGGTCGGCGGCCTCATGCACCTGGCGCTCGACCTCATCTTCAACGGGCGCCTGACGCCGCGCTCGATCGTGCTCTTCTACAGCTTCGCCTACCGGGCCGCGCACCGCTTCGACGCCGGCCCGCCTGCTCGGCACCCACGAGCGCGTCGCCGGTGGACCTTCGAGTTCTGGCGCGCGTTCTTCGGCGCGCCGGATGCGCCGAGCCAGCGTGCTAGACTCGGCGACAGATCATGCGAGTCCTCGTCGTCGAGGATGAAGACTCCTCGGCGAGGTGTTCCGCGACTTCCTCGCCGAGATAGGGCACGACGCCAGTGGTCGTGCGCAGCGCCGAGGCGGCGCTGGGCGCGCTGCAGCGCCAGCCTCCGGACGCCATTCTGCTCGACATCAACCTGCCCGGCATGAGCGGCCTCGACTTCCTCGCAGCTGCGTCCCGTCCGCGAGGCCGGTCTGCCGATCGTGGCCATCTCGGGCGTCGCCACCGAGACCCAGGCCCGCGAATGCCTGCGCCTGGGCGCGCTCGACTTCGTCGGCAAGCCGGTGCCGCTCGAGCGCCTCAACGAGTTGCTGACGCGTCATGGAGCCCCACGCGCTCAGCCGGCGGCCGGCCGCCGACGCCCGGCCATCCGAGCGCCGCCGTGGACCGCGCGCGGCGATCGGCTTCCCGGTCCGCATCGTGGAGTACAAGGGGCACCGCGTGGGACGGCCTCTGCTCGGAGCTCGTCGGCCACCGGGATGAAGGTCCGCTCCAGCGCCACGCTGACCCAGGGTTCGCGCCGTCAAGCTCCTGTTCACGCCGCCCGACGGCGCCTCGCCGGTCGAGGTCATCTCGACTCGTCATCCGCGTCGACGGGCGACGGAAGCCGCGTTCTCCTTCGTGCACCTGGCCAACGTCCGAAGCCCGCCGTCTCAGCGACATCGTGCAGCGCCTGCACCGCCCCTGACCGGCGTTCGCCGCGCGGCCGTGCACGCCGTGCGGCGCGACAATGGAAGTGCTACCCTCTCTGGCCGGAGGGTAGTCGGTCATGCGGTTCTTCCGTCCCGAGACGTCGAGAGAGCGCTGAAGTTGCTGGGCGGCCTCTTGCTGCTGGGCCTCATCTCTGCTACCGATGGCCTGGGGCTACGAGCAGCGCAAGCAGGCGAGAGCGTGGCAGAACGTGCGCTGCGCCTATCGCATGCGCGAGAGTCACCCGGCGCGTCCCGCTCGTCGCCACCGTGGAATACATCCGCGACCCGTGTCCCACGCTCGACGCGCCTCGGGCTCGAGCTCGACATCGCGCGCTAACCCGCGGCGAGCGGCTGCAGCGCGCCGGCCACGTCGCCGGACTCGACGGCGGGCCAGGGTGGCGGCGATGGTGGCCGCGCACCGCGCCCTTCGCCGTCGGGGCCTCTGCAGCACCAGCGTGCGAGCCGCGCGGCCAACGCACGGGAGACGCGGAAGCCCTCCCGACGACTCGCCTCCAGCGTCACCGCGCGCAGCACACCGGCCAGGATCTGCTCGTGCACCGCGAGCATCCGCCGCCGCACATCACCGTACCCCTCTGACGAGCTGCGCCGCCTGCGCGACCTCCGCCGCCACGGCGCGGATCGCGCGCCCGCAGGTCTGCACCGCGTCGAGCCAGCGCGCGATCCTGCGCGTGCTCCTCGCGCGCGCGGTAGGAGATCGGCCGCAGGCGCTTGAGCCGCGCCAGGAGCCAGACGCGCAGAAAGCCGCTGATCGTCGTCGTGCGCACGTGCTGGCCGACGGTCGGCCGCCCATGCGGCCAGCGGCGCTCGGCCCAGCGCGCGATCAGGCCGCGACCAGCCGGTCGGGCAACACGCCCCAGATCTCGTCGAGATCGGGCTTGAGGTAGTCGGTCACGACGATCGCGGCGTCTGCCCGCCCGCGCGGAGGCGCGAATGCGCGCGAACCGCGCGCCGCCCGCGTCTTCAGATCGGCCACTCGCACCGCGTCCTCGTAGCTCATCCACAGGGCCAGGTAAGCGCGCCACCGCCCGGGCGGTCTCCATCTGCGTCGCACTGCCGAGTCACGGCCGGCACGAAGGGCCGGAGCAGCTCGAGATACCGGCGCGCGTACGCGGTGTCCTGGTAGTCGATCAGCTTCGTCACGCCGTGCACGACGAGGCCGCGCACCGCGAGCGGCAGCGTCTCGACGAGCGGCCGGAGCTCAGCCGGCAGGCTCGCCAGCGTGGTCGACGGCTCGCGGCCTCCGTCGGCCAGACGGCCCGGCCTGGCCGAGTCCGTTCGCCGACCTCGCCGGCCGGACCACCGTGGTCCGCGTCCTGCGCCAGCGAGAGACCGAGCCCGAAGCCGGCGAGGATTGGACGCCACCTGCGTGACGCCCTTGCGCTCGATCGCCTCGACGAAACGCGGCCTGGGAATCGGCAGGCGCGCCGCTGGCCGCCAGCGCGCCGAGCAGGATCGCGTTGGTCTCGGTGCCGTGCTCGCGCGCCAGGGTCAGGCGCGTCGAAGGCCAGCAGGCGCCGCGCGGCGCGCCTCGGCGGCGCGCTGCAGATCCGCCTGCGGGATAGATCGCGCGGCCGGTCGCGATCTTCTCGTGGATCGAGTAGAGCGCGATGGGGTGGAGGCGATCGACCGGTCGTGCGCAGCGGCGAGACGAAGCCGAGCCTCGATCATGCGTCCCGACCTCGAGGAACTCCGGCGCGACCGAGCACGTCGAGGGCGCCCGGCACGGGTAGAGCGAGAACGGCCGGCTCCTCGGCGCCCGGGGCGTCGTGAGAGCTCCGATGTAGTAGGTCGTCGAGCCGGTGCGCTGGGCCACGCCCGGGATCGAGGTGCCGTGGACGCGGAGCCCGTGATCCAGCGCGGCGTCCACGATCCACTCCGAGAGCACGCCGCCGCCCTGCCCGCCGACGGCGGGGAATCAGGACGGAGACGATGGCCGGCCTCGGCACGCATCGCGAGCCCGCGCTCTCGCCGATCCGCGCTAGATCGCGGCAAGGCGGCCGATGACGGCGCTCCGCAGCCGGGACACCCAGCGGGTCCACCGGCTGGGATTGGTGATGACCTCCACCTGGTAGAACGAGGGGCACAGCACCGCGGCGTGCGCCACCTCGCCGCACACGCCGCAGCCCACGCAGGTGTCGTCCACGTGGGCGATCGGGTCCTCGCGCAGCGGGTCGGGCGCTGTCGCGCAGCGTCAGCGACGGGCAGCCGTTGCAGGCGCATGCAGGAGTGATCGCCGGTGCACACGTCGGGATCGACGCCGAAGCGCGGCTGCACCACCGGTTCGCCCGGCCGCGAGCGAGCTTGCGATTGCAGCGGCTTGATCGCGGCGCTGGCGTTCGAGCTGGCACTCGCCCTCGGCGATGATCGACCTTGAGCCCGGGCACGCGCGTCGTGAGCGCCTCGCGCAGCGTGCGGACATGCGCGTGGCATGTCGTAGGAGTCGACGCGTCTTGATCCACTTCACGCCGACGCCCGCGCAGCGCCTCGGGATCGTCATGCCGTGTCGGCTCGTCGCAGCGCGTTCGTGCCCGGTCGACGGGATTGTGGTGCTGGCCGGTGGCCGACGGCGTAGCTGTTGTCGACGATGACGAGCACGGAGTCCTGCTTGTTGTAGACCGCGCTGGCCACGCCGTTGGTGAGCCCGTTGTGCCAGAACCCGCCGTCGCCCATCACCGACGATCGACGCGCTTGCCGAAGCTCGGCGCCACCGCGCCGGCCGAGGCCAGCCCCATGCCGTAGCCGAGCACCGAGTTGCCGACGTTGAACGGCGCCTGCGTGGAGAACGTGGTGCAGCCGATGTCGGCGGCCACGTGCGTGTCGCCCAGCGCCGGCTCCTGCGTCCGCGAGGATCTTCATCGCGCTGAACAGCGGGCGCTCGGGGCAGCCGGTGCAGAACGACGGCGGCGCTTGTCGCATCGGCTGCGCGCAGGGCCGCGCGCGCGCGCCTGGTGCGCCGGTGAGCGCGGCGATAGCGCGTCCTCGATCGCGGTCGACCGAGACGCAGCTGGGCGGCGCCAGCGTCGAGGAACTTGCGCAGCCCGCCGATGCACCAGCGCCGGCACGTACTCGCCGTGGGGCGACAGCAGCTCCTTGCCGTGGATCTCGACGTCGAGCCGCGCCTCGTGCGCGAGCGCCTTCAGCTCGCGCTCGATGTAGTTCGGCATGCCCTCCTCGACCACGAGCACGCGCGCTTGCCGCGCAGGAAGCGCGATCAGCTCCTCCAGGCACCAGCGGGTGCAGCGCGTTGAGGACGAGCAGCGGCACCGGCGTGCGTCCGTGGACGTCGGCCAGGCCGAGCACGCTGAGGCCGCGCGCCAGCGTCGTTCCACAGGCCGCCCTGCATCACGATCCCGAGGTGCGACTCCGCTGCCCGGCGAGGTGCTCGTTGAGGCGCGTGCTCGACGATGTACCGGCGCGCGGCGCGGCAGCCGCTCGGTGAACTTCTTGCGCCTCCATCGCGTAGGTGAACGGCGGCAGGTTGATCCGCTCGAGGCTGAAGCGACGGCGCGCGTCAGCGGCGACAGCCGGCTGATCGCCGGCGCGCACGTTGTCCTTGCAGACGAGCGTGCCGCGCATGTGGCAGGCGCGGATCGCGGATCGAGAAGCAACACCGGCTCGTTGCACGCCTCCGAGAGGCCGAAGCCCTCCTCGACGAAGCGCGCGAACGGACTGCAGGCTGTTGCGCGGGTCGAGCAGCGGGATCGGACGACTTCAGCGCCGCGGAGTGCGTGCGCTCCCTGCAGGATCGAGGCGCCCTCGCCGTAGTCTTCGCCGATGACGATGAGCGCAGCCGCCGATGCACGCCGGCCGGAGGCCACGTGCGAGAGCGCGTCGGAGGCGACGTTGGTGCCGACCACCGACTTCCAGGTGACCGCGCCGCGCATCGGGTAGTTGATGGACGCGCCCAGCAGCGCGGCCGCCGCCGCCTCGCTGCCCGACAGCTCGAAGTAGATGCCCATCGGCTCGAGCAGCGACTCGTTGGCGTCGGCCATCACGTCGAGCAGGTGGGAGATCAGGCGCGCCCGGGTAGCCGCCGACGTAGGAGACGCCCGACTGCAGCAGCGCCTTGGTGATGGCGAGGATGCCCCTCGCCGCGCAGGATCTCGCCTGCGCCGTAGCCGAGCTGTTTGACGTCTTCGGCGAACGACCGCTCACCACATGCCGGCTCTCGCGACCGGGCTGCGCCTCATTGCGGCACAGAACCCGGCGGGCCGACGCAGGGTCAGGCGGCGCGGGTATCGGGGTCTGGCGTGTCGGCGTCGGACGCCGGCGTGACCTGTCCGTGTGCTGATCGTGGGCCAAGAGCCGCCGGTGCAAGCGCTCGAACTCCTCCTGCAGCTCGGCCAGCCTCGTCGGTGCTCGTCTCCAGCGCGCGACCATCGCGGTGCGCGCGCCCTTCACGGGCGCGCAGCAGCTCATCCAGCTTGAGGTGGGTCGCCTCGCGCGTCGTGCGGCGGTTCTGCGTGGCCTGGATCAGGAAGACCATCAGGAAGGTGACGATCGTCGTCGCAGGTGTTGACGACGAGCTGCCATGTGTCGGAGTAGCCGGAAGACCGCCCGGTGACCGCCCACAGGATGATCAGTGCCAGCCCGAGGACGTAAACGCCCCGGGGCTGCCGACCCGATCCGAGACTCGCGCCGCAAACGTCCGAACGCCTCTCGCATGGGCATGCGCCCTCCCAGGTTGGAGTGCGCCGTGGAGCCGTGAGGGTTGGTGGTTCAGGGCGCCGGAGAGCGCGAGGCCGCCGCGCTGAGCGCGGCGTTCAGCCGGTCGTGGGCCTCGGTCAGGATCCACGCGCGCAGCAGCTCGGCCACGCTCCAGGCCTGCGCCACGCAGCCGCGCGGCGTGAACGGCGCGCTCGGCGTCGAAGACCTCGCTGATCGAGCCGATGCAGGCCTCGCCCAGGTGCGGCGACGAAGCCCTCGAGGCAGCGGCGCGCGCGCGCCGGATCGTCGCGGGTGGAGCGCGCAGCCAGCGCGTCGACGAAGGGACCGATCAGCCAGGCCCACACCGTGCCCTGGTGGTAGGCGGCGTCGCGCGCCCGCAGGTCGCCGTCGTAGTCGGCTTGTAGTCGGGGTCGCGCGGCGCGAGCGAGCGCAGGCCCGACCGGCGTGAGCAGCCGCTCGCTCGACCGCGTCCAGCACCGCCGGCCAGCGCGCGCGATCGAGCACCGGATGTCGGCAGCGAGATGCGCGAAGACCTGGTTGGGCCGGCAGGCCGGATCGTCGCCGCTGCTCGCCGTCCACCACGTCGTAGAGGTGGCCGCCCGCGCGCGTACCAGAAGCGCGCGCGTTGAACGACGTCGCGGCCGCGCTCGGCGTGCGCGCCGATCGGCTCGGCGCTCGCCACTCGCCGCGCCTGCGCGAGCCAGCCGCCGAGCAGCCGCAAGGCGTTGTACCAGAGCGCGTTGATCTCGACGGCCTTGCCGCGCCGCGGCGTCACCACCCAGTCGCCGACCTTGGCGTCCATCCAGGTGAGCTGGTAGCCCTCGGCGCCCTGGCGCAGCAGGCCGTCGGCCGGATCGACGCCGATGCCGAAGCGCGTGCCCCGCAGGTGGTGCTCGACGATGTCGGCCAGCGTCGGGCAGCAGGCTGCGCGAGCGTCGCGCGGTCGCCGGTCGCCGCGAGGTAGCGGTGCGAGCGCGTGGAAGAACCACAGCGTGGCGTCGGCGGTGTGATAGAGCCCTTCGCGCTCGCCCTCGGGAAACATGTTGGGGATCAGGCCGTCGCGCACGTAGTGGGCGAACGTGCGCAGGATGCGCCGGCCTCCGCGTGCGCGGCCCGGTGCGCAGCGTCAGGCCCTTCGAGGCTGATCATCGTGTCGCGGCCCCAGTCGGTGAACCAGTGGTAGCCGGCGATCATCGTGCGCGCCTCGTCGCCGGCCGCGCGCGCGCGCGCGCCGCGTCCTCGCGCGCGGCCGACGGGCGTGATCGATGAACTGATCGGCGGCCAGCACCGAGCTCGGCGCCCAGTGCGCGCGCGCGCGCCGCGGATGCGCGATGGCCACGAGCCGGTGCCGCGCGCTCGGCGCTCGGCCTGCGAGCGCGGTCGCGCGGCGTCAACGTCGCGATCGTCTCCCACGACTCGGTCGACGCGATCAGCGTCACCGGTGCCCCGCCGACGCCCAGGTCCGCGCGGAAGTATCCCGTGGCTCCACAGCCCGCCGCGGCGACTGGCGATGGCCGCGGCTGCCCTCGGCGCGATACCCCACCCCGGTGATCCGCGCGGGATCCATCGGTGAACGCGCCCGAGCCGTGCAGCGTGTCAGCCGCAGCACGGGAGGCCGCCAGCCGGCGCGACCCTCGAAGCGGCCCTCGCCACCGCCGTGAGCGTGTACGGCCGCCGCGAGCGGCTCGCCGACCGGCGCATGTGCAGCGCGCACGCGCATCGACTTGCTCAGCACGCAGCGTGCAGACGGACCGCGGGCGGGCCCGCCAGCAGCCGGTAGGTGGTGGATGGCACGGTGTTCTGCCCGTAGGGCGGCTGATCAGGCGCGTCCTCTCGACGACCGCGCCGCCCGCCTCGTAGCCCGCCACACCGGCAGCCCCTCCTGAGCGAGCCGCGGCGCTCGGTGAGATGGCGGGCCGCCAGCAGCTCGGGTGAATCCAGCAATACGTAGAACGAAACGAAGCGCTACC